>Ga0209013_10000165_pt1 | contig 53572 bp, 53 predicted proteins | sample Cruoilmetagenom2_FD_187291 | JGI IMG/M metagenome (GOLD analysis project Ga0209013, IMG submission 187291) | Oil polluted marine microbial communities from Coal Oil Point, Santa Barbara, California, USA - Sample 2 (SPAdes) (version 2) | ecosystem: Environmental > Aquatic > Marine > Oil seeps ...
TTAATTACCAGGAAGTTCTGGATTAAATCAAGCTATATCTTACCACTGAACCCTGTAAATCAAAAGGAAAGTACTTGATCGGATAATGATGTTACCTCAGAGCTCGTCGTCCCATCTTCGGGACGACTTTCCAGCTGAGATGAACGCCCGATGACGGGCGTTTGAGCATCGAGATTAGCAACAATGAAGTATGCTATACTCCCATCATGAAACACATCGCCCGGTCAACTTTAATCATCGCAGTTTTTTTTGGCCTGGAAAAAGTCCTCGGTTTTATCCGTCACGTCCTAATAGCCCGGACCTTTAACCTTTCCACTGAGCTGGATGCCTTTAATGCCGCGAACAACATCCCGGATCTGGTATTTGCCTTGATTTCAGGCGGCGCCTTGGCGATGGCATTCATCCCAGTCCTATCAGAATTCAGAGAATCCAAACCAAAATCAGAGATGTGGGGTTTGTTCTCCCAGGTCACGAATGGTGTATTCCTGGTCACAGCAGTTGTATCGATCCTGGTCGCGCTGAGCGCAAAACAACTTGTTTCCATGGAGATAGGTATCGCACCCGGCTTTTCTGCTGACCAGAAGATCCTTGTAACCGATCTTATGCGGTTAAACCTGATTGCCACGCTGCTATTTTCCCTGGGGGGACTGGCAATTGCCGGGCTGCAAGCCCAGCAGCATTTCCTGGTGCCTGCGTTGGCTCCCAGCATGTACGATATTGGCTCCTTGTTCGGGATCCTGATCCTGGCCCCGGAAAAAGGGTTTGAGATCGGACCTATCACATTGCCAGCCTATAACCTCGGTATCCACGGACTTGTATACGGTGTAATTATCGGAGCTTTTTTGTTCTTATTGATCCAACTCCCGGCTTTGTTCAAATTTGGCTTCCGTTGGCAGGCAAAATTAAACCTCAAAGATCCTGGAGTATTACGGGTGTTGAGATTGATGGGACCCCGTGTATTGACAGTATTTTTCATTCAGTTGGTCTTTTTAACACAGGACAATCTGGCCTCCAGGCTGCCAACGGGAGCAGTAACGGCGCTAGCGTATGGCTGGTTATTCATGCAGCTGCCAGAATCCTTAATAGGCACAGCTCTGGGAACAGCTTTACTTCCCACTCTCTCTGAACAGATCATAAGTGGGGATACAGAGGGTTACCGTTCAACTCTTGAAAAGACCATTCGGGTGGTCACCGGTTTAACCATTCCAATAGCGGTGATCCTGGCTGTGAATCTCAAGCCTGTTATCGGTTTGCTAGGATTTGATGCGGCAGGCACTGATCTGGTTTTATGGACTGTTCGGGCTTTTCTTGTGGGACTTGTCGGTCATTCCTTGCTGGAATTGTCTACCAGGGCCTTTTACGCCCGCCAGAATGCCAAAACGCCCCTGCTGGCTTCCGCAGCCGCATCAATCGCTTTCATCGCCCTAGCGATTCCTCTTTCCCGCCAATTGGGTGCTCCTGGGATCGGTCTGGCAAATTCACTTGCCTATACTGGAGAAGCGCTGCTGCTTTTTATCTTGCTGTTCAGGATCATGCCTTATCAGCCACAATTAGCAGGAACCCTGCTCCGGGCTTTGGCAGCAAGTCTGGTTGGGATCGGGTTAAGCCTGGCGATGCAGAACATACTGGAGGTTCCCCAATCGAATCTTGCTGGAGTCGCGCTTGCCAGCCTGATAATTTTACTTGCTTCAGCTCAGATCATACCCTGGCTACTTCCGGAAATCAGAGATCTGTTAAAAATATAGGAAAAATCATATGAACCACAAACTATTTCTACAATACCTCAGGCAGTACACCCTTCAAGCCCTGGAAAGGGCGAGAGACGATCCTTCTCTAGCCGCTGATTACCTTGAACAAATTAAAAAACCAGGCATCTTCTCCAAGGATCGCCATGAGAAAAGAGCCGCGTTGGATCGAGCCACAAAAGTGTTTGTTGAATCCCGCCAACGTTCCCTCTATGTTGTGTTAAAAAGCCTTGGTTTTGACGACCTTGCAAAAGAAAAACTCTAATCCGATATAAAAAGCCCGGGATCATAGCGATCCCGGGCCAACTTACCATTTTATCAAATCAAGAAATCATTCATAACTTGTTTTTATAAAACCAGTGCTGACTTCTTCCAGGATCTTCTCTACCATCATTACTTTACCTTCACTTAATAGATCATAATTGATATCCGTCAGAAGCAATGGTGGAATATGTTCCAGGCCACCTTCCGCTTCCATGAATTGCGGCCAAAACTCCTCAAATGCTGCAATCAGGTCATATTCAAGTGATAGCACCCAGTTATCCTTGTATTCCTCCTGGTAATCGCTGCCCGTGCCAATAATATTCTTATCATAAGCGACCAGCATACGATACATTAACTGGGTCCCAACACCCGGGACAATATAATATGTATTCACCGCCCGATCTACCAGGAAATCAATATTGACAGAGATTTGCGAATCTGTCGCATCTACTGGCAGGTCTATATACTTGGGATACAGATAATTGATACCTGTTGGAGCATATTTGGGATTGCATAACCCGCAATAATATTTCACGCCAGTCCTGAAGCCATCCCTGGCAGCCAGCGCATCTGGGTTTTCCTGCACACTGAGTGCCCCAACTCTCCAATCTGTAGTGATCAAGGCAGCTATGTAACCAGCGATAAATCCTTGGATATCATAACCTCCTCCTCCCGATCGCAGCACGCTTAGATTTGTTCCAGGATCAAGGTCATTAAATCCTACTGCAAGGAATTTTGTGTCGGGAGCTGACTCGGCCAGAGTCTTCAGATCCGGGAATGGTGCCAAAACAACTACGATCTGGTAATCTTCATATTGAAAGTCGTCCTGGGACAGATTAATGAGAACCTGGTAGCGTAATCCTAAATCGCGGATATTACTGCCAATTATGGGATTCAGTTCATCAATCAGCCCCTGATCCGACCCTGGAGGTGTCAACAGGACACCTACCGGGGACAGCGGGGTTGGCGTATCAACAGGAGCAATCGTGGGTTCTGGTACAGCTGTGAATGTCCCATCTGCCGGAGAAACCGGTTTCTCACTCCCGATGCCGCAGCCAGTTAATAACAGGGTAATCACAAGAAACCAGTAAATGGCTCGATAACTTTTCAAAGTTTACTCCTCAAATAATCCAATTAGGGTTTATTTTACTACTTTTCTGGGTCTGTTCTCTTTCTAGTATAATAAAAATAATGATAAAAGTAGCAATCCCGGGAAAAGGTGAACTCGATCTGAAATACGTGGTTTTTGACGTAAACGGCACTCTGGCTGTTGATGGCCAGCTTCTGCCCGATGTTCCAGAGCTGTTGGATAATCTTAAAGAACACCTGGAAATCCACCTTCTTACTGCAGACACTCACGGCAAACAAGCTGAGATCGACAGCATCCTCAACCTCAAAGCCAACCGGGTCAAAACCGGAGATGAAGCCCGTCAAAAAGCAGCCTATGTGGAGAATCTGGGCCCGAATAATACTATTGCTATTGGCCAGGGAGCAAATGATTCCTTGATGTTAAAATCAGCCGTAATCGGGATTTGTACATTGTCCGCGGAGGGTTCTGCATTGGAAACCCTGCTCGGATCCGACCTTGTGGTTCCCGATATCCAGTCAGCCTTAAAAATATTACTGAATCCAACTCGGCTTGTAGCAAGCCTGAGAAGTTAACCAGACAGGAAAATCTATGCCAATTCCGAAATCAGACCAAATCCCAGATAATCCAGAAGACCTCACACCAGCACGGCGGCGGCGAGCGGATCGAGGGTTAATCCCGGAAGACTTGATCGAGATCGCAGAAGATATAGAGGAACTGGCGCATAAAACTATTCCCTCTTTTGACTTTTTCCTGTTCTCTCTCCTGTCTGCAGCTATCATTACTGCCAGTATCCTGGCTGATTCCCCTGCTCTTTTGGTATTGGGCGCCCTCACCGCTCCAGTCATGGCCCCATTTATCGGAATCTCCCTGGGCACTGCGACCGGGTCACTGAAATTCTTCAGTCAGCGTCTGGCTGGATCCCTGGTAGCAAGCGGGTTTGTCTTCCTGGTGGGAATCCTGGGAGGATATACAACCTTTGTCTTCAAGACTCCCAATGTGCAATTTTTGATCTATAATGCCCGGGTATCCTGGACCCATATAGTCTTGTTAATTGCTGGAACTGCCCTGGCGGTAATATCATTAAAACAGAAGGGCCAGACTCCGGTTTTACCCAGTGTTGCCATTGCTTATGAGCTCTATGTGCCCCTGGCGATTGCCGGGTTTGGTTTCGGCAGTGGTCAACCCCATCTCTGGCCAGACGGATTGGTCCTGTTTGGCATCCACCTGGCAGTGGTAGCCATCACCGGAACAGTAGTATTCATGCTGCTCGGCATCAAACCCCTGACATTCATTGGCTATACACTTGGCAGTCTGATTGCGATCTTAAGTATTTTAGGAGTCATTGGTCTAAGCAGTGCAGGTGCGGTTGTCGGTGGAAAGATTGCCATGCCTACCCTTGTGCCTACTGCTACCCTTACAGGTACCCCAGCCCCTCCCACAGCAACAGCTACGGAAACACCTATACCACCTACACCCACGATAACTCCCACTGTGCCGACCGCTACATATACACCTCTGCCAACAGAAACCAGCACAGCTACCCCAAAGCCAACCCCATTCTATGCGGAGATCGCTGTTTCTGTGGAATATGCCGGTGCTTATATACGCAGTGAACCCAGCCTGGATAGCCAGATCATGACATCACTCATTAATGGGACAGTGATAGAGATCCTGGATCCTTCCCCCTCAATTGATGAGCAGGGACGCAATTGGTTGAGTATTCGATTTGTCAATGAAGACGGATTGGAAGAGGATGGCTGGATAATTGATAATTTACTGCTGATCTCAACACCCCGCCCTGAGTGGTAGCCCCCTACTCTGAAAGGTCTTGCGGTTGAAACGCTCCGGGGAGTAATTCCCGGACTGTATTTTGCTGGACAAGATTGCCATTTTCATCTACCAGGAGCACTTCTATATCCAGGCCAAATTCAGCCAGGACCTGCCGGCAGGATCCGCAGGGGGTCCCGCCATTGCGGGTTGCAACTGCAATAGCTTCGAAATCACGCTCGCCTGCACTAACAGCGCTCACGACTGCTGATCGCTCAGCGCAGATTGAATCGGGATAGGCGGCATTTTCAACATTAACACCAAGAAAGGTCTGGCCGGTTTTTGTTAATAAGGCTGCACCAACACGGTAATTGGAATAGGGCGCATAGGCTTTTTCCTGAACCTCGATAGCTGCTTTGATTAATTCTTGTTTTTTCTCTTCAGTCAGGGTCATGATGAAATCTCTCCTCATCACCAATTGAATCTGTTGTTTCGAAAGTGACAACCTTTGGCTTTTCAGGTTACAGAATTGTACTACTTCTCCCAGAGTATGGAAGCAGGTAATTTATTTCATATCCTTTTTTCGGATCTGACGGGCAGGTACTCCGACTACTACCGTATCCGGGGGAACATCCTTTGTCACCACCGAACCTGCACCGGTGCTGGAATTTTCACCTATCTCAACCGGAGCCACCAACATGGAGTCGCTGCCAATAAAAACGCCGTCATGAATGACAGTTTTATGTTTATTCTCCCCATCATAATTACAGGTGATTGTTCCAGCGCCGATATTCACATCTTTTCCGATCCTGGCATTACCAACATAAGAGAAATGCCCCATCTTGGATCCATCTCCAAGGTAAGAGTCTTTAATTTCTCCAAAATTTCCGACATGGACTCCTGGCCCCAGATGGGCACCCTTACGCAAATGGCTGAAAGGACCTATATCCACTCGGTCCTCAATCCGGGATTCCTCCACCACAGAAAATTCGATTTCACAACCATCACCTACCTGGCTGCTGAAGATCCGGGTTCCGGGTCCAATAACACAGTTTTTACCAATGATTGTTTCCTTTTGCAGATAAGTATTTGGCAGGATCACTGTATCCTGGCCAATGGTCACTTCCGGATCGATATAAGTTGTAGATGGGTCAAGAATGCTAACGCCCGCAAGCATCCATTCCCTATTGATCCTCGAACGCAAAATCTGTCCAGTTTCAGCCAGGTGTATCCGGGTATTGACACCGATCAATTCATCAGGATCTTCTATTTGGACCGAGGCAACCTGGTGGCCTTCATTGGCCGCCAATTCGACCAGATCAGTCAGATAATATTCCCCGCTCGATGATGGAACCAGCTTTCTAAGGGAATTCCATAACCAATCTGCTTTGATACAATACATTCCCGCGTTAAGCTCTTTAATCTCCAGCTGTTCCGAGGTTGCATCCACTTCCTCAACGATCTTTTGGATCATTCCAGCTGGGTCTCTGCCTATCCGGCCAAATCCTCGCGGATTATCTTCCAGGAGCGTTAACAAAGTTAGTGGACCTGAATTGGATTCCTGGGTTTTGACCAGATTTTCCAGGGTTTGGGTTCTTACCAGCGGCATATCCCCATAAAGTACCAGGATCAGGTCAGATTGACCGCTGAGGAGTTTTTCCGCCTGCTGCACAGCATGGCCAGTCCCCAATAAATCATCCTGGACTGCATACCTCAACTGGTCTCCCAGGGTTTCTTTGGTTATCTCGCCGCCATGGCCTATGACGATCACGGGAGGGCTCTCAGACAATGGGGCTGCAGCATCAATTACATAATTAATGAGTGGTTTTCCCAGAAGCGGGTGCAGAGGTTTGGGAAGATCAGATACCATCCTGGTCCCTTTTCCGGCTGCTAAAATCACAACGTCTATGATCATAGATTTTCCTCAACGATAGGGTCTGATTAAAAACTCAGCGAGCGGGACATCGGTATTAGTCCTGGCTCGCTAGAGGGATAGTTTTTCATTTTTTTTATTCAGGAGAGTCTTGTTATAGCTTGTTTTTTCACTTGGAAATAATAAGCTGGGGAGCCTGGACTCGAACCAAGATCAAAGGCTCCAAAGGCCTCTGTGCTGCCATTGCACCACTCCCCAAAGTCAGCCAAGGCATTGTATCATAGGATTTTTTTCGTGGCAATGGAGATAGAATTTCAGCCCGGGTATGGGCTTTCAGGGAACTATAATGCATCCCCACCAGGGATAAATCCAAGTTTCTGGGCCTGATCGAAGGAGAGGGAATCAGGACTGTCAATCCGGGTAATTTCCTCTTCCAGTGTGGCGGCTTTCCAGAAATCATGGACGTCATTTTCTCCCTCTGAAATGATTTCAGGTTCCTCTTTCTTTTCCTGGCTCTTTTTTAGTGTTGATTTCTTAGCTGAGCCGTTTGAACCCTTGGGAGTTTCCTTGGGAAGGTCTGCTTTGGCAGCCTTGGAGGGGGTTTTCTTGGTGCTTTTTTCCTCAGTCTTTTTTTCGGACGGAGTTTTGGTAGTTTTTGCGGCTGGTTCATGTTTTTCTACCAATCCCTCAATGATCTCGGTCACTTCCTGAATTGCAAGATCGACCGTGGTCAATACCCAGGTCAGGTCATTATTTTGAGTCACCGGGTTGGTAATAATGATCATCCCGTAGCTGGTGTTGATATGCGACCAGAACAAGTCATATTTCTCACCGGAGAAATACCAGACACTTTCTGGAGATTCATTACCAAGGTAATAGGATATTCTATTGGTAGTTTTAAAGGTATTCAACAGCAAGGGCATGACATGGGTTTCATAAACAGTATCGGGTACTATACCAGTTTCGGCGCCGATCACACCGCTGGCTTCGATTACCATGATCGATATAGCGCCCAATTCGCCCCGCAGATCTGCGATCCTTGATGTCACATCCGGCGAGAGAGCTTTTTTTGTTAGTTTGATCAACTCTTCGGGTTCTTCTTCAACCGGATCCAGTCCCATGGTTTTGCGAACTGCATTGAGGAATTCTGGCATTTTTAGTGGTTTAAGGAAGAAAGCTTCAGGATCCAGATCAGCGATTTCTTGATGGATATCATCATCTTCCATTCCAGTGATGACAATTACCTGCATCTCTTTGTAAGTGGTTTTCAGTTTCCTGATAAGCTCTATACCGGATAATCCAGGAAGCCCTACATCTGCAATTAACAGATCAATCCCTGTCCCAACAACCTCGACAATGGCTTCTTCACCCGAAGGTACGTCAACCAGGTCCAGGTCCAGGTCCAGGTCCAGGGTTTCCAGGTTCGCACGCAAAACAGTACGAATTTCCTGGTGATCATCAACAATTAACACCCGGAATTTATCCGTCATGCTGTTATCATAACACGCAGGGTGATAAGAAAAACCCCCCGGAGGGGGTTATTACATTACAGATTTATTAGGTAGGGGGAAATACCACCTTCTCTCTCTCTTGGGAGTGAATTTTAGAAGGAACCGTAGATCAAAACTCCGTACACAGCACACGACAGGAGGGTATCCACCGCAGTATACAACAGGTGGAAATTGATCGGTGATCCATTCTTCTTTCCATAGGTATTGAAATAAGCCACGGCCAATGCTATCACAGCAATCAAAGCAGGAACACCATAGATCAGCGGTTGAGCAAGGGCTTCCGGGATGCGCGGGATCCAGGCCGAGAAAGGAACATAATCCCAGGTCTTCAAACCGGGCAGAGTGGCCAACTTCATAAACCAGAAAACACCGACTCCTGTTATCATGCTCAGAATTTCGCCTATGGTTCTGTAGATTGGTTTATTAAATTGGGAAAAGATCATATTGAATATAAACCCAATCAGTCCTATACCACCCCAGGCAGCTGCAGCAAAGGGGGAGAGTACTGCTCCAGCCAGAATTCCAAACAAACCTTCGGCACCCAAATACAGGTAATCGTCAAAAGTCACAATATCAATATATGATTTTTTAACAGGATCCGTTGTGGTCAGATACGCACGGTAGGTGATTTCGCCTTTTTCAAGCCAGGTTACATAGAGATTCATATCCTGGTCATGTACCACGGATGGATAATATGATTCCGCCGAAGTGTAATTGAGCGGTTGATATGTTGTTATCAATCCATCGGATAGGTAGGCAATGCTGGTCTGATTTCTATAATCCCGCCATTTAAACTCTGAACGGGAGCGGAACACAATGGCCGTTTCAGTAAAGTTCCCGTTCAATATTTCAATATTCTCGATTGATGTGGTTGAAGGGATACCACTGGAGACGTATACTCGTTCTCCTGTCTGGAAGGTTCCGTAATTAAACTCTGAAGCAGGAAGATTGGCAACAATCGGAATATGGATTGCCATTGGCGGTCGAATTGTGTCCGGCCTGCCAATCGGGAAGTAACGAAAATAAGTCGTCCTGAAACCCGCATCCAAACCTGCCACGATCGCTTCCGACCATAATATATAAACAACCTCTTCATCAATAGCGATAACCGGACCATCAACACGACGCGATGGTGAAATCCCGGTCGTATAAACAAGAACCGGATCTAAATCATCCGATCTCCGGGAGAGTGGGTTTAAATAATAGAACTCAATTTCGCCGTAGGCGATCGGGTAATTGGCCCAACTGGCATGCAGTAAGGACTGGTCATCTAAAAACAAGTTGATCCGGATTCCATCAGGATCAATCATAGACTTTTTTAGGTTATCAATTTGACCACTGAGCCCATAAACACCAGGATTTTCCTTGCTGCCTGAATACCATATTTCATACCCTTCATTCCAGTAGACTACTTCCATATGATCTACTCGGTCTTCAGTAGACAGCGTCTTGATTTCAGAAAGCAGTTTCCCATTAGTATCAAGCTGAATGACTTTTAATACATTGCTGTCAATCCAAAACAGGTCAAAGTGATCATTACGCAGGATTAGTTTGGCCTGGCGGGGTTGAGCGATCAGAAAATCAAGTGGAAATTGTTCCTTGGTTGCCCCATCCTGACTTAACTTAACGAGAATAGGCTGGTAGCGGTTATCATCCATCTCACTTCGAGGGAAGAGAATACTGTACACCTGTCCTTTGGAATCGATTACCGGCTCGGCAGTTGATGCCAGCGCCGTATCCCCCAGCAAGACCCCCCTGCTCCAGCCTTCTGATTTTAACCACAATTTATCCAGCGCCTGATCACTGCAGCTGGACAGAAATATTGCCAAAATAATGGAAAGTAAAACAAATTTTAATTTGTTGTTGAGTTTATAACTCATCTGATTCTCCCTATTATCGCAAAGCACCAAAGATTATATCCTGAAGTTGTTCAATTGCAACTAGGCTAGCGGTATGGGTTAAGATACTTCTTGAGAACTATATAAAAAAGGTCGGAGCTAAGTTTTTAGCTCCGACCTTGATTCTTTTTTCTAATTCCAGGGTGCTAGTCAGTTGCCAAATTAGTTTCCGGCAGCCAGCCATTACCAGCCGTACTTTCAATCTTGTACCAGGTAACACCATCGAAATCCACAGAACTAACGACTGTTACTTCGTCACCGCGAGTCGCATAAGAAAAGGCGGTCCTTGCTCCAGCTTCCCTGAATAGACCTACCAGGTATCCTTCTGAGGTAAGATTTACGACATCACCTAAAGCAAATTTGGCCCCTTCTACCTCTACGATCACATCTCCGGTTTTGGCAGCCTGAGTGGATTCATAGCGCTGGGTCGCTTCCGCAGAAGTAATAATTTCACCTGATTGTTTGCAAGCCATGCTGAGTAAAAACAGTATACAAACCACAGTTAAAATAACAAGTAGATTTTTCCTCTTCATGCTTATAATTTCCTCCCCCGCAGACGGGCATCAAATGCATCCCTTAAACCATCGCCCATAAAGTTGAAGGCTAACGTAGTTAAGGTCAGCGCCACACCCGGAAACATAACCAGGTGAGGGTTGGATCGTAAAGTTGAATATCCTTCATTGATCATGGCTCCCCAGCTGGGTGTGGGTGGATCAACACCAAGACTGATCAAACTTAACACTGCCTCAGTGTAAATATATCCAGGTATGGCCATAGATTCTATAATTAGCAGCGGGCCGATGATATTCGGGATTAAGTGTTTTGTGATAATATGGCCATCTTTGGCCCCAATGGCTCGGGCAGCCTCGACAAATTCCTTCTCTTTATAAGAAAGGACCTGGCCGCGGGCCTGACGGGCCATTCCCAGCCAGTTTAATGCACCGATAGCGACAAACACAAATAGCAAACCGCCGGTAGATTTATTCAAAAATATTAGCGTACCCATAAAGCCAGTTGTGACTCCCCTCCTGGCCAGTGCTTTAAAGTACACCGTCATCATGATGATGATCGGAAGAGTCGGCACTGCATAAAGGAAGTCAACAATCCGCATCATGATATTATCGGTCCGTCCGCCAGCAAAACCGGCGATCGTACCATAAGTAAGACCGATAATTACACTGACGCCAGAGGCTACAAACGCCACCGCCAGGGAAACCCGGGTACCATAAACCATGCGGCTCCACAGATCCCTGCCCAGGGCATCAGATCCAGCAATAAATGTCGTACATCCCCATTCCAGAGGAGTGTTATACCAATGGCAATTTTCCTCGGCATATTCCTCGGTAATGTCATAACCGGTGAATGGTTTTGCTCTGTTATTCAAGGTATTTTGCTGAGCAAACCCATAAGGGGATAAGAAAGGAGCAAAGGTCGCAGCCAACAGGATGCCGATAATAAAAATCACACCAGCGACCGCGATGATATTCCTGCGAAACTCGCGGTACGCATCTTGCATTGGGCTCCTACCCTGCCCGTATTTTTCTGGGTTCTCGTCATTTACTAATTTTTCAAGTTGTTTTTCAGGTGACATAATCAATTCCTAATCGTACCGAATACGTGGATCAACCCAAGCGTACATGACATCCACCAATAAGTTAGCCCCTATCAAGATCATACCGTAAAGCAGCACCAGACTGGTTTGCAAGAAATATTCCCGCTGTCCGATACTGGTTACAAATCTGCGGCCCATTCCATTAATGGCGAACATAAGTTCAATAACAAAAGAACCAGTGATCAAACCCGCAATCAGGGGTCCAAGCACGGTTACTACCGGGATCAGGGAGTTTTTTAGAGCGTGAACAACGATCACTGTCCTTTCACGGAGACCTTTCGCCCGAGCAGTTCGAATATAGTCAGAGGAAAGAACGTCTAATAAGCCAGCCCGGGTTAGACGGGCGATACCAGCTGCCATCCCTGTACCCATCGCGAACACGGGCAGAAACGCATGGCTGATAAATTCCCCGTTGAGCTTGGGGATGAATCCCAGGAAAAATGGCGGATGTGCTCCCCAGAACGCAACCGGGAACCAATCCAATTGGACCGCAAAGATATAAATCAAAAGCGGCGCCATAACAATTGGTGGGATCGATCGAAAAAGTACAGCCGTGAAAGTCACTACATAGTCGATCAGTGAGTTGTGATTCAAGGCAGCAATAATACCAATCGGGATACCCAATACAAAACCTACAACAATAGCTGTCAAACCTAGCTGGATCGAGATTGGGAATGTTTGTTCAATGATATCTCGAACAGTTTGAGATGGCTGCCGGAACATAGGACCAAAATCACCCTTAAGGATATTAAAAACGTATCTGGCAAATTGCTCATAAAGGGGTTTGTCCAAGCCGTAGCGTCGTTCAAGCACAATTTTAATATGCTCTGGCATGGCTTTCATTCCAACTGCGTCAAAAGGACCTCCAGGCATAGCGTGCACCAGCACAAAGGTAGCCAGGATGACCAAAAGAACAACAGGGATTGCTATCAACAATCTTCTAATGATGTAACGTAACATAAACCCTCCGACATAAAAAATTGGTGATCAAACCCTTTGAATTTCTCTCTCAGGAAATCACCAGGCTTGGCAGATAAGATAGGAATTCCCTATCACCCAACCCTGCTACCTTCCTGCAACTTTATTTGAAGGAAACAAGGGGGGCAGTTTTACTGCCCCCCAGGGTATTACATAGAAACGAGCTTATTGTTGAGCAGCCTGTTTGGCGTCCCAATCAATAACCCAGGTGTACCACATGTCGCCACCGAAGAGGGCGGGAGTGCGGGTCAGCCAGGAGTGTTCACCCACGTATGCAATGCGGAGATAAATGGGGAAGAAGGGGAATTCACCCTCTTCGCCGAAGAACATATCTTCGATTTCTGCATACAGTTCTTTTCGTTTTTCGGGATCCTGCTCGCGACGAGCTTCTTCGATCTTATCATCGATTTCGTTGCAGGTTCGGTGAATGCGGACGTTGATGTTGCAGTCCAGCACATCGCCGACCCAGTTGTTCTCGTCAGCATAGTCGGGGCCCCAACCAAGAGTGTGCATGTGGGGGGATTCTGCATCGTCAGCTTTGGTGGCAACCAGAAGGTCAGCGAAGGACTGCTGTTCGATCTGGATCAGGTCTGCAGCGCAGCCCAGATTTTCTTCCCACTGTGCCTGAGCAAATTCGATCCAGTTCAGGGTATGTTCACCGGAGTAACCCAGGAGGGTAACCTGCGGGAAACCTTCACAGTCAGGATAGCCGGCCAGAGCCAACTGTTCACGAGCATATTCGGGGTTGTAGCCAACACCGACTTCGTTGATGGGGGGAGCGCCAAAGATTCCAGGAGGAGCCAGGTGTTTCATGGGCAGGCCCTGTCCCTGTTCGATTACGTCAACGTGAGCAACGCGGTCATAAGCAGCAGCGAATGCCCGGCGAACATGGACGTCATCAAACGGAGCTTTGGTCATGCGGAATGCGATGTAGAACACTGCCAGGTCAGGAATCTGAACTGTTTCATCGCCGAATGCAGCCAGGTGAGCTTCGAGTTCGCCAGCGGGGATACCCGTGGTGTCAACTTCGTTGTTCAGCCAGAGTGCATAGGTTGTGGAAGTATCAGGAACAACATTGGTCACGATCTTGTCAACGTTGCCTTCGCCAGCCATGTCTTTCGGCATGAGGGGGTTACGAAGCAGAATTCGGCTTACACCGTGTTCCCACTCGTTCAGCACGTAGCGGCCATTGGTAACAATGTTACCAGCTTCGATCCATTCCTCACCATATTTTTCGATGGCCCACTGCGGGGTTGCTGCAAGGGTCCACATGGGGGTCATGGACATGAAGTAAGCGGCGGGGGACGGCTGTTCAATTACCAGGGTCTCATCATCAGGAGCGGAAACGCCAATGGCATCGATCAGGTCCTGGGGGATGTTTTCGGGATCTTCAGCGTTGTAAACTTCGCTGCATCCAGCGATAACACCAGCGATGATGCCGCTGTAATAGGAACCAGTGTTGGGGTTGCAGGCTCGTTTAATACCGTAAACGAAGTCGTTGGCGGTAACAAACAGCGGTGCGCCTTCAGCGTCCACTTCCTGTTTCACCTCACCGGTCTCAGGATTGTGGTTCACCCAAGGAATGTCGGTGCGGATGGTGAATGTGTAGGTCAAACCATCATCACTAACGGTCCAAGAGGTTGCAGCTTCAGGAACGATGTCTGCGGTTACGAGGTCGTAGTTTGTCAGGTGGACAAACAGGTTCTCGATGTAGGCAATGGAAACGGTGTCTTCACCAAGCTGAGGATCCAGTGTAGGAATATCAGTGGTGGAGGTTCCGTTCATTGTCACCAGATCTCCGGTGGCAACAGTGCCTTCCTGAACCTTGGGGCCGCAGGCGGTTAAGACCATGCTTGCCAAGATCAGAAATGAAACAATCGCAAGAAGTTTTTTACTCATTGTTTTTCTTCTCCTTCATAAAATTAAACAATTTACAAACAATCTTTTCGTGAAATGTTATGGGGGCATCACCTCCTTATCAAGAGATTTTTCTTTCTATTAGCACAACATTATACAAAATTCATTGATAACGATGCTTACATTTTTTGCTGTGCTTTTTCAACAAAGTGACAGGCAACCCAATGGTCCTTTTCATATTCCCGGAATTCGGGATCCTCTACCTCACAGCGTTTTTCCGCGATAGGACAGCGGGTATGGAAACGACAACCGGTAGGAGGATTGGCAGGGCTGGGTACGTCACCCACAAGAATGATCCGTTTTCTTTCCCTTTCTGCAGCGGGATTATGCAGTGGAACAGCGGAAAGCAAAGCTATCGAGTAAGGGTGCAGAGTGTTGGCGAACAGTGCATCTCGATTAGCTAGCTCAACGATCTTACCCAGATACATAACTGCGATCCGGTTAGAAATATGGCGGACCATGCTTAAGTCATGAGCAATGAATAAGTAAGTTAGTCCCATTTCTTCCTGCAGGTCTCCCAGCAGGTTTACAACCTGAGCCTGAATGGAAACATCCAGGGCAGAAATGGGTTCGTCGCAAACGATGAATTCCGGTTCGAGCGCCAGAGCGCGGGCAACACCAATACGCTGACGTTGACCACCTGAGAACTCATGGGGATATCGGTTGACAAAATAAGGGTTTAATCCTACTAACCGCAGTAATTCCTGCACTCGTTCTTTTCTTTCGGCAGGAGTGCCAATATTATGAACATCCAGGGGCTCAGCAATAATGCGGCCAACTGTCATGCGGGGGTTCAAGGAAGCATAGGGATCCTGGAAAATGATCTGCATATCCCTGCGCAGCTCTCTCAATTTTCCTTCACTGGCTTCGGTAAGATTAATATCACTGAAAAACACTTCACCAGAAGTTGGTTTATGCAGCTGGAGGATAGTTCGGCCTGTGGTAGTTTTTCCACAACCGCTTTCTCCAACCAGACCAAGGGTTTCACCTTTTTTGATTTCAAAGCTTACACCATCAACCGCTTTGACGGCGCCAACTTGTTTTTGAAATACAACGCCCCGGGTAATGGGGAAATGTTTTACTAGATTTTCGACGCGTACAAGTGTATTATTCTCACTCATCGAAGTTCTCCTGTTTTGATATCTACCCAGCAGGCAATTCTGTGATCTAAGGAGATTTCTTCCAGAGCGGGATTCTCAGTTCTGCATTTGTCTTTTGCAAATGCGCAGCGGGGAACAAAGGGACACCCTTTTGGCATTTCCACAAGATCAGGCGGCAGCCCTTCAATGGTTTCTAATTTTTCTCCAGGCACTTCAATCAATTTCGGCAGGGATTTTAGCAGTGCAAAGGTGTATGGATGGCGGGGATCCTCATATAGGGAATCCACTGGTGCGTCTTCTACTACATAGCCAGCATACATCACGATAACGCGTTCAGCCAATCCGGCCACAACACCAAGGTCATGGGTGATCCAGATCAAAGCCATACCGAGGTCATTCTGGAGTTCTTTCACCAGTTCAATCAATTGGGCCTGGATGGTCACATCCAGCGCCGTTGTTGGCTCGTCAGCTATCAATAAGGTTGGATTACATGCCAATGCGATAGCGATCATCGCTCGCTGGCGCATACCACCAGAAAATTGGTGGGGGTAATCATCCAATCTGCTTTCCGAATCCGGAATGCCAACCAGTTTCAGCAGCTCTGCTGCTCGGGCATTTGCTTCCTTGTCATCCATACCCAGATGAAGTTTTAAGGGCTCCTTGATCTGGAAACCAATCGTTAAGACTGGATTCAGGGATGTCATTGGATCCTGGAAAATCATGGCGATTTTGCTTCCACGGATCTTGCGCATTTCATTATTGGGATAATCTATCAGATTGTCGCCTTTAAAGTAGATAGCGTCAGCCATAATCTTGGCCGGGGGGATCTCCAGCAGCCGCATCACGGAAAGCATCGATACACTTTTTCCACAACCGCTTTCTCCCACTATACCTAATGTTTCCCCCGTGTGGAGTTTATAAGAAATGCCATTTACTGCGTGAACCAGACCTTCCTGTGTTGAAAAGGTGGTTCTCAGGTTCTGAATATCAAGAATAACTTCTTTGTCTTCCAATTTCCTTGCCTCCTGCTTTGCAACGATTTTAATGCTGTGGTGTTATTTAACCAAATCCATAGGTTGGTTGCGCTATCCCAGATCGTGAACTTTAATTATACCTTTGCGGGGCAAAAATAGCCAAGATTTCTTACATATTATTAATGTTTTTGGATAATTTCAAATACGAATTCTACCATACCAAATCAAAATTTCCTCCATGAATACATCAGAATAGGATTAATATAGTTCTCAAGTATGGTAAAAGTCACTCAACCTTTGAACTTTCTTCACTGAATCGCTTCAATATTCCAAAATATTGAATATGGATCATTTCCAAGGCCTGTTAAACCAGGTCCGGCTATAATAATTTCTCTCCGGAAAAACAGGGGGAGAGCTGGCAAATCTTCTCTGAATATCTCACGAATCTCGTCCAGAGAATTTAGATAATTGTCGGAATCTGACAACGAAGTTAACACTTCCTCGCAAGCGAAGTCGAATTCTTCATCACTGTATCCCGACGCATTCACACCACCCCATCCTTTTGGATAAGAAGGATATAAGCCAGGAATTTCATCTGATATGAATAAACGGCAGGGCTGGTAATTTCCAGCAGCCCAGGCAAAATATGCCAGGTCAAATTTACGGCCGAAGATCGGACCAACAGGACCTGGCGCCAGCAGTTCTGCAGCGGGCAGCATATCAACTTCAATGCCAATGCCGCAGGAACCCAGTCCATCCTGAATCACTGTCACTGCAGCGGGCAGCGAGTCGACTTCAGCAGCCAGAAGGATTAACTCTAATTTTGTACCATCAGCCACTCCAATGACTCCGGTTGCAATCCGGGGAGTTGCAGGATCCCCATCTGTGTCGATCCAACCCAGCTCCTTTAATGCCAATCCGGATTCCACCGGTTGGTATGTATAAGTAAGCTCCAGATCATCAAGCATGGATTGACCAGGTGGGAAGAAGTCATCAACGATCTGATCAGTGTCCAATCGGGTGGAAGAGATATTCTCCCGGTTAATACACCCCGCTATAGCCTGTCGTAATTCAGGATCTGCTAATAAAGTCCGGCTGGAATCCCTGGAATCAATTCCGAAGCTGAGCTGTTCCCAGGCTTTGTTCTCACTTTGATAAATTCGCAGAACACCATCCGCTGCTCCCTGCATAATGTCAGCTTGAAAATCGGAGAGTCCGGATTGATTGGCAACCAGCTGGCACTCCCCGGACTGGAAAGCTGCCAGGGCTTCTTCTGCACTACCAACAAACCGGAAAACCAAAGCATCAAAGCCTAGCATTCCATCAGAAACCAGGTAATTTCGGTCATTGGCCCCAAGCGAGATATGGTCTCCATGGACCCATTCTCCGATCTGATACGATCCCCAGGCCAGGGGGCGTTCGGCACTCTGAGAGGAGGTAAGCAGTTCATCGCGTGTTAAGTTTTTCCATAGATGTTCTGGTAAAGGATCAAAGAACAGGTCCGGATAAGAATATATTCCCAGATAACCTGGCAGGCCGATCCAAAAGATCCTATCATCCTCACCAACCTGATAGCCAGAGGAATAGCGTAGTTTCTTCGGGCCGCCCGAGCCATAAATGAGTGATGCAACCTGATAAGAGTAAACGGAATCAGCTGCGCTGATTGGCGTACCATCTGACCAGGTAACGCCAGGATGGATATTGAATTCAATCCTGGCCTGATCCATGGTAATTGAATTATGGTCTTCAAAGGTTTCTGCACATGCAGGTTCAAAACAGCTGGAAGGTCGGTAATCTGTCCCGTTTGCCAAGATCGTGAGGTTTCCATTGGAATCAACAATATTTTCCCCTGGAAAAACTTCAACTTGAGAGATCGTGACCAGGCCGTTTTCCAGAGATGGGATATCTTCTAGAAGGGCAGATATCGCACCAATGGCTGGATCTACGACGGTCCAATCATAAATTGCCTGGCGGATGATCCTGGCCGAGGTAGATTGATCCCCGTATAAAAATAGCGAGGTAGGTTCTTCTCCAAGGCAAATCGAAAGCACTTTTTGAGGAACCGGGCTTGGCAGCGGTGTGGATTGAGGTCCCTGATCCTTTACCGGGATGGTAATAACCTGAGCCCTTTCTGCCTGGCAGGCGGAGATCAACAGGACCAATCCTAATAATAATGAGGGATATAATTTTCGTATTAGAACCATGGTATCTTGTCTTCTTCCACTTCTCTCAGGCGCAGATAAGACCGGTAGCGCTCCGGATGGATTTTCTTGTCCTTAATAGCTTTGATCACGGCACAGCCTGGTTCATGTGTATGAGTGCAATCACTAAAGCGGCAATGTAATAAAGCCTCTCGGATTTCCGGAAAATACCCATCCACTTCTTCTGGTGTAATATCCCAAAGATCAAGCGCTTTTAAACCCGGGGTGTCTGCGATATATCCCCCATCACTTAATGGAACCAGCCTCCTGGAGACTGTAGTATGTTTCCCCTTTTTAGTCCCTTCGCTAACCTCTTTGACTTCCAAACCCAATCCAGGTTGAATGGCATTCAGGATGCTGGTCTTTCCAGCGCCGGAAGGCCCCGCAAAAACATTGGTCTTTCCTACCAGTTGTTTCTTTAGTTGTTTAATACCCCGGTTCTTCACCGCTGAGGTATAAAATACCTGATAGCCAATTTTCTGATATCGCTGGAAGTATTCCCGGGCTTGTCCCATGCCCACCAGGTCAATCTTGTTGGCCACGATCAAGATATCTATTGATTCTCTTTCAGCAATAACTAGGAAGCGATCCAACATCGGCAAACGAGGTTCAGGTTGGGCAACGGAAAAAACAAAAATTGCCTGATCAGGATTAGCTATGATGATCTGCTTGAATTCCCCCCGAGCAGTTGGTGCCATGCGGTAAAACATAGACTGGCGGGGTTCGACTTCTTCAATCATGCCTTTGCCAGGTTCCTGCTCCGTGTAGATCACCCAATCGCCAATAGCGACTATGTCGGCCAACTTGCGTCCTTTTTTTAATCGGCCTCTGAGTTGACAAACAACGACCTGCTCTCCGGTTTCAACGCTGAAAAAACCGGATTGAGCCTGGATCACCCGTCCGCGAATCTTATCAGTCATCTAGTACCTTCTCCTGATCCTTATTCTGCATCATCCTCGGGGACATACCAGACGCCAATTTCTGATTCCCAGGGGTAGTAACGAAGTACTTGATTAAAATAAAGTTCTACAACCCGCCTGAAGATCGGGGCTGATACATCAGATCCTTCTCCTGCATTTTCTCCGATCACCACAATAGCTATATCAGGTTTATTTTCATTTTGATTATATGTATATCCGCCGAACCAGGCATGGGATTCTCCTGAACCCGATTCCGCTGTTCCGGTTTTCCCCGCTACGTTAATCTGCAGCCCCCTGATGCGATAATTAGCCGTACCCCGAGGATTATCAACAACCTGAATCATTGCATTGGTGATGATATTAAGTGTTGTGCTGCTGATAGGAAGTTCCCCTACCGGCTCGGGTTCAAAACTGAAAATCTCTTCACCGCCTGCACTGTGGATGCTTTCCACAAACTGCGGCCTGTACATCGTCCCTCCATTGCCAAGAGCTGCCATAAACTGGACGACCTGAAGAGGAGTGACCAGGGTATCTCCCTGCCCGATTGCCTGGTTGGTAGCGTCCAGAGCAGAAATCGGAGCCGGGATATTGCCGGGCTCTTCTTCCAGAGTTTCGATGCCTGTCACCGATCCTAAACCAAATCCCTTAGCCATATCCGAAATCGCTTCTGGATATCCATTCTGATACAAATGCAGACCGATATGCCAAAAATATGGATTGCAGGACCGCATCAGTCCCTCAGTCAAAGAGAGTACACCGCTGGGAGGTGTTTTATCATCTTCCAGGAAGTGATCGTAGGTCCAGTCATGCAGGGTAACCCCGGGCAGCTCTTCAAAAAAATATCCGCAGTCATACAAATCATCTGCTGTGAATTCTCCAGTTTCCAGAGCGGCTGCCATAGTGATGATCTTAAACACAGATCCCAGCGGATACAAACCCTGGGTAGCGCGGTTCAGGAAAGGAGATTTTTGATCCGCTTTATAATATTCCTGCAGTAAAAACGAGGAATTATAATTATCCGAGTTAAAAGCATTGGGATCAAAAGAGGGATTAGATGCCATGGCCAAAATGCGGCCGGTATCCATTTCCATCACAACTATCGCTCCGTTATAACCATAGAGCGCTTTTTGGACCTCCAGCTGGAATTCTTTTTCAAAAGTTGTGTAAATCTCTGCTGGCGGGGCCGCTTCTTCTCGAGCTAACTGGGAGATTGTTTCACCTTCTTGATTAACAACATAGAGGATCCCTCCCCTATCACCAGCAAGATAATCCTCTCCCCAATATTCCAAACCCTGCCCGCCAACCTTCTCGCCTTTGGAGTATCCCTGAATGCGGTAAGCATCCAGTTCAGCTTCCTGGATCCAGCGCACATAGCCAACTGCCTGGGGCGATACGCCTCCATTAAAATAATACCTGCCATCAAAATTCCGCAGAAGAACTCCATTTGTTGTATATGATTCGAGAATACCAAGACGTGGTTCAATGGCATCTAAAGAGATCGCACCCAGGGGAAGATACCAATCCACACCAGGAGGATAATCTTCGTACATGGCATAGATCACTTCTGGCGGCATATCAAGATCACGCCCTAATTCTTCCAGAACTTTATCTTCCTTATTTGGTTTGATCTGTGAGGGGGTAAGGCCCACTGAAATTGCCTCAGCATAAGCTGCGATCACGCTGCCGTTCCGGTCATAGATATTTCCCCGTGAAGGAACCAGGCGGGTCAGCTGGAGCATATTGTCCCCTACCAATTCGGGGAAAATCAAACCCTTGGACCAATCGATCTTCCAAATCCCTTCATTAAGATTGAGAAGCAGAATGATATCCCGGTTCAAATTCTCGATCAACAAGCTGTTGTAGTTAATTGAGACTGCCACCTGGGCCTGGCTGGGATCAACAAAGGAAGATAAGATCGCGTAGTCCAGCGATTCCATGGCAAGTTCAACAGCCAAATCATGGTAAATTTGGGAAAATTCTTCCTCACTGATCGTTTCCTGACTCGATTGGCTTAACATCGAATACATAGCCAGGTAATCATTTGTTTTCCAGTATTCCAGGTATTGAAGTGCAGCTTCCTCAACATCAGGGGCTTGTGTGGTCTGAACCTCCGGTGGCGCCAGCGCTGGTGTTGAAGTTTCGCCAGCCGGCAGTGTGCTTTCCGGAGTAGATTTACTGCACCCGGCGATCAAAGCAAATAAGATAAGTATCAATATGAATTTTTTCATAGTTAGTTATTCTCTGGATTGTTTCTTTTCATTCTAGCCAAAATATCGTTGTAAACAGGACACTGATATTCGATTGATTCCTGGCAGCGCTCAGCTACCCGATGGTCAGTATCTATACCCATCTCTTTCATCAATACTGCCAGATGGCAGAGCGGTAGACCCATCACATTGGCAAAACACCCGTAAAATTGAGGGGCCGGATTAAAATCACGGTTCTGAATACCGTATGCTCCCGCTTTATCCAGTGGATCACCACTGGCAATATACTCCTGAATCTCATCTTCAGTATACTCTCTCATTTCTACTTCAGTGCAAACCAAGCTGGTCCGAATTTCACCGCTAGAGAGATCATAAAGAGCAATTCCAGATAAGACCTGGTGAGTTTTGCCTTTTAATTGTTCCAGAATCCGGGCAGCATCCGCCTGATCCAGCGGTTTCCCCAATACCTCTTCCCCATCAACAACAATGGTATCCGCCCCAATCACCAGGGCATTGTTGAGAGAATTTGGTGATAAGTTTGCTGCCCCTTGAAGCGCTTTTTCCTTAGCAAGGCGTTTCACTAATTCAGGGGGTTTTTCTCCAGGGATTTCCTGCTCCTCTACTTCAGAATTAACGACGATAAACGGATCGATTAAGTTCCGGAGAAGAATTTTCCGCCTTGGAGATTTAGACGCCAGGATGAATTCTGTCATAGATAAGCAGCTGTTTTTCAGGTCTCTTTAATAATTTTCAATACTCCAAATTCTATCACAACCATCATTTTTCCAGATTTCACCCTACATTGACTTCGGCCAATGTTAATAAAACAGATAAGAGCAACCCACCCTCTTTTGGTACAATGGCAGACAATGGCTACAAAAAGGATAAACCTCAAGAAAAGGCTTCACAGCCTGGTTCTACTTTGTCTGATCTTGATCATTCCGTCCGCTCAGGCAGGTGCTCAAACAGCTAAAGAGATATTCCTTTCCGCGCCCGATCTGTCCGATTATCCTGATATCACCTTCTATATAGATGTAACTAATAGAGAAGGTAGAAACATTACTGAACTGACGGCAGATCAAATCACTCTCAAAGAAAACGGGGTTGAGCAAGAGCTGCTGGACTTCCAGTCCTTAAGTCCCGGGATCCAATTGGTAGCTGCGTTCAATATATCCAATTCTTTTGGAATCCAGGATATTATTGGCTATTCCCGTTTTGATTATATTAAAGAATCACTGCTTTTCTGGGCTGACCAACCTCAAACTTCAGCACCTGATAATATCAGCCTTATTTCCAATATCGGTTTGGAGCACTCTCATCTGGCAGAAAAATCTGTCATGGTATCTATCCTAGAGAGATATGATCCGGAAATCAGGGATACTGAATCCAATTTTAACGTTCTTGCTCAGGCTATCAGCATAGCTTCCGATCCCGTCGATCAGCCAGGAATGAAACGGGTTGTACTGTTCTATACCAGCCAGCCTAATGCAGATGAATTTGCAGCAATTGACAACCTGATCTCCCAAGCTCTGGACAACCAGGTTTTAGTCTATTCCATCCTCGTATCATCACCAGCATTCTTTGCAACGGCAGGGGCCTCCAAAATTCAAAACCTGTCTGTAGATACCGGAGGGCTATTCCTGCCTTTTTCCGGAGAAGAGCCACTTCCGGATCTGGGGCAGCTGTTGGAGCCTCTGCGCAGCACCTATCTGCTCATGTACCGCTCCCAAATCGTGACACCAGGCACGCAAAACCTGGAAGTAAGCATGGCTTCTACCCTTGCTCCTATTGTTGGTGACCGAGAATTTTTCCTTGATGTTCAACCTCCCAATCCGATTTTCATTTCTCCTCCCAGAACAGTAACGCGAGAAATGCAGGATGAAAATACTGTTGATGCTAATAGCCAGACCTACCAACCTGAAACTGTTACGTTAAATATCCTGTTGGAATTTCCTGACAACCATCCCAGGGATCTTGATGAACTGATCTTCCGGGTGGATGGAGAGATCGTCGCTAGAAAAACAACCCCTCCCTATGATCAGTTTATCTGGGATATCAGTTCATATGAATCCAGCGCTACTCATCACATCTCTCTAGAAGCTGTTGATGTGCTTGGTTTATCAAGGTTGAGTGTGGAAACCCCGGTTGAGATCGAGGTAAACGTCCCACCGCCGGATATAACAAATATCATCCGGGCTAATGCCCCTGCCCTGGCTGGTTTGGCGGTTATCCTGATGATCGGGCTGTCGCTTTTCATATTCATTTCTCAGGGTAGAATCCAGCCTGGAGTGACTACTATATTCCATTCAATATTCTCAAAATGGGTGCAGTTCACAAAATCAAAAACTCTGATCAAAAAGATCCTTCCAGGTAAAACCAATGAGAAACAGGATGGTCCCTCCCTACCAGTAACCCCATACCGGCTGATTGCTATCAATGACATTTCTCAGCAGATATTTCCTGAACCGGTCAAGGTTGATGAAAATGAGATCAAAATCGGCAGGACATTACCAGGCAAGGGAATCCAAATCCAGCACTCTTCTGTCATTAAAGAACACTCCTCGATAACCTGTCTTGAGGATGGAAAACTCCAGATCACTGATCTCGGATCCACAGCTGGCACCTGGATCAACTATAAGCAAATCCAGAGCGGCAAACCCAAATTCCTAAAAGATGGTGATATCATACACTTTGGAGAAGCAATTTTCCGACTTCAAGTCATGACAAAAATGGACACACCTCGTGTGACAGAGGAGAAAAGAACGTGATACCAAGTAAACAGCCTCACCTCGACTCATCAGCGATCACAGATCCAGGAAGTAAGGGTCGATTGAATGAGGATTCATTTGAAATAACCGCTTTTACGATTAGCGAGGATGACGATACACCTGTTTTGCTGGCGATTATCGCCGATGGAATCGGCGGTCATAAGGCAGGGGAAATTGCATCAAAAATTGCTGTTGCCACAATCATATCCTCAGTTTCCGAGAGCGACGGCACTGACCCCTTATGGATCCTAAAAAGCGCCTTATTGGAAGCCAATCACAGCATCACGAGTGAAGCAGATCCTGATGACTCAAAGAAAGGGATGGGTTCCACCGTAGCATGTGCCCTGGTGATCGACACCGCCCTGTATATCGCTACCCTCGGTGATTCCAGATTATATTTGGTCCGGGATAATGTCATCCAGCAATTGAATGTCGACCATACCTGGGTCCAGGAAGCGCTGGAAGTTGGTGTGATCACTTCAGAAGAAGCCCGAAGCCACCCTCGCAGGCATCTGATCCGCAGTTATCTGGGATCGTCCGACCCTATTCATCCAGATTTGCGTTTATATATGGACTCGGAAGAAAACCAGGAACAAGCCAAAGCTAATCAGGGATTACCCCTGGTTCCTGGAGACCAGGTGCTAATTTGCACAGATGGACTTACAGACCTGGTTGACGATGAGGAAATTCTCGAGATCATAGAAGGTGAGGACAGCAAAGACGAGCAGCTCCAAAAGCTGGTTGACCTTGCCAACCAGCGGGGTGGACATGACAATATCACGGCCGTTGTGCTTCAGGCTCCGGGAGTTGAACTATTCGAAGATCTGGATTTTGAGGATGAAGAGGAATCAGCAGAAGAAGAATAAAACCAGTCGTTGAAAAATAAAAAAAGATCCGTAACCAAATTTTGATTACGGATCTTTATATTTAACGGTCTTCTGCTCAAGGAAGTAGTTGAGCAGTATAGATCTGATTATCAACCGCCATGAACACCCGGTCACTCATTGTGACAGTGAATGCTGTTGCCGGTTGATCAATGATGCCATCTATCGGTCGGAACTGTTCCTGGAACTCTAGCTGAGTGCTGAAGCGGTAAAGGGCCTGCTCTTCAGAGTCCAACATGTATACAGCCATTCCTGGCGATCCTTTGATCGTGAAGGAATCAAAATTAGCTCCTGCGAAGAAAGGTCCGGACTCGCTCCCGGGTCGGGTGTCTGAATAATCAAAAGGAGTAGTGCAAAGAGGGTCAGCATCTGCTCGCTCGGTCACACATTTGGTCACATATCCATCATTATGCAAGATAAATAACTCACTGCCATTGGTCACCAATTCAATCGCGTCAGCCATTTCCGGAGAATCGATCGCTCCAAAATATTCAGAACCTTCATGATAGTTCTGGCTCTGGTATTCGATCCAGATAGCCCGCTTTTCCGGATCCAGAATGTAAAGGTTGTAGGGAGCGCTGCTGGACATGGCGATTGCCTCAGCTTGTCCCCGTCCAAGTGTATATGATATATCCTCAAAGATCACTGGTGTTTCCGTCAGATCCGCATAACAGAAGATCATCGTGTGGTTTTTATCAACACCCAGGATGGTCGCCTGGTCTTCCTGTGAAGTAGGCAGGGCAACAATATCCACCAGCGGACCTACTGTTATATGTCCATCAATAGGACCGCAGCTGAATTCGTCAATTATCTTGTATCCATCCGGATTGGATTGGGCCCAGATCACCGTGCCATAATCCGCATTCAGCATATAAAGATCATTCCAGGCTGTGACTACTATCTTGGATATGGTCACAGCCGCGCCCAACCCGCGGCTGAAGAGAGGCTGATAGTTTAATCGGGTGACCCGATCCAAGGTATCCAGCTCCAGGCGCAGAGTGGAAAACAGTTCTTCCACTTCTTCCGTTTGTTGATAACTTCTGGCGGCCGTGATCTGATCCATTGCCTCAGAAATGGATTGATAGTATGCCGGTGTATCAATTTGTGTTGAGGCCAGGGTTAGCAGAGTTTTTGCTTGAGATAAATGATCATCGTAAAGCTGATTTCTGCCTCGGTTGATATAGAATACACTGCCAAATACCACCATCACTACCGGAACTAGAATCGCAATCAAGCTTAAGCTCCAGGATGGAAGATCCAATATTTGGTCATCCGGCAGCATTTTGCTGATCAAACCTAATAATGATTGCCAACCTTTTCGAACAGTACCACCTACGGATCCTCCGGCACTGCTGAGAACCGACCAGGCTTTTGATTCCTGAATTCCATTTATCGCTGGTCCGATCTCCGCTGCTACCTGGGAAGCCAGGCCCGGTTTTTTATCCACATTGCGGCGGGGGCTGATAAATTCCTCTTTTTTGGGAGGACGTTCTTTCTTTTTAATTTCAGGTTGAGTTGCTGGAACCTCTGTATCATCTGGAATCTGGATTGGAGATTCCAAAATAACCGGTTCATCTTCAACTCCGTCTTCTACTAACCCGCCCCGATCCAATTCCTCTATTTCCAGCGCTCCAACACCTAATCCCCAATTGGGTTCGATGACCTTTACTTCACCTTCTCCATCAACCGGGAAAATCAAGACCGCTTCCAGGTCCTCATCCAACTTATGAAGCAGCCGTTGTACCAAGGCACTATGTTTCATCCTGGTCAAATTCTTGAAAAGATTACCGGTCCAGGTTTGGGGAGTTTTCGGAGTCAGGATCAGAAGTTGATTGGGTTCAAGGTTAATCTGGTGATAACGCACTTTATATGCTTTTCCCAATCCCAATCCCGCACCTGATAACTCCGGGTCATGCAGATCCTCAACAACATCCCCTGTGATCTGATAAATAAAGGATGGACCACATTGGGCATAGAGAACCCGATCTTCCCGGAGAACTATCTGGGTCAGATATCCGGTAGCTTTCAGCCCCTTTGTAGCTGCTCTGTAATTTCGATCCAAGAGGTATTTATTTAGCACATCAGTGACATTGCGCAAGGCAGAAGTGGTTGATCCATCAGTTTGATAATAAACCTCGGCCAATTTAGTAAGAAGCTGCTCCATTGCGGTATCAGAGAGCGGCGCATTGCCATCCAAATGCAGATGCAGCACCAACCTTTCCTGGGTCCGCCTTCTGGGGGATCGCCTGGGAGGTTTGGTTATGAATAATCCCGGTAGAACCGAGACTGTTTTATCCATTTGCCGCAAAATAGGCAGGATGTTGAGATTGAATCTGGTAGCCATATTCATCTTCCGATTTAGTCGTTTTGCTGCCTTTATTATACTGGTAAAATGGTGTTCGAAGCCACCCACCATCCCAGAGGACTGTATGACCATCGAACGAATTCATTCCATCCCTGATTTTCTCAACCTGAAAGAGGATTGGAATGCTCTCTTAACTCAAAGTGCAAGTCATGTGCCATTCCTTCGGCACGAATTTCAGGTCCAATGGTGGATGAACCTGGGAGGCGGAGAATGGGATAGTGGAGACTTGGAAATCCTTGTCCAACGTGATCTAGATCAAAAACTCACCGGGATCTCACCTTTCTTCATATCAAATCAGAAGATGCAGTTTATCGGAAGTTACGAAATCTCAGATTATCTGGATCTGATCGTCGCGCCAGATAATCTGTCCAGGTTTATCAGGGAGATTCTCGATTATTTGTCTTCAGATATATCACCAGACTGGAAAACACTGGATCTATACAACCTTCCGGAGAACTCCCCTTCTATTACTATTATGGAAGAAGCTGCCCGGGCAGCGGGATTTCAAACCAAATTAGAAATCATCCAGCCTGCTCCATCTGTCCAACTGCCCTCAAGCTGGCAGGTTTATCTTGATTCACTCGAGGACCGCTACCGACAGGAAATCTCCCGAAAAATCAGGAACGCCGATTCTTATTTTTTGCCAGTGGACTGGTATATAGTCAATGAGGAACATAATCTAGATCAGGAAATTGATGATTTCCTGGATCTAATGGCAAATAATCCGGAAAAAGAGAGGTTCCTGACCGATCAAATGAAAAAGCAGATTAAAGCCAGCGCACGGGCAGCCTTTGACGAAGGCTGGCTGCAGCTGGCATTCCTGGTTGTAGGAAATCAGAAAGCTGCCGGTTATCTGAATTTTGATTTTGATGAGAAGATTTGGATCTATAATTCCGGCATCAACTCTGTATTCGAGAACCTCTCTCCGGGCTGGGTTCTACTGAGCAAGATCATTAACTGGTCAATTGATCAAGGCAAAACCGAATTGGATTTTATGCGGGGAGACGAAACCTACAAATACCAATTTGGAGGAATCGATCAGAATGTCTTTCATCTGCAAATAAAAAAATAGGAATTAGATCAGAAAGGAAAAATCCGTTTCTTGGGCGATGTGGAAGACCAGATCCCGGGTATTTTCGTGCCGCATGTAGGGCACAAGCCTTCCGGAGTAATGTGATATTCCTGAACAGAAAAACCACGCCTTTTGATCAACATCGCCTGACACTGGTGACAGAAAGTATGTTCATATTTGCCAAGGCTGCCGGGCAGATTTCCCCCATAAACATATTGGAGTCCTTCCTTATAACCTATTTCAACGGCCTTGATGATCTGCTGGTGAGCAGTTCTCGGTTTATCCAGCATTTTATACTCAGGATGGAATGCTGTTACGTGCCAGGGAATTTCAGGTGATATAGAATGGATGAACCCGGCCATTTCACTCAATTCAGTTTCCGAATCGTTAAATCCGGGAACCAACAAAGTTACAATTTCTACCCATAATCCCAGTTGATGGGCATAATGGATGCTGTCCAATACCGGCTGCAAACCTCCGCCCAATTCCTGATAATGTTTTGGCTGCATTGTTTTTAAGTCGACTTTAAAACCCTGCAGATTCGGTTTAAGGAAATCCAATACTTCTTTCGTGGCAAATCCATTTGAGATATAGACCTGACGTAAACCTGATTTCCCTGCCAGCTCGAAGATATCCCTGGCCCACTCGGACGTGATCAAGGGTTCATTATAAGAGGAAGCGACCACCTCTGCGCCATATTGCACTCCATATTCAACAAGAGCCTCCGGTGTGATCTCTCGCAGATAATCCGCCAGGTGAACGGAACCTTCTTCCCTTAATGCCTGGGAGGTAAGCCAGTTCTGGCAATAACCACACTGCAAATTACACCCCAACATTCCAAAGGTCAATGCGTTTACGCCAGCCAAAAAATGGTAAAAAGGCTTCTTTTCAATTGGATCGACCTGCAGAGAAGATACGTACCCCCAGGGCACCATTAATCGGCCTGCCTGATTAAAGCGGATCTTGCACACACCCCTCTGGCCTGGTTTGAGTTTGCATTTGTGGGCGCAGGCCAGACAGCGAACCGACCGGTCGTCGAAAGTTTCCGCCAGATCACTTGTGGTCACCATGCGATCAAGAATATCTTCCAGACTCATCAATAATTTCTCCCGGGCAATAAAAATTATATGCCAAAACCACCCAAAATCATTATAATCTGATTATGATCACTGTTGTTCTTCAGGCTGGTGGTGAATCCACCCGGATGGGTAAAGACAAAGCTTTCCTCCCCTTTCTGGGCATTCCTTTAATAAGGAGGTTGATGGATCGCTTTCAACAGCTAAATGCTGAATTGCTGGTAATTACAAATAACCTCCCTGCCTACCAGGAGTTTGGATTACCGGTATTTGAGGACGTGCGCCCCGGCCGGGGCGCCTTAGGCGGTTTGTTAACTGCGCTGTCTGTGGCCAATACGCCACTGGTGGGATTAGTCGCAGTGGATATGCCCTTTGCCAGCCCGCAATTAATCAAATTCATGGCTGACAGGGTCCTAAGGTCTAATTGGGACGGTATGATCCCAAGCACAGCTGACGGGATTGAACCGCTGCATGCGGTCTATCGGAGAGAAACCTGCTTAACCCTTGTAGAAGAAGCAATAGACCAGGATCTGTGGCGAATGAAAGCCTGGCACAAGAATGCCAATCTAAAATTCCTGGATTCGGATGAAACCCTCGAGATAACCGGCTCTGAGCATACTTTCCTGAATTTGAATACACCTGAAGAGTTCAGCGCAGCTGAGAAAATTGCCCGTGAATTAGATTTGACGTAGTCCCTTAACAAAGGAAATTCATTTCCAGGATTGTGAAACCAGTGATTGGCCAAGCCAGACTGCTGATAAGCCCAACACCAGATGCAAACCAATATTGATGTAGGAAAGCAGGTTATCCCCATCCCGGAAAAGGTTGAGAGTATCATTACCGAACGTGGAAAAAGTTGTAAACGCACCCAGCAGTCCGATGAATATGAATGATCTGGCTTCGGGGGAAATAACACCCCGGATTTCAGCCACCTGGGACAGGGCCCCGATCAGGAGACAGCCCAGCAAATTAACAAACAAGGTTCCGTATGGAAAACTCATGCTTTTAGACAAATTCTGGATCAGGCCGCTGACAGAATATCTTAACAAGGCCCCCATAAATCCACCTAACCCAATTAATAACAGGTTTTGCATAATTCTGACTCTCCTAGTGAGATAATCTAGGAGTCATCAATATTATTGCGGTTAGCGGTGGACTCCATCACCATAAATCAGCCCACATTTTATCATAGCTCTTCAATTGGTCGATCCAGATTTGAGAATTAGGGAAAACCACTATTAAGTACCTTGCTAATTATTTATGGATGTATTAGAGTAAACAAAATCATTTACCGGTAGGTGACTATATGTCTTATCTTGATATCAGTATCAATTACGGCGATCAGATGCTCAACAGTTTCATTCCAGAAGGCCGGGGAACGGTCCGGGTGATCGATTCACCTGATGTGCAATCTGAGATTTCTGATCTCAAAGCAGATTTGATCCACGCCCTCGAAAATCCAGTCAATGCTGACCCATTAAAAGAACTGATAACTGCCCATTATCCTGGATGCGGAAAAAAGGTGTTATTGATTGCGGATGATAATACCCGGCCCAACCGCCATACCAGAATCCTCTATCCTTTGCTTCTGCCCTATCTGATTGAAGTTTGTGGAGTGAAAAAAGAAGATCTGGGTATCTTGATTGCCAGCGGGACCCATCGTCCGCCAAGCAAGACAGAGATCAGGGATAGGATCCTTGGTGGCGGGATCTATGAAGAATATAAAGATCAGATTTTGATCCATGATGATCAAAACAACCTGGCTGAGCTAGGAGTTTCCAGCAGAAATACACCAATTACAATTAATCAGGATGCACTAAATGCTTGTATATTAATTCCCGTCACAGACTCTGAATATCACTATTTTGCCGGTGTGGCCGGCACGGTCAAACAACTTTTTCCAGGTGTGGCTGGCAGGTTAACAATCAATACTAACCACATTCAAATGTTTGACAAGAAAACTGGATTTAAAGCAGTCTGCCGGTTGGGAAATACCACTGACAACCCTGTTATCTCTGATATGAAGGAAATGGCTGCGATGGTCCAGGAACACACGCCCGTATTTTGTATAGATGCCATCATGGATCATGAGCAGATCACCCGCTTGAACGCGGGTAATATCATCGCCCTTCATGATCTGGCAAATGAGCTGTTGTACCATCGGCGGGTGATCCATGTTGATAAAGCTGCCGATCTTGTAATTGTCACCGTAGGTGGAGTGGGAATAAATCTCTACCAGGCAGGAAAAGGAACACATGCAGCCTGGAACGCCGCAAAAAAGCCTGGAGGAACAGTACTGCTGCTAGCTCCCTGCCAGGACGGCGTTGGCTCAGTTGGATACCAGGAAGCCATGCAAGCCGTTCAAGACATGGACCTTGATTCTGCCCTCAACTGGGTGATCGACAATACCTGCAGTAAGGAAACGTTCCGGATCGGCAATCAAAAACCGGTTGATACCTTACGGATGTTAAAGAGTCTAGGGGAAAACAAGATCAAAATCCTCAGTGAGATGGACCCGGACGAGTTATTAGAGACCTATAGGATCGCCGCCATCCCTGACCTGGGATCTCCAGAGGAAAGTTTGAGAGGCTTTGTATCTCGGTTTCTCGATGAAAAACCCGAGGCTTTGATCTATGTGCTGAAGGATGCCGGGTTATACGTCGTACCGGAAGATGAAAAAGGAAAATCCATAACAACTGGACAATGTGATTGTCCCATTATATAATAGCTCCTTAGAATTGGGCTGACAAAAGAAGAAGAAAGTTGATAAAATCAAAGGAGATAGAAGATGAAATTATCTGCACCCAAAAAAACCACTTGGTGGGTCGCCGTTGTTGTCGGCGCAGTAGGAATTATTGCTAACTTTGTTGCTATTCCTTTCCTGTCTGGGATTGCATTCTGGCTGGTTGTTGCAGCTTTTGTTATTCTAGTACTGGCCACCTACCTAAAAGGTTTCTAAGCCATAAATTATAAATTTTAACCAAGACAACGCATCCGGTTTCAGTCCACCGGATGCGTTTCACTTAATACCACTTCATTTATTCAAAGATCACTTCAGGATAACCCAATTCCCTGAACAATCCTCCCAGGTAGCTTTCAGCATTTTGAGCTGCAAGCTCGAGGATTCCATCCTTCAATGCGCTTTCTTCGATCTCCTGCTCAGCTGCCAATCTGGCTTGTGATTCCAGATCCACTTCTCCATCGGTGAATAACCCAGTAACACGGTCGAAAATATAGGATTGTTCGTTGTCAACCGCTACCACAAAGATCTCCGGATCAGGAAGCTGGACATACAGAACCCCACCCCTAACTTGAAGGGCCCCCGGATCCAGTTTATTCAGATCGATCCCGGCGATAACCTCACCATGAGCAACCAGGATCAACCGATCGCCAACCAGCCATTTAAACACTCCCTGGCGGGTTTCCGCTGTGATGATCTTTTCCAGGCTGAACTTGATCGTCTCCAGACGGGCCAAACTTCGGATTTCATGCACGATGGTAACCGGATCAGGAAGAATCGTCGGTGTGGGATGGAGAACCACGGATATCTGTGTGGAAAGATTATCTGTCATTTCCCTGACTGGAGATAACTGGCTCGAGATCGAATTTTGAATTGAAGTAACCAGGTAGACTCCGGCTCCTATCAAAATCAGCAGAATGATGATCTGGATGATCCAACCCCATTTTTTCATATTAACTCCTCAATTTAGAAAATTATCACTCTATCAGAGTAAACTCGTCAGATATAAACTCGTTACCGTTTTACCCTATTAATCTTCCTGCGACATTTTATCCCGCCAGAGCAATAAAGTTTCCAGTGCCGCCTGGGCCAGGTCAGATTGAATGTATAGATGATCGTGATAAAAGGCAGACACAACGTTCACTGAAAACCCTTGAGCGGCCAGCACTTCTGTGATCCGGGCTATAAATCCTACCGCTGCCAGACTGGAATGAACATTCAGGGTAATTCTCTTAAACACCAGGTCATAAGCCAGATCATTCAGATCGGCCAGATGTTTCCCGATGATCACTGTGATACCTTCCCTTTCCACATAATAACCCTGGCATAAAACAAAATATTCTTCCGCACGGGCTGGAGAAAGGCTGCAAAATACCAGTTCATCATCTTCCAGGATCGGCTGCATATTCTTGATCAGGTAATCCAGATCGGTCTCGCCAGGATGATCATTCATAAATACCTCGAGTATTCAATCAGGCCAGGTATGCCTTTTGAATAAAATCAGCAATTCCTTCAGTTATTACTAATAATTTATCACAATTAACAATAGCTGATTGATTTTCCAGAATGGGATCAAAAAAAGAAGTACTGCAGCAGGATCACGATTGAGATCGACCCTGCCATTACCAGGGTGATGTGCAGATTAAGGAGGGACAGGAAAAAAGCCATCAATCCTCCGGCCAATCCCAATAATGGCTGGTCCTTTTCAACCAGCAGCACACCAGGAAATATCAGTGCTCCCAAGGCCGCATAAGGAATACTCTGCAGCCATTTCCGGAACCAGGCAGGGAACTGAAAACGGTCCAGGAACAGGGCAGGCAGCAACCGCGGAATATAAGTAACCAGAGCCATACCAACAATCACAAGCAGGACTTTCATACATCCTCCTTGATCAGGATTATCCCTAAACCAGCGGCAAAGATCGTCGCCAGGACAATCGCCCACCCCGCATCCATAAATAAGCCTAAAGCCCAATTAAGGATCATGCTGCTCACAGCGATAATTGCAAAATTGAGCGATTTTCTGGCCGGTGGGACCAACAATCCAATAAATAACCCATACAACCCTACTGTCATCGCAGTAGTGATATCCGCTGGAATAAAACCAGCTCCCAATCCTCCCACAGCTGTTCCAGTTACCCAGCCCAGGTAGGCTGTGATCATCAGTCCCGCCATATAGGTCGGCGTTCTCCTTTCTGATCGATGGTCTCCCCCTCCCAAAGTAAGCAGGGCAAAGGTTTCATCTGTAATAAAAAACGATAAAAATCCTTTCCACCCCCCACTGAAATGGCGCATCTGGTCGTTCACTGCCAGGCTCATGATCAAGTGTCGTAAATTCAAGAAGAAGGTTGTGGCAATAATCTGGGCTACCCCCGCGCCAGCCAGGAACATACTCACTCCCACAAATTGGCTGGCGCCCGCAAATACGATCAGAGACATCAGAACCGCTTCGGTCCAGTTGAGCTGCGCTTGAACTGCCAGGGTGCCAAAAGCAATCGCGATTGGAAAATATCCCAGGAAGATCGGAAGGCCTGCCTGGATTCCCTGGACAAGCTGCGAGCTGGATTTGATCTCTAAATCCGAGGGCTTTGATTCCATAACTTTCAATCAATAAAATAGCGCTTGACGGTTTTATCGTCCAGATCAATGACTGGAAGGACCATTTTCCCATCACTTTTCCGTTCCACTGTTTGTCCAGAAGCATATATCAGATCGATCCCGAATAATTCTTCTTTATCATCCTCAGGATCATTAAATCTGTTCTCAATGTGTTTGTGGCCAAATAAAAGGGCATTGACCCGGGGAGGACTTTCCCTTCTGCGGGAAATAACACCTTTAAGGTCATCACGGTCCCGTAGGCCATGATAGAAAAGATAATCAAAGGGATGGTGGTGCATGGTCAGGACAATATTTTCAACCGCCGGATTTTCTGCTAAATCATCCAGAATTTGATCCAGTTTCTGAAGCTGTTCCTTTCCCAGATAGCCCTGTGCTCCCCAAATTTCCATATTCCGTATTTCCTCTGCCATCGAATCCAGGATTACTATCGCCTGCCCTTCAATGATAAACAAAGCCGGGTATTCTTTTACACCCGAGATCAACTCGGAAAAATCCTGTTGGCTGGTTGAGCTTTCACGAAATCCATTCGGACCATAATCATGATTCCCGGGTGCAGCCAGCACAGTGAATCCACCCTGGCGCAATCGATCAATAAATCCCAATGCCTGTTCAAATTGCCAGGTCTGACCATCATCAACCAGGTCGCCGCTGATAATCACCAGCTCTGACTGATGAATATCCCGATTTTCCAGAATCCAGTCAGCAATCTGGTTGCATTTTTCTAAGTTATCCGATTGTCCTATATGTAAATCTGATAGATGGATGATCTTCAAGTCTTCCTCTCTAAACAATTTTTTTCAGTCATGATCCAAACTTTCTTCCATTCTAATTTTCCAAGCATACCACAAGCTGATCAGATCAACGGCTTATTACCCGCGATTCTGTTGGCCAGCGCATACCATAGCCAGTATCCTTAGATTCACCCCTGATACTGTAGCGCAAGAATACAATATAAAATTCTTTATCAGTTTCAGGTATTTCCCCTAGATCAACATCCCAGAGATGGAATTTCCCACCTGGTTTTAGAACCCTGGCGATTTCCTGGAATACTTTTTCCTGTTCGGACTTTCCCTTTGAAATACATAAAAGAAAAAAACGCAGTTACAGTCTGGAAACTCTCATCCAGGAACTTCAATTCCCTCGCATCCATAATGATTTTTATCGGACCATCAGAAGCTTCTAATAATTCCTCTTTCTTAAAATCGATTGTAATGACTTTTTCACCCTACAGCTTGCCAATCACCCCTTCACCACCCCCGCCGATATCCAGGATCATCCCTTCACGATCAATATGATCCAACTTCCACTCAACTCGCGGAAAGACATGATGTTTCTTTTCCAGATTTTCCATGTTTTCTCTCCGAGATTTTTTCATCTGACAAGCCAGCGTAATGCCTTCGGGAGTAGTGAATAACCGGGAATTTCATCCAAATTATAAGGTTTATTCTCTATAATGGCTCTGGCAGCCAGGATACCGCTTCGGATTGAAGGTCCAATTCCTTCCCCCATATCCAGGGTGGCCAGTCCAGCTGAATCCCCCACCAGGAAGACTTTGTCCCCTAACCCATACTCCCCGGATCCTTGAAGATGGTAAGTATATCCTCCCGGCTTGAAGTGGCGCTGCTCCACCAGGCCTGATCCAAGAAGATGGTCCACAAAAGAGGCCCAATGTTCCTGGATAGTGCTCCTCCTTTCCTTCAGAACCTTAGCATTCGCGCCGATGCCAATATTGATATAACCTCCTGTTTTTGGAACATACCAGGCATATCCTGGCAATCTGTTCCGGAAAAACCATAACCGGCAAGAAGGATCAAGTATATCCCCTTGATACTCTTCTTCCAGAGAAATGATCTGGGCGCCAGTTCTTACAGGGTGTTTTTTAAATAGATTTCTATGAACAGGGCAGTAAGTGCCCCCGGCCCCAATCAAATAATCAGCCCTAAAACGATCATCAATTGAAAAACCTCTTTTCGATTGATGGATTTGTTTAACTTCGTGCTGGATTACCTCGACACCTGATCTCTTTAATAACCAATCATCAAATTCGATCCGGCGGATGGCGTACTGCTTTCCTGGATAGCTGATCGGAAAGCCAGCCAGGTAGATCCGCAGTCTGGAAAATGTGGTCAAGCCATATGGATAATCTTCAGGATCTACTCCCAGGTCCTGGAATACTCGGGGAGTTAGCCAACCGGCACAGAGTTTCTGCCGGGGAAAGATCTTTTTATCAACAACAAGGCACTTGACTCCAGCTTTTACCAGAACAGCAGCACAGGCTGCTCCAGCGGGACCTCCACCTACGATCAACACCTCATAATGTTTCATGTTTTACGGCAGTCCGGATGCGGGTCCCCGATCCTGGTAAAGACTACCTGCCAGAGCTGATTGAAACGCGATCGGAAACCTCCCGCGGCGCTGAGCAGATAATAACGCCACATGCGATAAAAACGATCACTGTAGTTATCCTTGAGCTCAGGCCAGGCTTCTTCGAAATTCTTATGCCAGGCCATCAGGGTTGGATCATAGTCCGGCCCAAAATTATGCCAATCTTCAATCACAAACAGCCCTTCCATTGCTGCTGCCAGTTGGGCAATTGATGGGAGCATTCCGTTTGGGAAAATATATTTGGTTGTCCAGGCATTGCTATTGACCGCGCTGACATTGGTTCCAATTGTATGAAAGAAACCGATCCCACCGGGTTTTAGAGTTCTATTGACTACCTCCATATAAGTTCGGTAATTCTTATAACCGATATGTTCCATAACACCAATTGAGATTACCCGGTCATATTCTCCGTCAACATCCCTGTAATCCTGGAGGCGCAGCTCAACCGGCAAATCCCGGCATAATTCCATACCTAACTCCACTTGCTCCTTCGAGACTGTCACACCCAGAACATTCACTCCATACTTCTCTGCGGCATATTTAGCGAAACTCCCCCATCCGCAACCAAGTTCGAGAACGGTCATTCCAGGTTTTAATCCAATTTTCTGACAAACCAATTCAAGTTTTGCCTCCTGGGCCTCATCCAAATCTCTGGCATTTCTCCAATAAGCACAGGTATAGTTCAGCCGTTTATCCAGCATTGCCCGGTATAGATCATTACCCAGGTCATAGTGCTTTTCACCGATCTCAAAAGCCCGGCGAACTGATTGAAGATTAAAGATACGGGATCTAAGCATGTGTAGCAAGATCTTCCAATTTCCCCTGATCTGAAGATCAAGCCTTGCCCGTAAAACGCGGTCTATAAACTGGTCCAGGGCCGGACAATCCCACCAGCCATCCATATAAGATTCCCCCAATCCTATTTCAACCTCACGTAAAACGCGGTTGAAAAATCGTTCGTCGTGGACCTGGATATCCCAGGGATCCAGACCATTTACCTCAATGCCTGCGCTAGATAACAGTCCTCTGATCAGATATTCCGATTGAGAAGGCATTATAATCCTCCTTGGTCCATTCTCTTTTTATTAATTAACCAAATATACCCCTGATTCGATACCCTCCCATAATGAATTCATGACCGTCCTCCCGGCAGAAACAGCTCATTTATTGACCGATCTTCTCCATAACCCCTGGGCCAACAACAGACCAATCCACACATGGACGGTGAAAGCCCTCAGGTTGAATAAGCGGGCAGCCAAAGGCGGCGTCATCAATATAAAGCTGACCGTAAGCTTTGGGACTGCTGGTCCAGTGAACCTGAGTAGGATTTTTGTTCACCCCATACAAATCGATCCCATTCTCGTTTAGATACTCCACTGCCCGGGATAAGGCGTCTTTATTCTTTCCGCCATCTGAGCGCATAGTAAAAAGGATCAATTTCGCGCCTGCTTCTTGGAACTTAGCCATCCACTCCAGGGCCCCTGGAGCTGGTGGACCGATATCTGGAAAACGATGATCAACAATCGTGCCGTCAAAATCAATACAAATATGCATATGGTGTCCTTATCAAAAACAAATTAGAAAATTCAAAATTGAGTATACCAATAAATAATCCACCCAAGAACTGATCTAAAAACGCTGTCGGAATACAAAAAATTCCTATCCGGTGTCGATTCCGGACAGGATTCTTACTGATTAACCCCAGTATTGGATATTACTTGCTACCAAGCAATTTAATCATCTCATCCGGATCAGATGTAGGCGCACTGCACTGGAAGTTCTGACATACATAGGCCGTAGCTTTCCCTTCGTGGGCTTCCTGATATTGCAAGGCAGGTATCAGCGAGAGCAGACTTGAATCCTCCTGTGGGCGAATAAGAAGGACTTTATTTGGAGAATAGTGGGTTTGCAGACGGTTCAACATTTCCCTGGTATCGTCAGCATTACGATCTCCACTGATCACAACCTCATAGGATGGACCATAAGCAAACAACAGGGCGCTAAGAAAATGGGTATGCCCCTGAGGGACCATATTGATCTGTCCAGCAAAGGAATTTCCGATCTGGAATGCTTTTTCCTCATAATCCGGGTTTGATGTTAACCGGCCAAGCCGCATCAGATTCATGGCAGCGACTGAATTCCCAGACGGTATCGCCCCATCATAGATCTCTTTATTTCGGTGGATCAGATCGGTCTGGCCTGCAGCTGTGAAGAATAAGCCCCCTGATTCCTGATCCCAAAAGGCTTCAAGCATGGCCTGGTTCAGACCAAGCGCTCGTTTTAGATATTTTGTTCCAAAATCAGCCTGGTGGATTTCCAGCAATCCCCAGACAAAAAACGCATAATCATCCAAATGGGCTGGCAAACCTGATTCACCATCCCGGAAGCGTTTCAACAGCAATCCATCCTCATTCCTGAGGGTTTTCCATACAAAACCTGCCGCTTTTTTGGCAGCTGTGATATATGACTGATCATTCAGAACTCTCCCCGCAACGGCCAGGGCAGCGATCATCAAACCATTCCAATCGGTCAGGATCTTATCATCCTTCAAAGGATGGATCCGTTTTTCACGGATTTCAAATAAAAGCTGGCGGGAACTCTCCCAGAGTTTCAATATTTCATCTTCGGAGATTCCCTTCTTTTTCGCAAGTTCTTTCAAAGGTTCTTTGAGGTAAAGCAAGTTGCGCCCGGTGGCAATTTTAGTGGATTCATCTTCAAAATTGCCCTCTTCGGTCATATGAAATAATGGAACAAGAAGGTCTGCACTATCTTTCCCCAGATGGTCTCTGAACTCATTTTTGGTCCAGAGATAGAATAAACCCTCTTCCCCCTCACTGTCAGCGTCCTCCGCCGAAAAGAATCCACCCTCTTGAGAGGTCATATCACGCAATACGTAGGTGAGGATCTCACGCACGACCTGGGCATATTGCTCTTTCCCGGTAGCCTGATATGCTTCTGCATAAGCCAGTACCAGCATGGCCTGGTCATATAACATCTTTTCGAAATGGGGCAGCCTCCAGGCAGGATCTGTGGAGTAGCGGTGGTAGCCGTAGCCAACCTGGTCAAATATCCCACCCAGGCGCATCTTTTGAAGCGTTTTCTCAACCATTTCCAAAGCCCCCGGTTCCTTGCTCTGAAACCAGTAGCGCAGCAAAAAGATCAGATTATGAGGAGAAGGAAATTTCGGAGCAGGATTAAACCCTCCCTGACGGGGATCAAAACGTTCACTTAATTGCTGATATGCTTTTCTGGCAACCTCTCTGTCAAGCTCACCACTCTGAGATTGACTGGATCCCTGGATATGATCAGTGATCTGTTCCGCGCTTTGCAGCAGTTCATCCCGCTTTTCGCGCCACAATCCACTAACCTGCGGGATCAATTCCATCATTCCTGTCTTGCCATAGCGGCCATGTTTAGGAAAATATGTGCCCGCAAAGAATGGTTTTTTCTCAGGGGTCAGGAGTACAGTTAATGGCCATCCCCCTGCTCCGGTCATTGCCTGGGCCACCGCCATGTAAATCTGATCAATATCTGGTCGCTCCTCTCGATCCACTTTGATCGGGATGAAATTATCATTGATCAGGTTCGCCACGTCTTGATCTTCAAAAGATTCCTTTTCCATGACATGGCACCAATGGCAGGTTGCATAGCCAATGGACAGAAAGATTGGTTTATCCTGCTTTTCTGCCTCCCGGAAGGCTTCGTCTCTCCAGGGATACCAGTTAACGGGATTAGCTGCATGCTGCAACAGATAAGGGGATTTTTCAAAAACCAATCGATTATATGAATCTCCTCCATTTGCAGGGAGTTTTTTCAGTTCTTGCAGGCCAGGAAGAGAACTTGAAATCAGGCGAGTTCCTGATTTAAGCCTTATGTTTGATTTTTTCACTTTTTCCACCAATAAAATCTTTTATATTCCGCTGAACATAAATCGCTGGGCCAGGTAAATCATTTCTTTCGGGTTATTAGGATCATGCTTTTCCATAGATAAGGGATGCGCCCAACACCTGAAAAACCTATTACTTCAAAGCCATTCTGGTTTAACAATTGGCTTAGTGTTCTACGGCTGAAGAATTTAATATGTCCTCCGGACCGCAAAGCAGTGAAATGAAAATCCCATTTGTTCAAAACAGAAATGACCAGGTTTTTAATATATCCATGGAAGGGAGTAGACAGGATCAAATACCCTCGTTCATGTAAAACCTCGTTTGCATATCTGATCAGGTGGTGAGGTGTAAACAGGTGTTCAATCACCTCTGTGGAAATAACTGCGTCAAATGGTTGTTCTTTAGCGAGTAAGCGTTCTGGATCATCTCCCACACCATAACAGTAAAACGGGATCTCCTGATAGGCTTTACGTGCAATCTCAACTCCTTTTTTATCAACCTCAACTCCAACAACATCATACCCCGACTTTTTTAATTGTTGGCAAAGAGCGCCATTTCCAGAACCCAAATCCAGTATACGCTGAACATCAAGTTTTGAAGTGATTGCAAGTATTTCCGGCGTGATGTAATTACATGAGTGCGGAGCTTCCGTTGACTCCCATCCATAATCATCAATAATCCTTTGACTCATGATTACCTCATGTATTAATAGCTACTTAAACCTATTTTACTTCAATTTAATATTGATTAGATAAATATGGAGTTTCCAATCCATGGGCTTCCAGCAGTTTTTCGTCCTGAAGTAGATCCCGGGAAGATCCATCGGCCACAATTTTCCCTTCATCCATGATCACCATGCGAGGAAAGATGTCTTCCACCATCCGAAGATCATGAGTGGAGACCAGCATGGTGATTGGTAGCCCTTTCAGGAAATTGATCAATGACCTTCTGGCCCTGGGGTCAAGTCCGGCTGAAGGTTCATCCAGAACCAGAATATGGGGCTGCATCGCCAGAACAGTCGCAATCGAGATCCTTTTCTTCTGTCCCATACTCAAATGGTGAGAAAGCCGATCTCCAAAATCTTTCATATGAACATCTGCCAGGGCTTTTTCCACTCTCTTATAAACCTCTTCTTCAGGAAGGCCCATATGTAAAGGTCCAAAAGCCACATCATCGAAAACTGTCGGGGAAAATAGCTGGTCGTCAGGATTTTGAAAAACCAACCCAACCAGAGCCCGGATCATGGACAGGTTTTCCTTATCTACTGCCAGGCCGGCAACGGAAACAGAGCTGTTTTCCCCCAGAATGCCATTCAGATGCAGCATTAACGTTGATTTGCCAGCCCCATTGGGGCCGACCAGAGCCACTTTCTCACCTTCACAAACGGAAAGATCAATACCCCTTAGAGCTTGGTGGCCATCAGGATATGAAAAATAAAGATCCTGGATCTGGAGAATGTCCCCTTCACATTCCGGAATCTGGATCTCAAATAAAGATTTATGTTTTACTGGCATTAGCTAACCCACCCTACAAATTGAATGATCACTAAGAATAAAATAAATACAAACAGATATAACCAGTCCTGGCGTTCCATGTGATGCGGATTCAGGGTCCGGATATGGCCGATATAACCCCTGGAAATCATCGACTGGTAGATCCGGTCGGATCTTTCATAACTGCGCAAAAATAACTGTCCTACCATGCTGCCGGTAGTCTTGATCCGCCAGGAGAGTTTACCGCCGCCTTTCACCCCCGGCAGCCCTGCGCTGCGAGCCTCTCTTGCCCTGAGAATCCGAAATACTTCATTGGTAAGGACAAAAAGATAACGGAACAGAAATGCAATTATGGTCGTCAGGGTGCGCGGCAGGCGCAGGTGCTCCAGGGCATGGAGCAGGTCAGGGAATTGGGTTGTTGCAACCAATAAGATGGCAATTTGAACGGACAGCCAGGAACGCACCAGGATGCTGAAGAAGCGTATCAGGCCCAGGTCCGTTGGAATGAGGGTGATAAATCCCAGATCCCAAACCGCCAACGGTGACCCTTGAGGAGAAAATATCGCGCTGACCGCCACCAGGGTAAATGGAAGGGCGACAACCGATCGTTTTAAAGTGAAACCCAGACCCAGACCCGATTGATCATTTGCCACCAAAAGAAGCAGCCAGGCCAGGGCAAATGCCGACCAGCTGCCATCCGGCAGGAGGGCATTGGACAAGATGAAAAGTACGGTGATCAACACTTTAACGCGGGGATCAAGATCATGAACCCTGCTTGGTGTGAAATGGTATTGATCAAAAACATCTACATGCATAAGTCTGCTTCCTAAAATAAATAATTATCAATCACTTTTCTGGCGGTGAAGATTGCGTCCCAGTAAAACTACCAGGCCGATCAAAACGATAGCACCTACAGCGCCGGCCAGGATCGTTGAGATCGCTGTATCACCAAGAAACGGAATTGAGTAATCGGGCAATATTTGGAATGGGGCATCCAGACCGCTTCCCAGGAAACCCAGGTCCGAAGCTATTTTTTCCAGGCCGTCTGGATTACCAGAAGCCAGGGGAGAGATCAAGACAGCCAGCAGGGAAATGACCACTCCAGACACGATCCAGCCCCACCCCCCTTCCCTGGCAGAGTTATCCAAATTCAATAGATCTGGCCGGGTCTGTTCAATATAAGCTAAAGCTGCCACAGTGATCAGTGCTTCACCTAAACCTATCAAAGCATGTACACCCAGCATCGCTGGCAGGACAATTTCCAACCGGGTTGTGCCGCTTAACCAAAGCTCCAATGAAGCAAATAAAGCTGCCGCCATAGTGGCGATCCAGGCCCCACCACCTGCTACCGCCAGGCGGATCCCTTTTTTCTGATGGATGACCAGCCGGTATAAACCATAACCGATCACCGCGGTCAATATCCCCATATTAAAGATATTGGCACCCATGACCAATAAACCGCCATCCTGAAATAACAAGGCCTGGATACCGACTACAGCGGTCATCACCAGGATCCCGGCCCAGGGCCCAAGCACAATAGCCGCCAAGGTACCGCCCAGGAAATGGCCGGATGTTCCGCCTGCAATGGGGAAATTCAACATCTGGGCTGCAAAAATGAATGCTGCCATCACTCCCATTATAGGTATTTGTTTTTCACCCAGGCTGCGATTGGTTTTTGAAACCGCTAAACCAACCATAACTATGGTGATCAGCCAGAAAATCGCCGAAACCACAATAGTCAGGAAGCCATCAGGGATATGGAGGGGTGCAGGTGAAAAATTCATGATATTCTCCTTTAAATATAGATTAGGTAGGAACCAACTCTCTTACTTACTTCTACCTTTATTTTGACAATCAGAGCAAACCCCAAAGATCGAAAAATGGTCCAGATCAGATTGAAAATTATATATGCTCTGCAAATCCTGACTCAGTGAATTCAGAATTTCAATATCAGCATCAATCACCTTGTTGCATTTCCGACATACCAGGTGAATATGGGGGCCATGCAGGACTGTGCTGTAAACGATCCTCCCTTCACCGAGATCATTTCGTAAGGCAAATCCCTCCTGCCAGAGCATATCCAGCGTCCGGTAAACTGTAGCAATACTTATTGCCTGGGTGTGTACCCGCAGTTGTTCAGCTACCTCTTCGGCAGTGATATGGACCGGGCTGTGGGAAACCGCCTGAATGATCATCTCCCGCTGGGGAGTGATGCGGTACCCTCTTTGTCTTAACGCTTCCAGGATAGTGTGGCAGTGTGTCATAGTCTCCTATTGCGAATAGTTGCAATAAAGAATATTATAATCAATTTGCAATGCGTGTCAATTGGAATAGAGAAGAAAACCTGAAAACAAAGTTTGAGATGAGATCTGATCTTATTTCAGATCAAGTGTATGATCTGACCTTCATGGAAGATCGGACCGACCTGCAATTGCAGTGATGGTTGCTGATAAAGCTCGGGAGGTACACCTATATCTGCCAGGTACAGCTCCCCCACAACTGGTCTGGTTGGGGATTTTAGACCGATTTTGGGTAAGGCCAGGGTCATGGTCGCAGCTGCCTCAATGACCGGCTGATGGACCTCCCCGGTTCCAGGGTCAAGGCCAGACGGCAGATCAAGAGACAGGATGGGAGCATTCCGGCCATTGGCCCAGGTGATCAAATCTGCAGCTGCATCACGGGGAGCACCTCGCAGGCTGTAGCCAATTATGCCGTCAATTACAAGATCCAATCCAGATTCCTTCCTGAGGTTAGCAGCTGTCCGCAGCTGCAAACCCATGGATTGCAGAATTCCGGCCTGTTTCTGAACCACACCTTTCAGATCACTGAACGGCTTGGTCAGAAAGATTTCTATTTCAGCTCCCCAGTTATGCAAATTGCGGGCAGAAGCCATAGCCCCTCCCCCATTTCCGCCGCTGCCAGCCAGGACAATTACTCTTTTGTTTACAGGATCCCCTTCCAGGAATCGGTCCCGCGCCAGGACGGCCAGTTGGCGCCCAGCGTTTTCCATCATTTGAACCAGTTGAATCCCAAAAACATCGACCATTAACCGGTCCACCTCGATCATCTGCTGGGTTGTCAAATAAGGAATTTTCAAGGGATCCACCATTACCAGGCTCTCTGTATCTGCAATGGGATCATCTGTCTTTTTTCGGATAATCAATCTCTGCGGCTAATGCAATCTCGTCTCCGATCTCAGACCAGCTGTTCACATCAAATTGGAGCACAGCCACCCCGCAAGTGGGCAGATTGTCCAGATCCAGATCAGACAGATCGTTCACCAGATAGGTCATACCCGGATTGTGTCCAAATAACATCAATCCATCCAGGTAATCATCCTGTTCATTGATCAGATCGATCATATCCTCTTCTGTCGCATGATAAAGGGCATCCTCGATCTGGATCTCATCCCAGGGCAGGCCCATTTCATGGGTGACAAGCTCTGCGGTAGTTAAAGCCCGGGTTGCCGAACTGGAAATGACCCTATCCACTGGGGGTCCCGATTCCGCAAGTCTGGCGCCCATCAGCGGGGCGTCTTTTAGTCCCCGTTTGGAGAGTGGGCGCTGATGATCGGATAAGCCAGGATTATCCCAGCTTGATTTTGCGTGGCGAACGATGACTAATGTTTTCATAATGTTATTGATACTTTATTTTGAATCTTTTCGCAATAGATAAACGAGCTGCCGAGGAAAATCAGTGGTAGTCATTCCAGATAATATTTGGCAGAAGCCTGAAGTGCCACACGGTTTAGAACATCCTCAATCATCCGGTTGGTTTCCTTCAAATCCTTTACTTCTTCAGGGATGGTCATTAATGAGCCAAGCTGGATATGTACCTTGCTGAAAGGCAGCGGAAGCGTATAGCGGTCCCAGCGGTTGATATGGTACGCATTGCGGCAATAGCATCCCAGAGGCAAGATTGCAGCGCCTGTTTTCTGAGCGATGAAAGACAACCCGGGTTTAACTTTGTAGGCCGGTCCAGCTGGACCATCCGGATGAATTAGAAATTTCTTTCCTCCCCTCATCTTTTTCATCAAGCTAACTAATTTTCTACCCAATCCAAATGTAGAATCACCGGATAGATTGACCTTTAGTGGTTCGACTCCCAAATGGTCGGCAAAGATAGCAAGGACATCACCCCGATAGTCATCCGGCATAATAACTGAAAACTCCGAGAAATCCATCATTTTATTTATAAATCCTGCCACCATCATGGTCATACCATGCCAGCTGGTAACAATTAAGGGAAGGTCGAGGTCCTGATATGCTTTGAATTGGTCAAGGCCATGGATGGTAAATCGGCAGGTCCGGTAAACCAACACCGAAAAAAGATACAATATGATCCCGCTGATCTTATTAATCATTTTGTCATCCGTTAATATTACAGCATTACTTTTTCCTGGCGAGCCAGAATTAAGTGTTGAATAATGGATGCCCCCAGAATACACAGCCAAAAATTCCAAATGGCAGTAAAAACAGAAAACAGAATCACCACGATCACAACCACGATTCCATATACGATATAAAGGGACCAGTGAGGAACAAACCAGAATAAAGCTGGAAATCTGATCCTGCTGACCATCAAGAAACAGAGAAGCAGGATCTGTCCCATAATGATCACCAAGGGGTAATCATCTCCAGTCTGTGTGAGATCTGACAGGATCATCAAGGATAAAATCAAACCTGACAGAGAGATTGTCAAACCCAATGAACTACCTGTGGAACTTTCTTTAGGCGGCTGCAGATTAAACCTGGCCAACCGAAACGCGCCCGCCCAGATTTGCAGCAGAAAAAAAGGAATGAGCCATAAGCTGAACCGATCCTGGAGATGGAGGTGCTGTGAGACAAGAACGATTGGGGCAACCCCAAAACTAACCATATCTGTCAAGGAATCCAGATGCAGTCCAAAAGTTGACTCAAGGTTAAGCTTGCGGGCGGAAAAACCATCCAGGCTGTCAAAGATCGAAGAGCCTATGATAAACATCCCTGCCAGAAAAATATAATTCTGGGTAGACAAGACAATCGAAACCAACCCAAATCCCAAGGATAAAAAGGTTATGCAATTAGGCAAATATTTGCCTAAACCAATCTTCTCTTTGGAGTTATTCATCAGCAATCTCTGCCAGTGCAGTTATTCCACCTTTTACTTTTTCGCCAACCAAACATCGGACCCTGGTGCCAGGAGGTAGATATAATTCGACCCTTGATCCAAATTTGATCAAACCATAACGTTGTCCGGAGAGGATCTGCTCTCCGAGTTTGGCATAGTTATAACATTTACGGGCCAGGATGCCAGAAATCTGTTTAACAAGGATCTTTCCCGCTGAAGTATCCAGCCCCATGATGATCTGATCGTTTTCGTACGAAGCTTCCGGGGTATAAGCCGGGTGATTCTTTCCAGCCTGATGAGTTACAAAATCAACTACCCCAGCCATTGGCGCTCGCTGGACATGGACATCAAATAGTGACAAAAAGATCCCGATCCTGACAAAGTCCCCTTTAAGATAATCAACTTCATGAACTGTTTCTATATCGCTGACAACGCCATCACCAGGGCTGTAAAAATAGTACTGAGAACGTTCCATCACCCGGTCAGGATCCCGGAAAAAGTAAAATAAAATACACCAGAACGGGAACACGATCCCAACAAATATCCCTGACAGCCATCCCGGCCATAACAATAAAGCTGTAAAAGCCATGACCAGCAGGACTGAAGATCCCAGCAGGGTTATTTCTTTGTTCTTATTAAACGACCAGCCTGGCACTCTTTGATCCGACATCATTTTTTCTCCAATTGATATTAACTATAGGGTAACAGAGAAGTCAGCAATATTCATGGTCAGTGGTGATCCCTACCTATTTCATAATAATCCGCCGCTGCCTGAAATGCCGCCTGGTTCAATATGGTTTCTAATTCCTGGTTCTTTAGCGATAAGTCCTGGACGTCACTTGATATGGTGTATGGCTTCCCCACATACAGCTGTATCTTGCTGAAAGGAAGCGGCCAGGTATAACGATCCCAGCGGGCCCAATGGTATGCATGGCGGCAATATCCTCCCATGGGCATGATCAACGCCCCTGTTTTTTGGGCAATCGCCGTTAGTCCCGGTTTTATAGCATAAGCAGGACCAGCTGGGCCATCCGGGTGGATCAGGAAGTTTCTGCCGGAAGAGATTTGACGGATAATGCGTACAAGCTTGCGGGACATCTCCATTGAATTTTCCCCATCCAGATTCAATTTTTCAGGGTAGATGCCAATCTTATTGGCAAAAATCTCAAGGATATCCCCTCGATAATCATCAGGGATAATAGTAACAACCGAATCCAGATCGATATAATTCCGCAGAGAACCGATAACCATCATGGTCATGCCATGCCAGCTTGTCCCGATCAGAGGTTTTCCACTTTCCAGTGCCTGATTCAAGTTCTCAATCCCGCTGATCTCAAAACGGCAGGTTGCAGAAATGGTGGACAGGAAAACAAACAGGAAATTCCCTTTAATACGATACACTATCGGACTATTCATCTTGGTTGATCACCTTATCAAGAAATTCTGATCAGTAACGCAGATAATACCAGTATATAACAAATCATTAATTTTCGTTCTTTAGCAGAAGGAGATCGATCATGATCAATTCGGGCTGGCATAAAAACGTAATCTAGAATCATGCACTCTCCAGATCCTTATTATTGGGCTGGACTTTAAATAGTTTGAAGAAAATCTGCACCAACGGTCCAATTAACAAGGCAAAAACCAGCGTACCTATACCTACCGGACCTTTAAGGATCCACCCAAGGATCACAACAAGAACCTCAATAACCCCCCTGGATAGCTGAACACTTTGCCCGGTGACTCGTGAAACAGCCAGCATTAAACTGTCCCTGGGACCTGCTCCGCCATTGACACTGATATAAACTGCAGTAGCGATCCCGGAAAGAATAACGGCGATTAACATACCCGGGATCTGCAGCCAGAGATTTCCTTCCAGGGAAGGAAGAATGAACAAAAATAGATCTGTCCAGGGACCAATAAAGAGAATATTTCCCAATGTAGCCCAACCGATCTGTTCTCTCATAAGGACAGCGCCAATCAGAACCAAAACTCCCGTTGCTATGATCATCGTTCCAGGGGTTGTGCCGGAAATATCAGCCAGGGCAACAGCCAAAACGGCCCAGGGTCCTGTTCCCAGCCCTGCCTGAATGATCAAGGCAATCGACAATCCATAAATTGCATATCCAAGCTGTGCAATCAAAAAATCACGGGGAAAGGTTTTCCAGTTGATGGGTTTTAACATATCAAGCAGTTTACCATAGGCCTGAATAATCTCGTGCTTCAGTAGATTTAATATTACCTAACGTTTAAACGTTAAAACATTCGAACATTAGTTAAAACAAATATCGATAATTTTTATGACCTATTGAATTAATCAAGAAATGGTTAGTTATCTATTCAACAGGGTATTGGAAACAGCACTGGAATGACCGGGCGCTGGCTTCTGAGATCAACCAGCGGGTCTGTTTAAGACATTTCTTTTTAGCCTGAGACATGCGTTTCTCAAGCACGCCCACCACCTGCCCCAGCGCCAGCATGGTATCCACGCTGGCATCCAGTTCAAATATCTCCCCGGACAGTTTTATCAGATTCAGAAGCTGAATCTCGGTATCCTGGAAAACGCCAAAAGTATCCTGGACGGCCTTAAGATTGCCGCGGATCTTATCAAACTCCTCCTGATCCATCGACGGACGAAAGAACTCCATTAAATAACGCAGTTTCTTTACCAAAATGCGAAAATCATGATAATCCTCTGCGGGCGCTTTTTTGGATAAATCTTGGCCCCTTTTCTGTAGTTTGCTGTAACGCTTCACGATCCGAAGGCTGCCATACTCTCTGGCATCTTCCAGTGATAGCGGAGTTCCGGTAGTGATCCCCTTTTCTAATGAATCTGACCAGGATTCCAATATCTCAATCACTCTATCAGATTGCAGAATCCCTGAAAGTTCTTCTTGAGCGATCATCCGTTTTTTGTTGAGCAGAGCCTGAAGGGGTTTTAAATAAGGCCGCCAGGATTTGGGGATTTCTTTTCTTAAGATCTGATAATAAGACAGAACCACATCCAGGTCCCGAACCTCACCAGTCACTTGGTGAATCCAGCGGAAGTCTTGTTGGTAGTTTTGGAAGATATCTTCTGGCAGAAGTTCCTTGAATTCAATCAGAGCTACCCGGGTTCGGCGGTTGGCCACACGAAGATCATGCAGGTGAATGGGATCCGAACCCTTGATGCAACCTTCCAGGTGCATCTGCATAGCCTGCAGTTGGGTTTGAAATACTCCCCGGGCAATCTCTGATACATTCATCATTATCGATCTTGCAAGAAATTAACCTACCACCTTAAGGTTATTGAAAAGGGCAGCTTTAGGTCCCAGATAATTCCCATAAAATCCAGTTTCTTTTGACCAGCGCATATCCGCCAGGGCATCCAGCAAATTGCCTACCAGCATACCTCCCTTAAAAGGTTTTCTTTTCCCATCTTCTACAATATATCCTAACCGGATCTCACATGCAAAATCACCGGTGACTGGACTGGGATTGAACCAGGAGTACTCAGCGATCTCGATATAAGGACCAGCTTGAAGCTCTGACTGGGGTATATTTCCGGCGGAGATTTCGATGCTGCCAAAATCACCACTGGGCTGCATTTCCAGGTAATCTGCAAAACGCTGGTCAGCAATAAATGCCGCCAGTTTATTGTCCTGGATCAAGGCAATCCGCTGAGCGGGGATGCCTTCGCTATCAAATGAGCTGGATGGTATGCCGTATGGCAGTTGGCGATTAGCCCACATATGCAGATCATCCCCTTTCACATCCCCCCTGAATATGGATTTGCCAATATCCCAGGGTGTTTCCCCACTGTATTTCAAAGCGGCGGATGATAGGGTTTGGAACAAGCTTCCAGCCAGCATTTCTCCAGCAACCATTACTGCTAAAGTCGGTCCCTGAACATAGATCGGACCGGTATAAGAAGGAGGTCCCTGTGCTTCTAGTAGATCCGATGTGTACTGAGCCCGCAGGGCAGCTTCTTCTTTAAGATCCAGGTCCGAGATCCTGCGCCTGTAAACTTCGGCGAAGGTTTCTACTTCACTGTCTCCACTTCCGCCGATATAGACCCACTGCAAATAAACCTGGGTATCTTTTTGGGTTGCGTCAATCCCTTTACTGCTGACCAGATGGGTGGTTTTTTCCTGTCCAAAACATTCCGCGGCTGTCAACCTGACATGGGGAAAAGACCCTGTGATTTCCTTGAGAGTATTTAATACTCCCCGGATCTTTCCGGCAGGATCTTCGAGATAATCATGATCCGCAAGTTCGATATCTGGAATGGGAGCTGGTTCTGCAAAATCATAGGGTTCGTTATGGACCAATTGAGCAGTTAAGACAGCTTTTTCCAGAGCGCTGTTGATATCCGCTCCGGGCAAGAGAGACACCGTTCCCAACCCACTGCCGGGTTTTCCTTCATTGTTCTCAGAATCACATAACACATCCACTGTGAATAATTCGGAGGTAACCTCTCGCTGAGATTCCGTCGATGTTTTCAACTCGTACTGTTGGAAACCGTGGATTGTCTCATGGCGAATTGTCCAGGTTTTAATTGCTTGATTATCACTCAGAGCTTTTTGAATTTTTCCTAACATCAGCCTAACCTCACTTTCATCAAAAGATGGGGACCGCCATCGGTGACCGGAACTGTTTCCTTGGTGCCTTTTCCACAATAACCACCGCTGAGATCAAAATCATTGGAAACTGCTGATATACTTTCCAGAACATCCGGCACATAACCAGTGAGGCCGACCGGAGCATACATTTTATCTGTCAGAACCCCGTTTTTAATTTCAAATCCGTAATGACCGGAAACCTGGATACCCCAACCTTTGGGATCTTCCATACCTGATGAAACTTTCGGGATATAGATCCCGTCATCCACCTGCCCTATCAGTTCATCTAATGGCATAGTTCCAGATCCAAAGAAGGTATTGGTCATCCGGGGATAGACCTTGCGAGTAAAATCCTGCCTGCGTCCGTTGGGAGAACGTTCAATTCCCAACTTGGTGGCTGAGAAGAAATCCGTGATGCCGCGTACAAATATGCCGTCTTTGACAATCTGAGTGGGTTTCGAAGTCAGTCCTTCATCATCGAAGAAATATGATCCAAATGCTCCCGGGTAGCCGGGAT
>Ga0209013_10000166_pt1 | contig 53455 bp, 50 predicted proteins | sample Cruoilmetagenom2_FD_187291 | JGI IMG/M metagenome (GOLD analysis project Ga0209013, IMG submission 187291) | Oil polluted marine microbial communities from Coal Oil Point, Santa Barbara, California, USA - Sample 2 (SPAdes) (version 2) | ecosystem: Environmental > Aquatic > Marine > Oil seeps ...
TTTAGACTTGATCAAGGATAACACTTTGGTATTTGATGTTGGATCAACCAAATCAGCTGTTTGCGAAGCCGTTAAAAATCATTCAAAAAGGAAAAATTTTGTGGCATTGCACCCAATTGCTGGAACTGAATTTTCGGGACCAGAAGCAGCTGTCTATGATTTATTCACTGACAAAGTAAATATCATTTGTGAACAAAATCTAAGTGGTAAAAATATGATCGATCGAGCGTCAACATTATTTAAAGATCTCAAAATGCGCAATGTTTTTATGGATTCTGCCATACAGCACGATAAACATATTGCATATGTTTCACATCTGTCACACATAAGTTCGTTCATGTTGGGGAAAACAGTATTGGAAATTGAAAAGGATGAGAAAAGTATTTTCAATATGGCAGGAAGTGGATTTGAATCAACTGTTAGATTAGCAAAAAGTAATCCTACAACTTGGACTCCCATATTTTTACAGAACAAAAAATATTTATTAAAATCTTTAGACGAATACATAAAAAATTTAAATCAGTTTAAAAAAATATTAACAGAAGAATCAGCAGAAGACGTTTTTGCAATTATGCAAAACACTAATAAAATAAAGAGTGTTTTAGCTGGTATTAATAATAATAATAATGGAAAATAAAAATTTTAGATCCTGGTTAAGTGAAATGAATTTAACCCATCCGCTGGTAATTGCAGGTCCTTGCAGTGCGGAAAGTGAAAAACAAGTATTAGAGGTAGCTCATGAATTAAAAAATACTGATGCCACTATTTTTCGAGCAGGAGTTTGGAAACCAAGGACCAGACCTGGAACTTTTGAAGGAAATGGTGTTAAAGCATTACCATGGATACAAAAAGTTAAAGATGAAACTGGATTGCTTACAGCTGTTGAAATTGCAAATGCACAACATGCCAAATTAGCTTTAGAATTTGATATCGATGTATTATGGATTGGTGCTCGAACTACAGTGAATCCATTTGCCGTACAGGAAATTGCCGATGCTATTCAAGGTACTGATAAAATTGTGTTGGTAAAAAATCCTATTAATCCTGATCTGGAATTATGGATTGGTGCGATTGAACGTTTTCATAAAATGGGCGTTACCAATCTAGGGGCAATTCACAGGGGTTTTTCTTCTTTTAGAAAATCTATCTATCGTAATATCCCAAGTTGGCAAATTCCAATTGATTTGAAAAACAGGTATCCTTCATTGCCAATAATTAATGATCCTTCACATATCTGTGGAAACAGAGAAAATATTTTTGATGTTTCGCAAACTGCTTTAGATCTAAAATTTGATGGATTGATGATTGAAACTCATTGTGATCCTGATGAAGCGTGGAGTGATGCAAAACAGCAAATCAAACCAGCCCGGTTGATTGAAATAATGAACGAATTGAAGGTAAGAAAACCGAGATTTGAAAAGGAAGAGTCTGTTGCAAAATTAAATGCATTGCGAAAGGAAATTAATGCTAAGGATGATCAATTATTGGAAACATTATCTGAAAGAATGCAAATTGTTGATAATATAGGTAAAGCAAAAAAAGAAAGTAATGTGGCCGTTTTACAAAATACCCGATGGCAGGAGATTTTACAAAAAGTAACGGATAGTGGTGAAGAACATGGGTTATCAAAATTATTTATTGAAAAGATATTTAAAGCGATCCATCAGGAATCTATATCACATCAAGAGAAGATTCTCAAAGAGTAATCAAAAATAATTGAAATATAAATTGGGATTATTACCTTTGTTCAGGATACTGTTAAAATCAATTAATAATCATCTACAATAATTAGGTAATGACTGATAAGTATATTTTTTGCATGAAATGGGGCACTTTATATAGTGCCGAATATGTAAACAGATTATATTCCATGGTTAAAAGAAATTTAAATCAGGATTTTAAAATGGTCTGTTTTACTGATGATGACACAAACGTCATAAAAGAAGTTCAATGTTTTCCTATACCTGAGGTTGAAATATCAAGTAATCTGCCAGAACGTATGTGGAAAAAATTGACTACTTTCAAGAAAGATCTTTATGGTTTAAAAGGAACCGCTCTATTTCTTGACCTCGACATTGTTATTGTGGACAATATAGATCCTTTTTTTGAAATTGGCGGTGAATTCAGAATCATTAAGGATCCAGATATGAAATCATGGAGAATCACTGGAAATTCCTCTGTTTATAGATTTGAAATAGGAAAGCATTCTTATGTATTTGATTATTTTGTAGATAATTTTGATGAAATCAGAAAAGAACACAGGAATGAACAAGAATATTTAACCTGGGCAATACATGAAAAAGGGATACTACAATATTGGCCAAAAGAATGGTGTCCAAGCTATAAATATGATTGTCATTCAAAAATTCCATTCAATTTTTGGAAAAAACCCATAATTCCTGAAAATTCGAAAATAATTATTTTCCATGGTGAGATCAACCCGCATAAAGCTGTAAAAGGTGGTTGGGGAAAATGGTATCGCTATGTTAGACCCGCTCCATGGGTAGCAGATTATTGGAAATAATGTCAAATCTATATTAATATTTCTTTACTACTTCTTTATAATGACAATACATAACTTTGATCTAACTAATTCAGTTCTAAATAATTTCATCTCTGAAATTAGAGACATCAGTATTCAAAAAGATGCCATGCGTTTTAGAAGAAATATAGAAAGGATTGGCGAAATCTTAAGTTATGAACTGAGCAAAGAATTAGATTATAAAAATCAAAAAGTCACAACTCCTTTTGGTGAAAAAAAAACAAATACTACTATTCAAGAATTGGTATTGTGTTCAGTATTAAGGGCAGGCCTCCCGCTCCATCAAGGTATCTTAAATTACTTTGATAAAATTGATAATGCATTTATCTCTGCCTATAGACATCATACTTCTGATGAAAATTTTGAAATAAAAGTTGAATACTTTGCTTCTCCGGAATTAGATCAAAAAGTTTTGATCTTAGCAGATCCAATGCTTGCAACCGGTAATTCATTAGTTGCTGTATATGATACTTTAAGAACAATTGGGCATATTAAAAAAGTTCATATTGTTGCTGTAATTGCATCTTCTGATGGAATAGAATTCATTAAAAACCATTTTCCGAAAAACACTCATTTATGGGTTGCTACTATTGATAATGAACTCAATGAAAAAGGATATATCATTCCTGGTTTGGGTGATGCAGGAGATTTAGCCTTTGGTGAAAAATTATAGATCAAACCAAATAAACACTGAAAAAAATTATTGCGAAAAGGTAAATTATCGCTTCTTTGTACCAATACTTATTCATATTCTGCAAATAATTGGCAAATAAAATACTCAAAGGGAAAAACAAAAAAAGAAATTCCGATCCATTCTTAACTGGCGCAATTAATACTATAAGCAAAGCTAAACCAATATGAACTACAATAATAGACCAAGTTGATTTATAGTCTATTTTGGCCATTAGAGATCTTTTGGTGGTCGGAAAAATTGAAATTATTACCATTATGATCAATAGAATTATCGGTATAAGAAACTTTAATGAAAAGTAATTCTTAAAAATAATACTATAATCAAATTGCCAAATTTCTATAAATCTATCCAAATCATCAATGGCTAACAAATAACTATAAAAAATAAATATTGGGGTAATAAATCCAATAAAAGGAATAAAAAGATTTTTCCATTCCATTTTACGAAAAATCCAAATTGCAATATAAAGAAGAAATAAATAAATAAAGCTCCACGTATAAAATAAACTTGCAATGCCTATCCAAAAAGCACTATCAAAAATCTTTTGTTTAGTTTTTATGGAAGTTCTTAAACTATAAATTCTCCTGAAGGCAAATAATAAAATCAAATTTGCCAGAAAAATTTTTCCATTTAAAATGGAAAAGGGGAAAAAGCCAATAAAGAGTATGTAAAATAATAGGGCAAATGTATTATTATCGGTTAGTGAATTTTTCCTGATGATAAAGTTCAAAACAAAAATAATTAAAATAGATGCAACTAAAAAAACACCTTTTCTTATCATATGCGATAAGATAGAATCACCAGAATAAATGGTTGCTACTGCAATTATATAAACTAAAAAGACCAAAAAAGAAAGTACTAAAAAATTAATTGGCTTAGTTTTATTAAAAAAATTGGCAATCATAATGATATTTTCTAATTTTGCATTTCGAGATATATCTCAAACAATAAAAATTACAAGTTTAAGCTAATGTAAAAAACTTTACAACATAAGCCTAACTGTTAAGTTGATTTTAAAATAATTTATATGATTTATAATAATATTTTTAGAGCTATTGGGGATTTTTGTACAACCGTTTTATTTGCACCTTATGACGCTTTTCGTTTTACAGATGGTTGGTGGAGTTCAAATCTTGTAAATGCTGTTTTTTTCAGTATAACTTTTACTTTACTAATTTACTGGTTAAGTCAATTGCAAAAATACCAAAAAGCAAGTAGTGAATAATCAATTATTTTAAAAAATTACGGTACATTGGGTAGTAAAAACAAATTAAAAAGATTTCGTGAAAACGAAACATTTGTTAATGTGATCCAGCCTGATCGTAGTGAAGTGTTAAGTGACTTTTCTTTAAAAGGCAAATGGCTCTCTTTTTTCAAAAATAAAAATCCGATTATTCTTGAGTTGGGATGCGGAAAAGGAGAATATACTGTTGCGTTAGCTAAAAAATATCCAGACAAAAATTTTATTGGAGTTGATATCAAAGGTGCCCGTTTTTGGCGTGGTGCCAAAACCGCTCTGGAAGGTAATTTTACAAATGTTGCATTTTTAAGAACGCAGATTGAACTTATTGACCTTTGTTTTTCTAAAAATGAAGTTTCTGAAATTTGGATCACTTTTCCTGATCCACAGATAAAATATAAACGCACTAAACATCGCTTAATCAACCAAACTTTTTTAAAAAAATATCAATCTATTTTAACAAATAAGGGTATAATCCACTTAAAGACGGATAGCGAATTTTTACATGGTTATTTATTAGGACTACTACATGAAGGAAATCATAATATTATATTTGCACATCATGATATTTATAATAGCTCCAGCCCTCCTGAAGAAGCAACTTCAATTCAAACTTTTTACGAAAAGCAATATCTTCTAAAAAACAAGGCTATAACTTATATTAAATTTAGAACAAATTATTGATTTTCTTTGAAAATTTAATCTATTAAACTAATAAATTATTAAATTAGTTTTTCAAATTGCCAATTGGGTGAAAGATGTAAATTTTTTTGAAAGAGTGTATCAGATAACAAGGAAAATTCCCTTTGGTAGAGTAACTTCATATGGTGCAATTGCTAATTATCTAGGAACTCCTAAATCGGCAAGAATGGTAGGATGGGCATTGAATGCTAAACGTATTGACAATACTGTACCTGCTCATCGGGTGGTTAATAAAAATGGTATCCTTACAGGAAAACATCATTTTAATGGCACTAATTTAATGCAACAATTATTGGAAAATGAAAATATTATTGTAAAGAAAAATACTATAATTAACTTCAAAAAGAAGTATTGGGATCCAAATATTGAATTAAATGGACAATAAATCTTAATTTTTTGAGTTTTTTGATTTTAAATGAGTTATTTAAACATTTTCTTTTTTATATTTGTAAATCATTGCACTAATTATAGTAATAAATTATGAAGAGACATTTACCTAAAATTACCGTTTTAATACTTTTCTTCTTTTTTACAACAACATACTCTCAATCTAGATTTAGTCATGAGGCTGGTATTATATTTGGCCCTGCTTCACTTCAGACTGATTTTGGGCAGAGCAAGGATTTCCCAAGTGCAAATCAAGCAACTTTAGCTTTTGGTGTAACGCATTATTTAAAATTTTTTGGTAGTCAATATAGTTGGAGAAGTGGTTCAAGTTATTTTTCTACCCATTTTAAACTAAAAACAGAGTTTTTGTATCTATCCAATACAAATATTCAACATGAAGGAGAATGGGCTGAAGGAACAGGTGAAACTGCTCAAAAACTTCAAGCAATGACAGGACAGGTCAAAATGTATAATATCGGTACGAATCTAGAATTCTATTTTTTAGAACTTGAGGATTATTCATCTTTCTATAGAAGTTCCGGATCTTTAAATCCATATATAAGTATTGGGCTTCAGTTTAGTATTTATGATCCTGACATTTTGGTTAATGATGTATCTCTTGAAGGTCAGGAAGAACCATATACACAACTTATAGATAAATGGCAGGAAGGAGCTGTTTATTTAGATGAAGGTAATACTTTTGGTGCTTCTGTGGGAGCTGGTTTACGTTATAGCCTGGATAAATTTGATCTGGTATTAGACGGTCGTTATCAATATTTCTTTTCAGATCAAGTTGATGGTTTAGATGCTCCTAATGATCCTGGAAACAAAAATAACGACACCATGGTTTTTATAAATTTAGGCGTCGTTTATGTATTTAATAAATACTAATACAATTTAGTGCGTTCTCCAGATCGTTTATTAGATCTTTTTCACTTTCTACACCTACACTTAATCTGATCAAGGAATCAATTACTCCTGTTTTTTCTCTTTCTTCTTTTGGTATAGAAGCATGAGTCATACTTGCCGGATGTCCACTTAAAGATTCAACACCTCCTAAAGATTCTGCCAAAGTAAATACTTTTAAGTTTTCTAAAATTTTTATGGCATTATCATAATTATTCCCTTTTAGGGTAAAAGAAACCATTCCGCCAAAATCAAACATTTGATCTTTTGCAATATGGTGATTTGGATGACTTTCAAAACCGGGCCAATAAACCTTTCCAATCTTAGGATGTTTCTCTAAATACATTGCAATAACTCTACCATTCTCGCAGTGACGTTGCATACGTAAATGTAATGTTTTGATTCCCCGTAAAACCAAAAAACTATCCATCGGTCCACAAACTGCTCCACTGGCATTTTGGATAAAATATAATTTTTCTGCCAAATTTTTATCTTTCACAATTAATGCTCCCATCACAACATCCGAATGCCCTCCCAAATATTTTGTAGCAGAATGCATTACAATATCTGCACCTAGATCCAATGGTAGTTGCAAATAAGGTGTTGCAAAAGTATTGTCAACAGCTAACAATAATTGATGGTCCTTTGCAATTTTAGCTGTGGCTTTTATATCAATAATGTTCAACATCGGATTAGTTGGTGTTTCTACCCAAATCATCTTTGTTTTTGAATTGATATACTTTTTGATATTATCAGCGTTTTCCATACCGATAAAATGAAATTTTATTCCAAATATTTCGAATATTTTTGTAAATATCCTGTAGGTTCCTCCATACAAATCATTGGTAGAAATAACCTCATCACCTGGTTTTAGCAACTTAATTACTGCATCTGTAGCTGCTAACCCCGAACCAAAAGCCAAACCGTAATTTCCATTTTCAATACTTGCAAAGGCCTTTTCCAATGCTGTACGTGTTGGATTTGCAGTACGTGAATATTCATAACCCTTATGTTTACCTGGTGAAGATTGAGCATAAGTAGATGTTTGATAAATTGGAGGCATTACTGCTCCTGTACTTGGGTCGTGCTCTTGACCACCATGAATAACTTTTGTATTGAATTCCATTCTCTAAAATTTATATATTATAATTGTTGTTCAGGTTTTATTAACCCTTATAAAAACATTAAATTATTTAGTGTATTTCTTAATAACTCTACCTACTGTTAAGCCTTGTACTATAATAGAAAAAACAACTACGATATAGGTAATTACTAAGAATAAATCACGATGCATTTCCTGGGTTAAACTCAGTGCCAAAGCAATTGAAATTCCACCTCGCAATCCACCCCAGGTCATTATTAAATTAGTATTTGGAACAAAATCCAACTTTTTGGCAAATATTTTTATTGGAAACATCAAGGATAAATACCTTGCTAATAATAATAAAGGAATTGATAAGGCACCGGCTAGAATATATTTCTCATCAAATGTTAAAATCAAAATTTCCATACCGATCAAAACAAATAAAATCGTATTTAAAAGGACATCGACCAATTCCCAAAATTTATCAACATATTGCTCAGTTTCACCACTCATGGTTGCTTCTCTTATGGTATCATTGCCCACAATTAAACCAGCAGTAACCATAGCCAAAGGAGCTGACAAATGCAAGCGTTGTGCAATTACTGTTCCTCCCATAACCAACGCAATTGTTATGATTACTTCTATTTCATAATTATCAATCGACTTTAATAAACGATATGTAACCCATCCTAATATTAAGCCAAGCCCTATTCCTCCTGCCACTTCCACCAAAAATAATTCTGCAATATGTACTAACGAAACGTCTCCTCCTACTTTGGCTATTTGATAAATTGTTATAAAAATAACAACTCCAACACCATCATTGAACAAGGACTCTCCTACTATTTTCGTTTCCAATATTTTTGGCGCTCCAACTTTTTTTAAAATTCCCAAAACGGCAATCGGATCTGTTGGAGAGATCAATGCCCCAAACAATAAACAATAAATAAAATCAACATTTAAATCAATAAATTGTAAAAGATAATAAATGAATACACCAATAATAAATGTGGATGAAATTGTTCCAAAAGTTGCAAAAGTTAGAATTGGCTTTCGTTGAACTTTCAATTGTTGAAAATTAGTGTGTAATGCTCCGGCAAAAAGTAAAAAACTAAGCATTACATCCATTAATACTGTTTTAAAATCAATCGAGGAAATAAATTGTTTTTCTTTTTCCAAAAGTGTGGAGTCAAAATAACTCAATCCAAAAAGAATTAATGTAAATAAAATAGTGATAAACATTAAACCAATCGTATTTGGCATTCTAAAAAATCGCACATTGACATAACCAAAAATTGCAGAAAAAACAACTAGGATAGTGATAACAGTAAATAAATTCATATCAAACCAATTTTTTAAGCGATAAAATTACTCCCAAATGTATTCCATCATGAAAAGCACCAAATTTTAAAGCATCTTCAATATTGTTTAAACTAATATCAACACTTGTTAAATAAGGATCATAGTGTTTAAATAACCCTTGATTATAATCTTCTTTGGTTTTTAAAATGGTGGCAACCAATTTACTTTTTACATACTTAATTTCTTCCTTAGAAATATTGGTTGTTGCCTTTGATCCTTTAGTATATTTTTCAATTATTTCACTTTTAATATTCAATGGTAATCCCGAAAATCGGTAAATTAATAATTGTTGTGTGACTAAGGTATGGGCAATATTCCAAAATATAGAATTGTTAAAATTGGCCGGTATTGTGATCAATTGCTGATGAGTCAATTCCTTTATATAGTTAACCAATACTTTTCGATTAAAAATAGCAGTTTCAAATATTTTATCCATTAATTTAAATTTTATCTAAAAATAAGTAACTTCCGATGATAAATAATATGATTCAATAAAAGTAATGAAAAAAATATACTATTTAAAAACTTGCGATTCCTGTAAAAGAATACTTAAAACAATCCCTCTTGAGGGCTTTACCTTACAAGAAATTAAATCAGAACCAATAAATATTAAACAATTAGAGGAAATGAAGCTTTTAGCCGGAAACTATGAATTACTTTTTAGTCGCAGAGCTAAAAAATACAAATCGATGGATCTAAAAAATCAATCTTTGACAGAAATTGATTACAAACAACTGATTTTGGAAGAATATACTTTTTTAAATCGTCCTGTAATTATTGTAAATGATAAAATATTTATTGGTAGTAGCAAAAAAATAGTTGAATCAATGTTACAATTCTTTGATCTTTAGCTGTTTTTAAATTTAAGTCGTATCTTTAAATCAAGAAACTCTTTTTTCCTTAAAATGGCTACGAATCAATTTCCAAAAAAAAGTATAATCGTAATTTTGATAACTGTTGCAACTATTTTAATAGTAAATTTAGTTGTTTCAAATATTATTGAGAAAAAATTAACTTCATTATTATTAAAGGAAAATTCAAAATACTATACCGCTGTAGTTGGGGATGTTAGTTTTAAATTATTAAAGAGGTCGATAATCATTAATGATGTGTTTTTTAGTCCAACTGGTGAAGCCATTCTCAATTTAAAAAAGGAAAAATCTTCTAAAAAGGCCATGAATAAAATTGCAGTTTCTTCAATAGAACTTAAAGGTATTCATTTGTTAAAGGTTCTTTTCAATAATAACATAAAAATTAATCAACTGAAGCTCCATGATGTCTTGATCCAGGAATTTAAAAACAATAAAATAAAAGAGTCAAAAAAGAAGGTTAAAAACAATTTTGATATTGATTCTATCTATTTAAAGAATTTAAATGGATTTGAATTAGACAAAATAAAAGTAAGTCATTTGGTATATCAGGTTACCGAACTATCTTCTGATAAAATTATCTTTCAAAACAGCCCTTTAAATTTTGATGTAACCGGATTTAAGTTAGAAAGCATAGGAGATCACTATTTTAAATTAATACCCGTAAAAGATAAATTAGAAATTAATAAAATAAAAATTGATTTCCCCGATAAAAAATATTCTTTTTCGGTTGATGCAATTTCTGTTAATTTCGAAAACGACATCATTAACATTAAAAAAGTAAGTTATAAACCATTGATCGATAAGGTTTCTTTGGGAAATACATATAAGTACAATATTGAAGTATATAATTTGAATATTGATGAAATAAATTTATACAACTATGATATTCCCAAAACAATAGGCAATGAAGGGCTTTTTATTGACAGTATTTTTATTTCAGAATTAGACATGGATATTTATAAGGATAAAAGAAAACCTTTTAATTTAAACAAGCGACCAACCCTCCCTTATTTGAAACTAAAACAAATGAAATTTCCTTTAATGATCCATAAAATTCAAATTTCTAACAGTAAATTATCTTATGAAGAGCAATTGGAAAAAAAAGATCTACTAATGCAAGTATCTATGAGCGATTTGAACTTGCAAATAAATAATATAACTTCTATAGAAGAGTACAGAGAAAAGCCTTTAAAAGTTGTTCTAAATTCAAAATTCATGAACAAAGCACCAATGAATATCAATATGACCTTTCCATTAAAAGATCATCAAAACACGTTTTATTTTAGTGGAAAATTAGGAGCCTCAAAGTTTAGCTATTTTGATTCTGCTATATTCCCTGCATTGGGTTTAAAAATATTGAAAGGCGATTTAAATAGTTTAACTTTTAGTGCCAGTGCGGATAATGATTCATCCAGTGGTAAAATGACCATGTTGTATAACAATTTGGAGGCCGAAGTTTTTAAACATCACTCTTTGGAAGAAAATAAATTTTTGAGTTGGACAGTTAATACTGTTGTTCACAAATCTAATCCGGGTAAAAACAAAGAAATTAGAGAAGCAATTATGCATTTCGATAAAACTATTTACAAAGGTTTAGGTAATTATTTTTGGAAAACACTTCAAAGTGGAATTGTTAATACTCTGTTACCAGGTGGTAAAACAACAGAAAAAGTCAATGCTAAAAAAGAAAAAAAATTAAAAAGAGAGCAACGAAAAAAAAAGAAGTGATTTTTTATGTTTTTTTATCCAGATGAAAAAATTATTTACAAAAATTTTCGTTCAATAATCAATATAAATCTTTCTTCCAATTCTTCTTTTCCTTTCCAATTATATTTTGGTTTAACCGTATATTGAAGATAATTTAATGCTTCCTGCTTATTCGTATAGGTATTTAAACTTCCCAAGACACTATTAAAATCAGCCTGACTAAAATTAAATAATTGATTTACAAAAGCGATTCTATCATTTAACCCAATTTGAATGCTGTTACTTAATAATTTATCATTGAGCGATAATTGTTTTGATTCCTCTTTTTTCGTACCAAAAAGTTTCTCTGTTTCATCTAATGAAATAGTATCTTTAAATTCTTCTTTTTGACTCAAATCTTCTTTAATAGAATCAAAAGTGGGAATAAACATATTTTCTAAACTAACTGGTTCATCATCTTGCTCTGATCCTGAAACTTCAATTTTTTCAGAGGGATCTTCTTCTTGTACCTCTTCAACAGGTGGTATTAAATTAACCTTTTCTTCAATTTGTGTTTCTTGTTCAATAATTTCTTCTTCAGATACTGTTTCAGGCTCTTTGTTCAAATACTCTAAAATAATTAACTTTTCAAAAAGCTCATGAGTTTTTTTACGCAAAATATCTACTTCAGTTCCATGGTCTAACGATAGGATTTCCTGAGCTAAATCTTTTAATTCTAATATCAAACTCTTACGCATAAACTTAATTTTAAACCGAGATCCTTTATTTCATTTTTAGAAATATACAAAATTAACGTTTTCAAAATAAAATTCTACTAAAGATTTTCATTACTTTTGTCTAACAAAAGAAAAATTTGTTTTTCTTTAAGAATCCGGCACAAAATTATTTTATCTAACCCTATCAAGCTTGAATTTGCGATATGTTTCTTGAAAATACAGTAAATCATATAGAACAATTTGGATGGATCGAGGTGATATGCGGTTCTATGTTTTCTGGAAAAACTGAAGAATTAATTCGTCGACTTAAACGAGCGCAATTTGCAAAGCAAAGAGTAGAAATTTTTAAGCCAACTGTTGATACCAGATTTGCAGATGAGATGGTTGTTTCCCATGATGAAAATGAAATTCGATGTACACCGGTTCCTGCTTCAGCCAATATAACATTATTAGCAAACAATATTGATGTTGTTGGTATTGATGAAGCTCAGTTTTTTGATGATGAAATTGTTAATGTTTGTAACGATCTGGCGAATAGAGGTATTCGGGTAATTGTTGCCGGATTAGACATGGATTTTAAAGGAAACCCATTTGGGCCAATGCCCGCACTTATGGCTACTGCCGAATATGTTACAAAAGTTCATGCTGTTTGTACCAAAACAGGAAATTTAGCCCATTTCAGTCATAGAACTGTTGCTGATGATAGCTTGGTATTATTAGGTGAGGTTCAAGAGTATGAACCATTGAGCAGAGCCGCTTATTTCAAGGAAATTCAAAAGGAAAAACAGAAAAGAGAGAAAGAAAAAAATGAGCAATAATCCTACTGTTCTCGAAATTAGTTTGACGGGTATTAAACATAATCTTCAGTATTTCCAATCGAAAATTCAAGAGTCAACCAAACTTTTAGTTGTAATAAAAGCTTTTGCCTATGGCAGTGATTCCATTGCCATCGCTAAATTTTTAGAAAAACAAAATGTAGATTATCTTGCAGTGGCGTATACTGATGAGGGAGTGGCATTACGTAAAGCAAATATTAACTTACCTATTTTAGTTTTACATCCACAGGTAGAGAATTTTGAACGCCTTATTACTTATAAACTCGAACCAAACTTATACAATTTTAGATCTTTAAATCAATTTATTGGAATTTCTAAGTCTAAAAATTTAAAAGAATACCCCATTCATATAAAAATTGACTCAGGAATGAATAGGTTAGGTTTTAAAGAGATTGATTTACTTCATTTACAAGCCATTTTACAAAATTTAGAACGGTTAAAAGTAGTTTCAATTTATTCGCATTTGACTTCAAGTGATGATTTAAACGAACAGGAATTTACAAAACAACAAATTGATACATTTAATAAAATTTGTGATTCACTAATCACTACACTTAATTACAAACCCTTAAAACATATTTCAAACACTTCAGGTATTATAAATTATCCCGAAGCTCAATTTGATATGGTTAGATTAGGCATTGGGTTTTACGGATTTGGAAATGATTCAATAGAAACAGGGCGTCTTAAAAATGTTTGTGCTTTAAAAACCAAAATTTCACAAATTCAATTTCTTGAAAAAGGCGATACGGTTAGCTATCATAGAAAATTTGTTGCAAAAAAGTCGACAAAAATTGGAATACTCCCTTTAGGCTACGCAGATGGTTTAAATAGAAATTTAAGTAATTCTGTTGGTTCGGTTTATTTTAAAGATCAAAATATTTCTATTGTTGGAACAATTTGTATGGATATGACCATGATCGATATTACCGGTATTGATTGTAAAGAAGGTGATGAAGTAATTATTTTCAATCACCAGGATCATATTCTTGATATGGCAAATAAAACAGCAACCATTCCTTATGAAATTTTAACTTCCATATCTCAACGAGTATTACGAAAAGTCTTTTAGGTTTTTTTACTATATTCGCTTTAACTAATCTTAAAACCAAAAAAATGTTAAAAGAATTTAAGGAATTTGCTCTAAAAGGGAGCTTATTAGATATCGCTGTCGGTTTTGTAATGGGTGCAGCATTTAAAAGTGTAGTAACGGCTTTTACAGGTGGAATTGTTTCTCCTTTAATTGGTTTGTTGTTCAACTCTGACTTTAAAGACCTCAAATGGGTGGTTAAAGAAGGTGTTGCAAATTCCAAAGATGAAATTGAAGGTACAATTTCGGTACTTTATGGCGAGTTTATCACAACTATTATCGATTTTGTTATTGTTGCTTTTGTGATGTTTTTAATCGTTAAGGCAGTAAACAGCATGAAAAGAAAAGAAGAAGAAGCTCCTGCAGCTCCTGCCGGACCAACGCAAGAAGAATTACTTGTAGAAATTAGAGATCTTCTGGCAAAATAATAAATAGCTACGCTTTTTTACTTAAAAACACATCTGCAATTGACGGTGTGTTTTTTGCTTCTTCAAGAAGTATCAATACATCGTTTTTTGCAACTTTACCTGTTTCCAAAACTTTAAAATAAATACCGCTTTTAGTACTGTTCCAAAATTGCTTAATCACTCTAGCGTCTTGAAATCTAATTCCCAATTTAACGCATGGTTGGCGTGGCTTGGTAGATACTTGAATTATTGCTCCACCCAATTGATAGATACTTCCGGTATATATTTCCTCTTCTAAAAGGTTTGATATAGTTAAATTCTCACCAAACATTCCATAATTAAACTCTAAATTTGGATATAATTTTTCCCAATATGCATAATGACCCTCATTATAAGCATAGACTGCTTTATCAATTCCTCCATGGTAATTTCTATCAACTACATCATCATCAACCACATCTTCTTTCCCTAAAAAAATAGATTCTTCAACAGGAAATTTATAAATGCCAGTTTCATAGGTTTTCTTTTTCCATTGAACCTTTTTCATTTTCCCTATATTTACCGAAATTACTTTCATTTCCATAGATTTTTTTTAGTTTACAATTTCCAATTTATCGACAATTTTCCTGTCATTGGATAAGCGAGGTATCTTATTTTGACCCCCTAATTTACCAACTGATCTCATATAATTTTTAAATCCATTTTTCGAGACCGCACTTATTTTTAATGTTTGTAAGATCTTTCCTTCCAACAGATCAAAATAATAGGAGTTTTGTTTCTGCAAAGCATGATCTATCTTTTTTGCAAAAGCAATTAAATCTTCAGGTTTATCTTCAAACTCAATAAACCACTCATGATAGGGTAATTCTCCATCAGGTGGATTAACCTGAGGGGCAACCGTGAATTCATTAGTTTTAATATTGGTGCCTAAAATACCCTCCTGAATTGCCTGTTCTACTTCTTTAGCAATAACATGTTCACCAAAAGCCGAAATAAAATGTTTTAATCTTCCAGTTACAATAATCCGGTAAGGCTTTAAAGAGGTAAACTCTATTGTATCTCCAAGGTTATACGCCCATAGCCCTGCATTTGTAGATATGATCATTACATAGTTAACGCCTGTCTTTACATCTGAAATAGTTAATCTGGTGGGGTTATCTTCAAAAAATTCATCAACAGGAATAAACTCATAAAAAATACCACTGTTAAGCAATAACAGCATTCCTAATTTTTTTGAATCTGCTCTGTTCTGCTTATCCTGATAGGCAAAAAAGCCCTCCGAAGCAGGAAATAATTCAATAGAATCAACTTTCTTGCCTATCAAATTTTCCATGTTTTGACGATAGGGTTCATAATTAACCCCGCCGTAAACAAAAAGACTGAAATTTGGAAAGATCTCTCCTATTTTTTTCCCTCCCTTTTCTATTAATTTTTCAAAATACATCTGAACCCAGGATGGAATCCCGCTTATCAATCGCATATCTTCAACAAGCGTTTCATCAATAATGGCATTGACCTTTGTTTCCCAATCATCAATACAGTTGGTTTCCCAGCTTGGCATACGGTTTTTTTGTAAATACTTAGGCACATAATGTGCAACTATACCCGAAAGTCTACCTGTTTTAATATGGTTTGAATCATCAATTTCAGGACTTCCCTGCAAAAAAATCATTTTCCCATCAACAAAATCTGCATTGCCGGTTTCGGCAATATATAACAGAAGAGCTTCTTTTGCTGCCGAAATTTGAAAAGGCATCGATTCTTTGGTAATTGGAATATACTTTGACCCGGATGTTGTACCAGATGTCTTTGCAAAATAGATTGGTTTATCTTTCCATAAAACATTATTGTTACCTTTCTTTATTTGTTCAATATATGGCTTTAGTCCCTCATAATCTCTAACGGGAACTCTGGTTTTAAAATCACTGTATAAATTTATTTCTTTGAAATTATGGTCTTTTCCGAAAGCTGTGTTCTTGGCTTGAAAAATTAAATCTTGGAAAACCTTTTCCTGAGTGGCAATAGGATTATTTGCCCATTTATAAACTTTTTTTGAAATTTGTTTAGCGTATATTTTTGCAAAAAATGATTTTAACACGGACTTTTTTTATTAATATTCAGAGTAGTTTTGACTTTATTATTTAAAATTTATATAGTTTGATGGATTGACAGGATAACCATCATTCCAAAGTTCAAAATGTAAATGTGGCCCTGTTGAAAAATTACCCGTTGAACCGGCGCTTGCGATAACTTCACCTGATCTTACCAATTCTCCTTGTTCTTTAAAAATCGAAGCATTGTGTTTGTATACCGATATAAACCCTTGACTATGCTCCAATACAATTACATATCCGGTATCAGCAGTAAAACCTTTAAAAATAACCGTACCATCGGCTACAGCTTTAACAGGAGTATCCTTATCAACTGCAATATCAATAGCAAAATGTTTTTCTTTTGAATCATAATCTTGAGTTATCTCTCCTTTAATTGGTGTTGTAAAAACAATATCAGCATTTTTTGATGCCTGTTCAAAAACACTAAATCTATCTTCTTGTTCAACTGCTTCTCTAAAAGCTGAATCAACTGCTGATGGGGCAAAATTTATTTTATCTATTTGTAGTTGCTCCAAAACCGAATCCTTATTAAAGGTAACTCTTTTAATTTCACCTTTAAGTACCTGTTGAATATTCTCAATATATAAATCGTTAACGGAAAGCGCTTTATTTAAGGAATCAACTTTATACACTAAATTTGTTGCCTCTCTTTTTAAATCTGAAGATGAGTATCCTTGGATATACTCTTTTAGAGGCGTTAGTGCTATAAATAAAATAGTAAGAACAATTAATAAAACAGAGAACAGTCCTCCAAAAACAAAAGCATTTAATCTATTTAGTTTGAATGAAAACCTCTCTTCAAAGGTCTCTTCATTTAAAACCACAAAACGATATTTAAATGTTATTTTTTCCTTAAGTTTATTTAATAATCTTCTCTTTTCCATCAGTTATCGATTCAATAGCAAATATACGATGTTTTTTAAGTTGGTAGTTCTCTCCATTTTTTGAAATTTCCAATCGTTTAAGAACCTTCATTATTTATAAAAATTCATTTCGTCTACATAAGTCCAGACCCTATAAGGCAATAATACACTGATATCTTTTTTTTGTTTGATCGAATTTCTAATAAATGTTGAAGAAATCTCTACAATTGGAGCATCAATAAAATGAACTTTTGGATGATCATAAAGATTTGAATCTAATTTATTCTTGAATACTCTTGGATAAACATACAGTTCATGATTTTGTAAAATAACTTCATGGTTTTTCCATTTATGAAAGAATTGCAAATTGTCTTCCCCCATAATTAAACTAAACTCATGCTGGGGATATTTTTCATATAAATAAGTCAGCGTATTAATCGTATAATTTGGTTGAGGTAAATCAAATTCTATTTTTGATGGTTTTAGTTTAGGACAATCTTCAGTCGCTTCAAGAACCATTTGATATCGGTGATGATCAGCTAATAAGGTTGTCTTTTTCTTGAATGGATTGTGCGGCGTCACAACAAACCAAACTTCATCTAAATCGGTAAATTCTGCCATATGATTTGCAATAACCATATGACCAATATGAATTGGGTTATAGGTTCCAAAAAAAAGTCCGATCTTCATATTTTTTAGGTATTCTATCCTTCAGAATAATTATTTTTTTTCTAAAAAATTATCTACTAAACTAATGGCATCCTTTTTGGCGGTATCCAAATTATCATTCACCAAAATTACATCAAAATCTTTAGCAAACTTAAACTCTCTCTCTGCCTTAGTCACACGTTCCTGAATTTTTTCTTCAGAATCTGTTTTTCTGTTCCGCAATCTATTTTCCATTTCTTGAATCGAAGGTGGTTGCACAAAAACCGCTAAGGTTTGATCGGGATATTTTTTTTTGATCCGTAAACCTCCTCTAACATCAATATCAAAAATTACATTTTTGCCTTCAGACCAAATCCTTTCAACTTCTGATTTTAAAGTACCATAAAAATTATTTTTATAAACCTCTTCCCATTCAACAAAATCATTATTTTCAATATGGTTTTTAAAATCCCTTAATGTGATAAAATGATAATCTATTCCGTCGATCTCATTTCCTCTTTTTTCTCTGGAAGTCACTGATATTGAAAAACCTAAATTCAATTCTTTTTGTGATAACAAATGATGAACAATGGTTGTTTTCCCCGACCCTGAAGGCGCTGAAAAAACAATAAGTTTACCCGAATTCTTATCCATTCTTACAATACGTTTAGCAATTGTTCTTTGATCTTTTCCAAATCATCCTTCATTTGAACTACTTTTTTTTGCATAGGAGCAAAGTTAGCTTTTGAACCAATCGTATTTATTTCTCTTCCAATTTCCTGAGAAATAAACCCTAGTTTTTTACCATTTGAAATTTTACTGTTAAGTTCTTCCAAAAAGTACTTTAAATGATTATTAAGTCTTACTTTTTCTTCGGTAATGTCTAATTTTTCCAGATAATATATCAATTCCTGTTCAAAACGATTTTCATCCACAGTTAATTCTAATTCTGTAATAGATTTTTGCAATCGTTCTCTAACCACTTGTAATCTCTCATCATCTAATTGAATAACTTCCTCTAATCTATCCTCAATAGATCTGATACGCAAAACAAAATCCTCATTTAAAACCTTCCCTTCATCCGATCTATATTCTTGTAAAATAACAATAGTTTCATAGATACTTTTTTCTATTAAGCTCCATTCATCTTCATCAATTTCTTCACGTTCTATTTTTAAAACATCAGGTAAACGCATGGCAATGGAGAGAACATCTGAATCTTCTTTTATGTCTTCCAGTTGCCGTACATATTGTGATACGATGTCCTTATTGATCCGAGTTGAAGTTTCCTCGGCAGTAGTTTCAATATAAAATGATAAATCGATCTTTCCTCTGGTTAATTCTTTCGCTAACTTTCGTCTTATTTCAATTTCCTTTTCTCTGTAAACCACAGGAAAACGTGAATTTAAATCTAAGTTTTTGCTGTTTAGTGATTTTATTTCTATGGTTATTTTTTTTGTGTCCAACTGAACGACAGACTTTCCATAACCAGTCATAGATTGTATCATTTTCTTTTTTTAAAAATTACGCAAAGTTAATAATAAATTAACCGAAACCCGATAGTTCTTATGTGTATATACAGAAATTAATTCAATGTAAATTATAGATACATTTAAATAGTTTCCGACTTAGATCTTCGAGCAACTAAAAACACACCAATAAAAATTAAAATGGTTGCTAATATTTTTAAGGCATTCAAAGAATCACTACCCACAATCAATGCATATGAACTTGCAAATACTGGTTGAAGATACATAAAGATGCTTATTGTAGTAGGTTTTAGTTTTCTAATTGCCAATAGGTTAAACATATAAGCAAAAAAGGTGGTAAATAAAACGACAAATCCAATTCTATAAAATACTGAATGTGGTAAAAGGTACCATTCAATTTCAATAAACTCTTGAAAACCAAATGGGATCACTAAAATTAAACCCAATAAGTATAACCATTTTGCTAATGTTAAAGGGTGATATTTTTTTGCAAGGTTTTTTATTATAATTAAATATAGCGCATAGGATGTTGCGTTTACAAAAACCAAGAAATTACCAAGAGTTGCATTGGTTGAAGTACCAATATCACGACCATAAGCTATTAAAATAATTGCTCCAAACATACCAATAAAAATACCTGCTAACTTTCGTTTTGTTGCTTTTTCATTTAAAATAAATGTAGAAAATGTCAAAACTATGATAGGTGTAGTAACCATTATAACTGATGCACTTATTGGACTTGTCATGCTTAACCCCTTAAAAAAAGAAAGCATATTTAATGCTATTCCGAAAATAGACGCTAAAAATATTCTGGGGAAATCTGATGCTGTTATCCTTTCCTTTTTAATAAATAATCCAACTCCCCAAAAAAATATAGTCGCCCCGGTTACTCTCAATAAAATAAAGCCATAGGGTTTTACATATAAAGGCATTACTTCTTTGGCAACTGTAAAACTTATTCCATAAATCACAGCCGCTAAAAAGGCAAGTAAAAAAGCAAAACTTCTTGAGTTCAATTTATAACTTATTAATTATTAACTAAATATACGATAAATATAAAATGTATGTCTCTATAAAAAGATTAACCACGGAAAATTTCCGTGGTTAAGTATTACAATAAAACATGTTTTACAAGTATTATTTATTTTCCCCAAATCTTTTGGAAACTTCATCCCAATTGATCACATTAAAAAATGCATTGATATAATCCGGACGTCGGTTTTGGTAATTTAAATAATACGCGTGTTCCCAAACGTCTAATCCTAATATCGGAGTTCCGCCACAACCTACATCGGGCATTAACGGATTGTCTTGATTTGGTGTAGAACAAACTTCAACTTTACCTCCTTTATGAACACAAAGCCAGGCCCAACCTGATCCGAAACGTGTGGCTGCTGATTTTGCAAAAACATCTTTAAAGCTTTCGTAAGAACCAAAAGCAGCTTCTATTGCCTCAGCAAGCTCTCCACTAGGTTCACCTCCTCCATTAGGAGACATCACTTTCCAAAAAAGATCATGATTGAAATAACCTCCACCATTATTTCTAACAGCATTGTTACTCATATCCAGATTATCTAATATATCTAATATAGATTTTTCATCTAAATCAGTTCCTGAAATGGCATTGTTCAAATTTGTAGTGTATCCATTATGGTGTTTTGAATGGTGTATTTCCATTGTTCTTGCATCTATGTGGGGCTCAAGAGCATCATATGCATATGGTAATTTTGGTAATTGAAATGACATAATATATAATTTTAATAGTTAATTTTACTTTTATCAAAGATACAAATAATTGAAATGAAAAATCGATCATCTCAGATAGAATGTGTTTATCTATTTATAGATAAATTTTATTTTTAAGATCTTTATTTTTCTGTTCTTAGTTTGTGTAATGCTTCAGCGATAGCATTTTGTGTTACTGTTGAGCCTTCAAATGCCGAAGTAATAATTTCTTTTTCATGCAGATTTGCTTCCAACTGATTTAATATATTCACCAAGTGCATTTTCATATGGCCTTGTTGGATCCCAGTAGTAGTTAGTGCTTTCAAAGCAGCAAAATTCTGTGCCAAACCGGCAACAGCAATTATTTGCATTAGTTCTTTTGCTGATGGGTTCTGTAAAATATCCAGTGATAATTTTGCCAAAGGATGTAATTTGGTAAGGCCTCCAACAGTTCCTAAAGATAGCGGTATTTCCAACCAAAAATGGAAAACTCCCTTTTCGATCTTAGCATTGGATAAGCTTCTATATTTACCGCTTCGACAAGCATATGCATGTGCACCTGCCGCCACTGCTCTAAAATCATTTCCGGTTGCCAGAACAACAGCATCAATACCATTCATTATTCCTTTATTGTGAGTTACCGCTCTATAAGGTTCAACATTAGCAATTTCTACAGCTTGAATAAACTTATTTGCATAATATTCAGCATTTTCTGTAAAAAAATCTTGCACATTACATGATACTTCTGCTCTTACCAGACACTCGGGCACATAATTGGATAAAATACTCATTACAATTTGAATATCTTTGTTTTTAAACGCTTTTGCAATCGCCTCTAAACAAGAATTTATAAAATTAGCGCCCATACTATCCGCTGTTTCAAAAGTAACATGTAGTTGAAAGTAATTACTTAAATCGGAGGTCTTATTATGAAGTTCAATGTTTAAAATTCCCCCTCCTCTTTTACGCATATTAACGGTAAGTCTATCGGTAGCTTCCATTAATTTTGATTTGATATCATCAAAATATGCTTTCAATTTATCAAAGCTTCCTTCGTATATAAAATGTACCTGTCCAACCTTAATTGTTGAAATAACCTTGGTTTGAAATCCACCGCGAGTACTCCAAAATTTTGCTACTAAAGATGATGCTGCAACAACCGAACTTTCTTCAATTGCCATTGGGATAGTATAATTTTTACCATTGATGATAAAATTTGGTGCTATGGCATAAGGTATATAAAAGTTTGAAATAGTATTTTCAATAAATTCATCATGCAGTTGTTGTAATTTTCCGTTTTGATTTGCGTATTGTTTTAGAGTGCTAACTCCCTTTTCTATATCTGAAAAAAAGTTCTTTGCTAACCAATTGATTTTTTCTTCTTTAGTGAATTTTGAAAATCCAGAAACAGCTTTTGACATGAATATCTTTATTTATTCAAGACAAATATAAACAATACATGTATATTTTTTATTAGATAAAGCGTAAAGAATAAAGTGTGAATTTAAATAACATACATGTTTCAAGCTCTAAGATTGATTAATTCTTAAAATATTATATTTTAAATAAAACATCTATAAATTACTTTTGTATCAAAGTGAATGTAAAAGTCTAAAGTTTACATTTAATTAAGATCTTTTTCAAATTATTTTCCGTAATCTTGGTCCATTATTTTAAAGAATAAATGCAAATGAAAATATTATTATTTCTTCTGCTTGTTTTTTCAACTTCATTCTACGCTCAAAAACAAGATATTTCTTTAGAAGATATTTGGACCAAAGGTACTTTTAGCACTGAAAGACTAGAGTCTTTTCACTCTATGGACAATGGTGATTTTTATACTATTTTAAACCACAACAAAACCGGGACTAGCTTAGATAAGTTTGATTATGCCACCTTGCAAAAAATAGAAACTATTGTTTCAGGAAATGATCTGGTCGGGATTAAGTTTTTTGGTGATTATACCTTTAGTAAAGATGAGTCAAAATTGATCATTGGTAAAGATCTGTACAGAATTTACCGTCACTCCAAAATTGGAAAATATTATGTTTATAATTTGATTGACAAAAGATTAGAATTAATTTCTGAAAAATCAATCCAGGAACCCACCTTTTCTCCTGATGGTAAAAAGATTGCTTTTGTTTATCAAAACAATTTATTCGTCAAATTTTTAGAAGCCCAAAAAACCATTCAAATAACTTTTGATGGAGAGAAAAACAAAATTCTTAATGGTATATCGGATTGGGTCTACGAAGAGGAATTTAAATTAGTTAGAGCATTTGATTGGAATGAAGACTCTGATAAAATAGCATTTATTCGTTTTGACGAAAGTGAAGTTCCGGAATATTCTATGGATATCTACGGAGATGGCCTTTATCCGGAAAGCCAGGTTTTTAAATATCCAAAAGCCGGTGAAAAAAATTCGGAAGTAAGTTTGCACATCTACAATATCAAAACAGAAAAAAAGGATGAAGTAACACTGAATAACAATAAACCATATTATATCCCTAGAATTCAATGGACAAAAGAAGCTAATACTTTGGCGGTAACCACAATAAACCGCCATCAAAATAATGTGAACCTTCTATTTGTTGATGGCATTTCTTTACAAAGCACCCTGGTTTTAAATGAAAAAGATAAAGCATATATCAACATTAAAAATGATCTTACATTTTTAAATGACAACAGCTTTATCTGGACCAGTGAAACAGATGGTTTTAATCATATTTATCATTATAATAAGAATGGTAAGTTGTTGAATCAAGTTACCAAAGGATCATGGGAGGTTACTAATTACTATGGTTTTGATAATCTTACAAACAAAATATTTTACCAATCAACTGAAGAGGGTTCGATAAACAGAAGTGTTTATTCTATAAAAATCAGTGGGGAGAATAAACAAAAACTAAGTAAATCCATGGGCTCAAACAGAGCTGCATTTAGCAATAGTTTCAACCACTTTATCAACACTTATTCAAGTGCAACAACTCCACCTGTTTATACATTAGTTGACGCAAGAACAGGAAAGGAAATTCAAGAAATTAAGAACAATTTGAATTTAGCTGAGAATTTAACACACTACAATTTATCTAAAAAAGAATTCAGCACCATTAAAACTGAAAATGGTGAATTTAATATGTGGATGATCAAACCAAATAATTTTGATCCGAATAAAGAATATCCTTTATTTATGTATCAGTATTCAGGTCCGGGTTCTCAATCGGTAAAAAACACCTGGAATAATACCAAAGATTATTGGCATCAAATGCTTGCCCAAAAAGGTTATATTGTTGTTTGTGTTGATGGAAGGGGAACAGGTTTTAAAGGCCGTGATTTTAAGAAAATTACTTATAAGGAACTTGGAAAATACGAAATTGAAGATCAAATAGAAGCGGCAAAAGAATTAGGTAAACGATCATATATTGATGCTAACCGAATAGGTATTTGGGGTTGGAGTTATGGCGGCTATATGAGTTCCTTGGCCATAACAAAAGGAGCCGATGTTTTTAAAATGGCCATAGCTGTTGCTCCGGTCACTTCCTGGCGCTTTTACGATACAGTATATACAGAAAGATATATGCAAACTCCTCAGGAAAATCCTAGCGGCTACGATGATAATTCACCATTGAATTTTGCAGAATTATTAAAAGGTGACTATTTATTAATTCACGGTACCGGTGATGATAATGTGCATGTACAGAATTCTATGAGAATGGTAAATGCTTTGGTCAAAGCCAATAAACAGTTTGATTATTTTGGTTACCCGGATAGAGCACATGGTATTTATAAAGGAAATAATACCAGGCTTCATTTATATAAAAAAATGACTAGTTTTATCGATAATTCTATAGGGAAATCTGAAAATAATGATATTCATATTAAAAACTAAGTTGAAAAGATCATTTTATATTAATATTCCAAAAATTTAATTACTTTTATCACATTAATTTAAAAAAAATAAACAAAGATGACTACTAAAACATCGCATCCAAAAGCACTCTATACGCTATTCGCCACTGAAATGTGGGAACGGTTTAGCTATTATGGGATGCGCGCATTATTGACATTATATCTTACAGCCGAATTAGTTAACGGAGGATTCGGTTTAAGCCGAGAAGAATCACTTACAATGTATGCTATTTTTACCGGATTGGTTTATTTGACTCCTATTTTAGGTGGTTGGGTAGCTGATAAATTTCTTGGTAAGCGTAAGACAGTTTATATTGGAGGTTTGGTAATGGCCGTTGGTCAGTTTTTATTAGCTGCCAGTGCATTCTTAGCCCATTCTCTCGACCCTGTAACTCGTCTTTTTGTCTTTAATTTTGGATTAGGTGTTTTAATTATTGGTAATGGATTCTTTAAACCAAATATCTCCACCATTGTTGGAGATTTCTATGATGATAATGATCCAAGAAAGGATTCAGCTTTCAACATTTTCTATATGGGAATTAATCTGGGAGCTATCTTAGGTCCTTTTATCGCAGGGGCCTTAGGTGAAAATGTTTCATGGGGTTACGGATATCTGGCTGCCGGTGTTGGTATGATTATAGGAGTTTTATGGATGAAAGCAAGAGAAGCTAGTTTAGAGGACAAAGGATTGCCACCAAATACGCCTGAAAACAAATTGGTTTTAGACTCAAAAGATTGGCGTGAGATAATAGTGTATGCTATAAGTTTGATAATTACAACCTTTGCAATTGTTTTTGTTTGGGGGATGTTGCCTGACAATGTAGCAAGTATAATTACTTATATTGGTTTTATAATTGGTATTGTTGGTTTAGGATATATAATCTTTCAAGGAACAAGTGGTTCGGCTGAATGGAGTCGTATGATTGTAATTTTAGTATTGGCTTTCTTTAATGTTGCCTTCTGGGCAGGTTTTGAACAAGCAGGTGGTACGATGAATCTATTTGCTAAAGAAAATACCGACAGACTAATTTTTGGTTGGGATATGCCGGCAACCTGGTTTCAAAATATTAACCCGATAGCAATTCTAATTTTTGCACCAATATTCTCAATTATGTGGCTGAAATTAGACGCTATGAAATTCAATCCTAGAACGCCAATTAAATTTGCTATAGGTTTATTCTTAGGAGCTGGAGCATTCTGGTTAATGACACAAGCAAGTCATGCGGCCGATGGAGGTAATTTAGTTTCTCCTTGGTGGTTGGTTATCGTTTACGTCGTTTTAACATTAGGAGAGTTAATGTTATCACCTATTGGCCTGTCTATGATCACCAAATTAGCACCTCGAAAACTTGTTTCTGTTGTAATGGGATTATGGATGGCAAGTTTTGCCGCAGGTAATTATTTAGCCGGAATGATGGAGAGTATTTTACATAAATATGATTTTGAACTATACCCATTCATTACTATGCTAATGTTAGGTTCTGGAGTCTGTTTGGTGATTCTATCTCCATTCCTAAACAAAGCAATGAAAGGTATCCACTAAATAAATGAATAGATTTAAATAAATAACTGCATAAACCCTGTTAAATCATTTTGACAGGGTTTATTTTATTAAAAACAACACATATGAGTACAGAAAAAAAATCCTTCGGTCAAATTATTACATCATATCCAAAAAGCTTTTGGGTAGCCAGTGCTATGGAGCTCTTTGAGCGTTGGGCCTGGTATGGCCTATTTGCTGTTTTAGCTCTTTACCTAACGGGTTCGACCGATGAGGGAGCACTAGGTTTTACCCATACTGAAAAAGGCCAAATAATGGGTATTGTTACTGCTATTTTATATCTATTACCTCTTTTCACAGGAGTAATCGCCGATAAAATTGGTTATAAATTATCATTAATTATTGCTTATGTAATGCTCATCACCGGGTATTATTTTATGGGAGAGGTAAGTTCATACGCAAGTGTATTTCTAGTATTTCTGTATGTTGCCGTTGGAGCTGCAATCTTTAAACCTGTAGCCTCGGCAATTATTACCAAATCTACCGATAAATCGAATTCTACTCTTGGGTTTGGAATCTTTTATATGATGGTAAATATTGGAGGTTTTATCGGACCTGCTTTTTCATCTACCTTAAGAACACAATATGGTTGGAAATTAGTTTTTATTCAGGCGGCAGTTGTTATTTTTATAAACCTCTTGATTGTTATTTTCTTTTTTAAAGAACCTAACAGGATAATTAAGAAAGAATCTTTTAGCGAAGCAATATCCAGCTCTTTAAAAAAAATCTGGGAAGCTGTTTTGGATATTAGATTAACCATATTATTAGTTATTATGGTTGGTTTCTGGACCATGTTCAATCAGTTATTCTATACTTTACCTACCTTTATTGAGGACTGGGTAGATACCAAAAGTTTGCATGACAAAATTGCAAGTTTCTGGCCTTGGCTAGCTAAAACTATGAGTGGTGGTGGTGATTCCGTAAATCCGGAATGGTTGATTAATATTGATGCCGGAGCTATTGTTTTGCTTCAAATTTTAGTTTCCTATTATGTGATGAAAATGCGTCATGTAAGTGCAATGATCACAGGGTTTATTGTTGCTTCCATTGGTATTGGTATCACTTTTTATACAGGTAATGGACTTTATACGATTTTAGGTATTGTTATTTTTGCCATTGGAGAGATGATGACAAATCCAACTTTTTCATCATTCATCGCAATTATTTCCCCTAAAGGGAAAGAAGCATTATACCAGGGTACTTACTTTTTACCGGTTGCCGCAGGTAACTTTTTTACAACCTTTGTGTCCGGGAATTTATATCAGGCATGGTCTGACAAATTGAGTTTATTACAAACAGAAATGAGTAATAGAACAATAGAGATGCCTGCAATATCAAAAGAATTTACTAAGAACGATTATTTTACCATGGCATCAGAAAAATTGGGTATGACCCAAAATGAAATGACCCAAATGGTTTGGAACACTTATCACCCAAATAAAATTTGGTATGTTGTCGTAGGGATTGGAGCGGTAACGATAATGGCTTTATTTGTTTATGATAGATTGGTTGTACGGCCTAAAGAAAAGCAAGCTGAAACGTCATAATTTAATTGATAATCAGACTTTCTTTTGTAACACGATAAGGTTACCATAAATTTGAACATCTATGAATACTACCGTTAATGATCATTATTTTAAATCTCAAATTTTAGGTCATCCTACAGGTTTATTTGTACTGTTCTTTACCGAAATGTGGGAACGTTTTTCTTATTATGGAATGCGTGCCATTTTAACATTATACCTTGTGACCGAAACAACAGATGCGAACGGTGGGCTGGGATGGTCAAATATGGAAGCTTTAAAATTATACGGATGGTATACCATGTTGGTATATTTAATGTCAATTCCAGGTGGTTATATTGCTGATAAGTTCATTGGGCAAAAGAAATCTGTTCTTATCGGAGGCCTTATGTTAATTGTTGGTCATGCTATTTTGGCTTATCAGCAAATGTGGGCTTTTTACTCTGGTTTGGTTTTGATCATTACTGGTGTTGGAATGCTAAAACCAAATATTTCAACTATGGTAGGAGGGCTCTATAAAGTTGGGGATATCCGCAGAGATAAGGGATTTACCATTTTTTATATAGGTATAAATATTGGGGCGTTTTTATCAAGTTTGATCGTTGGATATGTTGGTGAAAGAATTGGCTGGCATTATGGGTTTGGCTTAGCCGGAATTGGGATGTCATTAGGCATGATGGTTTATTATTTTGGCCAACCATATTTAAAGGATGTTGGAAATTTTATAGGAAAATCCAAATCAATTAAAGATCGAGAAAACTTTCATAAACCTTTAACTAAAATTGAAAAAGACAGGATCATTGTTCTCTTTATTTCCTTTTTATTGGTTATTGTTTTTTGGGGAGCATTTGAACAAACCGGGGGATTATTGAATCTATATGCTTTGGAAAAAACCAATAGGGTGATTATGGGAATGGAAATTCCTGCTTCCTGGTTTCAATCATTGGTTGCATTTTTTATCATTGTATTTGGTACAACAGTTGCCAGATTCTGGGCTGTCCGCAAATTAAAAGGTAAAAATGCTTCCTCCATTTTTAAAATGCTTATTGGTTTGATCATTATGGGTATTGGTTTTCTATTTATGTCGGCTGCTGCCGCCCAATATGAAAGTCAAGGCTCCTCAGCAATGTATTGGTTGGTACTGGCCTATTTATTTCACACCTTTGGAGAATTGAGCTTAAGTCCTGTTGCCTTATCTTTTATCACTAAATTAGCACCCTTAAAATATGCTTCTGTTATGATGGGAATTTATTTTGCGATGACCGGTATTGGAAATAAATTAGCGGGCTTATTAGGTGAATCCGCTTCTCATTATGGTGAATTTACAATCTTTACAGGAATTGCTGCCTTTTGTATCTTGTTCGGACTATTGGTCCTGGTATTTAACAAAAAAATACATGTACTCACCCATGGAGCTGAAGATGATGAATACATTATAGGTGAATAAAGAAACGATGAAAATTTAGAGTATTGAACATATAATCCTTAAGGAAATTTAATTATAAAACATATGAATACTGTTAGCAATGATCAATTTTTTAAGAACAATGTTTTAGGGCACCCTGCGGCACTTTTTGTACTATTCTTTACCGAAATGTGGGAACGTTTTTCCTACTATGGTATGCGTGCCATTTTAGTTTTGTTTTTAGTTAGTGCATTAGGTTTAGGCGGTTGGGATTGGCCAAGAAGTACAGCATTGGCCTTATACGGTACCTATACAGCTTTTGTATATTTAACTCCTATTATTGGGGGCAGAATAGCAGATAAATATATAGGTTCAAGAATGGCGGTGATCATTGGAGCTATACTAATGACCTTGGGGCATGCCGCAATGGCAACAGAAGATATTGCAACCTCTGTTTTTGGAATGGAACCTTCTGAGTTTCTAAGATCTTTTTTATACGTTGGTTTGGGATTTTTGATCTTAGGAAATGGTTTTTTTAAGCCCAATATGACCTCAATGATCTCCAAAATGTATGAAGGACATCCGGAGAAAAAAGATGGTGCATATACAATTTTTTATATGGGTGTGAATTCAGGTGCGTTTTTAGGAATTCTATTGGTTGGTTATGTTGGTGAAATGGCGGGTTGGGGATACGGATTTGGTTTGGCCGGAATCTTTATGTTTTTAGGGATGCTACAATTTAATTTTGCCAAAGGAATTTTTGGTAACCTGGGAGATGCTCCTACTAAAGAAGAAAAAGAACAACAAAAAGAACTAGCAAAAGATGAAAATAGTGAATTACAACCTTTTACAACTTTAGATAGTATTCTTATTGTTTTAGCAGCTGTTTTGGGTGTTTCGTGGATAATTAATGATCCCTACTCAAAAATCACAGGTAATACACTTTTTAATTTTAAGATAGGAAATTGGGATGGATCGGATGTAGTTATCATTCTGGCTCTATTTTTATTTGTGTTTATTTTGTTTTCAAGGGTTATGCGTTACAGGAAAATTGTAAGAAACCGTATGTTCGCCATTATGATCTTTGCTTTTTTTGTGGTTTTCTTTTGGGGATCCTTTGAACAGGCAGGTGGGTCTATGACCATTTTTGCTAAAGATTATACGCAAAGGGTACTTAGCGGTAATATGGCTTTAATTTTTAATATCGTTAATATTGTCATCACTGTGGTACCAATTGCCATTATCACCTGGGTATTGTTTTTATTATTCAGACAAACTTTTAGTAAATATGCTTTATCCAATATATTTTTAGGAATAAGTTTTACTATTATTTGGGTTATCGTATTTTGGATGATCTCAAATAATTTGAACACAAAATCCTATGAAGTACAATACGACGCTATTGAGACAGCAGAAATAGATAACAAAACAGGAGAACAAAAAATAAATTATTCGACAATTACAGAAAATACTTCCATTCAGGATAATGATAAAGTAGTTACTCAAAAGTTATCTATTCGTACTGCCGACGATTTAAGTAATGGTGCTTCCATTTATGTATTAGATTCTGATAAAAAAGGAACGTATAAATATCTTGCAGCAGATAAACTTAATAAGGTCACAGAAAAAATAAAAGCAATTGTGATCCGTAAAATCGATAATGAGATCGAAATTCCGGCTTCATGGTTTGGTATATTAAATTCGTTATTTATTATTGTTTTTGCTCCGTTATTTTCAAAAATATGGGAAAGTAAATTTAATCCTAGTGCCTCAATTAAATACGGTATTGCTCTAATACTTTTAGGTCTTGGCTTTTTAGCTCTGGCTTACGGTTCAAGTGGAATTCCTCAGGGAGCTAAAACGGCCTCCGTTAGTATCGTATGGTTAATTATAGCATACTTCTTACACACTATGGGTGAATTGAGTATGGCTCCGGTATCCCTGTCCTATATAAGTAAATTAGTACCCGCTAAAATGATAGCATTTATGTTTGGCGTTTGGTATTTAGCGATAGCAATTGCCAACAAGTCAGCCGGTTATCTGGGAGGTATGATTGATCAAGTTACCGAGGAATACAATTTAAGTACATTTTTCTTGATCTTTACCTTCGTTCCGGTAGGAATGGGTATTATTGCTGTTATAGCAAGTCCGTTAGTAAAAAAACTAATGCACGGTGTAAAGTAAACTTAGTTACACAAAAAATACTTTTAACACAAATTAAACGTTCTTTTTGTAATTTCGCCCTTTTATTTGCAACAAAGCAAATAATTATAATATAATAAAATGAAGAAAATACTTTTATACCTCATATTTGTTCTAAGCATATCAACCTTAAAAGCACAAGAAATTAATTGGATGAGCTTTGAAGAAGCTGTAAAAGCTCAGGTTAACAATCCAAAAAAAATAATGATGGATGTTTATACTAATTGGTGTGGTCCTTGTAAAATGTTGGATAAAAATACTTTTCAAAACCCTGATGTTGTTAAATATGTAAATGATAATTATTATGCTGTTAAATTCAATGCTGAAGGAAATGAAGAGATAAACTATAAGGATCAGGATTTTAAAAACCCTTCTTACGATGCTGCTAAATCCAATAGCAGGAATGCACAACATCAATTAGCCGGAGCTTTAAATATAACTGCATATCCAACCATAGTGTTCTTCGATGAAAACGGAGACACATTAGTACCTCTTCCGGGTTATAAAACACCTCCTCAATTAGAGCTATATTTAAAATTATTTTTGAATGATGGTCATAAAAAGATAACTACTCAAGAAGAATGGAATGCCTATCAAAAAGATTTTCGATTTGAATTTAAAGGCTAGTTCGTTTTCTTTTCTTATTGCTTGAGATTGATTTCTAACATTTCTTAGACTCTTCTAGTTCCTCAGCCGACAAATCTATAAGGTCTAAAAAACATTTTACTTATTCGCTTATCCTTTTTACCTGATTTACCCTTTCTTTGCAAAAAAAATATTGGTGAATTATCTTTCTGTTGAAAATATTGCTAAATCCTTTGGTGAAAGAGTTTTATTCGAAAATATCTCCTTTGGTATAAATAAGGATCAAAAAATAGCTTTTGTCGCTAAAAACGGAACAGGTAAAACTACTCTATTAAACATTATTGCTGGTGAGGAAACACCTGATACGGGTAAAATTATTTTCCGAAAAGATTTAAAAATCGCTTATTTATCTCAAAATGAAAAGCTCGATGAAAGCTTGACCATTGAGCAAACAATTTTTAATTCAGATAATGAAATATTAAAGATCATTGAGCAATATGAAAATGCTTTAAAAAACCCAAATGATACCGAAACTTATCAAATAGCTTTTGAGCTAATGGATCAAAATCATGCCTGGGATTTTGAAACACAATACAAACAAATTCTTTATAAGCTTAAATTAACCGGCTTAAATCAAAAGGTGTCTTCGCTCTCCGGCGGACAAAAAAAACGCTTGTCACTCGCTATAATTTTACTCAATAAACCCGATCTGTTTATTTTAGATGAACCTACAAATCATTTGGATCTGGAAATGATTGAATGGTTAGAATACTACTTAAAAAAAGAAAAAACAACTCTTTTTATGGTTACCCATGATCGGTATTTCTTAGAGAGGGTTTGTAATGAAATTATTGAATTAGATCACGGTAATTTATATCGATACAAAGGAAATTACTCTTACTATTTAGAAAAAAAAGAAGAACGAATTGCTTTAGAAAAAACAACCGGGGAAAAAGCAAAAAATCTATTTAAAAAAGAACTGGATTGGATGCGCAGGCAGCCCAAAGCACGAACTACCAAATCTAAATCTCGTATAGATGATTTTTATATCATTAAAGAAAATGCGCATCAAAGAAGGAATGATCATCAAGTACAGTTGGAGATCAATATGGAGCGGCTGGGAAGCAAAATCGTTGAATTACATCATATTTCAAAAGCATTTGATGAAAATGTTATATTTAAAAATTTTGATTATGTTTTTAAACGTGGAGAGCGAATTGGTATTATCGGTAAAAACGGAACCGGAAAATCTACCTTTTTAAATATTATTACAGGCTCCATTCCAGTTGATACAGGAAAAGTTGTGATTGGCGAAACTGTGAAGTTTGGCTATTATACACAAAGTGGAATCCATATTAAAAAAGGACAAAAAGTTGTTGAGGTCATTAGAGAATTTGGAGAGTATATACCATTAACCAAAGGTAGAAAAATTAGTGCAGGACAGCTTTTAGAGAGGTTTTTATTTGATCGAAAAAAACAATATGACTATGTTGAAAAACTTTCCGGAGGAGAATTAAAACGATTATTTTTATGTACGGTTCTCATCCAGAATCCTAACTTTTTAATTTTAGATGAACCAACCAATGATCTGGATATTATTACCCTTCAGGTGCTAGAAAATTTCTTGTTAGACTTTCCGGGTAACCTATTAGTAGTTTCTCATGATCGTTATTTTATGGATAAAGTTGTAGATCATTTATTTATTTTCAAAGGCGAAGGAAAGGTGAATGGTTTCCCTGGAAACTATTCTGATTATCGAGTTTATGAGGATTCTAAACCAGTGGCTTCAAATGTCTCGATAAAAAAAGAAGATAGCCGTAAATCAGAACCTCAAAAAGGTCAATTATCTTATTTGGAAAAGAAAGAATTTGGAAAGCTGGAAAAGGAAATTGCTAAATTGGAAAGAAAAAAGTTCAGCATTGAAAATCAATTTAATAATGACGAAATTGAAGCTGATAAAATCAATGAATCTTCAATTCAATTACAAGAGATTATCCAAGATTTAGAACAAAAAGAGGGGCGCTGGTTGGAATTATCCATGAAAATGGAAGAGTAAATTAAAAGACCTGCAAGGTTTTCAAAACCTTGCAGGTCTTTTAAGATCACCAAGTCACTCTCCAGATATTTATCAGGATCACTCCTCGTGAAAACTAACTTCCTTTATAACACGAGACGTCTTCGCGAACGAAATGAAATAGAGTGTGGCGATCTTTTTAAAATCATTCCGAATACTTGAGATCACCACGTCGTTCATGCTTCACTCCTTGTGAAAACGAGTGTTTTCATTCTCTATGGCGTCTTCGCGAGTTTATCTGCCGATAAGCATGACGAAATGAAATGGAGCGTGGCGATCTTCTACAACTAAGTTACATTTAAAAGCCAATCTTCTGATAAATCATGCCATTTTGGATTAATCATATTGACTAAATCATTCTTTCTCTTTCTATTTCCTTTTTTAAGTTGTTTTTCTCTCGAAATTGCTTGATTGATATCTGTAAATACTTCAAAATAAACCAATTTGTTACAATTGTATTTTTCAGTAAATCCCTTATATGCTTTAATTTTATGCTGATAAACCCTTTTTTCCAAATTTGAAGTCACACCAATATAAAGCACATTATTGTTTTTATTTGACATAAAGTAAACCGCACTTTGTAACATTTTAATTAACTTATTTTATACTTATTGAGATCACCATGTCACTCTCCCGTTAAATATCGGGGTCGCTCCTCGTGAAAACGAACTTATTTTATAACACAAAACGTCTTCGCGAGCGAAATGAAATAGAGTGTAGCGATCTCTTTAGAACCAATCTATATATTTGAGATCACCACGTCGTTCATACTTCACTCCTCGTGAAGACGAACCTCTTTCATATCCTAAGACGTCTTTGCGAGTTTATCAACCAAAAGGAATAACGGAATAAAATGGTCCAGATATACAATCAGGAGTAGCGATCTTTTTAGAACCAATCTATATATTCGAGATCACCACGTCGTTCATACTTCACTCCTCGTGAAGACGAACCTTTTCATAACATAAGACGTCATCGCGAGTGAAAGCGTTTTAGCTATTCTACTCTGGTCACTTGCTCTTCTTTCAATATTTTTAAATTCTTAAACCTTAAATAAACCTGCGCCACAGCGAGGGTATCATTTTCACAATATTTGGCTATTCTTATTAAATCGTTTTCTTCGTAATACACTCTGGCGACCTGACTTCCATCTATATCTTCTTTTGGCGAAGGAATTCCCAGAATATTTGTCAATAGATTTAATGATGTATAATGCTTATAATCACCAAATTTCCACATTTCCATAGTATCTAAATGAGGTACTTCCCATGGTTTTTTACCAAATAAATTTAGTTTTTCGGGTAATTCAATTTTGTTGATGATCATTCTTCTGGCCAAATAAGGAAAGTCAAACTCTTTTCCGTTATGTGCACATAATACATGACTTTTCTGATTAAAATGCACATCTAATAAAATTTTAAAATCTTCTAAAATTTTAACTTCGTCGGTTCCATAAAATGATTTTAATCTAAATGATAATCCTTTCGATTCATGGTCAAAGAAACCAACCGAAACACATACAATTTTTCCAAATTCAGCCCAAATACCTGCCCGTTCATAAAATTCTTCAGGTGTAAAATCTTCTTTACGTTGGTACTTTGTTTTTTGCGCGTATAATTCTTGTTTAACCGGTGCTAGTTTTTCAAAAGAAACTTCTTCAGGTATAGTCTCAATATCCAAAAAAAGAATATTATTTAATTTAATTGAACTGCTCATTGGAGTTAATTTAAATATTATTGTTGAATAGCTCATTTAACAGATGAGCAACACATTTTAGCTTTATCTAATTCAAGATTATTACACTTTAATACTTCATAAAAGATAAATAAATATAACAATATACATGCAAATATTCCCAATTACAATAAAACTAAGCAGCTTTTAATTAATTCTTAAAATATTTAATTTATTTAAAATATCTTTAAATTATTCTTTATTTTCTATATAAATTGAGTCCATCTTTTCAACGCTAATAATTTTATTATTATCATAAATAACTTTTGTTTTTTTGCCATTATCGTAGTAAAACCAAGTTCCTACTTTTACACCGTTGTTATATGTAGCCACACATGCTCTACTTCCATCTTCATTATAACTTTCCCAGGAAGCATGTAATTTTTTATTCTTTGATAAAAAACCATGTTGCATAATCTTTTCATTATCATAATAAATTGTTACATCAAAAAGATCCCCTATTTGTTCTATTTTTATATTTTTATATTTTTGTGAAAAAAGAAATGAAGAGAAGAAGAGTAAAAAAAGAAATGAATATAATTTTTTCATGAATTATGTTTTTTAATAGTATATTATTTTAAAGTTAAAAAAATTTATTAATATAAATTTCTTGATACCAATTACCAATTAAGCTGAGACTGTCAACTTGCAAGACTGCTATGAGGAAGTCCCTACGATTAACTGGGAAGCTACAGATTAATTGTACTCACCATGCCAATTATTAATCAATTTAAAAGTAAAAAGTCAACAAAAAATGCCTTGCAGGCATTAATTATGGAAGACAAATAATTAAAACTTATAGGAATATCCTATAGAGAATCCTCTACCTGGACTAAATTTTTCAAAAATTTGATCTTGTGCTTTATACGATTGGTATCTCACTTCTTTATCATCGTTTAATAAATTCTTTAAAGAAAAATTGATATTAGAACCTTTACCTTTTCCAAATGATTTGTTTACGATTAAATCTAAACTATGAAAAGGCATAGTATAGGCATCTGGGACTGATCCTGTACCAACAACCGCCAGAGTTTTACCTTGTACATTATAATACAAGTTAGTTTGCCATCCATTATCATTTGCATAATTTAATCCTACATTAATCAAATAGGGGGATTGCCCTTGTAACTCACGTGTATCCTCTAAATTTTCTCCATCACGTAAACTTAATCTTCTAGCCGTTAACTCATCTTCACCCATTTCTAATTCAGAATTAATTAAAGAGAAATTCATATTTATACTTAAATCTTTTAATTTTTCAGTTATAAAATCAAAGTTTTTACGCAGTTCAAATTCAAGACCATATACCATAGCCGAACCGAGATTATTCGGCTCAATATTACTTGGTGAACTTAAAAAATAAGTCATTTCAATTGGATCTGTGAAGTTTTTAAAAAATAAACTAAAAGCAACCATTTGTGCTTTTTCACCATACCTTTCATATCTCAAATCAAAATTATCAATATAAGTTGGTTGAATATCAATATTTCCGTTAAATGTAATAGTTGAAATAGGATCATAAATTTGAGCAATGGAAGCTTCTTTAAAAGAAGGCCTAGCAGTCGTTCTACCATAAGAACCTCGAATGTTTGTTTCGTCATTTAATCCGAAAATTAAATTAACTGATGGGAAAAAATCCGTCTTATCTAAAATCTTTTCTTCATCGTAAATAATATCTCCTTGGTTATTTTGTCCTGAATAGGTCAAATCAAATTTTTCAAATCTTACACCTATAATAGATCTAAGCTTATCTGAAATTTGAAATTCTTCAGATATATAGCCCCCAATAACGTTTTGATTTGAATCATATGTATTAGTAGGCTCATAATTTCCAATAAGATAGGTTCCTTGTTTGGTGTTTGTTGTCCAAATATATTTTGGGTCAAGAATTGCATCGGCATCGCCATTAAAAATAGCACCATCACCATTTTGAATACCAAAATTATACAGATCAATCCCAAAGTCTCTTTGTTTGTAAGTATAATTTCCTCCAAACAAAAGTCTTGCCGTTTTATTGAATAAAGTATGCCGTTTTGTAAAATCTAGTTTAGCAACCGCATTAATTTCTTCTAATTCTCTCCAAATTCTTGATGGGCTACCCGCCGAACTCGGGCTAATTGTATAAGGGTTCTCTTCTCCTTCTTCATATTGAAAGGGAGCAACCCTTACATCTTTATCTTCAATTTTCGAATATGTTGGAGACAATTTCCATTCCATATTCCATGATCCATCTTTATTAGAATGTTTCCCGGAAAGTAAAACGTTGGTTAATTGACTTTGCTTATATTCTATATTATCTTTGAAAAGAGTAACCGCATCATCAAATACAACCTCTTGTTTAAAATAACCAGCTGATGAAATACCATTTTGAATATGTAAACCTTTTAAATTATATTTGCTTTTATCGGTTTTAAAAGTTAAACCTGCCATACCACTTAAAAGTACATTATTATGTCCTAAATCACCAACTTGATGTTTATTAGTTTGTAATTCATATTCTGATGAGTTTTGATCTTTTAAATAATTACCCGTTTCATAACCCTCATAAAATACATAATCATTTCTGTAAGAAAAAGAAGCTAAATAACCTATTTTATTATTGCTCCCAACATCATATTGATTACTCGCCGTAAACCCAAAATTAGTGTTCATATAACTGGTTTCTTTCTTGGCTTTCATCTCTTGATCAAAAACAGATGTTAAATAAGATAATGCCGGGTTATTATCAGATGGGCTTGGAATCTTAGTATCTCTACTAATCGGCATATTTCTTTGCCCATTATCAAAACCAAAAACATCGGTTTTACTACTGGCACTACTTAAATAATTAGAATTAAAATGCATATTCGGATTGTACTCTGCACCTAAAGACACACTGTATTCTTCTTTATTTGAAAAATCCTTGGTTACAATATTTACGACTCCACCTGTAAAATCTGCAGGATAGTTTGCCGTAAATGATTTTACTATTTGAATATTATCTAAAATATTAGTAGGGAAAATATCCATTTGAATTGTATTTCTGTCCGGATCTAAACCTGGTATATCTACACCATTTAAAATGGATTTGGAATATCTATCTCCTAGTCCTCTAACATAAACATATTTTCCCCCCTGAACTGAAACCCCCGTAACGCTCTTTACCGCTTTTGCCGAATTACTCGCTCCTATTTTACTGAAAGTTTGGGCAGAAACTGCATCCATTAAATTGATCGATTTTTTTTGAACATTTAATAAAGAAGACTCTGTATTTTGCTTTGTATTAGTTTTTACAATTACTTCCTCTAATTCATTTTCTAACGGGCCTATACTTATGTTTAATTCCAGAATTTGCCCAGCTTTAATTGCAACTTCATTAATTTCGATGGTTTCATAACCAATAAATGAGAAAACTACGGTATATGAACCTTCGTCCAATTTTAAACCATAATTACCCTCAAAATCTGTTGTTGTTCCAGCGGATGAATTTTTAACAATAACATTTACAAAAGGCAAGACATCATTATACTCTTTATCCAATACTATACCTATTAACTCTCCTTTTTGAGCGAAAGTTATATTTGTAAGTAATCCGTAAATAATCAACATTAATATTCGATTCTTCATTTTTTATTCTTTAGTATGCTTTGTTTTTATAGCAATTGCTCACCTTAAAAAAAGGTGAGCAATAAATAATTTTCATTAAAGTTGTTCGCCATTAATATGCTCCATTCGCTTTTGCATAAGTCCAATCAAATACTGACACATCTGCTCCAACCGTTTGGCTACCTTTTGTTACTGCAACCGCTTCATCTCCAAAACCGTTTACAATAACCGTTTCTGCTTTATTGACAAATATGTCTTTTGCGTCAGTTACTCCTGCCGGTAAAACAATTTCCCAAATTCCAAATATTAATTTACCTTCATTGTAATTGGTTGCTACACCATCATTATCTAATTCCACATCAGATTCATCTTTAAAGTTATATGCATAAATATTATTAGAAGTACCCATCGCGCTACTTCTATAATCTGCATATTCACCTTTAGATGTTGTTGCATTTCCTATTAGTGTAATATTATTTAAAGTAAATTGAGCTTCATAAGATCCTTCCGGACCATCTATTTCCATTCCGTGGTCAGAAGTAGTTCCTAAAATAACCATAGAGTTTTCAATTGTTCCGGAATAAGCCTGATCTATATCTAATCCATCATCACCTTGAGCCCAAATAATTAGGTTTTTAGCATTAACCGTCCCGCCAAAAAATTCGATACCATCATCTAAATTACCTACGATTTCAATATTTTCAATTACTGTACCACTTCCAACAGTTCCTAATGTTAATCCGTTAATTTCATTTCCTTCACCAATTAAAGCACCTCCATGACGGATTGAAATGTATTGCAATACTCCTGAATTATCAGTATCATCATCACCTCCATATAATCCCCAGGTATCACCTGCAGGTATTCCCTCAATTTGTACTTCAGTAACATCTCCTTTAAAAGAACCTTTTGCTTTTCCTAAAACAATTAAACCTCCCCAAAGTGCATTATCATTTTCTGTCAAATTTGTTCCAGCCGTTTCACCTACTTCAATATTATCATTAACCGATGTCATAATAATTGGACTATTACTTGTTCCTTGTGCCATAATTTTACCTCCTCTGGCTACTACTAAGGCAGAAGCTAATGATCCGGTACCCAATTTCCCTTTGATAATGGTTCCGGCTTCAATGGTTAAGGTAATACCATTGTCAACGACTACTTTTCCAGATAAGTTATAAATATTGTTGCTTGTCCAAGTTGTGTTTGAAGTTATCATACCACTAACTTCAACAGACCCGGTGCATGGTTCACATGAACCTCCACAATCAATTCCAGTTTCATCACCGTTTTGTATACCATCGTCACAAGTAGTACATTCTGCACAACTTCCACCACAATCAACTCCAGTTTCATCGCCATTTTTAATGCCATCAAAACATGACACCTTATCCTTACTATCATCGCTACAGCTGCTAACTGATAAGGATAAAGCAGCCAATACTAAACTTGTTAAAATAAATTTTTTCATTTTTTTGGTTTTTTTGGTTTATATAGTTTTTATTTTATTGGGCAAAATTGAAAAACAAATGTTATTGAAATGTTAATTCGATTTTAATATTCTATCAAAAAACAATTTCCTTAAGGTTATCATATTAAGTTATTGTAAACTCTGCAATTAGGTTATTTTTTTACATTATTTTTGGAAAGTGTTTAAACTATGAAGACTTATGAATAATGAAACCATAAAAATCTTGTTGGTTGATGATGAACCTGATATTTTAGAAATCGTAGGATTCCATTTAAAGAAAGAAGGATACCAGGTATTTAAAGCGTCTCAAGGAAACGAAGCGGTAATTAATGCCAAAGCAATTTTGCCTCATTTAATTTTATTGGATATAATGATGCCCGAAATGGATGGTATCGAAGCATGTGAAAAAATTAGAGCCATTGCAGGTTTAGAAAATGTAATCATAGCTTTTTTTACAGCTCGTGGGGAGGACTATTCACAGGTTGCCGGATTTGAAGCCGGAGCTGATGCTTATATCACCAAACCGGTTAAACCAAAAGTACTGGTGAGTAAAGTTAAGGGTCTATTGAGACGTTTGAAAAGTAATAAAAAAGAAATGGAAAATATTTTGTCTTTTGAAGGAATCACTATCAATAAAGATCAATATTTTATAGAAATTAATGGAGAAGAAATAACTTTACCGCGTAAAGAATTTGAATTATTGTCATTACTTGCAAGTGTGCCCAATAAAGTTTTTAATCGTGAAATTATTTTAAAAACCGTTTGGGGGCATGAAGTTGTTGTTGGTGGAAGAACCATTGATGTGCACATAAGAAAACTAAGGGAAAAAATTGGTGATGATTTTATCAAAACTATAAAAGGAGTGGGTTATAAATTTGTTGTATAACATTTACATAACTTATATTTGTAGATGAAATTTATCGAATTACATAAACAGGCATTAAAAACAGCCTTTATTATTATAATTGTTCTATTTCCATTAATTTCTGTAAGTTATTTCTCTGATTTTCCTTATAGTATTCTAGGTCTTTTTCTTTTGTTTTTTTCAATATTTGTCGCTATATATCTTATTTATAAAATTAGCGTTAAAAATTTCATTTCCAAACAATTAAAAACTGTGTATGACTCTTCCTTATTTGAATCTGAACCCACTTTAAAAAAAGACAATTTTGAAGCTGATTTCGAAGGTATTTTAGAGCAAATAAAAGTATTTGCTGAAAATAAACAGCAAGAAATTGAAAAATTACACAACAGGGATAATTTTAGACGAGATTTTTTAGGGGATGTTTCTCATGAATTAAAAACACCATTATTTACTGCCCAAGGTTATCTATTAACCCTTATTGAAGGATCTATTGATAGTAAAAAAATACAAAATAAATATTTGGAAAGAGCCAATAAGAGTATTGAGAGATTAAACTTTATTGTTAAAGATTTAGATATGATATCTAAACTTGAATCAGGGATGAAACTCAATTATGAATCCTTTAATATTATTAAAACAATAAATGATGTTTTTGAAATGCTGGAATTTAAAGCGGGGAAAAAAAATATTTCCTTGAATTTTGATCAGGCTTATGAATTCCCCATTCTAGTTTATGGAGATAATGAAAGGATAGAACAAGTGTTGATCAATCTTATTTCAAATTCTATAAATTATGGCAAAATTAATGGGATCACAACGGTTAGTATTCATTCTTATTCAACAAACCAGTTTATAATAAAAGTATCTGACAATGGAGTAGGTATTGACAAAAAAGAAATTCCAAGATTATTTGAACGCTTTTATCGTGTTGATAAAAGTCGTTCAAGAGAACAGGGTGGGTCCGGGCTAGGACTCGCTATTGTTAAACATATTGTAGAAGCACATAATCAACAAGTTTTTGCTAAAAGCAATCTTCATAAAGGTTCTACCTTTTCTTTCACTTTAAATAAGGTTTTATAAATTGTCCTCTTTACACCTTGTTATATTCCACTTCTTTTAATGTTTCTAATGTTAACAAATTGTAAAGTTTTTGTTTCTTTTGTGTAAATTATATACTTTTATATGGTAAAAAGTTCAATAATTAATTTAAACGGTTATGAAAAAAATTATAATTTTTACTTTCTATTTTTTTTTGTTTTTAGGAATGACTCGTGCCCAAGAAGTAAATCCGAAGTTTGAAAAGCAAAACAAATTAACCAAAGCAACATATTTTTATGATAATGGAACAATTAGGGAAATCGGCTTTTTTAAAAATGACAAACTACACGATAAATGGATTTCTTATGATGAGAAAGGAACGGTTACAGCTGTTGCTTATTATAAAAATGGAAAAAAAGATGGAAAATGGTATGTAGTTGTTAATGATTCCGTTAAAGAACTAACATATAAATCCAACAAATTGTTAAATGTAAAAAACTCAAAAGAGCCTGATCTGTCTTTTATATAACTTTTTTATCAATGAAGAAATACATCAAAATGAAATTGATTTGCTGTTACTTTAGATGGATTTTTATGAGTAAATCCTAAATAGTTTTTTGCCTTTTCAAGCGTTTCAAGTTTAAAATCATCTTGTAAGGCGTAAGGTGCAATTTTTTGTTTTTCTAAATATTTAGCTAAGTACTCTTGTTCAAATTGTCCCGGTGTAGGGATAAAAAATGCCTTAGCTTTTAATCTATCCAAATCCATGATCGTTGAATATCCAGATCTTGCTATGATCAAATCACTTTCATGGAGAGCATTTTGCAATTCATTTTGCAACATAAAGTTGACCATTGTAATATTTTTGGTTTTTTGAATTTTCTGCTTTTTGGAAATCATTCCACGTACCAGTAAAACTTCCTTTTTATAGTTTTCTAATTCTAATAAAAGTTTTTCTTCCAAAATGGTTCTCTGTGGTTCCGGGCCGGAAAGAAGGATCATGACATCATATTTTTTATCTCTTGCCTTGCCCTCTAAAGAGGAATCCTTTTCGTCAAACCTGCTTATTGGTCCGATATACTTTAAATTGAGGTTTGTATTTTTTACATGGGATAAATTTCCAGCTAAATCAGGAATAAATTCATAATCCGGTATCCAGCATTCATCAAATTTTGTAATTACTTTTTGATGTATTTTACTTGTAATAAAAGTGGTATTTCCAGATAAAACATTGATTTGATGTGTTATATATACCGAAGGTACTTTTTTTGATCTTACACCAAACCGATTATCGGAAATTATCCCTTTGATATTCTCCTTTTTAATAATTTCATCAACTGCTCGTTGCTCTTTAGATATTGCCTTACGTATCTTTAACGAATCAAATAGCAATTTATACTTTAAATGCTTTCCTTTTTTTGTGTATTGAATTGAATATGATGGCAATTCATAATATTTTAATCTCGGGAATTCTTTTTGTAAAAGTTTTAAAGAATCTCCATCTCCCGCGAGTATGGGTTCAAATTTTTCTTCAAGTAAGGCATTGATGATAGGGATACATCTGGCAGCGTGCCCTAAACCCCAGTTCAATGGAGCGATAAGAATTTTTTTATTTTTAGACTGCTGCAATAAATCTAATTTTCGTTGTTTATTTCTCGCAGATATCGTAGATCTGCAACATCTGAGAGAGAATTAATTACAAATCAAAACCAATATCAGTTCGGTAATTCATTTTATCAAATTTGATCTTATTAATATTGTTATAAGATTGTTTTAAGGCTTCTCTAAAATCATTTCCAAAAGAAGTAACCGCTAATACTCTACCTCCACTGCTTACAACTTTATCTTCTTTTTGAGAAGTACCAGCATGAAATATGATAGAATCTTCTATTTCATTTAACCCTGTTATTTCTTTACCTTTTTCATAAGCTTCCGGGTAACCACCGGAAACCATCATTACGGTAGTTGCCGATCTCTCATCAATTTCCAAAGTAAACCGATCTAATTTTTTCTCGGCAGTAGCGATAAACAGATCCACCAAATCAGATTTAATTCTAGGTATAACAACCTCCGTTTCCGGATCGCCCAATCGAACATTGTATTCAATAACGAGAGGCTCATTATTGACTTTGATCAGGCCAATAAAAACAAATCCTACATAAGAAATATTATCTTTTTTAAATCCGTTAATAGTTGGTTTTATAATTCTTTCTTCAACTTTTGACAAAAACAAGTCATCAGCAAACGGAACTGGTGAAATGGCACCCATTCCTCCTGTATTTAACCCTTTGTCGCCTTCACCTATTCTCTTGTAATCCTTTGCATTTGGTAAGATCACATAATTTTCACCATCGGTTAAGACAAAGGAGCTCATTTCTATCCCGTCTAAAAATTCTTCAATCACCACTTTGGCACTTGCGGCTCCAAATTTATGATGGCTTAGCATTTCTTCTAATTCATCTTTTGCTTCTTGCAGATCATTTAAAATCAATACCCCCTTACCCGCAGCCAAACCATCGGCTTTTAATACATATGGTGCTTTTAAGGTTTCTAAAAAATCAAATCCTTTTTGTAAAGTTTCCACTGTAAAGCTTTGGTATTTTGCAGTTGGAATATTATGGCGATACATAAATTCTTTTGCAAATTCTTTACTCCCTTCCAATTGTGCGGCATACTTTTGAGGACCGATTACCGGTATATTTTTCAATTTTTCATCCGCAAGGAAAAAATCATGAATTCCATTGACCAAAGGATCTTCGGGACCAACAATTACCATTTGAACATTATGTTGTAAAACTCTGGCTTTTACCTCTTGAAAATCGTTAGGGTCTAAAGATATATTCTGACCAATATCTGCTGTTCCGGCATTACCGGGAGCAATAAAAAGTTTTTCAATTTTATCGCTTTGTGCTAATTTCCAAGCCAAAGTACATTCTCTCCCTCCTGATCCTAAAATAAGTATGTTCATGGATGTTAATTAATTATTAGACTGTAAAAATAATTTAAAAAAAGACCAAAATTATTATTATTTAGAAATATTTCTCGCTGATTACGCAGATGAAAATTGTTTAAAGAATCAGATTGCTGCGTCCTGCGTCCTCGCAATAATTTTTTCATGAGAAGTGATCCCGATATTTATACGGAGAACGACATGATTATCTCAATAAATTCGCCATAAAGATTTCTTAAAACTAACTATCTCCAAGGCAGAGCCTAAAGGAATTCTTTTTGATTAATAATCATGCTGATTGCTTCGTTCAATGTCCTCGCAATGACATAATGCTTTTGGTTGAAAAATACTTGGAGTTAATTATTAGATTCACCACATCGCAGTAATAATGGGTAGTATTTGATCATTTATATGTTACTGTTTAAAAAATCTGCTCTAATATTTTTTGTGTAATGGCATATGTTGGTCTAACACCTGAGGTTCCAAGACCACCTGATGCCAGGGTACCACCAGTTTCTAAAGGGTTATCAGAGGCATAATAAGCGTATCGTACCTTTACTTTATCACTAATATTACCTCTTATTTTTGAAGCGGCTTGTATGGCCTTTTGATAATGTGCCCCTTCCATTTCCAGTCCAATTACTTGCCATGTTGAATTGTGGAAAAATTCTAAAATATCTTTATTTTGTAATGAAGTTCCTAAAACAGTGATCATGGATCCTTTAAAAACCTTTACTCCAGAATCTTTTAGATCATCCACACTCAATTCATTTTTAAACGGATAATTATCAGCAGTTCCCTCAAAAAAGTGGGCATTAGGTATCATAATATCTCCTTTCCCTCCTTCTAATATTCCCGCTTTCCCCATAATAGAAACAGATTTAACATTTAAGTGTTGCTTTTCTCCAGCCTGATCCTGATAGGGTTTTAATAATTCATCCAAAGTTTCGTAAGCTTGTTCACCAAAGGCATAATCCATGACAATGATCACGGGTTTTTCTCCTTTTGAGTTGGTAATTTTATAATTTGTCTTTTCAAAATCAATTTTATCGGTATCAATTATTTGAACATCAATATTTGTTCCTGAAGTATCTTTAATAAATATCAAACCCTTTTTTGCTGCACCTTTTTTAATAACTTTTCGCAGATCATTGTTTTCAGAATGTCCAATCAGCTCAAATAAAGCAATGCCATCATTTTCTTTGGTTTCTTTGGGCAAGAATAGTGGTGCGTAAATAGAGTTCATCACACTGTGCATATTAGCGCTAATAATATGAATAGGGCGATGCAACAGATCCTTTTCTTTAAGTTTATTTTTGATATTTGTTGCCCAGATCTCACCATAAATATGATGGCCTATCCTTTCACTTAAAGTAGGACTAAAGGTTATTACATGCTTTTGATCTTCTAATATTTCATTCAATGCCAATTTTCCCATCCAGTAAATAATATTAAATAATCTATTTGGTTGAGATCTTGTTGCAAACTTTGTGTCAGCGTCCAGAATTTCTTCAAAGCTTCTACTTAATATGCTAGATAAATGTGTAATTAAAACTTCTCGTTCGTTATTATTTAATTTTTTGTTCTTTAAAACAACTTCTTCAAGATTTGTCCATTCCCGTAAGGTTTCACCATTATCATTTATCAATACCTTATTTGCAATTTTATGTGATTCAATAAACATAAAGGTCAAATGTGTCAATATATCATATATGTCAGATCGTCCACGAGTTATTTCAATATTCATTTGATCTTTATCTATACGATAACAATTTCGACGTCTTTTTGCAGGAATTATATTTTTAAAATGAGAGTCTCCAAATCCTTCATCAGCGGTTAAATTGATAAATCTACATTCTTCGATTCCGTTAGGTAATCTATCAATAATATATAATAATCCATCTAATTCTATCTTCTCTTCGGCAATGGATCCATAAATTTCAGGTTGTAATGTTAATAAGGCATTTTTTAGGGTATTTCCGGAAATTCCCATTGGCTTATAGAAACCTCGGTTGAACAAATGACGCATAGTAATATAGATACGTTCAATTGCATTGGTTGAAATTTGGGATCTGGTTCGTTTAATTGTATTCATTCTTTAATATTTGGTTATATCGATCTTGGTCTTTTAAAACTTTTATTGCTTCCTTAATTGATCTGTTATTAACGATATGATTTTGATATTCGCCTTTTTTAAAATAATATCGATTAAGGATCTCATCGGAAATATGTTCTTTGATCTCTTCTCTGTTCTTTGCCAACTCCTCCAATTTTTGAGCTTCTAATTGTAAGGTTAGTTCTTGGTAAGAATCATTTATATTTTGTGATAAATTCTCTTTTTCTGATGTTTTAAATGCTAAAGCAAATTTTGTTTCACTTGCCGTTTTAAAACCATTGTTTTTATTAACAAAATCCAAGAACTCTTGATAATCAGAATCACTAAAACTAAAGTCCTCCGGTTTGGTTATACTAGAATTTTTATAATAATAATCGGTGGCATAATTAAATATTGCATCCGATTGATACAAAGCTGTAGTAGTTTTAGTCACTTCCGTCTTTTCTATTTTTACATCAGGTTCTATTCCACCTCCATCGTAAACAGTTCTTCCGTTTCTTGTTTTAAAGGCATGTCGATTCGCATCAGAAAATTTAGGAATACTATTTCCATCTCTATGGGTATAATCCAATTCCTGGATATTTCTCCCACTTGGTGTGTAATATTTTGAAATGGTCAATTTTAATTTGGTGCCATAGGTTAAATTTCTATAGCGCTGTACCAGACCTTTGCCGAATGACCTTTCTCCTAAAATTACAGCTCGATCAAGATCCTGTAAAGAACCGGCTACAATTTCAGAGGCTGAAGCCGATCGCCCATTTACCAAAACAACTATAGGAATATCAAGATCAATAGGTTCTCTTTTAGTTTTATAGGTCTCGCTCCATTTTTTTAATTTGGCTTTGGTAGTAACCACCACTTCATTTTTTGGTACAAAAAAATTGGTAATATTAATAGCTTCATTTAGAAGCCCTCCGGGGTTTCCACGTAAATCTAAAATTAATTTGGTCATGCCCTGAGTCTTTAGATCAACGAATGCATTTTTAACTTCTTTTGAAGCTTTATTATTAAACTTATTAAAAGCTATATAGCCAATTTCATTGGTTATCATTTGATAATGTGGTACAGGATTTATCGTTATTTTTTCTCTTTTTACTACAAAATTCAGTATTTTACCCTGGCGATCAATCACTAATTTAACCGTACTTTCCGGTACTCCTTTTAAAAGTGTGGTGATCTGTTCGCTTTTGAATTCCTCTACCAATACATCATCAATTTTTATAATTTGATCGCCAACAATTATTCCAGCTTCATCAGCTGAATAGCCTTCGTAAACCTGAACAATTACTAATTTATCATTATAATATTTTGATTGTGCTCCAATTCCGCTATACTCTCCTGATGAGTTTATTTTTACCTCTTCCACACCTTGTTCATCATAAAACTTTGTGTAAGGATCCAGATCTTCCAGCATGTTTTGTATAGCTGTATCAGTCAATTTAGCGGGATTTATTTCGTCAATATAATAAAGATTGAGTTCTTTAAACAAGGTGGTATAAATTTCCATTTGCTTTGCAACTTCAAAATAATCCGTTTTAAACGCAAATAATACAGAGCCCAAAAGTACAAATGAGCCTATAATTAATATTTTCTTTAGTTTATTCATGATATCTGAAGTTTAATTTTTAAGTAGAAATTTATGAATAAGCTCAACCATTTTTTCTTCTAAAGTTTTATAGTCTAACTCATTTTTCCCTAGATATATAAACATAAATATATGTTTTTTAGTATTTTCCGATTGATAAATTAAATATTTATTTTTTCGGTAAACCTCGCGTAATAATCTTTTGATTTTATTTCGGTCAACTGCTTTTTTAAAATTTCGCTTCGAAGCCGATACTCCTGCCTGAATTTTATATGGTGAATTATGCTCAACCTGTAAATAAATCAGCTTAATTGGGAAAACCGTTAATGACTTTCCTTCTGTAAATAACTGAGTAATTAATTTACTTTTTTTTAGCTTTTCCTGCTTTTTAAAGGTATTCTGCATTTATGCAAAAGTAAACGATTTGCACCGAACTAAAAATAAACTTGATTTTTTCCTGAATATGCCATATTATCCATTGATTTTTTTCAGATGTCACAGATTGTCATAAATAAATCACATAACGCTGGGCGTTTTAATAAAATCCGTTTGATCAGGATAGTTATTTCAAAGCAATAATTGTAAATTTGTTTTATAATTTTTTTAATAGAAACTATGGCTCAGGATTTATTTCAAGCTCCAGATTACTATTTATTAGATGATCTGTTAAATGAAGAACATAAATTAGTGAGAGACGCTGCCCGAGAATGGGTAAAACGTGAAGTAACTCCAATTATAGAAGATGCAGCACAAGAAGCAAAATTTCCGAAACAATTATTAAAAGGCCTGGCTGAAATCGGTGCATTCGGACCCTTCATTCCGGAAGAATACGGTGGTTCGGGATTGGATCAAATTTCATATGGTTTGATCATGCAAGAAATTGAAAGGGGTGACTCCGGTGTGCGATCAACTGCTTCTGTACAATCCTCTTTAGTTATATATCCTATTTGGAAGTACGGCAATGAAGAACAACGGCAAAAATACTTAGCAAAATTGGCCAGTGGTGAATTGATTGGCTGTTTTGGTTTGACCGAACCAAATCACGGGTCGAACCCGGCTGGAATGGAAACCAGATTCAAGGATATGGGCGACCATTATTTGTTGAATGGTGCTAAATTATGGATCTCCAATTCACCTTTTGCAGATATAGCAGTTGTTTGGGCCAAAAATGAAGAGGGAAGAATTCACGGTTTAATTGTTGAACGGGGTATGGAAGGTTTTTCTACTCCCGAAACCCATAACAAATGGTCGCTAAGGACATCGGCTACAGGTGAGCTGATCTTTGATAATGTCAAAGTTCCTAAAGAAAACCTTTTGCCTAATAAAAGTGGATTAGGTGCTCCTTTGGGTTGTTTAGATTCAGCTCGTTATGGAATTGCCTGGGGTGCCATAGGTGCCGCTATGGATTGTTACGATACCGCATTACGATATGCTAAAGAAAGAATACAATTTGGAAAACCAATTGCCGGATTTCAGTTACAGCAAAAAAAATTGGCCGAAATGATCACTGAGATCACGAAAGCTCAATTATTGACATGGCGTTTAGGTGTTTTACGTAATAACAACAGAGCAACATCTGCTCAAATATCAATGGCAAAGCGTAATAATGTGGCTATGGCATTAAACATTGCACGAGAAGCTCGTCAAATTCTAGGTGCTATGGGAATTACGGGTGATTATTCGATCATGCGACATATGATGAATCTAGAATCTGTAATTACCTATGAAGGTACTCATGATATTCATTTATTGATTACCGGCATGGATATTACCGGTATTGCGGCGTTTAAATAGCTTTTCTAAGACTAAAGACCGCTTCGCTGAAAGATTAAAGAGGAAGTGTTTGATTAATGTTGTGCAATCGATTCAGTATTTTTTACCCTGTCCTATAGAAATAAAAAAATTAACACATTTACATTGATCAGTCAGGCTGTACAGTTTTGGATTTGTTTAACCAATCCTCTAAATTAAGTTTCACTTTTATTATTTTACCGTCTTATAATTAAGATTTCATCATCCGAGAATTCCATCCAAGCAAAGTCATAAATATGATGATACATTTTCCCTCTCCTATTCATGTGAAAATGAGTTATGTATTTAAAATGGAATTTCTTTTTTGCTAAAAGAACTCTTTTGACTTTTTTTTGAATAGTATTTTTACCCATTACCTCTAAAAGAATAGATCTATTTCTATGTAGAATCTTATCTAATTCTTTTGCTGTTTCATTGGTAACTCTTCTTAAATTTGTGTGATAATAGTTTTTACATTCTATTGAACAAAATATTTTATCTCTTCGCCCCTTTAGTTCTTTTTTACAAATTTTACATTTCATAATACTTGTAAAGGTATTATAAATATTGAATTATATAATTATTCGTTTTTAACGGTTAATAATCAATTACTTTCGTTTAACCCTGTTTGTTGATTCTTTTTATGTCTATTTTTACTAACCTATATGAAAACACTTGTTCAAATTCAAAACAAATTAGTTCAACGAAACTATTCGTTAAGCACTCAAAAAACGTATTTAAGTTTTTTAAGAATGTATGCTAGTTTCTGCAAATCAAATGGTCTTGATCCTAGAAAAGACGTCAATCCTTTTATTTTAAACTTAATTGAAAAAAATTATGCAATCAGTACTCAAAATCAAGCAATAAATGCAATAAAGTTTTATTGGGAGCATATTTTAAATTATGAACCCCAATACATACAAATTGATAGACCAATGAAGGAGCGAAAACTTCCTAACATTTTGAGTTTAAATGAAGTAGATTTATTGTTTCAAGTAACACTAAACTTAAAGCACAGGATGATTTTAACAACTATTTATGCATGTGGATTAAGAGTTGGGGAATTAATTAACTTAAAAATAGAAGATGTTGATGGTAGAAGAAAGACCATTCATTTAAAGCAAGGCAAAGGGAAAAAAGATAGAATGGTTCCAATACCTGACTGTTTACTGGAAGAATTAAGAGAATACTATAAAAAATATAAACCAAAAAAGTATCTTTTTGAGGGTAGAAAAGAAAAAGGATTAGTGGAAACTGTAAAATATTCTCCTAGCAGTATCCGACAATTTTTCAAAAGATCATTAATGGCTGCTAGAATCAGAAAAAAATCTACTCTGCATACACTTAGACACAGTTATGCAACCCATTTATATGAAAAAGGAATTAATTTACGAAGTATTCAAGTATTATTGGGCCACAACAGTAGTAAAACGACTGAATTATATACCCATGTGAGTAATATTCATATTAATAATACACCAAGTCCTTTAGAGTTTTTAAAAAAATACGATAACTTGCATAAATAATATAAACGCAATACGTTTATACAATTGTTGTATACTATTTGATCAAATAAAACCATCACTATTATGAAGAAATTGCTCAAATCATGGATAATCTTAATTGCAGTCTTTACAGCAACAAATGCGAGGTCACAAGATCAACCCAATATTATT
>Ga0209013_10000167_pt1 | contig 53449 bp, 45 predicted proteins | sample Cruoilmetagenom2_FD_187291 | JGI IMG/M metagenome (GOLD analysis project Ga0209013, IMG submission 187291) | Oil polluted marine microbial communities from Coal Oil Point, Santa Barbara, California, USA - Sample 2 (SPAdes) (version 2) | ecosystem: Environmental > Aquatic > Marine > Oil seeps ...
GTGAGTATTATTGAAGCCATGGCATTAGGTTTTCCTATAATATCTACTAATGTTGGAGGATTACCTTATTTAATAGAAGATGAAAAAGATGGCTTATTAGTAGCTCCAAATATTGTTAATGCAATGACAGAAGCTATTATAAAATTACTTCAAAATCCAGAAAAAGTTAAGAAATTTTCCTTAAATGCTCGAAAAAAAGCAAATACTTTGGATAGTGATACCGTAAAAAAAGAATGGATAAAAATATTGACAGATGTTATATAAGTTCTTATTTAAAATAGGGCAAAGGTTAAGAAATCCATCTTTAGAATATTGGTTTAAATTTTTAAAAAAAACCGAAAAATGGTCTTTAATTAGAATACAAGAATATCAATTAAACAAATTACAGGAGTTAGTAAAAATAGCTTATAAACAATCTCCTTATTATAAAAAAACTTTAGATAAAGTTGGTATAACTCCTACTGAAATAAAAAAAATAGAGGATATTAAAAAATTACCAATTTTAACGAAAACCGATGTCATAAAAAATAAATCAGCAATATCTACCAATATTAAATTTAAAAAAGTTTTTAAAGCAAATACATCAGGAAGCACAGGGCAACCTTTAAATTTTTTACGCGAAGAATCTGCAGATTCTTTTAATAGAGCGTCTATTTTTAGAGGTTATTCTTGGCACAAGGTTAATCCTTGGGAAAAGAACGGTTATTTTTGGGGATATAATTTATCGCCATTTAAACAGTTGAAAAATAATGTGTTAGATAAAATCCAACATCGATTTAGAATATTTAGTTTTGAAGAAAAAAAGCTGCTAAAATTTATTAAAAAACTCAAAACAGCAAATTATTTGCACGGTTATTCTTCTATGATTTATCAAGTTGCAAAGTTTATTAATAAAAAAGGATTAGCAAATCAATTTCATTTGAAAATGATTAAAGGAACTTCAGAAAAAATTTATGATAGTTATCAAATTGAAGTACAAAAAGCTTTTGGAAGAAAAATGATAAGTGAATATGGAGCAGCAGAAACTGGCATTATAGCTTTTGAATGTCCACATGGTAATATGCATTTAAATATGGAAGGTGTAATTGTGGAAGAAATAGATAACGAAATAGTAGTAACCAATTTACAAATGACTTCTTTTCCAATAATTAGATATAAATTAGGCGATTATATTAAACTTGCTCCAAAAGATAAAAAATGTACTTGTGGTATGGAACATTTAATTATTGAAGAAATTACAGGAAGAGTAGGTGCTATAGTTTATGGTTTTAAAAATAATTATCCTAGTTTGTATTTTTATTATATTTTTAAAAATTTAGGAAAAGAACATTCTTTATTTTTAACTTATCAAGTTTTTCAAAATACAAAAGGAAACTTAATTTTTAAAATTGAAGAAATCTTAGATGAAAATTCTTTATCCTTGTTAAAGCAAGAAATTAAAAAATATTTTAAGCAGGATATAGCATTTAAAATTTTGGATAATCAAAACATAAATCTAAATAAAAATCAAAAAGTAAAAAGTTTTATTACCGAAATTATTTAAAGAATCAGAATGAATAAATTAGTTTCTATAATAACCCCAAATTATAATTGTGAAAAATATATTGCAGCTACTATTACTAGTGTTATTCATCAAACCTATAAAAATTGGGAATTAATTATTGTAGATGATTGTTCAACAGATAATTCATTAATTATTATAAATAAATATATAGAAAAAGATAACAGGATAAAACTTATTAAATTAGGCGTAAACTCAGGTCCTGCTATTGCTCGAAATGAAGCAATAAAAGCAGCAAAAGGAGATTATATAGCTTTTTTAGATGGAGATGATAGTTGGGATTCTAAAAAATTACATTTGCAATTAAATTTTATGGAGCCTAAACAAATTCCTCTGTCATTTACATCGTATTATTCTGTAGATGAAAGGAGTAAACAAACAAAATTAATAACAGCAAAAAAAAGAGTTTCTTATACTGATTTGTTGACTAATAATTATATTGGTTGTTTAACAGTAATGTATTCTGTAAAACAATTGGGCAAAGTGTATTTTCCCGTTATAAGGAAAAGGCAAGATTGGGCATTATGGTTAAAGATAACAAAAACAGGTAAATTTGCTTATGGCATAAAAGAGCCTTTAGCATATTATTTAAGGCGAAAGCAATCTATTTCTAGTAATAAATTTAATCTACTTAAGTATAATTGGAAAATTTACAGAAACTTTGAAAAGTTAAATATAGTGGTTTCATTATATTATATTACTCAATTATTTTTCAAAAAAATATTAAAATAGACATTTAATTGTAAGACTTTTAATAAAAGATATTAAAAATAACCTAACTTTGAATATTTAAGTAACCAATATTTAAAACTTTTTTAATGCCCCAAAATCATATAATTCATTTTAGCATTTCAGAGCGTAAAATTTACTTGCGTTTTTTGGATATTGTTTTTGTTTTATTCGGGTTTTATCTGCTCAATAGTTTATTTGATTATTCCTATTTTACATTTTCCAATCCAAAAAGTTTAACCTGGATGTTTCTGTTGGTATTTTATATTTATTTGTTTGGGGAAATTTTTGAAATGTATAAACTAAAAGTGGCAAGTGATATTTATTTAACCTTAAGAAGTGTTTTTATCACCATTATTTTTACTACTATTTTTTATGTTTTTACTCCAGTATTATCACCAGAATTACCTGAAAACAGAATTCAAATAGCCTATTTTGTATTAGTGCTTTTTGGAGCTGTAATTTTAAATAGATGGTTATATATAAAACTTATTTTTGCACCACGATTTTCTAAAAATATTTTAATTATTGCAAATGTTGAAACGGTTAAAAAATTGTTATCCTTACCTAAAATAGATTTAAAATCTAATCATTTTGTTGGGTATATATCTAATGAGGCATTGGAAGAAACCAAAATGCCATATATAAATATTAATTCGGTAAATCTAGAAACTTGCGTAAAGGATAATTTTGTAAACGAAATTATTGTTGCTTCTACAAAGATAAATTTAACCAAAAATAAAATTAATACACAACTAATTGAACTATTTGAAAGTGGTATGGTAGTAAGAAGTGTGGATGGTTTTATTGAAGAAGAAACTAACCGAATCTCTGAGGATCATTTATCTAAAGATTTTTATAATAATTTTACCTTTAGTAAAAGTCATCAAAATAACTTATATATAGCTTTTCAACGTTTTTTAGATATTCTTTTTTCATTAATAGGAATGGTAATATTAGTAACTCTTATTCCTCTTGTTTTTATTGGAAACCTACTAGGTAACAAAGGAAAGCTATTTTACAAACAAAAAAGAGTGGGTAAAAAAGGGGTGGAATTTAACATTATTAAATTTAGGACCATGATTTCCAATTCTGAAAAAAATGGTGCGATTTGGGCGATGAAAAATGATACAAGAATTACTCCTTTTGGAAGAATTCTTAGAAAATCTAGAATAGATGAAGTTCCTCAGTTTATAAATGTTTTAAAAAATGATATGGGTTTAATTGGTCCTAGACCAGAACGCAAAAAATTTGTGGAAAAATTATCGAAAGAATTACCTTTTTACGCTTTGCGAAATGTTATTAAACCTGGGTTAACTGGTTGGGCTCAAGTAATGCATCCTTATGCAAATACTATGCAAGATCAACATAAAAAATTACTTTATGATTTGTATTATATAAGGGAGCGAAATTTAATAATGGATTTTAAAATTATTATAAAAACCATTAGCACTATTTTATTTTTTAGAGGAACTTAATTGCTTTTTTAGAAGTCATTAGATAGTCACTTATTTTACACCTTAATTTTAAGCTAACTGCCAGGTCGAGCGCAGTCGAGACCTCTTTTGAACGGCATACTGTTTTCGAGGTACTTAACCTTTACAGAACTAACAATTAATTTATCTAATAAACCGATTTAACTAAATACTAATTTCCAACTTTTTTTCTAGAGGTTGTTAAATAAGAATACCGTATAATTAATACTAATAAAAAAGGAGTAATTGCTAAATTAAAAACTTGAATTTTTAAAATCCAAAGGATAAAAGTTAATGCAATAAGAAGTAGTAAAATTTTATTGTAACCTTTAACCCAATGAGGGATTTTGTTTTTTAATAACACAAAAGCAACAACTAAATTTGGTGCAAAAGCCCATAAAAAGTTAAGATTTCTGTAGGTTGCAGTATGTGAAGTTGCAAACCATAATAATAACACAACAATGCCAATACTTCCTGTAATAAAATAAAGCGCAAAGTCTATAATTTTGGTTCGTTTTTTCTTTTTAAAATCTCGGTAAGTTATAAAAGCAATAAGCAAACTAAATGCAAATAGAATGTTTACAGGGGTCAAAAAGGAGTATTTTTGTTTAGTTTTTTTTGAGGTTAAAATGGTGGTTTCTTTTTTAACTAGAGGCTTCGTTTGGTTTTTTTCTGAGTTTATGGTAGCGTTTTCAAAAGTTTTAAAAATATAATCGGGTAAAAAGTTGTAATCTTTTTTGCTAGCTGTTTTATCTATTACAGAACCTAACGCCAAGTCAATTCCAAATTTAGCCCATTTAAAATTGGTGGTGTAATCGGCAATTAAATCGCGATGTGTTTTGTTGGTTTTAATGTAGTTGGTAGTAAAATGGACTTTTTCTTTTAAAATATTTTGAATAATATCTTCTAGTTTAGTTGCACAATTATTATAGAAAAAATCGTACCGATAATATTTGTTTTTGGGCTTTGCATTATTTTCTAAAAAATCATATATTTTTTGAACATCATTGGCATTCAAATTTAGTTCTTGTGCTTTTACCCATCTTTTTTCATAATTATATTCTCTAATAAATCGAATAAAACTAGTGGTAGATAGTTGATAAATAAGCTTTCCTTTTGCAAAATTTAAATAAAAATTAGGTGCATTAAAATCGAAAGTACCATAATTATAAATTTTATCTAATTGTAAAACAGGATCGTGAATTCTAAAAGCACTATGTCCAAATGCAGAATAAAGTTCGCTTCCTGGGCCGCAAGTAATAATGCTTACGGTTGCTTTATCCGATAACTTTTGCGCATTTAATTGATAAAAGAAACTACAAAAAATTAGAAAAATTATATATATTTTTTTCATTTTATCTAAAATAATCAAAATCAACTTTTATAGAAAAAACATTGGAATACAAAGCATTACCAACATTTGCAATGTTAGTAAGTGCATAATCTATTTGTATGCCATTATATTTAAATCCAACGCCAAAATTAGGCTGTAAAACTAGTTGTTTACTGCCATCAAATTGGGTTTCGTTTTGAAGGTTTCCTACACCACCTCGTAAAAAAACCAAATCGATATAAGAAACTTGAAAACCAAAAGCAGGACTAATACTTACAAAATTACTAGCAATAACATCATTGGTTTTAGTAAAACGCATATTTAAATCAAGTTCTGTAAGTAAATTTACATCTCGAGTTATGGAAAAATTTCTAGCAATACCCAATTGTGCTTTTGGCAGAGTTAATTCGGTAGTTTCAGGCAATTCTTGATTTTGTCCTGGAATGGCATTTTTAATTTTTTCAAATTCCGTGGCATTTATACTCCAAGTGTTAAAAGTTGTAGTAATATCGCGTAACATTAAACCAAATTTCCAAGCATCGTTTTCATAGTTAAGTGCAGCATCAAATCCAAAACCCCACGAAGAAGCAAATTTTCCAATAATTCTATGTACAATTTTGGTATTAAAACCAATATTTAAACCTTCTATATTTAATTGTCTGGCATAGCTAAAATTTAAAGCATAATCTGCCGCAGAAAACAAACTAATGCGGTTGTAGTCTATATTTCCTTCACTATCAATAAGTTCGGTAGTGTTTAAAATATCATCAACACCAAACCGGATAACAGAAATTCCAAGCGCACTTCTATCATCAATAGGCATTGCAAAACCTGCATAATCGTATTTTCCAATTCCTGCAAAATATTCAGAATGCATTAAAGCTCCTTGATAGTCTTCGATGCCAATTAATCCAGCAGGATTCCAATATCCTGAATTTACATCGTTGCTAGTGGCAACTACAGCTTTGCTCATTCCAAAAGCAGCAGCATCTACACCAATATTTAAAAATTCATTAGAATATTTTCGGGTAGTTTGTGCAACCAAAATATTAGATAGCAACAAGATTAGAATAATGCTTTTTTTCAAGATATTAATTTTATTAGGCGAATGTAAAAAAACTTTGTTAATAATTACTTCAATTTAGTTATAATGCTATTAATAAATTGCAAAATCCGTTGTTCGCTCCAGCTATTATTTTTAGGAAATAAAGAAGTATTAAAACCAACATGGCCTCCATATTTTGGGGTTTCTAAGGATACAAATGGATTGTTTTCTGCTTCATTATAAGGATAACAGCTTTTAGATAAAAAAGTGTCATCTAATGCATTAACAATTAAAGTTGGTTTTTTTATATGGTTAATAAACGGTTTACTACTGTTTTGTTTGTAATAATCATTTGCATTTTTAAAATGAAAAAGAGGTGCAGTTACGGCATTGTCAAAATCTTCAAAAGTTTTTGAAACCGTTATTTTTTCTTTATCAAGATTTATAGTTGGGAATTTACTAATAGTATTAATAGCCTTTTCTTTTAACGTTTTTAAAAAGCTATTTAAATAAATTTTATTGTGTTTTTTACTTAATTCTTCTGAGGAACCTTTTAAATCACAAGGAGCTGAAAATGTAATTCCTCCTTTAATAACTGGATTTATATTTTTGGTTTCCCCTAAATATTTTAGAACTATATTTCCTCCCATACTGTATCCTAATAAAAAAATATTTTTATAAGTGTAATCATTTAATATGTAGTTAATTACCAAATCTAAATCATCTGTTTTTCCACTGTGATAGGAGTAAGGTTGCTTATTTGGCTCTCCGCTACAACCTCTAAAATTAACTGCAACAGCATCCATTTTATTTTGATTTAAATAATGTATTGCAGAAATTATATATTTTGATTTTGAGCTTCCTTCTAAACCATGAAACGCAATAACCAATGTGTCAGAATTTACCTTTGAAAAATCTAGGTCTAAAAAATCGTTATCCGAAGTAAAAATTCTTTGCCTTTTATATGGTATGGTATTATAATAAGCCAAGGTTTTAAAAACAGTATTTACATGTTTATTTTTAAATATAAAATTGGTTTTATAGGTTGAAGCAATTATTGGCATAGCGATTTGTAATTAAATTATATTTTTGAAAAATACGAAAAACATTTACTAAATTTACAGAAATTTCTAAGAATGACTTTCAAAAAACAAATCCCAAATTTTATTACGTTACTTAATTTATTGTCTGGAACTATTGCTGTATATTTTGCGGCAAATAATGCTTTAGTATTAGCAGCCTATTTTGTGTTATTAGGTATATTTTTTGATTTTTTTGATGGATTTGCAGCTCGTTTATTAAAAGTACAAGGTGAATTAGGGAAACAATTAGATTCGTTGGCAGATGTAGTTACTAGTGGTGTAGCACCAGGAATTGTGATGATGCAATTGCTATTAAAAGCATCTAAAAATCATCATTGGGATTTTTACGTACCTAAAAATGAAGAAATTTTTAATTTTTCTATTCCTTTTTTAATTTCATTAATTGGTTTAATAATAACGTTAGGTGCTGCTTACAGATTAGCAAAGTTTAATTTAGATGAACGACAAACAAGTTCTTTTATTGGCTTACCTACGCCAGCAGCGGCATTAGTGGTAATTTCATTTCCTTTAATTTTAGCCTATTCAAATAGCTCTTTTTCTAATGCAATTATAGGAAACGTTTGGTTTTTGATTGGGTTAACTTTACTATTAACCTACTTAATGAATGCAGAAATTCCGTTGTTTTCATTAAAATTTAAAAACTTTGGATGGAAAAAGGATTTTATTAAAATAGTTTTTATTTTAATAACACTATTTTTAATTATCCTTATTAAATTTATGGCAATACCAGTGGTTATTTTGGTATACGTATTACTTTCTGTAATAGAAAATAGTGCTAAAGAATTGCAACACTAAAACTTTTTCTTTTTAAGTTCAAAGTCTTTGCCTAAGTAAACACGTCTAACCGTTTCATCTTCAGCTAATTCACTAGGAGTTCCTTCTTTTAAAATACCACCTTCAAACATTAAATAAGTACGGTCTGTAATGGCTAAGGTTTCTTGCACATTATGGTCGGTAATTAAAATACCAATGTTTCTATCCTTTAAATGCGCTACAATACTTTGAATATCTTCTACAGCAATAGGATCAACACCTGCAAAAGGTTCATCTAATAAAATAAACTTTGGATCAGATGCTAAAGCTCGAGCAATTTCAGTTCTTCTTCGTTCACCACCAGAAAGTAAATCGCCTCTATTTTTACGCACATGACCTAAACTAAATTCATCAATTAAAGATTCTAATTTTTTCTTTTGTTCATTTACCGATAAATTAGTGAATTGTAAAACAGATAAAATATTATCTTCAACGGATAATTTTCTAAAAACGGACGCTTCTTGTGCTAAATACCCAACACCTTCTATGGCTCTTTTATACATTGGGTAAGTGGTAATTTCTTTGTCATCTAAAATAATATGACCTTCATTTGGTTTTATCATACCAACAATCATATAAAATGAGGTTGTTTTTCCCGCTCCGTTTGGACCTAATAAACCTACTATTTCCCCTTGTTCTACTTCAAGAGATATGCCTTTTACTACATATCTGCTACCATATTTCTTTTTAATATTATCTGCTCTTAAAATCATATTGATTTTTTATTTAGTGCTGTTTTCTAATAGTTCCCAAAACTCGTAAGCTCTTCTTAAATGTGGAATAACAATGGTTCCACCAACTAAGGTAGCAATAGACAATGTTTCCATAACCTCCTCTTTACTAACACCTTCTTTAAAGCAGGTTTCTAAATGATATTTTATACAATCATCACAACGTAAAACAGTAGATGCTACTAAGCCTAATAGTTCTTTGGTTTTTACGTCTAATTTTCCTTTTTGAAAAGCATTAGTATCTAAATTAAATATACGTTTGATAATTTTATTATCCTGAGATAACAATTTATCATTCATTTTTGTTCTATAAGTTTCAAATTCTTCCAATAGATTATTCATTTTCTTTTTCTTTTTTAAGCTCACGTTTAACTACTACTTTTGAAATATAGATACTTATTTCATATAATCCCATTATTGGAATAGCCACAATTACCTGACTAATAATATCTGGTGGTGTAATTACCGCTGCTAAAACTAAAACTACAACCAACGCATGTTTTCTATAAGTTTTAAGAAAATCTGGCGTAACAATACCCATTTTAGTTAAAAAGAACATGATAATAGGTAATTCAAAAATTAAACCGCTAGCCAAAACAGTAGAGCGAATTAGCGATATATAGGAACCAATTTTAATATTTCTTGCAACCATATTACTAACAGAATAATTTCCTAAAAAGTTAACAGATAATGGGGTAATAACATAATATCCAAACAAAACTCCTAGAAAAAATAAGAAGGAAGAAATTATAATAAAACTTTTTGCGTTTTTACGCTCTTTCTCATACAAACCAGGGCTTAAAAATTTCCAAAATTCCCAAACTATAAATGGAAAAGCCATTATAAATCCAGCGGTTATGGAAGTCCAAATATGTACGCTAAACTGTTCAGCCATTTCTAAACTTTGAAATTGAAATGGAATTTCCGTAATACATAATCCGTCTGCTCCAAAAAACCTAGAAACATGGCAGAAAAAGCGATACGTAATAAAGCTTGGATCTTTGGGAGCAAAAAGTATTTTATTAAAAATAAATCCTTTCATTAAAAAGGCAATAATGCCAAATGCAAACACCGCCATGGAAGAACGTACTAAATGCCACCGTAACTCTTCAACATGATCTAAAAAAGACATTTCTGATTTGTTCTCTTTTTTCTTTTTCATTTTAAAATATACCTTCTTTTAATAAATCGTGTAAATGTACTACGCCAACAAAAATAGTATTATCTTCTACTAATATTTGAGTAATGTCATTTTTTTCTAATGTTTTTAGCGCATTAATTGCCATTTCATTACTATTTATGGTTTTAGGGTTTTTACTCATAATATCTTCTGCAACTAAATGACTAATATCAGTATTGCTTTCTAACATTCTTCTTAAATCTCCATCCGTAATTATACCTACAATTTTATTATTATTAATAACCGCAGTAGTTCCTAATCGTTTTTTAGAAATTTCTATAATAACATCTTTAATTGGTGTTTTTAGGGCTACTTGAGGCAATTCATTTTTATTAATTAAATCTTTAACCCTTAAATATAATTTTTTACCTAATGCACCACCAGGATGATATTTTGCAAAATCTTTACTTGAAAATTTTTTAAGTTCTAATAAACAAACCGCTAAAGCATCGCCCATAACTAGCTGGGCAGTAGTGCTTGAAGTTGGCGCTAAATTATTACGACAAGCTTCTTTTTCTACAAATGAATTTAATGCAAAATCGGCGTTTTTACCTAAAAACGATTCTAAATTTCCTGTAATTGCAATAATTTTATTACCGTAATTTTTAATTAAAGGAACCAAAACTTTAATTTCAGGAGTATTGCCACTTTTTGAAATGCAAATTACCACATCATCATTTTGTATAGTTCCTAAATCTCCATGAATAGCATCAGCAGCATGCATAAAAATTGCTGGTGTACCAGTTGAGTTTAAAGTTGCTACAATTTTAGTAGCAATATTTGCACTTTTACCAATACCGGTAACTATAACTCTACCTTTAGAATTATAAATATAATTTACTGCATTTTCAAAATCTTCATTTAGAAAATTAACTAAATTTGCTATAGCTATACTTTCTGTTAAAATTGTTTGCTTAGCATTTTCAATAATTGTACTTTTATTTTTCAAAAGTTAAGTATTTGATTTAAAAAAAATGTTATACCTTTAATTAGCAAACAAAAATAAATTTATTTAACTAGATATTTGAATAAACTACTAAAAAAAGTTAAAGTTAACTTTAAAACTAAATTAAAAACTAATTAAAAATAATTTTTAAAGGCAAAAATGAACAGTTCGGAATTAGATTTACACGAGGCTTTAAAAAAATATTTTGGATTTGATAAATTCAAAGGCTTACAAGAAAAAGTAATAAAAAGTATATTAAATAACCATAATACCTTTGTGGTAATGCCCACTGGCGGAGGGAAATCCTTATGCTATCAACTACCAGCTTTAATGAAAGAGGGTACAGCAATTGTAGTTTCCCCATTAATCGCATTAATGAAAAATCAGGTAGATGCCATTAGAGGAATATCTGAAAATCAAGGCATTGCACATGTTTTAAACTCATCTTTAAATAAAACAGAAGTAAATAAGGTTAAAAGTGATATTGAAAATGGTATTACTAAATTATTATATGTTGCTCCAGAATCTTTAATAAAAGAAGAATATGTTGAATTTTTAAAAAATCAAACCATATCTTTTGTAGCAATTGATGAGGCACATTGTATTTCAGAATGGGGACATGATTTTAGACCAGAATATAGAAATCTAAAAAACATAATTAAACAGATAGATGATGTGCCAATAATTGGATTAACTGCTACTGCCACTGAAAAAGTGCAGGAAGACATTATTAAAACCTTAGGGTTGGCTGATCCAAAAACTTTTAAAGCATCTTTTAATAGAGCAAATTTATTTTACGAAGTACGTCCGAAAACAAAAAATGTAGCGTCAGATATTATTAAATTTATTCGTCAACATCAAAATAAATCTGGAATTATTTATTGTTTAAGTAGAAAAAAGGTAGAAGAAATAGCGCAAGTTTTACAAGTTAATGGCGTAAAAGCAGTTCCTTATCACGCTGGTTTAGATGCTAAAACAAGAAGTAAGCATCAAGACATGTTTTTAATGGAAGATGTAGATGTTGTTGTTGCAACTATTGCTTTTGGTATGGGAATTGATAAGCCAGATGTTCGCTTTGTAATTCATCATGATATACCTAAAAGTTTAGAAAGTTATTACCAAGAAACTGGTAGAGCTGGGCGAGATGGAGGTGAAGGTTATTGTTTAGCATTTTATGCGTATAAAGATATTGAAAAATTAGAAAAATTTTTATCCGGAAAACCAGTTGCAGAGCAAGAAATAGGAAATGCATTATTACAAGAAGTTGTTGGGTATGCAGAAACTTCTATATCACGCAGAAAATATTTATTGCATTATTTTGGTGAAGAATTTGATGAAATTAATGGAGAAGGAGCTTCTATGGATGATAATGTTAAAAATCCTAAGAAAAAAACAGAAGCAAAAAAAGAACTTAAAATAATTTTAGAAGTAGTAACTAAATCTTTTCAAAAATATAAAGCTAAAGAGGTAGTAAACGTTTTAATTGGAAAAGTTAATGCCTTATTAAAATCGCATAAAACGGATGAAAAGGAATTTTTTGGAATAGGTAATAAACAAACCGATAAATATTGGATGGCTTTAATTCGTCAGGGTTTAGTAGCGGGATTTTTAAGAAAAGAAATTGAAGAATATGGCGTTATAAAAATTACAGAGAAAGGAACGGATTTTATTAAAAACCCTTTTTCTTTTATGATGACAGAAGACCACGCTTATGATACAGAAAAGGATGATTCTATTATAACCAGCCAAAAAAGTGGTGGAGCTGCATCAGATGAAACTTTAATGAAATTATTAAAAGATTTGCAAAAATCTGTTGCTAAAAAAAATGGCGTTCCTCCGTATGCAGTAATTCAAGAAACATCTTTAGAAGATATGACCTTAAAATATCCTATAACCATGGATGAATTAAAAAATATTTATGGAGTAGGAGAAGGGAAAGCTAAAAAATACGGAAAACCTTTTGTGGATTTAATAGCTAAATATGTGGAAGAAAATGATATTGTTAGACCTGACGATATTATTGTAAAAAGCACCGGTGTAAATTCTAGTTTGAAACTATTTATAATTCAAAATACAGATAGAAAACTTCCTTTAATGGATATTGCTAAATCTAAAGGGCTTACTTTTCATGAACTTATTGAAGAAATGCAACGTATTGTTTATAGTGGCACTAAATTGAATATTAGCTATTGTGTTAATGAGCATTTAGACGAAGAACAACAAGAAGAAATTTTTGATTATTTTATGGAGAATGAATCTGACAAAATACAGGATGCTATGGATGAATTTGATGGGGATTATGAAGAAGATGAACTTAGATTAATGCGTATTAAATTTATAAGTGAAGTTGCTAATTAAGCTAAAAAGGCAACGCCCATTCCTATTAATATAGCGGTAAACTTTAATAAATTAAATTTGTGATCTTTTGAAGATTCAAATAAAATAATGGTTGAAATATGTAAAAATATTCCAATAATTATAGCCATTATCTCTGATTTATAGCGAATTAAAAAGGCACTATTTTCTCCAAAAAAACTTCCTAATGGCGACATTAATGCAAATGCTAATAAAAATAATATCGCATATTTTTTTGAAATAGTAGATTTAACAAAAAAAGTACCTAGAATAATAGCAATAGGTATTTTATGAACTACTATTGCCCAAAGTAAATGTTCGTGATGTAAATTATGTGCTAAAGGAATTCCTTCCATAAAAGCATGAATACATAAACTTATAAATAAAGCCCAAGGAAAAATACTGCTATTCTGCACATGAATATGCCCATGTTCTGCTCCTTTTGAAAAAAAATCTAAAATAAGTTGAAGTAATAATCCTAATAAAATGAATACTCCAATAGTTTTGTTATACACTGCATAAACTTCTGGTAATAAATGTAAAATGGAAATGGCTAATAAGTATGCACCACTAAAGGAAAGTAATAATTGAACAGTTTTGTTTCCTGGTTTTAAACCATAAACTATAATAATTCCTACTAAAACCGAAGCTATTAAAACTAAATAAGTCATTCTAAAACTAAAATTAATCTGTCTGAATATTGTTCATTAAACTCTTCTAATTGGTAATTTCCAAATTTATTTTTTATGGTAAAACCAACAGCTTGCATATAGCTTTTAGCCTTTTTAAAATCTATACATTTCACTTTTTCAGTGTATTGATGTTGTTTACCATCAGCAAAAAAGTTTATTTCTTTATGCACAAATCCATTTTCTATAAATCTATGAATTTTAAAAGTAATGCCATCAATGGTTTTTTCTTCAAACGGTACTAAATTGTCGTTTACTTTTTTTGTATTCATAAAGTCAATTACAGCAATGCCATTTTCCTTTAAACCATTTTTTATATTTTTTAAAATTAAAATATCTTCAGCATCTTCCTCAAAAAAACCAAAACTGGTAAATAAATTTAAAATAGCATCATATTTATTTTTGAAAGGAACACGCATATCATGTTCATAAAAGTGAAGGGCTTCATTTTCAAACTGTTTTGCATAATTTATACTGTTAGAAGATAAATCTGCACCAGCAACATTAAATCCAAGTTTATTTAAATAAATAGCATGTCTTCCTTTTCCACAACCTAAATCTAATAATTTAGTTTTTTTATTAAGATTTAAAAAAGAAACTAAATTTTGCATAAATAGCTGCGCTTCTTTATCGTCTCTGTTTTTATATAAAATGTGGTAATACTTGGTGTTAAACCAGGAAACAAACCAGTCTTTTGTATTTTTCATAAATGGTAATTGCCTGCAAAAATACTAAATTGTTTTAAGTGAATACTGAAATTATACGAGTATTATAAATTCTATACTTAGTTATTGGTATTTTATATCCATAATAATAGTATTTTTGTGCATATTTTTAAATATATGAATCACGATTTTAAAATGGTTGCTACTACTTTATTCGGATTAGAAGAAGTATTAGAAACAGAGTTGAAAAACTTAGGAGCACAAAAGGTTGAAGTTGGTGTAAGAAGCGTGTCTTTTTTTGGCGATAAGGGTTTTATGTATAAAGCCAACTTAGCATTAAGAACCGCTATTAGAATATTAAAACCAATTAAAAGTTTTAAGGTTTTTGATGAAGATGATTTATATAAAAAGTTACAGGGAATTGACTGGGAACGAGTTATGAATGTAGATGCTACTTTTTCTATTGGAGCGGTAGTAAATTCAAAGCACTTTACTACAAATTCTCATTATATTTCTTTAAAATCTAAAGATGCCATTGCCGATTATTTTAGGCATAAATATCATAAAAGACCAAATGTAGATACCAAACACCCTGATGTTAAAATTCATGTACATATTCAAAAAGATTATTGTACGGTTTCTTTAGATAGTTCAGGCATGTCTTTACATAAACGAGGTTATAGAACTGCTACTAATATTGCACCAATAAACGAGGTTTTAGCAGCGGGTTTAGTTTTATTATCTGGTTATAAAGGCGATTGTAATTTTATAGATCCTATGTGTGGTTCAGGTACTATTTTAATTGAGGCAGCTATGATTGCAAACAATATTCCTGCAAATATAAACCGCGTTGAATTTGCCTTTGAAAAATGGGAAAATTATGATGAAGATTTGTTTTTTATAATTCAAGATTCTTTATTAAAAAAAGTAAAAGAATCTCATTTTAAAATTATGGGTTTTGATAAAGCTCCGTCAGCAATTAGAAAAGCGAATGACAATATTAAAAACGCAAATTTATCGGAGTTTATAGGCGTACATCATGTTAATTTTTTTAATTCTGTTAAGGAAGTTTTTGGTAAAACTACTATTTTATTTAATCCGCCTTATGGAGAACGATTATCTATTGATGTTAAAGAGTTTTACAAAAAAATAGGAGATACCTTAAAACATGGCTATCCAGATTCTACGGTTTGGTTTATTACTTCTGATATGCAGGCCTTAAAACATGTTGGTTTACGAACTTCAAAAAGAATTCCGCTTAAAAATGCGGATTTAGATTGTAAATTTGTTAGATATGATATTTATGAAGGAAGTAAAAAGCAAAAAAAAATGCTACCGGAGTAGCATTTTTTTCAATCTAACTAATTAACCTCTTCTTTTTCTATTTACTTTTTTTGAAGGTTCTCTTTTTATTGGTTTTCTGTAAGTAGATTTACTTATTCCTCTTTTTATATTTGTTTTTACATTTTTTCGAACAATATTTGTTCTTTTTTTATTAGCGGTATAAGTAGGTTTTCTGCTAATTACCGTTTTTTTATACGTTGTGTTTCTTTTTATATTTCCAACACTTTTAACGGGTTTTCTATGTACTTCAGAAACTGTTCTTCTTTTAGTTACATTTCCTTGAGTTCTTTTAACATTACCATTGTTTCTTCTATAAGTATTGTCATTAACATGGTTATTATTAGTTCTGTAATTTTTATTAGATCTATTTGTACTATGTGCTATTCGTTCATTTTTACGTTTAGGAATTTTGTTTGTTGCAAATCGTTTCCTTGTGTTATACGTATTTCGTTTATAGCCATTTGAATAACGATTTTTATGGTTGTTATAAGTACGGTTTCCATAATAAGTATATCTATTAGGTTTATAATAATGTCTGTACGGTCTATAACTTACAATTCTGTAATCAAATATTGGACGAGCAAAATAATTATGATATGGGTGATAAGCATAATGTCTGTTATATCGGTTTACATATCCTGAATAATGGGTGTAATATCCATAATTGTTATAAAACAGGTGTAATCCACCTAACTGTATTAATCTACCAGATCTATAATTAATGTTTATATTTCCAATTTGGGTTACTCTACCATAATAGTCGTAATAAATTGGTACATTTTCTACTTGTATAACTGCTCCATAATCATCGTATTGAACATAAGCATCATAATTATAACCTGAATTAAAACTAATATTTACATTTCTACTTCTAACTCCAATATTAAAATTATTACGAGAATTAATATAAAAATCAAATTCTCCATTTTGGAAAACAGCAAAAGTAATTCCTCGCTCTACAAACGTAAAATTATCGCCATTTTCATTATAATATCTGTATTCTGTTCCGTCAGTAGCTGCTTTAATACTAAAGCTCGTTATTAAAAACGCTACTATTAAAAATAATTTACTTTTCATAATTCAATGGTTTAAGGTTACTACTAATAATTTGGTAAGTAGTTTCTGGTTATTGAATTACAAACAACGTGCCAAAAAATATAAAATATTTTAACTTATTGATAATCAATTGTTAATAAAATTAAAATTTAAAACTCTCATTTAAATAGGATTTAAAAAATGGAATTCTATATTTTTGTGTAACCATTTTAAAAAACAAAGTCATCTATTTTATAAATGTAATATTACCAATTCCTCTTCAAAAACTGTTCACGTATAAAATAACAGAAGCTGAAGCTAAATTTCTTAAAAAAGGAATGCGTGTTGCTGTGGAATTTGGTAAATCTAAAATATATACCGCACTTGTCTTTTCTATTCATAAAGAAGCTCCTATAGGTTATGAGGCTAAAGATATTTATCAAATTTTAGATGATAAACCACTTGTAAATGAAATTCAATTAGAACATTGGAAATGGATTGCCACTTATTATATGTGTTCTTTAGGTGAAGTTTATAGAAGCGCATTGCCTTCTGCTTTTTTACTAGAAAGTGAAACGGTAATACTGTTCAATACTTCCTTTAAAAATGAAAACAACCTTACAGAAGATGAATTTTTAATTTTTGAAGCATTACAATATCAATCGCAGCTTTCTGTAAATCAGATTATGGAAATACTGGACAAAAAAACGGTCTTTCCAATAATTAAAAGTTTAATTGAAAAAGAAGTTATTATAGTTAAGGAACAAATTTATGAGCAGTATAAACCAAAATTGATAAAATATGTTCAATTAACCGGTTCGTGGAGTTCCTCAAACAAGCTTTCTGAGTTGTTAGATTTATTATCAAGAGCTAAAAAACAACGGGAACTTATATTAGCTTATTTTCAGTTAAAAGCAACTAAAAATGATATAAAAGTTATAGAATTGCAAGATGTTTCTAGAACTTCTTCTTCCATAATAAAAGCATTAGTAGATAAAGGAATTTTAGAGTATTATTTTATACAAACCGATAGAATAAATTTTGATGGAAAAACAGAAGCGATAAAACAATTAACACCTTCTCAAATTACCGCTTTTAACGCTATTAAATCCAATTTTAAAACCAAACAAGCTGTTTTATTAAAAGGAATTACAAGTAGCGGAAAAACAGAAATATATGTTAAGTTAATTAAAGAATTACTTCACAATAATAAACAAGTGCTTTACTTGTTGCCAGAAATTGCCTTAACTACCCAATTAATTGAACGATTACAATATTATTTTGGAGAATATTTATCTGTTTTTCATTCTAAATATTCTATGAATGAACGTGTTGAAGTTTGGAATAATGTGCTTGAAAATAAACAAAAAGCACAATTAATTTTAGGCGCCAGATCTTCGCTTTTTTTACCGTACTCAAATTTAGGATTAATAATTGTGGATGAAGAACATGAACCATCATTTAAACAGTTTGATCCAGCACCAAGATATCATGCAAGAGATGCCGCAATTGTATTAGCTAACCAGCATAACGCCAAAGTTTTATTAGGTTCCGCGACACCAAGTATAGAAACTTTTTACAATGCTAAACAAGGCAAATATGGATTAGTGGAGTTAAATGAACGTTTTGGAAAAGTACAATTACCAGAAATAAATTTAGTTGATATAAAAGAAAAGCATCGAAAAAAACGAATGAAAGGTCATTTTTCGGATACTTTAATTTTGTTGATTGAAGAAGCCTTAAAAAATAAAGAACAAGTCATACTTTTTCAAAATCGAAGAGGATTTGCTCCAGTATTAGAATGTGAAACCTGCGGAGAATCTCCTCAATGTCCAAATTGCGATGTTAGTTTAACGTATCACAGTTTTAAAAATGAATTACGATGCCACTATTGTGGTTATAAACAAGCTAAACCGTATAATTGTTTTGCCTGTGGAAGTGAAAAGTTAAACACAAAAGGTTTTGGAACGGAGCAAATAGAGTTAGAATTACAGCAACTTTTTGAAAATGCTAACGTTGGCAGAATGGATTTAGATACCACACGAGGAAAATATGGGTATCAAAAAATATTAGGGAAATTTAAACACCATGAAATCGATATTTTGGTTGGTACACAAATGTTATCCAAAGGATTAGATTTTGAAAATGTTTCGCTAGTTGGTATTATGAATGCTGATGCTATGTTAAATTTCCCAGATTTTAGAGCACATGAGCGCAGTTATCAATTAATGGTTCAAGTGGCTGGTAGGGCAGGGCGATCTAAAAAAAGAGGTAAAGTAATTATTCAAACGTTTAACCCATATCATCAAATACTACAACAAGTATCTACGCATTCTTTTGAAAAAATGTATAAAGAACAGTTAAATGAACGTTGGGAATATAAATATCCGCCTTTTTACAGAACCATAAAAATAACTATTAAACATAAAAACTATACTACTTTAAATGATGGTGCACTATGGTTAGGTAAAGCTTTTAACAATGTTTTTAAGGAAAATGTATTAGGTCCGGCAATACCAGCAATATCTAAAATAAGAAATTTATATATTCAGCATTTCATTATTAAAATACCTCAAAAACAATCTATCCTTAAAACTAAAGAAGCTATTGGTCGGGTAAAAAGCACATTTCAAGCGGTAAAAGTATTTAGATCTATCAAATTTATAATGGATGTAGATAATTATTGATTATTAATGATATTACTAAAAATTCGAAAATCTTAAAAACTTTAATGTTTGCTGTTGGCTGGTAATATTAATAATTGTATATTTGCACGCTTAAAAGTAAAACTTAAATTATTAATTATGAATCATTACGAAACTGTTTTCATTTTGAATCCCGTTTTATCTGATACTCAGGTAAAGGAAACAGTAAAGAAGTTTGAAGACTATCTTGTTTCTAAAGGTGCCGAAGTGGTTTACAAAGAAGATTGGGGCTTAAAAAAATTAGCTTACCCAATTCAAAACAAAAAAAGTGGATTTTACCACTTATTTGAATTTAAAGTAGATGGTAGCGAAGTTGCTCCATTTGAATTAGAATTCAGAAGAGACGATAGCGTTATGCGTTATTTAACTGTTAAGTTAGATAAACACGCTGCTGCTTGGGCTGAAAAAAGAAAAGAAAGAGTTAAATCCTGGAAAAAATAAGTCATGGCAAACATTGAACAACAATCAAAAGGAGGAAAACAAGGCGAAGTTCGTTATTTAACTCCACTAGACATTGATACTAAACAGGTAAAAAAATACTGTCGATTCAAAAAAAATGGCATCAAATATATTGATTATAAAGATGCTAAATTTTTATTATACTTAGTAAATGAACAAGGTAAAATTTTACCTCGTCGTTTAACTGGAACTTCTTTGAAATATCAACGTAAGGTTTCAGTAGCTATTAAAAGAGCTCGTCATTTGGCATTAATGCCTTATGTAGGAGATATGTTAAAATAATAAGAGGAAGGATTATGGAAATTATATTAAAACAAGACGTTGAAGCTGTAGGCTTTAAAGATGATATTGTTACTGTTAAAAATGGTTACGGTCGTAACTTTTTAATTCCTCAAGGATTTGCAGTTTTAGCAACAACATCTGCTAAAAAAGTATTAGCAGAAACTTTAAAACAGCGAGCATTTAAAGAAGAAAAAATAATTAAAGATGCTACTAAAATTGCAAATGCAATTAAAGAATTAGAAATTAAAATTGCTGCTAAAACAGCAGATAGCTCTAAATTATTTGGCTCTATAAGTAATGCTAATGTATCAGAAGAATTGGCAAAAGCTGGACAAGAAGTGGATAAAAAATTCATTAAAGTGGAAGGTGGAGTTATTAAAAGACTTGGTAAATACAATACAACAATTAGATTACACCGTGAGGTAATTGTTGAATTACCAATTGAAATTATTGCAGAAGCAAAATAATAACTGCTATTTCTAAAATATTTAAAGCTCACTTAATTTTAAGTGAGCTTTTTTTTTGCAACAAATATTGTTGTTAAATCCTAAAAGCATCCTTAAATTTACCAAACATTTATAAAACTATAATAATGAAAAGAATACTAATATTAGCTTTACTGTCGATTACTATTTTATCGTGTAATCAAAATAAAAAGAACACTTCTATGAATAATGATTTAAAAGGAAATCCATTTTTAAAGGAAAGCACGTTGCCTTACCATGCTCCTGATTTCACTAAAATAAAAAACAAAGATTTTAAACCTGCACTTTTAGAGGCGATGAAACAGCAATCAGAAGCAATAAAAAAGATTGTAAAAAATTCAAAACAACCTACTTTTGATAATACAATACTTGCACTAGAAAAAAGTAAAGAGATGTTAGACAGAGTTAGTAATGTTTTTAATTCTTTAACTGCTGCAAATACTAACGATACTTTAAAAAAGGTACAAACAGAAATTTCTCCTTTAGAAGCAAAACATTTTGACGAAATTTATTTAAATAATAAATTGTTTTCAAAGGTTAAAGCTATTTATGATACTCGAAACAATTTAAAATTAGACGGAGAATCTTTAAAGTTAACGGATTATTATTACAAAAAATTTGTTGCTGCCGGAGCAAATTTATCTGATGAAAACAAAACTAAACTTAAAGATATTAACACAGAACTTGCAACGTTAAGTACTAAATTTAATCAAACCTTACTAGAAGCTAATGCTGCTACAACCATTGAAATTCACGATGTTAAAAAATTGGCAGGAATGTCAAAATCTCAAATTGCAAATATTAAAGATAAAACTAAAGAAAATACTTGGTTATTAACCATTACAAATACTACACAACAATCTCAATTACAGTATTTAGAAAATAGAGAAGTTCGTAAACAATTATTTGAAGCTGGTTGGAGTAGAACTAATGGTGGTAAATATAACACAAAGGGATTAGTAACTAAAATGGTAGAATTGAGAGCTCAAAAAGCAAAACTACTTGGCTTTAAAAATTATGCTTCCTGGAGATTGCAAAATACTATGGCTAAAACACCAGAAGCTGTATTAGATTTATTTGCAAAACTTGTTCCTGCTTCTACTGCTAAAGCACATAAAGAGGCAGAAGAAATTCAAAGAATGATAAAAAAAGAAGGTCAAAATTTTAAATTAGAACCTTGGGATTGGAATTTTTATGCAGAAAAAGTTAGAAAGGCAAAATACAATTTAGATGAAAGTGAAATTAAACCTTACTTTGAGTTACATAATGTGCTAGAAAAAGGAGTGTTTTTTGCTGCAACCAAATTGTATGGAATTACCTTTAAAAAACGTACAGATATTCCTACTTATCAAAAAGATGTAATAACTTATGAATTATTTAATGAAGATGGAACCCCACTTGGCTTGTTTTATGCCGATTATTATGCTCGTCCTTCTAAAAGCGGTGGCGCTTGGATGGATAATTTTGTAACCCAATCTACTTTATACAACAAAAAACCAGTTATTTATAACGTAATGAATATTGCTAAACCTGCTGAAGGAGAACCAACCTTACTTAATTTTGATGAAGTTGAAACTATGTTTCACGAATTTGGTCATGCCTTACACGGATTTTTCGCAAGCCAACATTATCCTAGTATATCAGGCACATCTGTTTCTAGAGATTTTGTAGAATTCCCTTCTCAATTTAATGAACATTGGGCTCTATATCCAGAGGTATTAAAAAACTATGCTTTAAATTATAAAGATGGTAGTAAAATACCAGAAACATTAATTAAAAAGATTAAAAATGCAAGTACATTTAATCAAGGATATAGTTTAACTGAAGTTTTGGCTGCTTCTAATTTAGATATGCTTTGGCATACCATTAATACGGATACTAAAATAAAAGATGTTAATCAGTTTGAAAATAAAGCTTTAAATTCAGTGCATTTATTAGTGAAAGAAGTTCCAACTCGATACCGTTCTACCTATTTTGCTCATATTTTTGCCGGAGGATATTCTGCAGGTTATTATTCTTACTTATGGACTGAAGTGTTAAGTGATGATGCTTACCAATATTTTGAAGAACATAATGGTTTAACTAGAGAAAACGGGCAACGTTTTAGAGACATGGTATTATCTCGCGGAAATACTTTAGAATTAGAAAAAATGTATGAAGAATTTAGAGGTTCAGCACCTAAAATAGAACCAATGATAAAAGCTCGAGGATTAAACTAAAGTTTTAGTTTAAAGTAGTTTACGAATAAAAGTTTTTAACAACATTTCGTTTATAACCTTATTAAAGGCTCACTAAAATGGTGAGCTTTTTTTATTTATATTTGCCAAGAACAAACAAATTTTAATTTAACCAATATACATATGAAAAAAAGATTATTATTTTCATTATTAATTACGGTTTTAACTGTAATTACAGGATTTTCACAAGTAACAACTTCAAAAATTCAGGGAGTTGTTAGTGATGATGGTTCACAAGGGCTTTATGGCGCAAATGTTGTGGCAAAGCATTTACCTACGGGTACAGTTTCTGGAACAATGACACTAGAAAGTGGAAGATTTTCACTTCAAAATTTACGTGTTGGTGGTCCTTATACTATTACTATTAGTTATTTAGGCTTTAAAACAGTAGAATATACAGATGTATATTTATCATTAGGTACAGCGTTTGACGTTAACGTAAAAATGGTTAGCGAAAGCCAACAATTAGGAGAAGTTGTTATTACAGGTGGTAGAAATGCTACTTTTAATAATGATAGAACCGGAGCTAGAACAAGCGTTGGAAAGAGAGAATTAACGAGTCTTCCAACTATTTCAAGGTCTGCAGCTGACTTTACAAGACTAGATCCTTCCGCTTCAGGAGGTTCTTTTGGAGGTAGAAATGACCAGTTTAATAATTTTACTTTAGATGGTTCTATCTTTAATAATCCGTTTGGATTAGATGCTGCTACACCAGGTGGGCAAACAGATGCACAACCTATTTCTTTAGATGCTATTGACCAAATTTCAGTATCAACTGCACCTTATGATGTTACTTTATCCGGTTTTACAGGTGCTTCTGTAAATGCCGTAACAAAAAGTGGAACTAACAAAGTTGCAGGTACGGTTTATGGTTATTATAGAAATCAAGATTTAACAGGTAGTAAAATTAAAGGGCAAAAAATATTTGTTCCTAAATTAGAAGAATCTCAATATGGATTTAGTGTTGGTGCGCCTATTGTAAAAAATAAACTATTTGTGTTTGCAAACTTTGAAAAAGCAGATAGAACAGATTTAGGACAAGATTGGTTACCAAATACAGGTACAGGTGCTATTAATGAATCTAGAGTATTACTTTCTGATTTACAAAATGTACAATCTTCTTTAAGAGGAATTGGTTATGAACCAGGTGAATTTCAAGGTTTTACACATAAATCTGAAAGTACAAAAGGAATTATAAAATTAGATTGGAATATTAATGATAATAACCGATTAGCATTTATTTATAATTTTTTAAATGCTTCAAAAGATTTAAATGCACATCCAACAGCATTAGGATTTAGAGGTCCAAATTCTCAAATTTTACAATTTCAAAATTCAGGATATCAAATTAATAATAATATCGATTCCTACTTAATTGAGTTAAACTCTACATTGGCAGATAATATTTCAAATAAATTTCAAGTTGGCTATACTCATTTTGATGATTATAGAAATTCAATGTCTGCTCCAATGCCAGCTTTTAGAATACAAGATGGAAATGGATCTAACTATATAGTTGCAGGTCACGAACCATTTTCAATAAACAATAAATTAGATCAAAAAGTATTTCAATTTTCTGATAATTTAAATATCAGTAAAGGAAATCATAACTATACTTTAGGTTTTTCATTTGAAAAATTCCAGTTTGATAATTCCTTTAATTTAGGAACTTATGGATTTGCCGATGGTAGAGGATATGTTGGTGCGTTTTTTGGAGATTTCGCGAATATGGCAGACTTTAATACTGCAATTAGCAATGGTTTATTAGCAGATGCTATGGCTAATGCTCAAAATGTATTTGATACTAATAACGCCAACAATTCTTGGACTTTAGCAGAAACTAATGTTGGGCAAATGGCATTTTATGCTCAAGATGAATGGAATGTTACCGATGATTTTAAATTATCTTATGGTATTAGATTTGATAAACCATTATTTTTTGACTCAAAAGATAAAGCACAAGATGTTATCGATTTTCCTGGAAATTATTATGATCCATCCATTGAATATACAGATCCAGATACTGGAAAACCAGTATTTTTTGACTCAACTGAAATGCCTAATAATCAATTCATAGTTTCACCTAGAGTTGGGTTTAACTGGGATGTTAATGGCGATAAAGCAGTTCAATTTAGAGGAGGAACGGGTGTGTTTACAGGTCGTTTTCCTTTTGTTTGGCTAGGAAACCAAATAGCAAATCCAAATGTTTGGTTTTATCAAGTTGTAGATCCTGATTTTAAATTCCCTAGTGTTTGGAGAACTAGTTTAGGATTAGATTATAAATTAGAAAATGGAATTACATTAACTACAGATTTATCTTATACTAAAGATATTAACGGTGCTCAAGTACAAAACTGGGGATTAAATACACCTTCAAACCAATTAAATGGAGTGGATAATCGTAGTACTTATGCAGGTTCTGATATTACTAATAATGCTTATGTATTTACTAATACAGATAAAGGAAGAACTTTTAATGGAACTTTTAAAGCTCAAAAATCTTTTGAAAATAATTTATATCTAAGTTTAGCGTATAACTATTTAGACGCTAAAGATGTAAATTCTATTGAAGCTGAAATTACTGGAGATGCATTTGCAGCGAATCCTGTTGTTGGTGATGCTAATGCAGATATCTTAGGATATTCAAAATATGGAGATAAACACAGAATTATTGGGGTTATTTCTAAATCATGGAAATATGGTGCAGATGATAAATGGAGTACTTCATTAGCATCCTTTTTTGAATATGCACAAGGAGGTAGATTTTCTTATACTTATGGTGGAGATATAAATAATGATGGTTCTAACTTAAATGATTTATTATATGTTCCTACAACTTCAGAAATTAGTCAAATGGCATTTTCTGGAGCTGGACAAGCAACTGCTTTTGATCAATTTATTGCTCAAGATAGTTACTTAAGTGGAAGAAGAGGACATTATGCAGAACGTTATGGTGCTGTTTCACCTTGGAGAGGAAAATGGGATATGAAATTTATTCAAGAATTAAAAGTTTCTAAAGATAATTCCCTTCAATTTAGTATAGATATATTAAATGTTGGAAACTTAATTAATTCTGATTGGGGATTAGTGCAACAACCAAATGCAATTCAACCAATTGGGGTTAATGTAGATGGTTCTGGAAACCCAACATATACTTTTGATCCAAGTCTTCAAAAAACATTTGTTTATAATAGTTCATTATTATCAAGATGGCAAATGCAATTTGGATTACGATATATTTTTAACTAAAATATTTTTTTAATTTTAAACCGCCCAATTGGGCGGTTTTTTTATTATTATGAAATACAGACAACTTACAACAGAACAATTTCAAGAATTACACCAAGAGTTTTCAAAATTTTTAGCTACGCAACAAATTGATAAAAAAGAATGGGAACAGCTTAAAAAAGAAAAGTCTAAAATTGTAGAAGAAGAATTAGCTATTTTTAGCGATTTAGTTTGGGAAGATGTTTTAACAAAAACTAATTATGTGGAGCATATTTCAGAACATCATTTAAATGTTTTTAAATGTTATTCTAAAGAAATAGTTAGAATTTATGTTAAATGGAACTCCACTTCAAAAAGTTTTTTAAATAAAGAAGATTTTAATTGGTTTTTAAAAAATCCTTTAGATAATTCTTTTGAATATTTTAAAGCAACAAAAAAATATTCAGAGAATAGGAACAAAGAAATATTTAATCTTATTGAAAAAGGAGGTCAAATAAGTAATGGCAAATTATTTGATAATCTTATTCAATTAATAAATTAACAACCTTTGGTACACCTATAGTTGCTTTTTCAGCAATATCAATACAATTTAAATTCGGAGTTTTTTGATGTGATATTTTTGGATTTATTATGTAAATAGGGATGGACGGTTTTGTATAATAAATTAGACTTGCGGCAGGATAAACTTGCATAGAAGTTCCTATAATAAGTAAAATATCTGCGGTTTTTACTATTTCAATTGCTGTGTTTAATACAGGTACTGATTCTCCAAACCATACAATATGAGGTCTTAATTGAGAATTCTCTTCACATACATCACCAACTTTTAAATCTTTTTTCCAAGGATAAATTAAATTAGGATTTTTTGTACTACGCACCTTTAATAATTCTCCGTGTAAATGAATTATGTTTGAACTTCCTGATCGTTCATGTAAATCATCCACATTTTGGGTTATTATTTTAACATCAAAATGCTTTTCTAAGGTAACTAACGCTTTATGAGCTGCATTTGGTTTAACTGTTAATAATTGATTTCTTCGTTTATTATAAAAATCTAAAACCAATTTTTGATTATTATTCCAGCCTTGAGGAGAAGCAACTTCCATAATATCATGTCCTTCCCATAAACCGCCTGCATCTCTAAAAGTTTTAATGCCACTTTCTGCACTAATTCCTGCTCCTGTTAAAACCACAATTTTTTTCATAAAAACATATTTTAATTCAAAAGTAAAATTTTATATTTGAACTAACATAAAACTAATGGTAGATTATAAATTGATTACATATTTAGAACAATTTGTTTCTGAAAGGCGAAGAGATTTATTTAAACAAGTATTAGCACAGAGAACCCGACATTTTACGGTTGCAATTGAAGATATTTATCAATCGCATAATGCTAGTGCAGTAGTAAGAAGTTGTGATGTTTTTGGGATTCAAGATGTTCATATAATTGAAAATAAATACAAATTTAGCACTTCTAAACAGGTAGCAAAAGGAGCTCAAAAATGGTTGGATTTTGAATATTATAGGCAAAAAAATATCAATAATACATTAAGTAGCATTGATAATTTAAGACAAAAGGGATATCAAATTGTTGCCACAACACCTCATAATGATTCTTGTTATTTGCAAGATTTTGATGTTTCTAAAAAATCGGCCTTCTTCTTTGGGGTTGAAAAAGCCGGTTTATCTAAAGATGTACTTTTAAATGCGGATGTAAATTTAAAAATTCCTATGGTTGGCTTTACAGAAAGCCTAAATATATCTGTTGCAGCAGCAATAATTTTACAAAGTACTACTGAAAAACTAAAAAAATCTGAAGTGCCTTGGGAACTATCAACCATTGAAAAAGATATAGAATACTTAAAATGGTTAAAAAAATCTATTAAAAGTATTAAAAAAATTGAAGAACGTTTTTTTAGTATGAGTTAGATAAAATAAATTTGGAGTATAAAAATCAATAGTTTGCGTCATCCTACGTTTGAAGTGCAACGAAAAGAAGAAGCAATCTCACTAAAAAGATAAGGATTACTTCAAATTATCAACTATCATTTATAATTTTTGCAATGACGTTACCATTTTCAGTTGTTTATTACGAATTTAAGGTCAAACTGAATATAAAAAAGAAACTACCTAACCACCACCTTTTTTATAGTAGCAATAGAATCGCAGTTTTTAATGGTCACTGTTATATTCTTTAAAGTTTTTATCCCTGTAATATCATATTGAATACAACTATCCACTTTAATTTTATTCCACATATCTACGTCTCCATCTTTTAAAACTTGCAAAACTTGTAAACTATCTATTTCTTTATTTTTAAATGAAGTAGCAACTTTTTCAGAGAAAATAAAATGTTTTTTACTAATGTTTTTTAAAACACGAGCATTTGGCCAGTAATCAAAAGAACTGCTTTTTTTCGATAAAATAAAATTTACAATTACTACGCCAATAAATAATCCAACTAAATAATAGGGTAAACGTTGTTTAAAAGTCATATTATAAAAATAATAGGTTGATATCTCTAAAAGGTAAATTAAACCAATCTGCAACCGTTTTATTGGTTAAAATTCCGTGGTAAAAATACATACCTTTTTGCAAACTTTTATCAAAACGAGCAGCATTTTCAAATCCGCCTGATTCAGCAATGTCCATTAAATAAGGAGTAAAAATATTACTTATGGAAACAGATGCCGTTCGTGCATACCTTGAAGGAATATTTGGCACACAATAATGCACAATACCTCGTTTTTTTATGGTCGGATTTTCGTGTGTTGTTACTTCTGAAGTTTCAAAACATCCACCTCTGTCAATGCTAACATCTACAATTACAGCGCCCTCTTTCATATTATCCACCATTTCTTCCGTTACAATAATAGGTGATCGAGATTTACCACGAACGGCGCCTATGGCAATATCACAACGCATTAACGCTTTTAATAACGTTTTTGGTTGAATGGTAGAAGTATATATAGGATGTTTTAAATTATTTTGTAAACAGCGTAATTTTGTAATAGAATTATCAAACACCTTAACTCGTGCTCCTAAACCTAAAGCGGTTTTAGCTGCAAATTCTCCAACAGTTCCAGCGCCTAAAATAACAACATCGGTAGGAGGTACGCCACCAATATTACCAAATAATAAGCCATTTCCTTCACTATTATTACTCATTAATTCAGCACCAATTAATATGGAAGCTGTTCCTGCAATTTCACTTAAAGATTTTACTACAGAATAAACTCCTTGTTCATCTTGAATAAAATCAAATGCAATAGCAGTAACTCTTTTTTTTGCTAATGTCTCAAAATATTTTTTAGATTGCGTTTTTAACTGTAAAGCTGAAAACAATATACTTTGTGGATTAATGTCTTTAATTTCTTCTATGGTAGGTGGTTCAACTTTTAAAATAATCTTACATTCAAAAGCTTCTTTAGCGCTATAAACAATTTTTGCTCCGGCTTCTGAATAATCTTTATCACTATAATTAGCTCCTTTTCCTGCTCCAGTTTCAATAATAAATTGATGCCCTTGTCCGGTTAATGCTGCTACGGCATCTGGAGTTAAGCAAACTCGTTTTTCTTGGTAATACGTTTCTTTAGGAATTCCAATAACCAGTTTTCCTTTTTGTTTGGCAATTTCTAAAGTCTCTTCTTGAGGAAGAAGTTGTTGTTTGCTAAAAGGAGATTTTATTTTTTTACTCATTATTTTTAAGTTCGATAGTTCGTTGTTGGTTGGTATTTATACTAATTGTGATTATAGTTGCCTTTAAAGGTAGTAAATTTTCTACTTTATTAGGCCATTCAATTAAACACCAATTATTACTGTAAAAATATTCTTCAATACCAATATCTAAAGCTTCTTCTTCAGATTCAATTCTATAAAAATCAAAATGATAAATGTTATCGGATAAATTTGAATAATATTCATTAACCAAAGAAAAAGTAGGAGAGTTAACCACATCTTCTGAGCCTAATTGTTTAACAATCTCTTTAATTAAAGTTGTTTTACCAACGCCCATTTTTCCGTAAAAAAGTAAAATTTTAGAATTGGCAGTTGCTATAATCTCTTTAGCAATTTGTGGTAATTCATTTAAGGTGTATTTTTTTACCATAAAAATTGAATATTATTTTGGTACAAATATAGCACAAGGAATTATCATTTCCTCTAAGGAAATTCCACCATGTTGAAAAGTATTTTTATAATATTTTACATAGTGATTAAAATTGTTTGGATATGCAAAAAAATAGTCTTCTTTAGCAAAAATAAAGGAACTATTAAAGGCTACAGATGGCAATCCTATTTCTTTAGGATGTTTTGAGGCAAATACTTCCTTATCGTTATAGGTTAAACTTCTGCCAGTTTTATAACGCAAATTAGAACTGATGTTTTTATCTCCAATAACTTTAGATGGTTCTTTAACATTTATGGTGCCGTGGTCTGTAGTAATAATTAATTTTAAACCTAATTTTTGCGCTTTTTGTATCATTTCTAATAATGGAGAATTTAAAAACCAACTTTTAGTTAATGATCTGTAAGCTTTATCATCATTAGCTAATTCCTTTATAACTTCCATTTCGGTTTTTGCGTGAGATAGCATATCTACAAAATTGTACACAATTACGGTTAAGTCGTTTTCTTTAATGGCATTAAAATTTTCCGCAAGTTGTTTTCCACTTCTTAAATTAGTGATTTTAAAATAAGCTGTTTTTATATTTTGCCGTAATCTTTTTAATTGCTCATTTAAAAAATCTTCTTCATATAAATTTTTTCCTCCTTCATCCGTGTCGTTTTTCCAATAATTAGGAAATTTTTGTTCCATTTCTAAAGGCATTAATCCAGAAAAAATAGCGTTTCGTGCATATTGTGTTGCGGTAGGTAAAATACTGTAAAATGCTTTTTCTTCCTGTTTTTTATAATATTTACTAATTATTTGTTCTAATACAAAATATTGATCGTAACGTAAATTATCGATTACCACAAGTAAAGTTCCTTTAGAAGAATTTATTTCTGGAAGAATTACCTTTTTAAATAAAGAATTAGACATAATAGGAGCATTTTCACTATCCATCCAATCTGTATAATTTTTCTTTATAAATTTAAAAAATAGAGAGTTAGCTTCTTTTTTTTGACTTTCTAAAATCTCTATCATGCCACTGTCACTAATATTCTCAAGTTCTAACTCCCAATAAACCAGTTTTTTATAAATATCAATCCATTCTTCATAGTTGTTTACCATAGCTAAATCCATAGCTATTTTCCTAAATTCTTGCTGATAATTTGAAGTCGTTTTTTCAGAAATTAAACGAGAATGATCTAAGTTCTTTTTTAAACTCAATAAAATCTGATTTGGATTTACAGGTTTAATTAAATAGTCTGCAATTTTATTACCAATAGCTTCTTCCATAATGTATTCCTCTTCACTTTTAGTTATCATTACTATTGGAATATTAGGATGAATGGCATTAATTTCTAAAAGTGTTTCTAAACCACTTAACCCTGGCATATTTTCATCTAAAAAAATAATATCAAACATTTTTTCTTTACACATTTCAATAGCGTCTGTACCATTTGTAGAAGTAAATACTTCATATCCTTTCTTTTCTAAAAAAAGAATATGCGGTTTTAATAAATCAATTTCATCATCTACCCATAAAATGTTTATATTGCTACTCATATTGTTATCTTTGCCTTATTAGTTATAAAAATAATTATTTTGATCGAAAAAAAATCAAATAAACTTAAAATATTAAACGATCCAATCTATGGCTTTATTATTATTCCAAGTGCTTTAATATTTGACCTAATAGAACACCCTTATTTTCAGCGATTAAGACGGATTTCGCAAATGGGATTATCGTACTTAGTTTATCCCGGAGCTCATCATACAAGATTTCATCATGCAATTGGTTGTATGCATTTAATGCAAAAGGCAGTTCAATTATTGCGATTTAAAGGTACGGTAATTTCAAAAGATGAAGAAACTGCACTTTATGTTGCTATTTTATTACACGACATTGGTCACGGAGCATTTTCGCATGCACTAGAACATAGTATAGTTTCTAACATTAATCACGAAACTATTTCATTGAAATATATGGAGGTTTTAAATGTAGAGTTTAAAGGTAAACTTTCATTGGCTATTGAAATTTTTAAAGGAAATCATCCCAAGAAATTTTTATACCAACTTATTTCTAGTCAGTTAGATATGGATAGATTAGATTATTTAAAACGAGATAGTTTTTATACAGGCGTTGCCGAAGGAAATATAAATTCGGAACGTTTAATAACGATGCTTAATGTAATAGATAATCAATTGGTTATTGAGGAAAAAGGAATTTATTCTGTAGAAAAATTTTTAATAGCTCGTCGGTTTATGTACTGGCAAGTATATTTACATAAAACGGGGGTTGTTGCTGAAAAGTTGCTCGAAAAAGTTTTAAAAAGAGCAAAAGAATTAGCACTAAAAGGAGTGAAGTTGCCAGCAAGTAAATCGTTTACCTATTTCTTATACCATCAAATTGATGCTGGAAATTTTACCAAAGAAACCTTAAAAACATTTGCCAAATTAGATAATTACGATGTTTTTTCATCTATAAAAGAATGGATTTCCAATGATGATTTTATCCTTTCAAAACTATCCGAAAGCCTAATAAATAGAAAATTACCTAAAGTAATTCTTCAAAATAAACCATTTACCGAAGCACAAATAGAAGAAGCTAAAAAAGAAGCACAAAAAACATTAAAATTATCTGACGAGGAAATAGAATATTTTGTTTTTCATGGAAAAGTATGTAATCAAGCATATAATGCTACCAATGATACTATTAATATTCTTTTTAAAAATGGAGAAGTGGAGGATATTAAAAATGCATCCGACCAATTAAATATTCAAGCGCTTTCAAATACGGTATATAAGTATTTTTTGTGTTTTCCTAAAAATAGGTAGTGTTCTAGTTTTTTTTTACTTTTGTAGGCAATGAAATTTACAGCAAATCAAATAGCAGACATTTTAGAAGGTACCGTTGTTGGCGATGCTACAATTGAAGTAGATAAACTTTCTAAAATTGAAGAAGGGCAAAAAGGGTCATTAACTTTTTTATCAAACCCAAAATACACACATTTTATTTATTCTACAAATGCTTCCATAGCCATTGTTAATAATGAATTTGTACCAGAAAAAGAAATTAAAACTACTTTAATTAAAGTAGAAGATGCCTATAAATCATTTTCCAAATTATTAGCTTATTATAATGAAATTCGGTTAAATAAATCTGGAATTGAAAAGCCAAATTTTATAAGTGAATCTTCAACATTAGGTAAAGATATTTACATTGCAGCTTTTTCTTATATTTCTGATAATGTAAAAATTGGAAATAATGTAAAAATTTACCCAAATACTTTTATTGGAGATAATGTTCAAATAGGAGACAATACCATAATTATGGCGGGCTCAAAAATTCATTCCGATTGTATTATCGGTGAAAATTGTGTTTTGCATGCAGGAGTAATTTTAGGAGCCGATGGTTTTGGATTTGCTCCAAATGAAAAAGGTGTTTTTAGTAAAGTTCCTCAAATTGGCAATGTAATAATAGAAGACAATGTAGATATTGGAGCCTACACCACTATAGATAGAGCCACATTAGGTTCAACTATTATTAGAAAGGGCGTAAAATTAGATAATCAAATTCAAATTGCTCACAATGTTGAAGTTGGTGAAAACACAGTAATTGCTGCACAAACAGGTATTGCTGGTTCTACTAAAATAGGTGCTAATTGTATGTTTGGAGGACAAGTAGGAATAGTGGGGCATATTACTATTGGAAATAACGTTAGAGTTCAAGCACAATCCGGAATAGCTCGAAATGTAAAGGATAATGAGGTAATTCAAGGTACTCCTGCTATAGGATATGCAGATTATAATAAATCTTATGTGTATTTTAAAAAATTACCTGAGTTGGCAGCAACTATTAATTTGTTAGAAAAGGAAATTAAAGAATTAAAAAAATTAAAAGAATAAATGATTAATATGGGCACAAACCAAAAGACAATTAAATCGGAAGTTTCATTATCTGGCGTTGGGTTACACACGGGTAATCATGTTACCATGACCTTTAAACCTGCTCCGGAAAACCACGGAATTTCATTTGTAAGAGTTGACTTAGAAGGCTCTCCCGAAATTGAAGCCAGTGCTGAATATGTAGTAAATACACAAAGAGGAACAAATTTAGAGAAAAGAGGCGTGTTTGTAAATACTTCAGAACATGTTTTAGCAGCAGTTACAGCTTTAGATATTGACAATATTAAAATTGAAATTGACGCTGCAGAACCTCCTATTATGGATGGTTCCTCTATTCATTTTGTAAAAGCATTAGAAAAAGCAGAAATTATTGAGCAAGATGAAAAACGAGAAGAATTTATTGTAAAAGAAATTATTACTTATAAAGATGATGAAACTGGTAGCGAAATAATATTAATGCCAAGTGATGAATATCAAATTACCACTATGGTAAATTTTGGAACTAAAGTATTAGGTACCCAAAATGCAACCTTAGATTCATTGAAAGATTTTAAAACAGAAATAGCAGCCGCAAGAACTTTTAGTTTTTTACATGAACTAGAAACCTTATTAGATCATGATCTTATTAAAGGTGGCGACTTAAATAATGCCATAATTTATGTAGATAAAGAAATTTCTACAGATACTATGGAAAAACTAAAAAAAGCTTTTAATAAAGAAAGTATTACTACTAAACCAAATGGTATTTTAGATAATTTAACATTGCGCTGGCCAAATGAAGCAGCTCGTCATAAATTATTGGATGTTATTGGTGATTTAGCTTTAGTTAAAACAAAAATTAAAGGAAAAGTAATCGCAAATAAACCTGGTCATATGGTAAATACCATATTTGCAAAAAAATTACAAAAAATAATAAAGCACGAAAAAAGGAATAATGTCCCAAAATTTGATTTAAGTAAACCTCCTTTAATGGATGTTAATAAAATTATGAGCATTTTACCTCATAGACCTCCATTTTTGTTGGTAGATAGAATTATTGAATTATCGGATACCCATGTTGTTGGATTGAAAAATGTAACCATGAATGAACCTTTTTTTGTTGGTCATTTTCCTGAAGCACCTGTTATGCCAGGTGTGTTGCAAATTGAAGCTATGGCACAATGTGGAGGCATTTTAGTATTAAGTTCTGTGCCAGATCCTGAAAATTATCTTACTTATTTTATGAAAATGGATAATGTTCGTTTCAAACAAAAAGTATTACCTGGAGATACATTAATTTTTAAAGCAGAATTAATTTCTCCAATACGTAGAGGAATTTGCCATATGCAGGCTTGCGGTTATGCTAATAATAAGCTTGTAGTAGAGGCCGATTTAATGGCACAAATTGTAAAAAAAGATAAAGTATGAATCAGCCTTTAGCGTATATTCACCCTGGAGCAAAAATAGCAACCAATGTAGTGGTTGAACCATTTACTACAATTTATAATAATGTAACCATTGGTGCAGGTACTTGGATTGGTTCTAATGTTACCATAATGGAAGGTGCAAGAATTGGAAAAAATTGTAGAATATTTCCTGGAGCCGTAATTTCAGCTATACCACAAGATTTAAAATTTGATGGAGAAGATTCTTTAGCAATTATTGGAGACAATACAACTATTAGGGAGTGTGTAACTGTAAACAGAGGAACTAAAGCATCTGGTAAAACACAAATTGGAAATAACTGCCTTATTATGGCAACTTCTCATATTGCACACGATTGTCGCATAGGAAATCATTGTATATTAGCAAATGGCTCTGTAATTGCAGGGCACGTAACCTTAGGTGATTATGCAATATTAAGTGGGCTAGTAGCTGTGCATCAGTTTATTCATATTGGCTCTCATGCAATGGTATCTGGTGGTTCGCTAGTTAGAAAAGATGTTCCTCCTTACACTAAAGCAGGAAAAGAACCTATTTCATATATAGGAATAAATTCTATAGGATTAAGACGAAGAGGATTTATAACAGAAAAAATTAGAGAAATTCAAAATATTTACAGAATTTTATATCAAAAAAATTACAATACCACACAGGCTTTAGAAAAAATTGAAGCTGAAATGGCAGCAACTAAAGAAAGAGATCAAATCATTCTTTTCATTAAAAACTCACAAAGAGGAATAATGAAAGGATATTCAGGAAGTTAACTTATAAAAAATTACAATGGCAACAACATCAGATATCAGAAATGGATTATGCATAAAATATAATAATGATATTTTTAAAATAGTAGAATTTTTACATGTAAAACCAGGAAAAGGACCTGCATTTGTTAGAACAAAATTAAAAAGTTTATCTACAGGAAAAGTTTTAGATAATACCTTTCCTGCAGGTAGAAAAATTGAAGATATACGAGTTGAAACTCAAAAATTTCAATTTCTTTATCCTGAAGGAGATACTTTTCATTTTATGAATACTCAAGATTATAATCAAATTACCTTACAAAAAGAAGTTTTAGATGCACCTGATTTATTAAAAGAAGGTGAAGTGGTTACTATTATAATTAATACGGAAGATGATATGCCTCTGTCGGTTGAAATGCCTAATAGTGTTATATTAGAAATATCTCATACAGAACCTGGTGTTAAAGGTAATACCGCAACTAATGCCACAAAACCTGCAACGGTTGAAACCGGAGCAACAATAAATGTCCCTTTATTTATTAATGAAGGAGATAAAGTTAAAATTGATACTGCAAAAGGAGCATATTTAGAACGAGTAAAAGAATAACTTATGAAATTTCCTCGTACCTATTCCTTAGAAGAAATTGCAGAAATTACAGGAGCAACTTTTGTTGGACCTCCAAATTTTCCAGTGACAGGTTTTAATGAAATTCACGTTGTAGAATCTGGCGATATAGTTTTTGTGGATCACCCAAAATATTATGATAAGGCTTTAGAATCAAAAGCAACGGTTGTTTTAATCAATAAAAAGGTCAAATGCCCACAAGATAAGGCACTTTTAATTTCAAAAGATCCATTTAACGATTTTAATAAATTAGCTAAACATTTTAATCCATTTAAAAAAGCTAGTAAAACTAAGGCGTCAACTGCTCAAATTGGAAAAAATACGATTATTCAACCTACAGTTTTTCTAGGAAATAACGTAACTATTGGTGATAATTGTTTAATACATGCCAATGTAACTATTTATGACAATGTAGTTATAGGTAATAATGTTACCATACATTCTGGAACTATATTAGGAGCGGATGCTTTTTATTATAAAAAAAGGTCTGAAGGATATGATAAATTAATTTCAAGTGGTAGTGTTTTAATTGAAGATAATGTAGATATTGGAGCACTTTGTACAATAGATAGAGGAGTATCAGGAATTACAACTATTAAAAAAGGAACCAAAATAGATAATCAAGTTCAAATTGGGCATGATACTATTATAGGTGAAAAATGCTTAATAGCATCACAAACAGGTGTTGCTGGTTGTGTAGTAATAGAGGATAAAGTTACTTTATGGGGACAAGTTGGTACAAATAGCGGAATAATCATTGGTAAAGGAGCTGTTGTTTTAGGGCAAACGGGTGTTACTAAATCTATAAAAGGAGGTAAAACTTATTTTGGAACACCAGTGGAAGAATCAAGAATGAAATTAAAAGAATTAGCAGGATTAAAACAGCTATTAAAAAATCAAAAAAAATAAACTAATCTGACTAAAAAGAAATAATATAAATTAACTTTGTAAATAAGTTTTAAATCTTTAATAAATATACATAAATGAGTGTTTTAGTAGATAAAAATTCAAATATAATAGTACAAGGTTTCACAGGAAGCGAAGGTACTTTTCATGCAGGACAAATGATTGATTACGGAACTAACGTAGTTGGTGGTGTTACACCTGGAAAAGGAGGTCAAACACATTTAAATAAACCAGTTTTTAACACAGTACAAGATGCTGTTGATAAAGTAAAAGCAGATACCTCTATTATTTTTGTACCGCCAGCATTTGCTGCCGACGCTATTATGGAATCTGCAGCAGCAGGAATTAAAGTAATTATTTGTATTTCTGAGGGTATTCCTGTAGCAGATATGGTAAAAGTAAAAGAATATATTGCTAATAAAGATTGTAGATTAGTTGGTCCTAACTGCCCAGGTGTAATTACACCAGATGAAGCTAAAGTAGGTATTATGCCAGGTTTTATCTTTAAAAAAGGAAAGGTTGGAGTAGTTTCTAAATCAGGAACTTTAACTTATGAAGCTGCTGACCAAGTGGTTAAAAATGGTTATGGAATTTCAACTGCAATTGGTATTGGTGGAGATCCTATTATTGGAACCACTACAAAAGACGCTATTGAAATGTTTATGAATGATGACGAAACAGATGCTATTGTTATGATTGGTGAAATTGGAGGTCAATTAGAAGCAGAAGCTGCGGAATGGATTAAAAAAACTGGAAATAAAAAACCAGTTATTGGGTTTATTGCCGGGCAAACAGCTCCTAAAGGAAGAACAATGGGACACGCAGGTGCAATAGTTGGTGGTAAAAATGATACTGCTCAAGCAAAAATGGAAATATTAAGACAAAATGGAATTCACGTTGTTGAATCTCCAGCTAAAATTGGAGCAAAAGTAGCTGAAGTTTTAGGTTAATCTTAATTTTTAATAAAATAGAAGCTTCCTTTTAAAAGGAAGCTTTTTTTGTATCTAATTTGTATATTTGAATCTACAAAAATCAATTAAATGAAATTACTAGAAAATAAAAATACCTTAATTACTGGAGCAACTAGAGGTATTGGAAAAGGAATTGCTTTAGAATTTGCCAAACAAGGTTCTAATATTGCTTTTACCTTTAACGCATCTGTAGATGCAGCTTTAGAACTTGAAAAAGAATTAGAAACTTATGGTATTAAAGCAAAAGGTTACCAATCAAACGCAGCAAATTTTGATGCGGCTCAAAAATTAGCAAAAAATGTTTTGGCTGAATTTGGTTCTATTGACGTATTAATTAATAATGCTGGAATAACAAAAGATAATTTATTAATGCGTATTTCAGAAGATGATTTTGATAAGGTGATTGAAGTTAATCTTAAATCGGTTTTTAATCTTACCAAAGCAGTAATTAGACCAATGATGAAACAACGAAAAGGTTCTATTATAAATATGAGCTCTGTTGTTGGTTTAAAAGGAAATGCTGGTCAGGCAAACTATGCGGCTTCTAAAGCAGGAATAATAGGGTTTTCAAAATCTGTAGCTTTAGAGTTGGGTTCAAGAAACATTAGAAGTAATGTTATTGCTCCTGGATTTATTGAAACAGAAATGACCGCCAAATTACCTGAAGAAACTGTAAAAGAATGGAGAAACGCTATTCCTTTAAAAAGAGGTGGTACACCTGAAGATATAGCTAATGCTTGTGTGTTTTTAGCTTCAGATATGAGCGCTTACATTACAGGACAAACCTTAAGTGTAGATGGTGGCATGCATACCTAAAATTTATTTATTTTGAATTTAACTACAGTTTTATTACTAATTATGGCAATTTTTATTGCTTTAATTATAACTGTATTTCAATATTTTTATAAAACTGAAAGAGAAGGTAAACTGAAATATGTACTTTCTCTTTTTCGTTTTTTAAGTATTTTTTTTATAGTACTACTTTTTATAAATCCTTCTATTAAAAAAACAAGCTATAAAAATGTTAAACCAAAATTATTTGTAGCTGTAGATAATTCTCAATCTATAAAATTTAATAAAAACGATTCCATAGTTAATCGTTTAATTAAGCAAATTCAATATAATAAAGATTTAAATAAAAAATTTGATACTCACTATTATAGTTTTGGAAAAGACATTAAAGTGTTAGATAGTTTAAATTTTAATGAAACCGCCTCCAATTTTACGCTTCCATTAGAAACTTTCTCTGAAATTTCTCCAGTTACTAAATCTCCAATAATTTTAATTTCTGACGGAAATCAAACTACTGGGACTTTAGATTATACAAATTATAAAAATGAAATTTACCCAGTAATTGTAGGAGATACAAGTACTTTTGATGATATTAAAATTAGTACTATTAATATAAATAAAACTACTAATCTTAATAATAATTTTCCAGTAGAAATATTTATTAATTACGATGGTAAGTTTCCAGTAACTAAAAAGTTATCTGTTTATAATGGTAAGGAATTAGTATATTCTAAAAAAATAAATTTATCAAGATTAAATAACAGTGAAAATACATTGCTTTATTTAAAAGCGGATAAAAAAGGAAAACAATATTTTAGAGCAACTATAGAAGCTTTAAAAAATGAAAAAAACAGGAGTAATAATTCTATTTATTTTAGTGTTAACGTGATAGAAAAAATTACTAAAATAGCTATAATTTCTACTATAAATCATCCAGATATAGGAGCATTAAAAAATGCTATCGAAAGTAATAAACAGTTTAAAGTTGATTTAATTAATAATTTAGATAAAGATATTAAATATGTTGATTATCAATTATATATATTATATCAACCTGATGTAAAGTTAAAAAATATATTTAATCAAATTAATAGTTTACATAAAAATTATTTAATAATTTCTGGTTTGCATACCAATTGGAATTATTTGAATAAATTCCAAAACTATTTCAAAAAAAACAGCCTTCAAAAAAGTGAAAAATATGAAGGAGAATTAAATGATAACTATAGTAAGTTTGTTATTAAAAATATTAATTTTTCTGATTTTCCACCGTTAATAACAAGTTTTGGAGATTTTAGTTTTAATATATCTTATGAAGTTTTATTATTTAAAAGTATAAATGGAATAAACACTAAACAACCTTTGTTAACAACATTAAGAACTAACAATCAAAAAATTGCATTATTAGATGGAGAAAATATTTGGAAATGGAGAATGCAAAGTTTTTCTAAAAATAAATCATTTTTAAATTTTGATAATTTTATTACCAGTTTAATACAATATTTATCAGCTTACAAGAGTAAAAAGAGGATAAAAGTTAATGCTAAATCTATTTATAATTCTAATGAAGTAATTAAAATATCGGCAAGTTATTTTAATGAAAACTCTGAATTAGATACTCGAAAAGGACTTTGGTTAGCCATCTTTAATAAACACAATAAAAGTATAAAAAAGAGTCCATTCACTGTGGATAAAAACCAATATAAAGTTTTTGTATCTAACTTAAAATCAGGTTTATATAAATATAGTATTAGTGATAAAAATAATAGAGTTTATTACCAAAATAGCTTTAAAATTACGGACTTTAATATGGAAAAGCAGTTTCAAAATTCTAACTCAAAATATCTATTAACCTTAGCGAAAGGCACTCATGGGAAATTAGTTTATCCGAATAATTTAAGTAGTTTAATTAAAAAATTGGTTGCTAATCCTAATTATCAAACTGTTCAAAATAAGGTAAAAACAACCGTTTCTTTAATAAATATTAATTGGCTTTTATTTTTGATTGTTTTCTTTTTAAGCTCCGAATGGCTGATTAGAAAATATATTGGAAAAATGTAACCAACTTTAAAATATTATACTTTTAATTTTGTTTAAATTATAAATTAAATTGATAATTAAATTAAAAAAAACAATTAAATCTATATATAAATTATGTTAAAAGATTTCATATTTGTACTATCCAATGAAAAAAGCATTAGTAGTCATATTATCTTTTATCCTTTTATTTCAAAGTTTAAACTTTAAAATAACGGATGTTTTAATGATTTCTAATCTTGTGGAGCATATTAAAGATCATTTTAAGAAAGGAGATAGTGTTGCTGAGTTTATTGCATTGCACTATGGTAATAAATATGGAAGTCATAAGGATAAAGATAAAGAACATCAAAAGTTACCATTTCATAGTGATACAAACTCTCTTTATAAAATAAATTTTTTAGATTTTTCAGATAAAACAACTAATATCTCAACAGAGTATCCGTCAGAAAGCAAACATTTTATTTATGTAGAAACGTTTCAGAATCTTTTAGAACACTCTATTTTTCAACCACCTAAAACAGCATAATTAATTTCGTTTTTAAACAAGGTAATCTACTAATGTTTAATGGATTATCACTACATTGAATAACTAAATAATTAATTATGTTACAAAAAATTATTAAGCTAAGTATTAGCAATAAACTCATTATTTTATTAATTACTGCTGCTATTTTTGGTTTTGGCTTATTCTCATTAACTCAAATACCAATTGGAGCTGTTCCAGATGTTACAAATAATCAAGTACAAGTTATAACAACATCAAGAAATTTATCAACACAAGACGTTGAACAATTTATTACTTATCCAGTTGAATTAGAAATGGCTAATCTGCCTGGAGTAAAAGAAATTAGATCAATTTCAAAATTTGGTTTATCAGTTGTAACCATTGTTTTTGAGGATAATTTAGGAACTTATTTACCTCGTCAATTAATTGCAGAAAAAATAAAATCCGCTTCAGAAAAAATTCCTCAAGGTTTTGGCACACCCCAAATGGGACCAATTACAACAGGATTAGGAGAAATATATCAATATATTTTAGACACAAAACCTGAATATAAAGATAAATACTCGGCTATGGAACTTCGAACTATCCAAGATTGGATAGTTAGACGTCAACTTTCAGGTATTCCTGGAGTGGTTGAAGTAAATACTTGGGGTGGTTATTTAAAACAATATGAAGTTGCTTTAAATCCTGAGAAGTTAAAATCTATGAATATTACCCATACTCAAATTTTAGATGCTATTCAAAAAAATAATAGTGTAGCAGGAGGTGGTTATATTGAAAAAACTAATGAAAGTTATTTTGTTAGAGGGGAAGGCTTGATTAAATCCTTAGACGATATTAAAAATATTGTTGTAAAAAATATTGAAGGTGTCCCAGTTTTAATAAAAGACCTAGCAGATGTAAATTATGGTTATGCAAATCGATTTGGAGCAATAACGGGTAATGGAGAAGGTGAAAAGGTGTTAGGACAAGTGATGATGCTTAAAGATGGAGATTCTAATAAGGTAATTAAAGCGGTTAAAACGCGTATTGCTGAAATTCAAAAAACACTTCCTAAAGGTGTTTACATTAATGGATTTTTAGAACGAAGTGAGCTAATAGGTAAAACCACATTTACTATAGCTGAAAATTTAATTTTAGGTATTATAATAGTAATTTTTGTAGTTATTTTATTACTAGGAAGTTTTAGATCAGGTTTAGTTGTTGCATCTGTAATTCCACTAGCATTATTATTCACATTATCTATGATGTATGTTTTTGGAGTGGATGCTAATTTAATGAGTTTGGGAGCTATAGATTTTGGTATTATTATAGATGGAGCGGTTATAATTGTAGAATACATTGCTTATAAAATAACAAGTAATAGAAAGGAATTAATGCTGCTTTCAAAAAGTGACAGACAAAATAGTATTGATAAAATTACTTATGAAAGTAGTTCTAAAATGATGACTTCTGCTGTTTTCGGGCAGTTAATAATTTTAATTGTTTTTATTCCAATACTATCGCTAAGTGGTGTAGAAGGAAAAATGTTTAAACCAATGGCAATGGCGTTTAGTTTTGCTTTAATTGGAGCAATTTTTTTATGTTTTACTTACGTGCCAGTTATTTCTTCCATATTTTTAAAACCAGAAAAAGTTACAAAAGATAATGTTTCCAAAAAATTAATGGCTTTTTTCTATAAATTATATGAACCTGTAATTAAATGGGCATTACATCACAAAAAAATAGTAATAGGTTCTTCAATAGTTTTATTAATTTTCACAGCAATATTGTTTAGTAGAATGGGAGGTGAGTTTATACCAACACTTGATGAAGGCGATTTTGTAATTCAACCTGTATTAAAAACAGGAACTTCATTATCCAAAACCACAGAGATAACTACAAAAATTGAACAAATTTTACTAAATAATTTTCCTGAAGTAGCTCAAGTAGTTTCACGAATTGGAGCGGCAGAAGTTCCTACAGATCCAATGTCAATGGAAGAAAGTGATATTATAGTCAAATTAAAACCTAAAAAAGAATGGGTTTCTGCAGAATCCAAAGATGAATTAGCGGATTTATTTAAGGAAAAATTAGCAATTATTCCTGGTATTGAATTAGAATTTACCCAACCAATTGAAATGCGTTTTAACGAGTTAATTACTGGAGTTAGAGCAGATGTTGCCGTTAAAATTTTTGGTGATGATTTAAAAATATTAGCTAGTAAAGCCAATGAAATTAAAAATAAAATCTCTAATGTTGACGGTGCCTCGGATATTATCGTTGAAAAAGTTGTTGGATTACCTCAAATGACGGTTACTTACAACAGAAAAAAAGTAGCTAGATATGGATTAAATATAGAAGCATTAAATCAGGTGGTTTCTATGGCTTTTGCAGGTCATACTTTAGGAAATGTGTTTGAAGGAGAACGAAGATTTGATTTAGTAGTTAGGTTTCAATCTAAATTTCGGAAAAATATAGAAAATTTAAAAAATTTATATGTAGATACTCCTTTTGGGAACAAAGTTCCATTGCGCGAGTTGGCAAATATAGAATATACAAAAGGTCCAGCAAAAATATCTAGAGATAATACCAAAAGACGTATTGTTGTTGGTATTAACGTTAGAAATAGAGATATGGAATCTGTAGTAGATGATGTTAAACATATAATTGAAACACAAGTAAAGTTACCAGTTGGTTATACGGTTTCTTATGGTGGACAATTCGAAAATTTAAATAGTGCCAAAGCACGTTTAAAATTAGCTGTACCAATTGCGTTATTTTTAATATTTATTTTATTGCACTTTGCATTTAATTCTATAAAAGAAGCCTTAATGATTTACTCAGCAATTCCACTTTCTGCTGTTGGAGGCGTTTTACTTTTATATTTAAGAGGTTTACCTTTCAGTATTTCTGCAGGGGTAGGATTTATTGCATTGTTTGGTATTGCGGTATTAAATGGAATTGTACTTATTGAGCATTTAAAATCATTAAAAAAACATGGAATGGACGATGTTAATGAACGAATATTAAAAGGAACCAAAGAACGTTTGCGTCCAGTTATTTTAACTGCAGCAGCCGCAGCATTAGGATTTTTACCAATGGCTATTTCAACAAATGCAGGTGCAGAAGTACAACGTCCATTAGCTACAGTAGTTATAGGTGGGCTTATTACAGCAACGGTTTTAACTATGGTAGTGTTGCCAGTTTTATATGCAATTTTTGATACTAAAAAGTTTACAGTGAAAAAAAGAAAAAAAAGAGGAACATCTACTTTAATAGTGCTGTTATTGTTAATACCAGTTGTTAGTTTTTCGCAACAAAAAACGATATCGTTAAATGAAGCTATTTCATTAGCAATTGAAAATAATAAACAATTAAATATTAAAAATTTAGAGTATAAAAAAAGTTCTAAATTAATTAATAGTGCTTTTAATATTGCAAAAACTAAAGTGTATTACGAGAAAGATAGAACTAATTTAGGAACAGATGGTAAACCATTTGAAACTTATGGTATAGATCAGATTATTGAATTTCCAACAATTTATTTTGCTAGAAAAAAAGCAAATAAAATTACAGTAAACTTAACTGAACTATCTTACGAAATGGCTAAAAACGATTTAATAAAAAATGTATCAAAATCGTATTATAAAATAGTTTACCTACATAAAAAACTAAATCATTTAATTTATATAGATAGTTTGTATCAAAATTTTTCTAAAGCAGCTAAAAGAAAATATGAGCTTGGTGAAACAAATTATTTAGAAATGATTACTTCACAATCTAAATACAAGCAATATTCCTCAAAATTAAGCCAGCTTAAAAATGATATTACTATTGCATATCAAGAGTTGAATATATTGCTTCAAACGGATGAAAGTTATAAAATATCCACAGAAAAATTACTAAAACTTCCTGTAAAAAAAGTCAATGTAAAAACACATTTAGTAAATAGGTACTATACGCAAAATAGTAAATTATTTAAAGCTAAAAAGGAAATGGAAACTCAAGTTTTATTGCCCGATTTACATTTTAATTATTTTAATAGTAAAGATTTAATTGCCAATAATTCTGTAAATAGTTTTCAAGCAGGAATTTCAATTCCATTGTTTTTTGCTGAAAAATCATCAAAAATTTCAGCAGCAAAAATAGATAGTGATATTGCAGAGGAACTTGCTTTTGATGCTAAATCAAAATTAAAATATAAATATTTGAATTTATTGGAAGAACTTAAAAAAAATGAGTCTCAATTAAAATACTTTGAAGAAAATGGTAATTTTTTAGCAAAAGAAATTTTAAAAACAGCAACGGCAAGTTATAAAAATGGACAAATTGATTTTTATCAATTTATTCAAAGTATTGAAACTGCTAATCAAATAAATATCAGTTATTTAATTAATTTAAATTCTTTTAATCAAATAGCTTTAGAAATAAACTATTTAAACTTATAAATCATGAAAAATTATATAATAAATACACTATACTTAATTTCAATTTTTACAGTATTGGTTTCTTGTAATGAATCAAAACCAACAGATAAAAATGAAAAAACGGCGTTGGAAACTGCTGATTTAATTGAAATAACAAAACCTCAATTTGAAACAGCAAAAATGGAGTTAGGAAATGTTTCCTTACAAAAATTTAATGAAACCATACAAACAAATGGCATGGTTGATGTTCCACCAGCTAATAAAGCAAAAGTGAGTGCTATTATGGGCGGTTACATTAAAACATCTCCTTTATTAGTAGGTAATAAAGTAAAAAAAGGACAACTACTTTTAACTATTGAAAATCCTGATTTTATTGAAATACAGCAAAATTATTTAGAAGTATCTCAAAAATTGAATTATTTAAAAAGCGAATACAATCGACAAAAAACATTATTTGCTGAAAAAATATCCTCTCAAAGAAATTTTTTAAAAACAGAAAGCGATTATAAAAGTGCTTTGGCTTTGCATAATGGATTAACTCAAAAGTTAAGGTTAATGAATATAAATGCATCAAATATTAAAACTGGTAATATAACTTCAATAATACCAGTTTATGCTCCAATTAAAGGAAGTATTACTTTAATTAATGCTAGTGTTGGGAAATTTATGAACGCTTCAGATGTGTTACTAGAAATTATAAATGATGAACACAAACACCTTGAATTAGTTGTATTTGAAAAAGACGTTTTAAAAATTAAAAAAGGCCAAAATATTCAATTTAAAATACCTGAAAATTCAGATAAAATTTATAGTGCTGAAGTGCATTTAATAGGGAAATCTATTGATGAAATAACTAGAACTGCAAAAGTTCATGGGCATTTAAAAAATGAAAATGAACCATTTTTAGTTGGCATGTTTGTTGAAGCTCAAATTTTAGTTAATTCGGTTGAAAAAATAGCTTTACCTACAAGTGCATTATTGGAAGATAATGGAAACTTTTATATTTTAGTTCTTAAAGAAGAAAATGATATTACTCTAAATTTTGAAAAAGTTAAAGTTAAAATAGGTTTAAAATCAGAAAACTGGATGGAAATAATTGATGAGAATTCAACCTTGCAAAACAGAAAAGTATTAACCAGTGGTGCTTTTCTACCTAAAAAAGAATAATTTTTATTCTTTACAATAAGTAATTTGTAATTTGAGTTTTGTATTTTTAACAACTAATTTAAAAAAGAACTATAAAATGAGTAGTCAACAGCAAATGCAATTACCAAAATCTATTATACCTATTATTTTTTTAGTTATAATTGGTTTAATTTTTATTTCGAAATCAACTGTTAATATTGACGCTGGTGAAGCTGGTGTTTTATGGAAACGGTTTGCCGGAGGAGTTGTAACCGATCAGCCTCCTTTAGGGGAAGGATTTCATATTGTTGCACCTTGGAATACAGTTACCGTATATGAAGTTAGACAACAAGAATTATTTGAAAAAATGAAAGTTTTATCTTCAAACGGATTAGATATTCTATTAGAAGTTTCTGCTTGGTATCAGCCAAAATATAATGAATTAGGAAAATTACACCAGGAAAGGGGAGAACAATATGTTGAAAGAGTGATTATGCCGGCTATGCGATCAGCAGCTAGAAGTGTGGTTGGACGTTATACTCCGGAACAATTATACGCAAGTAAAAGAGATATCATACAGCTAGAAATATTCGATGAAACTAAGGCAATATTAGACAGCCAATTTATACAATTAAATGAAGCTTTAGTAAGAGACGTGACTTTGCCTCCAACAATAAAAGATGCCATTGAACGTAAATTAAAGCAAGAACAAGAATCTTTAGAATATAAATTTAGAATTGAAAAAGCACAAAAAGAAGCTGAACGCCAAGTTATTGAAGCAAAAGGTAAAGCAGATGCAAACCGTATTTTAAGTGCGTCACTAACAGAAAAAATCCTTCAGGATAAAGGTATTGATGCAACTATTCAATTATCTAATTCCCCTAATAGTAAGGTAATTGTTATTGGTAGTGGAAAATCTGGAATGCCAATTATTTTAGGAAATCAATAAAATAGAATTTTATTTATAACAAAAAGCCAACTAATTGTTGGCTTTTTTTATGTTTTTTAATTGCTTATAAATTATTTCTTCTACAAAATACTTTGCGTTTTCCATAGCTTCATCGGTAGAAACATTTAATTCCATTATAGAATTTAGAGCTATAGGTTTTAAATTATCCATTACTTGTTGTTTATCTTTTATTATTCCTGCAACAATACAAACAGGAATATTAAAAACTTTAGCTTTTTCACAAACTCCTTTAACCACTTTTCCTTCTAAGGTTTGTTTATCAACACTTCCTTCGCCTGTAATAATTAAATCAATATTTTGTTTAAGATACTTATTAAAGTTAGTTTGCTCAAACATAAAGTCAATTCCGGATATCAACTTTGCATTTAAAAAAGATAAAGCTCCAGCACCTAAACCACCAGCAGCTCCTGAGCCTTCAATATTTGCTATATTTTTATTTAAATATTTTTTAACCTGAGTGTCAAAATTTAGTAATCCTTCTTCTAAAATTTCAATCTCTTTTTTATTTGCTCCTTTTTGTTTTGCATATACATAAGCAGCTCCATTTTTACCATATAACGGATTTTTAACATCACAAATTACCTTAAAATTGATATCGCTCAAATTATATTTTAAGGATTTTGATGAAATTTTGGCAATGTTTATTAACTCCTTTCCAATTGGTTTTGTTTTTAAATTGCTACTATTAAAAAACTTATATCCTAAAGCAGTCGCCATTCCTATTCCAGCATCATTTGTAGCACTACCACCTATAAAAAGAACTATATTTTTAAATCCTTTTTCAATAGCATCTGCAATTAATTCTCCAGTGCCAAAAGTTGTGGTGTAAAAACAATTTTGTTGCTCTTTTTTTAATAATTGAAGTCCAGATGCATTAGACATTTCAATAAACGCCGTGTCTTTTGATGTTTTGTAACTAGAAACAATAGTTTTAAAAATTGGGTTTTTAACTTTAACTGAAACTGTTTTTAGTTTAAAATAATTTTGTAAAATAGTTAATGTCCCTTCTCCACCATCTGCTAAAGGATGTTTAATACATGTTATAGAAGAATCAAATTTTTTTAATCCTTTTTCTACTGCATTGCACACTTCTTGAGCTGAAAGCGAACCTTTAAATTTATCTGGAGCAATAATTACTTTCATACTTTTATGATTTATACCAAACAAAATTATAAGGTTTAATTTGCCAAGTATCTTCTTTCAACTTCTTATCATTTAATAAATTACTTACATTTTTAGCTAAAGCATTCATTTTTATTAATTGATTGCTAAAATTAAAAACCGCATAAATAATTTCATTATTAAATTGCCTTTTTATGACAAAAATTTTATGATTCTCTTTACTGAAATAGGTAGCACTACCAAATGGATTAAATGCTTTTTCGGTGGTTCGTATATTTAATAATTTTTTGTAATTAGAATAGATTTTATTTCTTAAAGATTTTTTATCATTAAGTTCAAGTTCAAGTGTATCAAAATCTAGTTTTTCTCTATTTATTCTTCTATTAATCCCTGATTTTTCAACACCTTCATAATAATTTTGTGAGCCAATTAATGAGTGTATATAAATTCCAGGTATTCCAGGAACTGCTAACATTACTGCTTGTGTAAGTAACATTTTATTTACTCTAGTAGCATCATCTTCTTTTTCATTGCTTAAAATATCCATATAATTGCAATTCAATTCATAAGGCGATTGAGAACCATCTTCATTATTTTTATAGGATACTTTTCCGTTATGTTTTAACGTCCAAGTTGCTAATTCATCAATTTCATTATCTGAAATTATATTTTGCAATGGTCTAATTCCAATGCCATCATGGCTAGCTGTAAAATTAAAAAAACAAACTTTTTTACTAGGTAATTTAAGTGAAGTTGCCCAATTGGTAAGTGTTTCTACATTGTTTTTCATTATGGAATATACAAGAAGTGGAGCCAAGGTGAAGTTATACACTAAATCTGCCTCATTTTTACCATCACCAAAGTAAGAGATGTTTTCAAGATGAGGAACATTGGTTTCTGTAATAAAATGTATATTTTTGGTTATAGAGGTTATAATTTTTTTGTAAAGTTGAATTATAATATGGGTTTCAGGTAAATGAATACAGCTTGTTCCAATGGTTTTCCATAAAAAAGCTACTGCATCAAACCTAATAAATTTAGCTTGTTTACTAACGTAAAATAGGAGCACTTCCAATATTTTTATAAAAACTTTAGGAGAAGAAAAATTCAAATCTACTTGATCTTCACTAAAAGTAGTCCATATATGTTTTTCTAAACCTTTTGAATCTTTAAATTCGGTTAATAAAGGTAAAGCTCTGGGGCGTACTACTTTTGATAAATCTACATTAGGATTTACATTTATAAAAAAATCTTCAAAACCTTTTTCATTATTTAAATAGGATTTAAACCATTTTGATGATTTTGACATATGATTAATCACTCCATCAAACATTAAATTACTATTATCTGCAATCGTTTTAACATCATCCCAGTTTCCAAAGTTAGGATTTACTTCAAAATAATCAGCTATTGAAAAACCATCATCGGAAGTATAAGGGTAAAACGGAAGAAGATGTGTAGTGTTTATTTCAGGCAAACAATATTTAACAATAAATTTATTTAATGTTTGCAAATGCGAATTTTCTTTTTGTTGAATATTATCGCCATACGTAATTAAAATTACATCTTTTTCAGATAGTTTTGTTTCATTATAATTGTTTGAATTACCATATTTTTCAAGCAATTCTTCCACTTTTTCAATAACCCAATCCGATTTATCTCCGTATAAGCTTTGTAAAGATGTTTTAAGTTCGCTGTTTGGTAAATTAATTTTCATTTTAGAGTTCTGTTAACGGTTTAAAAATTACTTAAAATTGTAGGTAAATAATAGCTGAATATTAGAATAGCAATAAAAAACAAAAATAAAATAGCTACTTCCTTTTTAAGGAAATCAGATTTTTTTACTGTAAATAAATTTGATGAAATTGTTTTAACTTTAACACTACTTGTTAAGGCTGTAACCGCATAGGCTACCACCAAAGCAATAACCACACCAGTAAAATTAAGCCATATCCAAAATACATCGAAACCTAAATCTATATGAAACATTTCTTGCATAGTTTTAGAAAAAATCAGGTTAATTAAAACTGCTATAATTATACCTGCATTCATACCGATATGATTTACTTTTTTAGAGAAAAATGCTAAAACAAAAGTTACTAAAACTGGACCATAAAAAACAGAACCAATTGCGTTTATAATTTCAATTACAGCACTATTACTTCCTCCAAAAAGAAAAGAACTTGCAATACAAACAAGACCCCAAAAAACAACAGATATTTTTGAGATATACATATATTTTTTTTGAGATAATTTTTTTTCTCCTCTATTAAAAAAGTCTTCCACGGTTACTGCAGAAAGTGAGTTAACTGTTGAACTTAACGAGGACATTGCGGCGGATAAAATACCTATCATTAAAATACCTATTAATCCATTAGGTAAATATTTTATTATAAACACAGGAACCATTAAATCTGCTTTTAGACCATATTGTGCATATTCAGCAGGAAAATATTTTTGTGTTGTAATAGCAATTTGATGTAAAAAATCAGGAGCCAATGTAACTAAACTACCAATTATAAGTCCCATTACACTATATGTTAAAACTACAGGAAAACGGAACAATCCATTTGCTAATAATAATTGGCGTATGGTTTTTTCATTTTTAGCAGATAATAATCGTTGTGCTTGTGTTTGATCGCAACCATAATAGGAAACATATAGAAAAAATCCACCAATTAGCATTGGCCAGAATCCGTATTCATTGCCTTTACCAATTCCTAAATTATAATCAATTACTTGTAAACGAGAAGCATCAAATCCATTAGGTAATCCTCCATATTCCTGCACTAAATTCCAACCATAATATAGGCTTATTAATAAGCCAGCAAATAATATTATCATTTGAATAGCATCACCCCAAACTACCGCTTTCATACCACCTTGCCAAGAATAAATTATAGTGATAACGCTTATAATTAGAATAGTATATACAAAATCAATATCTAATACTGCTTGTAAAATAATGGCTATTGTGTACACCATTACACCTGTACCTAAAGCTCTACTTATTTGAAAAACGATACTTAAAATAAGGCGCGTAGAAACACTAAATCGTTCTTCTACAAATTCGTAAATACTAACAACGCCAGACCTGAATAGAGGAGGAATAATAAATATCATAATTGCTAACATTGCAATTGGTACTGCAAATTCAAAGGATAGCCATTTCATTCCGCCACCTAATTTTAAACCAACAAATGCTGGAGCAGATATAAAACTAATAGCCGATAACTGCGTTGCCATTGTGGACAAGCTTAATGGAAACCATCCCATACTTTTTCCACCCAAAAAATAATCTTTGGAATTTTTATTTTCTTTAAAGAAATATCCCATTCCTAAAAAAAATAAAATATATAATATTACTATGCTATAATCTAACCAATTCATATGAGTTTAGTTTTT
>Ga0209013_10000168_pt1 | contig 53441 bp, 45 predicted proteins | sample Cruoilmetagenom2_FD_187291 | JGI IMG/M metagenome (GOLD analysis project Ga0209013, IMG submission 187291) | Oil polluted marine microbial communities from Coal Oil Point, Santa Barbara, California, USA - Sample 2 (SPAdes) (version 2) | ecosystem: Environmental > Aquatic > Marine > Oil seeps ...
TGTCATGGCCGACATACAGCCAACACTTATCGAAGATGTTCTCGACCTCACGATCGCGAATCTCCTCTTCGACCATCGTCGCCCGGTTCACCCAGAACCGCGGCGTTTCACGATCATCAATAATCAAAGGTTGATCAGTCATGGCTCTCCCCACCTGCCGAATAGTTGCGGCAACGTGTTATACAGTAACCGCATTGAGGAATGGGAGCAAATGGCATGACCGAACAACAAACTGACCCCGTGGAGACAAGCGGCGGGGAGCTCCCGTCGGGTACATTGGCCTCGCTCGGCGCACCACAGAGCCTTGGTTCACGGCCCAAACTCACAGAGGTTGTTGCCGAGGACCTCCGCACATCGATAATCCAGCGGATGAGCCCCGGTGACTCGCTACCAACCGAGGGCCAGCTTGCCGATCACTACGGCACGTCCTCACCGACAGTCCGCCAGGCCCTGCGGGTGCTCGAGTCAGAGGGCCTGATCAGCATCCGCCGCGGACCGCACGGCGGACCCGTGGTGAGGTACCCAACAGTTGAGGACATCACCCGCAACGTGGGTGTCTACATGCAAATTCATGGCGTGACTCAGAGTGAGTTGTACGAAGCACGTGGATCGCTCGAAAGCGAAGCGGCGCGGCTCATCGCCACCCAACAGCGGCCAGAAACGCTCCGTGCACTCGACGAGCACCTCGAAGCGCACGAGCGGGCGATCGAGTCAGGCGACCGCGACGCAGTCTCTCACGAGCACCTACGCTTTCACGACATATTGCTCGAAGCATCCGGCAACAAGGCGATTACCACACTTGGACACATCACCCGTCTCGTACTCTCCTCGCTCACCGCGCAGGCACCCACACAGACGGCTGAAGTCGATGATGACGATAACGGTTGGTGGAAGTCAGCTGCGGCTGGGCTTCAAGCTCACCAGGAGATCGTCGAGTTGATTCGCTCCGGCGACGGGGCGGGGACCGCGGAGAGGATGACACGCCATCTCGGGCGGTGGCTGGAGATAACTCCACTCAGCGGTCCCGAGGAGCCGATCGAGTTGAACTAGGTCAACTCGCGCGTTCCAGAAGGGAGTTACCCTCGGCGGCTACGAGTCGGGAACGATAGTGATGTGAATCGAATCGGGCTCACCCTCACCACCCAACGTGAGCAGAGCCTCCTCGCACCGCTCGAGCGAGAACGTGTGCGTACACATGAGGTCGAGCGGAAGGGTATTCGACTCGATCAGTTCGAGTGCCCGGTTGACCGACATGTAGTCATGGCCGTAAACACCCTTCATGGTGATCTCGTTGAGCAAGATCATGTCGGTCACGAGATTCGTCGCCGGCTTGCCTTCCTTCGCCCCGGCCAAGATCACGGTGCCACCGACGCCGGCCATTGCCACCGAGTCGGCCACCGCTGACGGAGCGGCGGCAGTTACGTCCAGCACCACGTCGGCCATGTCTCCGTTGGTGATCTCGCGAACCTGTTCTGCAGCCGGGCCATCTTCGATGTTGATCACATGATCGGCCCCCAGTTGCTTGGCGACGCCGAAGCGGTAGGAGTCTGATCCGGTACCAACGACAATCACCGTTCCGGCGCCGGCGAGCTTCGCACCAATGACGCATCCGAGGCCGTGCTGACCAGGCCCCTGGATCACGACCGTGTCACCAATACGACACCCACCGTCACGCTCGACCCACCGAATGCCGTTCGAGATCGGGATGAAGAGCGGGGCAACATCAACCGGCACGGTCGAACTCAGTTGGTGGACGATCGAATTCGGGTGAACATACATGTACTCGCCGAAGCCGCCCCAGATCGATGGCTCGACCGAGATCGGAGTGAGACCGTAGCGCATCCCTTCCGGGGTGTGCATGGGATCGCACATGTGATAGCGACCGGTGCGACAGAGCTGACAATGGTTGCAGGGGATTGACTCCTCGACGGTGATGCGATCACCCACAGCGACGCCCCAGCGATCACCAGTCCCCTCGCCGAGTTCGACGATGCTGCCGACAACCTCGTGTCCGAGAATCATCGGTGGCAACTCAGTCCGCCAAGTCCCCGCGAAGGGAGCCCAGTCACTACCGCAGATCCCGGTGCCCTCGACCTTGATGAGCGCGGCGTGCTTGGGCACATCGGGGATCTTGAACTCTTGCACTTCGATGTGGCGCGGCTCAACGAGCACTGCCGATGCCGTCATGTCGGACACTGGTTACCTCCGGATGTTTCTTGGTCGTATCAGAATCTGGTCAGGACGTGTTCAGGGTGTCTTCAAGAACGCAACTGTCTGAGCGTCAAACTCGGCATGGTGCTCGAGTTGTGCCCAGTGTCCGCAGTTCGGGAACACGTGCAGACGCGCATCGGGCATGGCCTTCAGCGCGTAGAACGCGCCGTCGAGGGGAAGGACCCGATCGTCGCGTCCCCACGTGAGGAGGGTCTTGTGGGGGATCTCGCCAAATCGACGCCACAGCTCAGCAGCTTGGGGGTCAGAGGCCATCGAGGCGAGCGCCTTCTGCTGCCCGACAAGATTGTCAGGCTTGGTGGCCGCGGCGAAGCGCTCCTCGAGTAGTTCCGGAGTGATGAGACCTTGGTCGTGCACCATGATGCGCAAGAAGGTCTCCATCTTCTCGATCGTCGGCCCGGGAGGCGCGTTCCATTCCATCAGCAGTCGAATGCCCTCGGTGGGCGTGGCTGAAAAGATCGGCAAGGCGCCGCCGCCCGGCCCCATCAGGATGAGGCGGTCGGCGGTATCCGGATAGCTGAGTGCGAACTGCAGTGTCGTCCCACCGCCGAGGGAGTTCCCGATGAAGTGCGCGCGTTCGATTCCGAGTGTGTCGAGCAGACCCTTGACAGCGCGGGAACTGTACTTCCAGAAAGGGAGATCGTATTCATCGGGTTTGTCCGACAGCCCGAATCCTGGCTGGTCGATCAGCAGGACACGAAAGTGCTCTGACATCGTCTGGAGATTCTGCTTGAAGTTGCTCCAGCCAGTGGCGCCGGGACCTCCGCCGTGCAACATGACGAGGACTTCACCCTCTCCGGCTTCGTTGTAGTGCAACTCGATGTCGCCGGCCTTACCTCGACGACTCGTCGACTCGAACGTGTGCGGTGCGGTCATGGGTTCTCTTCCTCTTCTGGGTTTGGTATCGCGCGTCGGCAATCTACCGATGCCTAGGTAGTTGGGGGAAAAGTCAGCCGACTCCGAGATACTCGTGCATCAGGTCCGTATCGTCCTGCACGTCTTCGGTGCGGCCGGAGGCAACGATCTCACCCTTGCTCATTAGGTACACACGATCGGCGACGCCCATGCCCAGACCGAGGTTTTGCTCGACGATCAGGACGGTGCCCCCATTGTCTTTGATCTGGCGGACGATGTCGCCGACCTGATCGACGATCATCGGGGCGAGACCCTCGGATGGTTCATCGAGCAACACCAGAATGGGCGAAGTCGCCATTGCACGGGCGATCGCCACCATTTGCTGTTCACCACCGCTCAACAGGCCCGCGTGTGACTTCCTGCGGGCACCCAATACAGGGAAGCGCTCGTAAGTTTCTTCGATGGTCCAGCCATAGGGCCCCAGCTTGCGGTGCTTGTCAAGACTCTGACCGACAATCAGATTCTCTTCGACTGTGAGCTCTCCGAACAGGCGACGACCCTGAGGAACAAGTGCCATACCGGCCCGCGATCGCTTGGTGGCAGTCCAATCGGTGACTTCCTGTTCGCCCAATCGGACAGTGCCGCCCGCAGTTGGCAAGATGCCTGCCAGAGCCCCCACGGTGGTCGACTTTCCGACCCCGTTGCGACCCATCAGCGCGACCACCTCGCCGGAGTCGACGTGAATGTCGATCCCGTTAACGACGCTTGACGCGCCGTAACTCACTGCAAGCCCTTCGACCGAAAGAAGCCGACTCATGATGTCTGATCCATGTCGCCCATGTACGCCTTACGCACGCTCTCGTCGGCTCGAATCTCTTCGGGAGTCCCGTCGGCAAGCACCAGACCCTGGTCCATTACCAGCACGCGGTCCGCGATTCCGAAGAGAACATCCATGTCGTGTTCAACGATCAGCAAGGTCATCTCCTCCGGCAGGCGACCGAGAAATGCAGCGACTTCGTGGGTTTCCGCCGGAGACAAACCCGACGTTGGCTCGTCGAGCAGCAGCACCGTCGGCTTGGTCGCCGCGGCCATCGCCACCTCGATCTGGCGTTGCACCCCGTAGGACAGGACCCCGGCTGGTTGGCTCGCATACTGGGCGAGTCCGAGGTCTTCCAGGACCTGGTGGGCTTCGGCGCGGATCGTGCTGAGCCGTGAAACCGATCGCCACATCCCGTTGAATCGCTTCTGTTGTGCCTGCACGGAAAGCTCGACGTTGTCGGCAACACTGAGCGAAGCACACAGCTGCGTACGCTGAAAAGTCCTGGTGAGACCCTTCTTGGCGAGCTCCCACGACGGGAGGTCCGTAACATCCTCACCAAGTAGCCTGACCGTCCCTCCGGTTGGCTTCACCCACCCGGAGATCAGGTTGAAGAGCGTCGTCTTGCCGGCCCCATTCGGGCCGATGACCCCACGGCGCTCACGGGCCGCCACGCTCAGATCGACATTGTCAACCGCCCGCAAACCTCCGAAGTCGACCCCGAGACCTTCAAGGCTGAGGGCAATGCTTGCGCTCATTGCTGACCACTCCGGGCGGTGCGGCGGGTCTTGAACTGCCCAGCCAGACGTCGACTGGTACCAATGATGCCGCCAGGAATGAAGAGCACAAACAGCACGAACAGAATGCCAAGGAACATGTTCGGGTAGTCGGTGAACTCGACGAGGCGCTCTCTACCGGTATGGACCAGCGCCGCACCGATCAGGCCGCCGAAGAGATTTCCGGCACCTCCGATGAGCACCATGAACAGGCCGTCGGCGGAGAAGGCGAAACCAGCCGAAGTCGGCCCGATGAACTTGAACCAATACACATGAAGCGCACCAGCCAGGGCGGCGAACGAGCCACCCAATGCGAAGAGAATCGCGAGTTGAGAGTTCGGTTCGACTCCTAGCGAACTCACGCGCACCGGATTGTCGCGGATGCCAACGATCATCCGCCCGAACGCCGAGCCGACGATGCGACGCATGAGGTACCAACTCACAAGGAACAAGACAACCACCAGATAGAAGACCCTCACCGGGGAGTCGAATACAAACCCACCCAGACGCACGGGCGGAATTGCGGCGAGCCCATCGTTGCCGCCGGTGTATTCGTCCAGGCGATCAATGAGGGCGATGCCCAATCCGCTCATTGCGAAAGTGATGATCATGAACTGCATCAATCGAGTCCGCAACGCCAACTTCGCAACCAAATACCCTCCGATTGCGCCCACCAGAACGGCGAATGGGAGCGTGACGAAGACCTGATCGGTGACGCGCACGGCGAGTATTCCCGCGCCGTAGCCTCCGAAGGCGAAGAACAAGGCATGTCCCAGTGTCGGCAACCCGCCGTAGCCCATGATGAGATCGAGGGACATCGCGAACAGCCCGAGGATCAGGATCGTTATCGAGGAGCTGAGGTTTCGATCGCTGGCAATGTTCGGCCACAGAGCGACCAATGCCAGCACCACAACGAGAACGACCAAACGCCGCCCGGTCTTGGTTTCCAACTCATGGCCGGGTGCGTAATCAGGAAACTCCGGGGGAGCATCAGGTGTCTCGACCGCACTCATAGCCGGACCACAACTGGTCGACCGAAGAGCCCGGACGGACGGAACAAGAGCACAATCACCATCAGACCGTAGACCAGGAACGACGCGTAGTCGGGCGCGAACACCTGGCCCGCAGTATTCGCCAGGCCCAAGAAGACCGAGCCCACAAGCGCACCCGGCACCGAGCCTGCGCCACCGATGACGACCACGATGAGGGCGTCGATGAGCAGGAACTGGTCCATTCCGATCGAAGCCCCGAGCACCGGACCAGCCAGCGCAGCGCCCATTCCGGCCAGAGCACCGGATGCGGCAAATATGATTGTGAACAGCTGACCGGTGTTCACGCCCAACACGGCGGCCATGTCGGTATCGCTCACCGCAGCGCGAAGCCGCACGCCGAACGTTGTGCGCTGGAAAACCCAGTACATAGCAAAGGCGATCAACAACCCGAAGACGATCATCCCAAGGCGGTAGTACGGATAGACGCGGCCGAAGATCTCGGTGGTGCCCTCCAAAAACGTCGGTGGGCGGATCCGGCGAGGGTCTCCTCCCCAGATCCGCAGCACGACATCACCGAGTACGAGCGCCACACCTAGGGTCATCAGTACCTGATCCAGGTGGTTTCGACCGTACATGCGTGAAACCAGGGTCTTTTCCAGCACGCCACTCACCACGCCACAGATCGCCGCCGCGGAGACCAGGGCAGCCATGAAGCCCCAGCCGCGGCCCTGTACCTCCCACACGACGAATGCGCCGAGCATGAAGATGGCACCATGAGCAAAGTTGAGCACTCGGGCCAGGCCGAATACCAGCGTGAAGCCTGCTGCTACGAGAAATAGCAGCGCTGCGTAGGACATCCCGTTGAGAAACTGAACGGGCAGAGTATCAAGATTTGTCGACACGCCGACCAATCTGCGGAGCCGTCGTTGGGCTGCGGTAGCTGCTCAGATCACGGAGCGACATCATCGCCCGGATCAACCGCTTCGCCCAACTCAGCGATCTGTACGAAGCCCAGGCTCCCGTCGTCCAAACGCTGAATCTGATCGAGCGTCTGGAAAGAGATGGCGTTGTGTGTCTCCTTGTCGAATCGGAAGTCGGTTCCCAGCAGGTTGGTGAACTCAACGTCTCCGATCGCCGCGCTGAAAAGCTCGGCATTCTCGACGTCGCCGTTGATCGACTCGATGGCCATGCGAAGGATCGTCCCACCATTGTTACCCGAGTTAGCGTAACTATTCGGTAGCTCGCCATATGCGTCCTCGAAGGCGGACATGAACTCAGCGTTCTGCGGGGTGTCGATCGCCTGATTCCACCCACCGAGGGTCATTACGCCCTCTGCGGCATCGCCCTGTTCAACCAGAGTCAGGTCATCGACGAGCGTCAGGCCGCAAAGCTGCTTTTCGTCGACCCCAATGAACTCGGCATACTGCGTGACATACCTGATGGCGTCACCGCCCGCAAAGAAGCTGTAGACGAAGACCGAGGAGGAGGACGCCATCTCGGTGAGGACCGCCGCGTAGTCTGCGTTGCCGAGCGGCGGGAAGAACTGGCCTATGACCTCGCCGCCTGACTCCTCGAAGAAGCGCGCTGGATAGTCGACGAGCTCATGACCCGACGCGTAGTCAGGTGCAGCGGTATCCATGGATACGCCCAGATTCTCGAACATCCACGGCCCCAGGTTGACGCCTGCTTGATAACCAGTGGTAGAGGCACGCCAAATGTAGGGGCTCTTGCGAGAACCAGTGATCGCTCGTGTGACGGCATTGGTTACCAAGAGCGGCTTTTCCATGTCGTGGATCGTGTCGCGGATGGCGAGGGCGGTGTTACCGCCGATGACTCCCACAAAAACGTCCGCGTCAGAATTGTTCTGAACCAACTGAATTGCATCCTGAGGGGCAAAGAGTGGCTCTTCAATATCAACGTACTCGATCTCGCGGCCCGCAATTTCATCACCCATCGCGAGTCTGATACCTCGTGCCTGCATGCCGCCGAGCGCGGCGTAGGGGCCGGTGGACGGCAGGATGATCGCTACCTTGATCGGCTCGTCGCTGACTGGCGTCGCCGGAGTGGTGACGGCGGGCGCATCTGTGGCCGCCGTTGTATCGCTAGGTGCGTCGGTGGTTGGTGCGTCGGTGGTCGGCGCGTCGGTGCCGGGCGTCGTCGACGAAGACTCGTCATCGTCGGATGAACATGCCGCGGCGACCGCAGAGATGCCGCCCGCCGCCACAAAGAGTCCGAGCTTGCTGGCGCCCCCCATGAAGCGACGCCTCGGAATCCCGGGCAAGATGAATTGATCATCGTTTTCGTTGGTCGGCTGGTCGTCGTTTTCGTTGGTCATCGGGGTCCCCCTAGTTTGGTTCTACTCATCGATATAGGTGTTCGTTATTATTCTTGTTCACGCTGCCACACAAGTCTGGCTTCTGTGGCTACAACATTTCAAGATCGGCACGCAGGTCGGCGACGTGCGGGTCGACGATTTCTCCCAGGTCGTCATGTCTACTGTGTGACAAGCCCTCAAGTTCCAGTGCATCGAGAAAGGCAACTCGTCCCGACCGAAGATCGCTGATCTTCAATCGGGAATCGTTTCCTTCGAGATCCAGAGTGACTTCGACGGCAGCGAATTCGTTTCTGACAATGAACGACTCCGCCTTGTCTGAGCGGGCATGAACCCCTGGATTCATACCATGAACGCAAGGTGCTGGTAATAGGTGTCGTTGTCGATCAGGCACTGCTTCTTGAGCACGATCTTCAGGCCATCGTCGGTACGACGCAGCTTGTAGATGCAGTGTCCCGGATACATGCTCTTGCGAAGTCGTTGGACCTCGAACACTGTGAGCACGACACGTACGGTGATCTCGTCACCGTCGTCTTCGAGAATCAGCAGATTGCTGACCTGGTGTGCGAGGCGGGAGCGGATCTCCTGAACGACGCGACCCATCTCGAGTCGCTTGATCCGCAGGGCCAGTTGAGCCTTGTCGTTGTAAATGATCGACGTGTGCTTCGCCGGGTCGTAGTCGTCGAGGTTCGCGGGCAGCCAGAAGAGGCCGTCCTCGGCGAAGAGGTCAAGCCATTCGTGGTACTTGAACTCATCGAGCAGCAGCAGCTCGTTGAAGATGAACTGCTCGACCTCGTGGACGATGGAACGATCGACTGGTGTATCGATAACGGTCATTGCACTCAACTCCCCTCGGAACCCGCGGGCTCCATGTCTTCAAGCCATTTGCTGTAAAAGCCGCGCTGAGGAACCTCGTCGGTGACGTGGCCCCACTCAACTCCATCTTCGACCACAGAGCGGTTGAACCCACGTGACAGGTCGAGCCAGTCAACGCCGGGGAAACCCTCACAATTGAGCCCGCTGAATACTCGGCGGAACATTTCGACATCGTCAGGGCCGCCGCCACCGGCGGCACCGTAGAACTCCTCGTGGCTACGCAGCCGGCCTTCGTTCTGCTCGTCTGTGGCACCGTCGAGCAAGTACGGATAGATGTCGACATCGGTCTCGAGTACCTTGCGCGGATTGACTACGCGAATCTGGTTTCCGATCATCAAAATGTTGGGGTAGATCAACAGGTTGAAGCCGCCAGTTCCGCCCGAGAGAAGAACCTCTTCGGCCTTCTCCTTAGATCCCAGTCGCTCGGCGAGCGATTCGACGTTCCGCTGGCCTTGTGGGGACATCAATGCGAGCTTTCCGAACTCTCGCATCATCGGGCGACTGTCAAGGATGCCGTGACCGTTGCCGAGAGCTCCCGCGCGGCCCTCGGACTTTGGCCCGAAGATGTTCATTGCCGCGGCGATACCAGTTGCCTCGAAGAAGGCCTTGTGAGTGAAGTTCGGGTGATAGCCGTCGACGCCGTTCTCGCTCTGGAACTTCCAGTTACCGTCATAGCTGTACTTGTGGTTACCGGAGTTGACCGAAACGGTCCCCTCGGGAGCGAGATCGAACGCGAGGTCGATGAAGGGCGCAGCGTTTCCGAGGAAGTCGACCAAGCTCTCGCCCTCAGGCTTGAGGCTCGCAAAGATCATCCCGCGGTAGCTGTCTACTCGAGGCGCACGGGGCAGACCGTAGTCGGCCTTGTCGAAGCCCGTATCCTCGTATCGCTCGCTGAACGTGGGATTGACCAGCTGACCGTCGTTCTTGAACATCCAGCCGTGGTACTCACACCGGAAATAGCTCGAGTTACCGGTTGCTTCCTGACACACCGTTGCCCCTCGATGTGTGCATCGGTTGAGCATGACGTAGATCTCGTTGTCCTCGTGGCGGGCGAGGATCACCGGCTGAAGGCCGATATGGGCCGTCTTGTAGTCGCCCGGCTTGGCAACCTCACTCTCGTGGCCGACGTAGATCCACGTCGTGTAGAAGATCTTCTCCATCTCGGCCTTGAATAGATCCTCATCGAGGTAGATGGAACGGTGAATGCGTTCGGGCCTGACAAGGTCGCTGGGAAGCGGGCCGCGGGCTTGGACGGCCAGCCCTGGTTCGGAAATAGACATTGTTGCTCTCCTTATCGATTTCTGTGCTACTGGGCGAGGTCGGCGAGCGGGTCTTCGCCGACTACTTCGGGACGATGACCCCACATGCTGGGTATCGGGATTTCGGTGGTCTTCCAGTTCGAGTCGTCGACCAAGCGGCCGCCAGTACCATATTCCACGTCGAAGCCAGACGGCGTTTTACCGTAGAACGACAACATGAAGTCGTTACCGTGGCGTCCGAGACCCATTGAGAGCGGAACGCCGTTGTCGCGGAAGCGGTCGAGCGCGTAGCCGACATCGTCGACGGTGTTGGCCTCGATCATGAAGTGGGCAACGGCGTTCATCCCGTGCGCATCACCGAGCGCCAGGCTGTGGTGTCGGGGGTTGCAGTGGAGGAAGTCGATATGAACGTCGGTGCCGACCTTCATGATGTCGCTCTGCAAGAAGCCGAGCAGATCGGTGTAAAACTCGAAGGTCTCCTTGTAAGGCGCAGCGAGCAGCACAAGGTGGCCCAGGCCCATGTCACCAGTAACAAAACCCGACACTCCCGCAGGCGAAGCGAACGGCGCGTGGTCGAATACCGGAGTGTGCGACAACTCGACACAGTTGCCGGCTGGGTCGTTGAACGTCACGACCTCAAGAACACCCCGGGCGGCCGCAGCTTCAGCGTCGAGGGCGGTCACCGTTGTGCCCGCAGCCTCGAGCCCGGAGATGGTCGCGGCCATCTCCTTGGCGTTCAGACACTCGAGGCCCAGATGTCGCAGCCCGGGCTCGTCTTCCTTGTGGATCGAGATCCGGTAGGAACGGTCGTCCATACGGAGGAACAAGCTGTCGTCGTCGGCTCCGGGCGGGTTGGTGGTCTCCATGAGTCCGAGGATGTCGGTACCGAAGGTGCGCCACTCATCGATGTCGGTGGCGTTAAAACCTAGGTAGCTCACAGCGCTGACTGCCATTCGTTCTCCATTTGGCTCGTTGTCCGGCTCTCCTCCGAACAGATCCCACAAACCTAGTCCGTTAATTGATAACTAATCAAGTCGTCATAGGTATCATTCCCAATACGCCCGGAAGTAACGGGTACGAATCCACTCAAACACTCACCTCGGAAGGGCGGGGCTCGTGCTCATACTCGCCAATCCCGTTGCATGACACGGCTATTCGTTGCGATATGGATGCCCGACAGGATCCTGGAAATGCTCCAGGATCTCCCGGAACCAAGGGACCAGGGGGTGCGCTGGGTCCCCATCGCGAACCGTCACATCACGCTGCAGTTCCTGGGCGATGTCGACGCAGAAGAGGCCATCGAGCGTCTCGGCGACAAGCAGTTTCCCCAAGTCGAAGCTCGTCTCGGGCCGGCAATCGATGTGCTCTTCGAACGCGCACTCGCAATTCCGGTGGCGGGTATCGAGACCCTCGCGACGCAAACGCGTAACGCAACCAAGGGTCTCGTCCGACCCGACCGTCGCCCCTTCGTCGGCCACCTGACGGTTGCCCGGCTCGGTCGACGGGCTCGCCCGACCCGCATCCTGGGCCAGATGTTCAATGCCGACTTCCCAGTCCATGAAGTGTCACTGATTTCGAGCACACTGACTGACGCCGGCTCTGAGTACGAGACGCTCGCCACCTGGCACACTCGCTGAGCTGCCGTACCGAGCCCGATCCGTACTCGACCGACGCAGAACTGCAGAAAGACCGAAGTAGCGATGAGCTTCAGCGCGCACAGGTCGCGCTCAAACTCATCGGTACCGGGGATTACAGAGTTGCGATGAGCTTCAGCGCGCACAGGTCGCGTCGAAGCTCATCGCAACTGCTCAGTAGCGGTAGTTGTCAGGCTTGTAGGGGCCGCCCGGATCCATGTCGAGGTACTCGGCCTGCTCGTCGCTGAGGACACTGAGCTTCACGCCGAGTGCGTCGAGGTGCAGCCGAGCGACCTTTTCATCGAGGTGTTTTGGCAGCACGTATACCCCGAGCGGATACTTCTCGGGCGAATTGAACAGCTCCATCTGGGCGATCACCTGGTTGGCGAACGAACACGACATGACGAAACTCGGATGGCCTGTGGCACAACCGAGATTCACGAGCCGGCCTTCGGCGAGGATGATGATCTGGCGTCCGTCTTCGAAGCGCCAGACATCCGTGCCCGGCTTCAGTTCGTCGCGTACCGCACCCGACCGGGCCAGCCCGGCCATGTCGATTTCATTGTCGAAGTGACCGATGTTGCAGACAATCGCGTTGTGCTTCATCCGCTCCATATGGGCAATCGTGATGATGTCGGCATTGCCTGTAGCCGACACGAATATGTCAGCGGTCTCCACGACGTCTTCGATCGGGAGCACCTGGATGCCCTCCATCACGGCCTGCAGTGCATTGATCGGGTCGATCTCGGTGACGATCACCCGCGCGCCTTGACCCTGCAGTGACTGCACACATCCCTTGCCGACGTCGCCGTACCCACACACGACGGCGGTCTTGCCACCGATCATCACGTCAGTCGCCCTAGAGATCGAATCGACGAGCGAATGCCGGCAGCCATACAGGTTGTCGAACTTTGACTTCGTGACCGAGTCGTTGACATTGATGGCTGGGAACAACAATTCGTCGTCGTCCATCATCTTGTAGAGGCGCTTGACGCCGGTCGTCGTCTCCTCAGTGACACCCCTGATACCAGCCGCCATACGCGTCCACTTGCCAGGGTCGGAGTTCAGGGTGCGCTGGAGCAGCCCGAGCACGATCGCGAATTCGGGGTTCGATGCCTCGGTCGGATCAGGTACCGAGCCAGCCTTTTCATACTCGACGCCCTTGTGCAACAGCATGGTGGCGTCGCCACCGTCGTCGAGAATCATGTTCGGGCCGTCATAGACCGTGCCGTCCGCTGTTACCGGCCAGGTCATCATCTGGTCGGTACACCACCAGTACTCCTCCAGCGTCTCGCCCTTCCACGCGAAGACAGGAATGCCCTGAGGGGCGTCGGGGGTGCCGTCAGGGCCAACGGCGACTGCTGCGGCCGCGTGATCTTGCGTAGAGAAGATATTGCAACTCGCCCAGCGGACCTCAGCACCCAGCGCGGTCAGCGTCTCGATCAGAACGGCCGTCTGCACCGTCATGTGCAGTGAGCCGGAAATGCGGGCGCCTGCAAGCGGCTTGGACTCGCCGTACTCCTCACGGAGTGCGATCAACCCTGGCATCTCGTGTTCGGCGAGGATCATCTCCTTGCGGCCGAACGGGGCGAGCGACAGGTCCGCGACGCGAAAATCTCGGCGGGTGGCAAGCGTGGTTGTATCAGACATGAAAAGACCTCTAGTGGTTCGTTGATGTGCGAACCGGGCAGGGGCCTTCAGGCACCGGTCGAATCAGCCCGGCGATTCGGTGCGTTGAGTGTACCGACGCCGAGCACTCAGTCGGCGAGCACAACGGCGTAAATATCTAACAAGTAGTGCAGACTGCCATTGTCGTTGTATGCCCTGATCACGTAAGGGTCGGTCGGCTCGGGGCCGCCATCGTCGGGATCTACCGCGCCATATCGGAGCAATGACATGTTGGGCACGGTGACCCCTTCGGTGACGTTGATGTTCGAACTGTTCGGCAGGCTCACGTTGCCTGGATAGACTGTGAGATACGTTGACACCGGTACGGTTGGGTACAACCGGGCCAGGCCGGTCCCCGTGAGGTTTCCGATAATGGCTGACTGTGCGCCGAGCGGTGCGCCATCGAGTTTCACCGATTCGGTGAACTTCTTGAAGCTCCAATCCTCCTGCGTCGCAAATCCGAGCGGAGTATTACCGAACTCCACCTGACGGGTGTCAAATGCGCGGAATGGTGCCTCCAGCGGGATGACGCGCCCTGCCCGCGTGGTTTCGGATTCGCCCTCGACCAGATACCCGAGAACATCGATAATCAGATGGGTCGGGCCAGACCGGTTGAACAGATTGATGCTCCCATCGCCTCCGAGTGGAACAACGGCCATGTTGGCCTTGATCTGACCGGGAGCCACGTTGGTCACCGAGGTAGACGGTTCTGTTCCAGCCGGCACGGGCCCAGGAGTCACCGACACGAACGTTCCCTGGCTACCAGCAACATCGTTGACGGCAGTCACGTTGACCATCACGCCGGTCACGTTTGGACTGTTCGGAACAATCGGAGTGATCGTCGGATTGACTGATGCAGCACCACGAATCGGGAGCGTTACTTGGGCCTGCGATCCGAGTGGCTGCCCGCCGGTCAACCCTGCCGTGACCTGCGAGGTGCGGGTGTCGAAGATGCGTCCTGGGCCCACCGGAACAAAGCGCGCTCCGCTATCGCTGTCGTCGGGATACGAGCTGGTGGAGATCCAACCGAATACGTCAACGAGAACATCTGCCTCGCCCGCGCCCTCAGGGGTAACGATGGTGGCTGTCAGCCCGCCGCCGGTTCCAACGCCGACAACTGCGAGATTCGGCACATCTGTGTTGGAGGCGAAGTTAATTAGTGACGAGACCCCCGCCGCCGTGGACCCCGTGGGAGCGATGGAAAGGTAACCGGCTCGAGTCGGGTTGGCGACCGTCACGTTCAGCACCACGGCAAGTACGTCGCGGTTCGCCCCTTCGATCTCGCCCGGAATCCCACCCTGGCCCAAGATGTCGATGTCGAAGCTCATTCCCTGTGGGGATGTGGGCTTCTTGCCCAGCGGGATCGTATCGTTGACCCCGACCCCTCTTGTGTCGAAAATCCGGCTGGGGGTGACAGGGTGATATTCCCCCCCCGAGGCCAAGTTGAACTCCGCGGCGACAGAGGGGGACCCCGGCAGCGATGGCGGGATGACACCCACAGCGGCCGCAGCCAACGCTGCAACCACAAGAGATCGGCGGATCCAATGTTTGGAATTCATCAGGCCCAATTGTAACCCTTTCGTCACATCATGTGGCGTCACGACTGGTGCCACCTCTGATGCTTTTCGGCAGGCTTCAGCTTTCGCTTGAGCCTTCTTCTTCGATGGTGAAGGTTGGTTCGATACCGGACGATTCGACAATTCCCATCAGCCGGGCATTTTCTTCAGCGTCCACCTGAGTCGCTTCTGGGATCAACATCACGGGAATGTCATCGCGAATGTCGTAGCGACGCTGTAGCCGAGGGTTGTACAGCAACGATTCTGCCTCGATGTAGTACAGCGGACCTTTGTCTTCGGGGCAAGCCAGAATCTCGAGCAATGCGGGGGCGAGAGTCATTTCTTCTCCGTTCGTAGCGCTGGTGTGAAAGGTGGATCAGCTCGTAATGACTGCAAGAAGTTCAGCGACGCCATCATCACACAAAGAGCGATTTTGTGCTTCGTAGTTGAGCCGCAGCAGGGGTTCGGTGTTCGAGGGTCGAAGGTTGAACCACCACGTACCCGAGTCGACGGTGAGGCCGTCGAGCCGGTCTTGCGAGTACTTCGAGTATTGCTCGCTGACACGATCGATGACTGCGTGTACGTCCTCAACGTGAGTGTTGATCTCGCCGCTCGAGGAGTACCGTTCGAAAGGCTTACGGACAATCGACAATGGCTGATCCTCGCGGCCAACCTCGGCCATCACCATCAGCGATGCAATGAGGCCACTATCGGCATTGAAGTTCCGCGCGAAGTAATAGTGAGCCGAGTGCTCGCCGCCGAATACCGCGCCGGTCTCAGCCATGATCTGCTTGATGAACGAATGACCCACTTTCGTACGAACTGGAACGCCGCCTTGCTCAGCCACCACCTCAGGGACCGCCTTGGAGCAGATCAAATTGTGCAGAACGGTTGCACCGGGGTTCTGGCGAAGCATCGCTGACGCAAGCAGCGCAGTCGTGGTGGAACCACTCAGGCCCTTACCGGTCTCGTCAACCACAAACACCCGATCGGCATCACCGTCGAACGCAAAACCGAGATCGAAACCGCCCGCAACGACCCGGGCACGCAAATCGCGCTGATTCGCGGGCTGAAGGGGATCGGCCGGATGATTCGGAAACGTGCCATCGAGATCCGGGTACATCACCTCGAGCTCGACACCTTCGAGGCGTTCGAACACCGCGGGGACCACGAGCCCACCCATTCCGTTCGCGGTATCCGCGACGACCTTCATCTCGCCGATCTCTGCCGGGTCGATGAAGCTGACAACATGATCTGCAAAGTCGCTCAGCAACTGGCGCTCTGACTGCGACCCGGACGTTGCGGCCTTCCGTGGCCCGACACCATCGAGCACCTTCTGCGCGACGGCCTGGACCTCAGTCAGCCCGGTGTCGATTCCAACCGGCCGCGCCCCAGCACGACACAATTTGACACCGTTATAGCCGGCGGGGTTGTGCGAGGCGGTGAACATCGCTCCCGGCATGTCGAGCACGCCAGACGCGTAGTACATCAGGTCGGTGGAGGCGAGACCGATGTCGATGACATCTATACCCTGTTCCATCAAGCCACGGCAGAATCCCTCGACGAGCGATGGACCCGACGGACGCATATCACGCGCAACGACGACCTCATCAGAGCCGATGATTGCGGCGAAGCCGACACCCAGGGCATGCGCAACGTCAGCATCGAACTGATCAGGCACCGTGCCACGGATGTCGTAGGCCTTGACAATGTTCGCGAGGGCAGACATAACCGGCGAAAGGCTATCGGTCGTGGTGGGGTGGAACCTCGGAGTCGTCGGGATCGCCGACCGGAGCATCGACAGGATTGCCGAGTGGTTCGGGCAGAAACAAAGGTGTCGGGTCCACTTCGGGAACGTCGGACGCGGCGGACGCGTCGATCGTCGACTCTTCGGCTGGGTCGTCTTGCGGAGGCCGCCAATCTGGGCGTTCACTCGCATATACGAGGTCCCCGCGGCGCCGCCACACGAAACAAAGGCCGATCCCGAGAGCTGTAAGCGCGTAGAAGAACCAGTCGAGAGCATCCCGACCATAAGTCAGAGTGACGTCGTTGCTCGTGGGAATCACGACCATGTGGTTCGGAGACACCCTGTACGGACCCTCCGCGCCCTCAACGCTCCAGTTCGGGAAATAGCTCACGCGAACCAGGACTGGAACGCCGATCTGGTCAACGCTGAAACCGACCGATTGCTGTCGGATCTCGACATCGGTGACCGTGATCGGGTCGAGTTCCACCGCTTCGATCGGATCGACGGGAACCACGTAATCGACGTTCCGGCTGCGGTCGCCAGGCTCGCCAACTCGTGCATCCATGTCGATTTCGACAGAGATGTGCTGCCAGGTGTCGGGGCCCTCGTCAGCGGGAATCGCCGGCCAGTCATCGCGTCGCTGGAACCAGCTCGTCCCCACTTCGAGATTGCGTTCACGCTGATCACCGCTGCGCTCTTCTACGATCACCGGCTGGAAGGCAAGCGGCTCGACGATATTCGAGTCGATCAACTCGTAGATGTCCCAGGGCCCCGAGCTGCTGATGTAGACAAGCTCGTCCTGTTTCGCGGCTTCTGACTTTGCCGGGTCGGTCCGCACCATCAGGTATCGCACGCCCAGATCGGTCATGTGTTGAACACCGATCTCGGCGTCGTTGTTGGCATACCGCAACTGGCGGACGGGATTGGACGACTGCTCCGACATCGCTGCCGCCGTGAGAAAGTGATAAGGCGTGGTTCCCGATGCTTCGAAGAACAAACCCTCCATCGATGAAATGCAGCCGCCGGTCCAGTGCGGAAGAAGCATCAGCGCCATGGTCGTGCCGTACTCACCGTTGTCGCCGTTGTTTTCCCAGAGTGCCCGGCCACAACCGCGCGTTTCGCCGATTTCACCCATTTCAGTCACGACCGCGTTGTACTCCGGGTACTTCGTGCGTCCCTCGTATCCCTGCATGTTGTACCGGGTCCATCCGTCAGCAGCGGCTCGCCCCGATTCCGGACCCTTACGGAACGGACCCCAGGCATAGACCGAGGTCTCGCCATCACTGACGCGCCCGTCGAACGGCAGAGATTCGTACATCCAGCCGAACACGACGAGACATGAGACGGTGATGACCCCAGCCGCAATGGCGCCCTCGTAGGCGCTGGTCGGAGCCGATGCCAGCCGCCCGCGAAAGGTGTTCATGATCCAGGCGAGGAGTTCGAGGGCACCAATCACCATGAGGAGATAGCGCGTCAGATAGATAAACGGCAGGAGTCGGGGATTCCAGAGCAATCCGATTCCCGGCAGGCTGTCTCGCGTCACATAGACCAGTCCGACGAAGACCAATGTGATTATTCCGAGCGCCGTTCCGTTCAAGTTGCGCCGCATCACCATCGCGACAAATCCAATGATCGCAAGGCCCGACACGATGAAGTCGAGCGGCGCGGTGAGTGGGAAGAACATGTCGTAGAACGAATCGTCCGCTCCCTCGGGCCGGAACCCGTACTTCATGTCGGTCATGAACTCGTGACCGAAAAGGAACGGGCCGACCCACCACGCCGACAGCAACAGCGTCGTCACACCGGTGGTGACGGCGTAGACGAAGCGCTTCTTGTCGAGCCACACCAGTACCAGCACGATCGCGCTGACTGCGACGAAGATGAGCACGATGCCGTGCGAGACCGCGGCGAGCGAGAGCACGACCGCAGCCCAGACCCGAAAGCGCCCCGTTCTGAGTCCATTCGCCAACAAACCGAGACCCAACATGGCCAGAGTCAGGGCAATCGAGAACGAATACTCCCCCGCCATCGTCGACTTCACGTTGCCGCCATAGATCTGGTAGCTCTCGTCGAGGAGGAAGCAGAGGCCCGCTATCGCGAACAGCTCGGGAATCGGATGACGGAAGTTCGCCAGCCTCCCGAATGCCCAGCAGGTAACGGGGAACAGGACAAGCCCGGAGATTGCGACGAGTTTGAACGCGACGCCATACGGCAGTACGACGTCGGCGGCGACAATCGCCAACGCCGGGATAACCATGTAGAACCGGTACAGCGGGAGCCCACCGTACCAATCCATACTCCAACCCGACAGCTGGAAGTTCGGTAAGAAGTGGTCACGGAGGAAGGCTGGAGCCCAGACATGCGAGCCCATGTCACCACCCGTTGGCGTGGTCTGGTCGAACACCAGATCACTGCTCGCCGACAAAGGGTTCAGGTGAACGATCATCATCATGATGACTGTGCTGGCCACCAGCGTTGTCGATGTGACCAACACCCGCACAACACGGTTGGTGGTCCAGGGTCGCTTCCACCAGGCAACCGGCCGGCGAACTATCCGCTGGCCGACTCGCAAGACCAGGCTCGCCTCATCTGGCTCTGATTCGTCGGGTTCCGACTCACCTGGTTCTGGTCCACCGGGCACCGACTCGTCGCCGATCTCATCGAGGCGACTCCAGCTGTCGCTCCCGTCACTGGCTTCCTCAGGATCGACTTCGACGTCGAATTCCCGATCGAACCACTCAACGAAGTTGCCTTCGTCAGAGGCTTCTGGTCCCTTCAGTTCGTCAGTCATTTCGCTGTGTCCACGCGGTGCAAGTGATCCATCATGGCAAACCAGCGAGCTTGATCCAGGTCACCAGGCCAGAAGCAGCCCGGTGACGTTGAATCCCATATGGGTCAGAATCGGCATACCGAGCCGGTCGGTGCGAATCGCCGTGACTCCGAGCACCAGACCGAAGGCAAAGAGCCCGGGGTATTCGATCGCTCGGAAGTGCACGAGAGCAAAGACGAGAGCGACACCGACCACAACCAGGCCGTCGTTGAATCGGGCGGCCAGCGACCGCTGGAGGAGGCCTCGATAGAACAACTCTTCGACTACAGGCGCACCGAATGCAACGATCACGAACAACAACAGCGTCGCCGCTCCACCGGCGCGCTCGATGAGTTCCTTCGCGTTCTCCTGCAGACGATCGTCGGTGAATGTGTCCGGCCAGATCTGCTCGAGGGGCAAGTAGACCACCTTGACCAAGACGAGTTGTGACAGCACACCGATACCAAGACCGAGCGCGTCGATTGGCGCGAATGAGATCCCGTAGTCGTCGACTGGATGTCCGGATCCAGACCTGTCCGACGCCACCCACATCCCGGCGAGGTACGCCGACCAGCCAGCCACGAGAGCAACCGCGAGCACACCGATGGACGTGTCGGACGCCGACTCCCCGCCGCCTAGGATCGCCAACACGACCGTCGACAGGATTTGGGCAACGAGCCACGCCCCGACGAAGGTGAATACGGCGACCGATGCATCGACGGGAACGTGAGACGTCGCAGGTCGAATCACGCTCCGAACAGAGTGAGGCGGGCGCTTCGACGCCGGTTCGGGCACGGACGCTGACTGTACCGGAGCCAGATGACCGTAATGTCGCGAGAAGTTTGCGGTCAGACTGCGATCAGCGTGGGATGACCGCAGCGGCGATCGTCGATGTGCCAACCGTGAGGGACCGACAAGCGGGTCGCGTGGCGCAGACACATGTCGTACGCGTGCGGCTCTCTCTCGGCGATGAGCTCGTCGAGCCAGACTCTGGATTGGCCGTAATGATACGTCAGCGTGACCTCGGCTCGCTCTGAGCATCCTGTGCGCGAACACAGCCGTGCCGCACCCCCACCTACCGTCCGGCTCCCGACCTGCATGAGCACCAAGCTATGCCGGGTGGTCCATCCGGTAGTGGATGGTGACGTGGCCATCAAGTTGATCGACCGTACAACGGGGGCGAACAGTCCTAGCATGTATCCATGAACAATCTGCCTCCCCCTCCACCGCCTCCCCCGCCGGGCCGAGGGCGCGGGCAGCGCAATCCCGATCAGCCAGGGGCGGAGAAGGGCTCCGGACCGAACAACGACTCCAATCCCGACGGTAGCGCCAAGTCCGGTCGCGGACCTGGAAGCTGGCCCCGTTGGACAATCTGGATCCTCGTCGGAGTGCTTGCCGCTGCCGTCCTGGTCCCGACCCTGTGGCCAAGCGATGACGGTGAATCGCTCACGTACACCGAATGGCGCACACAAGTGGTCGATGGGCAAGTTGCCACAGCCGAGATCAGTACCGGCTCAGGGAAGATCACGGGCGAGTTCGACAACGGTGACAAGTACACAACTTCAGGTGGTGGCGAACGCGGCGTCTCCGAGGCCGACGAACAATTGCTGATCGACCAGAACGTCGACTACGAGTTCAAGCCACCGAGCAACAATTGGCTTCTCGGAGTGCTGTCGATATTCCTACCGGTCATGCTGATCATCGGCTTCTTCGTCTGGATGCAGCGCAGAGCACAGGGCCAGATGGGCGGCGTCATGTCGATCGGACGCAGCAAGGCCAAGACCTTCGACGCTGACAAGCCCTCAACCACATTTCATGACATTGCCGGATATGCCGGTGTCAAACAGGAGATCACCGAGGTCGTCGACTTCCTACGTATGCCCGACCGATTCCGCGAAATCGGCGCTCGCGTACCAAAGGGAATCCTGCTCGTCGGCCCTCCTGGCACCGGCAAAACCCTTTTCGCAAGAGCTGTTGCCGGCGAAGCAGGCGTCGGGTTCCTGAGTGTTACCGGCTCCGACTTCATGGAGATGTTCGTCGGCGTCGGCGCCAGCCGGGTGCGCGATCTCTTCCAGCAGGCCCGACGAATGGGCAGCGCGATCATCTTTGTCGATGAGATCGACTCGATCGGACGCAAGCGCGGGGCAGGTCTGGGCGGCGGGCACGACGAACGCGAACAAACCCTCAACCAGATGCTCGCAGAGATGGACGGATTCGAACCCTCCGAGGGCATCGTCGTCCTGGCCGCAACCAACCGCCCCGACGTCCTCGACCCTGCGCTGCTACGCCCGGGCCGATTCGACCGCCAGATCGTCGTACCGCTCCCCGAGTCAGGCGAGCGCAAGGCCATCCTCGAAGTACACAGCCGCGACAAGCGAATGGGCCCAGACGTTGACATGGAAACAATGGCCCAGGCGACCCCAGGCATGTCTGGCGCCGATTTGGCCAACCTCGTCAACGAAGCAGCACTCATGGCAGTGCGACGCGGTTCAAAGGAAATCGAACGAATTGACTTCGAGAATGCTCGTGACCGAGTTGTGCTCGGCGCGCGACGCGAGTCGATGATTCTTTCGGCCGAGGAGAAGCGTGCAACTGCGTACCACGAGGGTGGGCATGCGCTGCTCGCAACCGTGCTCCCCCACGGCGACCCCCTTCACAAGGTGACGATCCTGCCGCGCGGTATGGCGCTCGGCGTCACATGGTCGCTCCCACAGGACCGGCACACCTACTCCAAGGAGTACTTCGACGACACCATTTGCAAGGCCATGGGTGGCCGCGTTGCCGAGATGATCGTCTTCGGCCACCTCAACTCAGGTGCTGCGAACGACCTCGAACAGGCGACCGGCATTGCCAGGCGTATGGTCCGCGAATGGGGCATGTCCGAACGTGTCGGCCCAATGGCCTGGAGCAGCCAACAGGCAGTGTTCCTCGGAGAAGATCTCATGTCGTCGCAGCGCGAGTACTCCGATGACACGGCCAAACTGCTCGACGAAGAAATCGCCCGCATCCTCACCGAGCAGGAAAACAGGGCCAACGATATTCTCACGAAGCATCGCCGAGGATTGCAGCTGATCGCGGAGGCCTTGCTCGAACGTGAAACGATCACCGGCCCCGAAGTCGCCAAGTTGATCCAACAGGGAATGGCTGAGTCGGGTCAACCAAACGAAGACATCATCACCCGCTGAGTGCCACCAACGCCACCGCGTTCTCGTGATCTTTTCACGACGTCTCGTCGTGAAAAGATCACGAGAACGGAGTTGGGCGTTGGCAGTGGCCACCGCCTGGCGTCGAGCCGGGTGAACGTGCCTCGGCAACTGCCGCCCACAGATCTGTGGCCGTCATCGGGCCGAGGAACGCGGCCTGCGCCACGCCCTCAGCGTCAGCGACAACAAGCGTCGGGACAGCGTCGACTTGATAGCGCTCGTGGAGCGCCTTGTCGGCGGTGAATTCGATGTCAGCCACGACAACTTCGTTGCTTTCGAGCACCTTCGCCTTCTCGACCACGGAATGGCACACATCACAGGTCGACGAACTGAACACCGCCACAAGCCACGGGGCATCAGGGCGCGGGAAGTCTTCTCTGTCGAGCTGCTCAGGTGCCCGAAAATGCTGCTGAGTGGGAACGTCCGGTACCCGTCGCTTCCGGACAACAACTGAAACGATGCCGACCAGGACGACAATGACCGCGGCGACGACGAGGCGTTCCATCTGTCGCAAGATACTGGCGTTGATCCGCGTCGGGGCTTACGAATTGGAGGCCGGCAGCGTCCACGACCCGGATCGTCCGGGCAGATCGTCGCCGCGCGACAGGAGCCGCTCGACAAAGATGCGGTTCGTTGCGCTGACGATCAGTTCCCGATCGAGGACATCCGGATCTTCCAGATCGATCGTTATCACCTCACCCGGCCCGATGGGAATGTCGGTCAGGCTGTCGACCGCCGAGGGGCCCGCCGGACCGACTGACTCGATGGTGATGGTCCCTTCGAGATTGTCCACGTTGTAGACGACAAGCGCGGTGGGCGTCGGAACGGACGGACCGATACCGATATGCCAACGCGGCGCAACGAACCCGTCCGGACGAGGCGGGGCACCCATCACGACAGTCGTCGCGACCAGTTCACCGGCGGGCCTGGTCAGGACGCGTTCGACAACAATCGAAGGCTCGGCCTGTGTTGAGAACACGATCGAGTGGCGGCCGTCCGGAAGTGGTCCGACCAAGGATTCGTCTGATGTGTCGAACACGACTACCTCCCGGGCGGGCACCTCGATGAGCGGCAGGTCACCAAAGTTCGCCTCCAGAGGTAACCCGAGAAAGACGACATCGACTTCGACATCACTGTCGGTCGGGTTGTACACCGCATAGGTCTCGGTTATCCCCTCGCCCTGCTCGCCGTCGGCGAACCAGAACTGGTCACGAAGAGCGGGAGCGGCGAGGCTGACGTCATACCCGAGCCGTCCTCCACCGACATAATGCTGTGCCCTCCCCACCACGATTCGCCCACTGATCGCCTCGACGCGGACTGCGATGACCGGTTCGTCGCGAGCACCGAGTTCGGCTATACGAATTGTCTTCACCGACTTTGGAAGGATCGTGAAGCCCTGGAACGCCGCCGGGGTTGCATCGCCCGATTCGGTGGCAAAGCCGAGGTCGACAACCGCAGCATCGTCATAGGGGTTGGTCAAGATCAACGTCTCGATACTGCCGTCAACTGTGAATCCGTCAGCGAAGTACCATTCGCTCGACGTGTCGTTGGAACAGGCCGCCACCGAGTCGCCGGCCGGGTGCATTGCTCGTTGTTCCACGACCCCGCCGCCGCCTTCGATTTCAACGATCACGCTCGCGAAAGGGGCGGATACGAAGGCATCGACATCAACCGAGGTCTGCGCCCACGGCTCGACCGTGAACTCCTGTTCAGCCCCGACGCCGTCCGGCGTCAAGATGGTGAATCGCCCGAGCAACTGCTCGCTGCCCCGATTCGAGATGATGACCTCGCCACCGACTCCGTCCTCTCCACTTGCGGGCATCCCTGGGCAAAACCAACTCCCGGTGAGCGCGTCGGTATCAGCGACCGAGGGCATCCAGATTCCCGCCGGTGAAGAGAAGACTGGTACCGGGGCTGCGGTGCCATCGCGGCCGGCGACCATCAGAGCAGCGAAGCCGACGAGCAGCACAACCAGCGCTGGAATTGATCGTCGGTTCACGAAGACACCTCGCCATCGTCACGACGATCTTCCTCTGAGATCCGGGCTATTTGACCGGTGATGTCCAATCCCGGGTCGAGCCCGCCGGGACCGGCAAGGGTTTCGGTCTCCATGTCATCGGGCTCGATATCCAGATCGATCAAGGTCTCATTGGTCACGAGCAGGTTTACGGCGCGCCCCTTCGGCACGCTCACTCGCGCCGCAGCAAAGATCGCCATGACCCAGAGCACGACCTGTAACGCAACGAGCAGCGACCGGCTCGATGAGGTCTCGTAGCGCAACTCGCCCACACCTCCGACCTCGACATCGAAAGCAGTTGTCACGCCAAAGGCACGACGAGGCTCGATCGACTCACCGTCGACGACAAGTGACCAATTCTCGTCGAACGGAACGGCCACATGGACTACTCCGGCAGCTATCTCATCGGTGGTGGTACTGAATTGGTCAGCCCCGATGAACACGGCACTGGCGTCGGAGAAATCGGTTCGCACCAACACCTCTGGGCCTGCCGAAAGACTTGCCTCGGCCGTCTCCCCCTCGAGCAGTGCATGGGTCGGCAACCACGCGCGATTTTCGAATACTTCGATCGTCGGCAGACCGCGGGTCGAGACCAGATCGAGCTGATCCTCCAACGAGGTGATCAATCCGCCAGGCAACGGAAGAGGGTCATCGACAGTTGACACAACACCATCGAACTCCGGCACGACGATGTACCGAATCCCGAGCGGAGCCAACAGACGACCGGCGCGCAACGTCGTCGACGCTGCCATTTCGTCGAGCGCCGTGTTGATCAATCCGGCGGCATCATTCGTCGGCGGCATCCAGCGGTCACGCGTGTCGAGCGCACCGTCGTCCATGATCGCCCACGCCAGCCCATCGCGGTATTCGGTCGACGGAACCGGGAGGATCCGAGCATCGCCAAGGAACAAGACGTTGTAGTCACCGTCAGGTATCGGGCCGGGCAGAGAAGCGTCTATGAGCTCGGCGAGCGGTGTTGTCGGGGTCTGCCATGCGCCGTCACCAATTGCGGCGATCCCCGGAGCGATCCCGATGACGACCGCGATGCTGGCGATGATACCGAGCGGTTGACGCCACCCGAACGAACCGCCACGCACATCAAGATCAAATGCCGCAAGCGCCGCGGCCGCCGACATTGCTACGCCCACAGCAACAGGAACGAGCAGTACTCCTGCAAGGGGCCCATTGAACGGTAGTGAGCCGCTATCGGACCAGAAGGCGAACGCCCCGAACGCCAGCACGAGCACACCGGATCGGATCGCCCAGGTCAAGCGCCATGCGCGGGCTAGCGCGACGGCTGCGATCACAGGGATGTAGAGCGCAAGGGCCAGCGCCGCGAAATCAGTTCGGCCGATCTCGAACGAAGCCAGCTCGAACAGCCCGCGATGCGGGTCCCCGATCGGAGGCGCGCCAACGATCCCTTCCCAATACCAAGTTGTGACCCACGGCAAATTCAGCAGCGCCGCGCCGACCGTGGCCGCAAGGCCCACTCCGACGTAACGCAGTGCCGTGCGCCACGGTGCTAGAGCCAGCAGCGTGCCAACGCCGAGCAGCAACGAGGTCAGAAACGCAATCGGGAGCATCACGGGGGCAAACGCCACGGTGACGGCCAATACCATTGCAGCCAGAAGTGTCTTGTGGAACTGCTCTTGCCAGGGCATGTTGACAAGGCCATCGACGAGGTCGAGTTCAGCGCTGCGCGGATCAGCAGTTTCCACTCCTACCGCCCGCCGGAACAGTTGAATCATCCACGGCGTAGCCGCGTACACGATCAGCACGGTCAGCTGACCACTTGACATCGCCCCACTGACGAGCGGACTCGCCGCATAGACGACGATGGCCGCGACGCGGGCACGAGTCGATGGGAAGACAGTGGCCAGTTTCCACGTACCGGCAACACCAATCAGAACCATCCCGACGACAAACAGCGTCTGCAGCATGCCCATCCTGAAGAGGGTTGCCACGGAAAGGCCAGCCAACGTGGCCCACCCTGTTGGATTGGATGACGTCGCCCCAGCGCCATTGCCGTTCCACCCGGACACGTACGAATCGAGCATCAGACGTGGACTGGTGGGGAATGGCAGGAACTCCCCGACTGCGGGAACTCCTGAACCGAAGAAGGTTCGACTCCCGATGACGACTGCGGCAACCACGACAATCCAGGCAATGACCGGCGCCGACGCACTCTCACGCCAGCGTCGAACCTCGGTGTCGGCACCGACATAGGTCGCTGTATCGCGACTTCGCAGATACGAGTTGAGCCGGGCGCTGCCACGCTCTTGCAGGCCTATGACCTCGCGCTCAGGGACACGTCGGATCGCCTTGACTTCGCTGCGTCTCGACAGAATGGACGGAGTTCCAGGGACGAGCCCGAGGAGTCCGCGCAGCGAGGCCCATGCCTCGCCTAGCCGCGCCGTGAACAGCCCAACCAGCAGTTCACTGAACGTCAATATCACCAACTCGAGCGATCTGCCCGGCAATCGGGAAGCGCCCGTCAGCGTGGCGACACTGCGCATGCGGTGGCGTGCCGACAGGAGATCGTGCGGCAGGTCCTCACGACGCAGATCAAGCTCAGATCGGTGCCGCACCCGCGCCGACGGAGCGACAATGACACGAGCGCCACTGTCGTGTATTCGCCAGCAGAGTTCAACGTCCTCGCCGTAGAAGTCGATCGACGGAGCGAAACCATTGAGTTCACGAAACAGATCAGACCTGATCAAGAAGAATGCCGAAGGTAGGACGAACACGTCTCGCACACCGTCGTGTTGTTCCTGATCAACCTCACCGGGCTCGATGAACGGGTCGATCTCACCGAAGCGGTCCATGCCGAGCCCGACCGACTGCAGTACTCGGGGTTCGTCCCAATCGACGATCTTCGGGCCGATCGCGCCCGCATTGGAGCGATAGAGCTCCTCCACCATGATCCGCAAAGCATCGGGAGCCGGAGCTATGTCATCGTGACAGATCAAGAAGAAGCCGTTGTCGCCCTCGACGAGGCGCAACACTTCGTTGGCCGCCGGGCCGAACCCAGGATTCGCTCCCACCGAGCGAACAAAGGCTCCGGGGATCCGCAGCTTTATCCGTGTTTCAATACTGTCGTCGCCTTCCTGCGTGGCGGCGGATTGAGCGATGAGGAACAGGAACCGCAGATTCGGGTAGTCCTGGTCGGCAAGCGCGGCAACTGTTTCGTCAAACCACGGACCCGGGTCATAGACGACGACGACCGCGACAACAGGCGGTACTTGTTGAATCTCCGGTTCCACGATGGAGCGAGGCTAGCGGTGGCTGCCCGCGACACCTGGTCACGGCGAATCAATCACACCGTCTGCGTCTCTGTATCCTGCAGCCATGGCACCGTTCACCTCGATCGATCTGACCAATTTCGATCTCATACAAGCAGCGCAATCCACCCGCGATGCCACTGACTCCATCGCGACACGGGCGGCCGGCCTGGCGATCGATGCAACGTACGTCACTGTCGGTCTTGGCCTTTTGTCGTTTCAACGGATGCAAGTTCGCCGTCGCGAATTAGAGCGTGCCCTACGCCACTGACACGCCCGCCGTCGTTACTATCTGAGCGTCGTGTCATCATCACCAACAACAGCGCATGCGCGCACTCCGCTGCCAGAAGGCACGGTCCCCGTCGGCATCGGGCTGCTGATTGCCGGCGTCGCTACCTATGCGTTTTTCAAGGTCGGCACCGTTGCTGTCGGTGGCGACGAGGAATTCGAACCAATCGCTGCACTGTGGTTCGCCACATTCGCGCTGGCCCCCGGCTTCTTTCTACCCCTCGAGCAGGAACTGGGACGAGCCCTGGCCCACCGCAGAGCTATCGGGCAGGGATCACAACCCGTCGTCAAGAAGGTCGTCTGGCTCGGCACTCTCCTTGTCGGGCTTGTTGCCCTCGTCATCATTCTGCTGAGCCCCCTCATCGCCAGTTCCTACTTCAATGGAGACTGGTTCATGGTGATCGCGCTGATCGCCGCCATCGCGGGCTACGCCCCGGCACACCTCGCTCGTGGAGTCTGCTCCGGTAGCGGTCGATTCACCGAGTACGCGGTGATCATGGGGTCCGACGGTGTCGTGCGGATCATCTTGTGCGTCATCCTGGCAATCATCGGCATCACCGCTGCCGGCGTCTACGGAATGGCCATCGCCGTTTCCCCACTGTTCGCTGTGGCGTACGTTTACCGTCGGGGTGGCCTCAAGACCGACCCCGGCCCGCCCGCCGAATGGGGCGAGGTCACTCCGAATCTCGGTTGGCTGCTGCTCGGCTCGGTCTTCGCGGCCACGCTGCTCAACGCCGGTCCGATTGCCGCGAGCCTGCTCGCCGACGATGACCAAGCTGCACTCGTCACCCAGTTCTCGTACGGAGTCCTCATAGCCAGGATCCCTTTGTTCCTCTTTCAAGCAGTGCAGGCGGCCCTGCTGCCGGGACTCAGTCGCCAGGCGGCACGAGGCGAGTTCACCGAATTCCGGGCAGGGCTCAGGCGGCTGATGCTGGTGGTCCTCGCTGTCGGCTTCCTAGGTACTGCTGGCGCGTACCTTCTCGGGTCTTGGGCAATCGAAGTGGCCTACGACGCCGAACTCACCGGTCGCACGTTGGCACTGCTCGCGCTGAGCAGTGCCTGCTACATGCTCGCCTTGGGGACAGCGCAAGCGGTCATCGCCCTTCGCGGGCACGCCCTCGTGGCCCTCGGCTGGGGCATAGGCGTCGTCGCCTTTTTACTCGCGACCTGGCTGTCGAGTGACCAAGTCTTCCGCAGGATCGAGATCGGACTGCTCGTCTCCTCAGTCGCAGCGTTGGTCAGCTTCGCCCTGTCCTTGCGATACAAGCTGAGCACTGGTGCCGTCGCCGATCCCGGCTCGATGATGGATGCCATCACCGACATGCCATTCGAAACCTGACGGTAACGACGTTCGCAGCGGGCCAGGCCGCGGGTCTTACAACTCGATGTTGGCGCGGCGGGCTTCGCGTTTGAGGTCGTGGTCGACCATCATCTTGATCAGTTCCGGGAAGTCGACTTCACGTTCCCAACCAAGCTTCTCTTTCGCCTTGGACGGATCCCCAATCAGCAAATCGACCTCGGCCGGCCGATAAAACTTCGGATCCTGACGCACATAGTCACGCCAATTCTCGATCTCGACCTCAGCAAACGCACGCTCCACCAGATCTTCGATCGAGTGAGTCTGACCAGTTGCGATCACATAATCACCAGGCTCATCCTGTTGCAACATCAACCACATCGCCTTCACATAATCACCCGCATAACCCCAATCACGCTTCGCATCCAACGTCCCCATCACCAACTCATGCTGCAAACCCAGCTTGATCCGCGCCGCCGCATTCGTAACCTTGCGCGTCACGAACTCCAACCCCCGCCGCGGACCCTCATGATTGAACAAGATCCCAGACGACGCATGCATCCCATACGACTCGCGGTAGTTCACCACGATGTCATGGCCGAACACCTTCGCGCACCCATACGGACTACGAGGATGGAACGGCGTCAACTCGGTCTGCGGAGTCTCACGAACCTTGCCGAACATCTCCGACGACGACGCCTGATAAAACCGGATCGGATTGTTCTCACCGCCACCCACCATCCGGATCGCTTCCAACATCCGCAACACACCCAACCCGGTGATGTTCGCCGTCAACTCAGCCTGGCTGAACGACAACGCCACAAAACTGATCGCCCCCAAGTTGTACACCTCATCAGGCTGCGCATACTGCAATGCCGCCACCAACGACGGCAAATCAGCCAAATCACCGGGCACTAGCTCGACAAACGGCATCTCCTCTTGAAGCTGCGTCGCTTTCGGATTGTTCTGCCCCTTCACCATCCCATACACGTCATAACCCCGCCCATGCAGGAACTCAGCCAAATGCTGACCATCCTGGCCAGTGATACCGGTAATAAACGCTCTAGGCATAGAACAAACGAGTCTACGGCGGGCGGCCCGTCCTCGGACGATACGCTCCGTGGCTGCATGGTGAAGGTGGCGATCGACGTCGGGCCCCTGTATGGCCACCGCACGGGAATCGGCAATGCTGTCGCGTGGACAATGGAAGCGCTTGCCGACGAAAACGTTGGCGCTTCCGACGTCGAGTTGTATCCGTACCTGACGAGCTTGCGCGCTCGCCGTTTGAAGTCACAGCGCCGCCTCCCCATGCCGGCCGCACTCGCACTCAGGCTCTGGGCGCACCCATCGCCACAGATTGATCGACTGCTCGGGTCACCAGACTTGGTGCACGGCACCAATTACGTTGTCCCGCCAACTGCGTGCCCACGCTTGGTCTCCGTCTATGACTGTTGGTTCCTCGACCACCCCGACGACGCGACACCGGACGTGCGGAGGTCCGGCGCTGTACTTCGCCATGCCGTTGCCAATGGGGCCTACGTCGTGACGAGTTCCAGTGCAACGACAAAGCGGGTGCGTGAATTGCTGTCGACCGACCGCGTGCGCACCATCCACCTTGGTCCACCCAGCCCGCTGCCGCCAGATACGCCCCGCACGGGCTCCCTGCCCGACCTCGCAACAAACCCATTTGTGCTGTCGCTGGGAACGCTCGAGCGTCGGAAGAACGTACCAACCCTGATCGCGGCATTCGCAAAGCTGGCCCGGGAACACGAATCCGTTCGGCTGGTGGTGGCTGGCGCAGTCGGTGACGACCTCGAACCGATCACAAGAGCGATCGAGCGGCTCGACCCAGAGGTGGCCGAACGAGTCGTGCGAACAGGACCGGTCGACCAACCGACAAAATCTTGGCTGCTCGCCAATGCAAGAGCGCTTGCATACCCGTCACTCGACGAAGGATTCGGATTCCCTATCCTCGAAGCCCAACAAATGGGTGCACCGGTGATTGCCAGCACAGCCGGGTCCATACCGGAAATTGCCGGGGCCGCCGCTCTCTTGAGCCAACCGCTCGACTCAGAGGCCCTTGCCGCAAACCTCTTCTGGGTCCTGACGAACGACGAGATGCACGCCAAGCTCATTCGCCTGGGACGTTCCAACCTTCTGCGATTCTCCTGGACAACGACGGCCCAACAGCTTGCTGACACGTACCGAGAGCTGGCTGCAGCATGAACGGCCACGTCAGTGTCGTATCGGGTGGCGTCGGCGCGGCGCGCTTTCTGAGTGGATTGATCGACGCCGTCGACGATCCCACGAAGATCACGGCGGTCGTCAACACCGGTGACGACTGCTCACTACACGGCCTGTCGATCTCGCCTGACCTCGACACGATCACGTACACGCTCGCCGGGGCAATTGACCCCGACCGGGGTTGGGGCCTGATCGACGAGAGCTGGCGATCCATGGAGGCCCTCGAACGCTACGAGTCGGTTCGGCCGGAAGGCTCAACTGCCGCTCCGCGATGGTTCAATCTGGGCGATCAGGACCTCGCCACACACTTCTACCGGACCGCACGGCTGGCTGAGGGCGCGTCGCTCACCGCAGTCTCTGACGAAATACGCCTCGCATGGCGAGTTCCGATCAGCCTCGTCCCGATGTCTGATCAACGGCTCGCGACAATGGTCACCATTCTCGACGACTCACTTGGCAGCAACGGGCCAGCTGAACGAGAAGTGTCATTTCAGGACTATTTCGTCCGCCTCCATCACGGCGTCCCTGTCACATCTGTCCGGTTCGTTGGCGGCGCAGAATTGTCAGAGAGGGCTAGCGCATCGCTCTCCGAGGCCGAGACGGTTGTAATCGCCCCTTCCAACCCGCTCGTGTCGATCGGCCCAATTCGCTCACTCGATGGGGTCGACGGTCTCCTCGGCGCACGGCGCAACAGCGTGGTGGCGGTTTCGCCCATCGTTGGTGGCGCGGCCCTCAAGGGGCCTGCTGATCGCATGATGACCGAACTGGGGCATGAGGCATCAGTCGTCGGCGTCGCGAATCTCTATGCACCGATTGCATCGGCGCTCGTCATCGACCCGGTCGACGCACACCTCGCTCCGCAGGTCGAAGAGACCGGTATGCGATGCGTGGTCACTCCCTCGATCATGTCAACACCGGCGATCGCTCGATCGCTCGCTCTCGCCACACTCGCCGCCGCTCAACCCGAGTAGCCCATGTCGTGCCGCTCGCAATCAGGGGTGGTTCCGGAGGCGGTTCAGTCCAGTCTCGAGGTCTGTCCATGGCGACCACGCCAAGTGAATGCGGGCACGAACAGGGGAAACCGCGAAGCGGGCAATCTCATCTGACCGCTCCGGACGGAGTGTCGGCTCGACGCCCGCACCAGGATCCAAGTGCCCCCAGAGGTCACGAATCGACGTCTGCTCGCCAGTGCCGATATTGATCACCAACCCACTGCCACGTTCACCTGCCCGAACCAGGGCGTCAACAGCATCATCGATGTACAGCAGGTCTCGGGTCTGGCGACCATCACCATCGAAGGTGGGCGGCGAAGAAGTCGTCGCTGCTTCGTGAAGCGTGGCCACAACTCCAGATCCGGGGAGCTGACGAGGGCCGTAGACGGTCGACATCGCAAGCGCGGTGAACTCGACGGAGTGCTGCTCACGGTACGTGCTGAGCAGGTCGACAATCGACCGAGCAACCACCCCGCGAACGCCGCGAGGCATTAGTTGGCCTTCCTTGACGGGCAGCGACTGCACCGCTGGCTGCCCATAGATGGCTGACGCCGGTAACGCGACGACGACCTTGCCCACGCCATGCTTGCGAGCGGCCTCGAGAGTTCCCAGTGCGGAGGAGAACACGCGGCCCTGGGCTCTCGCCGAGCGCTCATGGCGCGGGAGCAGCCCGAGTTGATAGATGACGTCGGGCCGCCTCATACCTATCAGTGAGTCAGCCTCGGCCGAGGCCGCGTCGAGATGATGGATCTTCAGCGCTCCACCGGACGCTCTTGCGTCAGCAAGGTTGGCGAGCGACCCGACCGAGAGATCGTCGATGACGTCGATGACGTGGCCCTCGGCCAACAAGCGATCAACGAGATGCGAACCGATGAACCCTGCTCCACCGACTACGACGATGTTCATGGACTGACGCTATTCGACGCGTGCGCCAGATAGCCGACTCACGATTCAGGTAAAGGCGTTGACGAGCGTTCCAGCGTTGTGTGCTCCGCAACCGAACCAGTCGCCCCGACCATGCTGTCTCTGACAACGGCATGCGGCTCAACTCGGCCCATGACGAGCGACGCTTCGACCGAGGCGTGGGCTCCGATCTGCGCATCGGGTAGCAATACCGAATCAACGACAACTGCCTCCGCACCAATAGCAACGCGATCGCCAACGACGCTGTTTCGCACGGTTGCATCAGTGTGAACGCGTGCTGACGGTGAGATCGCTTCGCAGCTCTGGTGACGGCGAACGCTATTCAGGAGATCGAGATTCGCCGCACGGTAGAAGTCAGGTCTGCCCGCATCAATCCAGTAGTCATCTGTCGCATATCCGTACATGCCGCCGTCATCGGCGACCATCGGGAACGTGTCACGCTCGATCGACACCCGTCCAGCGGGGATACGGGCTAGCACACTCGGTTCGAAGACATAGGTGCCGGCATTGATCAGATTGCTCGGCTCTTCCCCCGGTGCAGGCTTCTCCACGAACGCGTTCACCGAACCGTCATCGGCAAGATCGACGACGCCGAAACTCGATGGGTCGTCGACACCGATGAGGTGGATTGTGGCCTCGGCCCCGAACTCCTGGTGCGCGCTAACGAGCGCTCCGACGTCGAGATCGGTCATCACGTCGCCATTGGCCACTACGAAGGTTTCTTCGATGCCGGCAGTTTCAGCTGCAAACCGAATGGCTCCGGCTGTGTCAAGCGGCTCTGGCTCGACCGCGTAGGTGAGCGCCACATCGCCACAGCGGCCGTCGGGGAATGCCTCGATGAATGGCTCCGGCCTGAACCCCAGGGCGAGCACGACCTCGGTTACTCCGCCCTGCCCGAGGCGGTCGACGAGACGGGCAATCATGGGTTCGTGGCCGACGGGAAGCATCGGCTTGGGAACGCTATTGGTGAGCGGACGCAGCCTCGTACCGAAGCCGCCAACCAGCACAACCGCGCGCATCAGCCGTCGTGACCCGGGACCGTGGTGGCACCCGGCAGCTCCTCAGGGAGTAGTTGGTTCCCGTCGACGGCGCCCAGCTCTGGTAGGTCCGGAGCCCACGGGGGCATGCTCACATCGGTGTCGTCCGGCACGAAGGCGATGGCGATGACCTTGGCGTCCTTTTCGAGACGGATGTTGTTGTAGTCGGCAATGAAGGTCGTGCCACTGTCGGTATCGGAGAAGTTGTCCCACACGACGACCTTCAGTTCAGCGTCTTCTTCCTTACCGTCGATGATGCAGGTTGTCTCACCGTCTTCGAACACGCCTGTCTCGTTCTCGTACGGAAGCCCGGCGCGTTGGTCTTCTGGGAAGGTGAGCTTGTCGTTGGTCAGCTCGACGTTGTACGTGTCGAGGAAGACACCAAGGACCGCATTGCGGCCGACCGCGGCGTTCGAAAATGGGTGCCAGTGGATGAGACCATCGCCATGGCTGTGTACACCGGTGCGGGTGAAGTCGGTGTTCAAGAAGCCAGCCGAGTCTCGTTCTTCGGCATCACCCTCGAGCTGGAACCAGGTATCACAGAGGTAGAACCCGTATGCATGGTGCCAGTGGTCTTCGAGTTGAGGCGCCGAAGCGTCGGCCGCTGGGCGGCTCTGACGGGCGTAAAAGACCAATGAGAACCCGAGCACGATGACGATCGCAACGATCATCGGGAACAGGGTTCCGCCCTGGAATCGGATCTTCTTGCCTTGACCTTTGTTTGCCAGCCTTGCGGCCTTCTTGGTGGAGGATGAGGAGGTAGCCACGAGGATCAAAGGCTACCGGCGGAGTAGGTCGAAGAGGGATCGCCCCCAGTGTGCGGCTGATGTCACAGGCGATCATGAGCAGTGATCATCACCGGCGACTTCGGAGAGCCGTGATCAATGCATCGTATGCGGCACCCACTGCCCGAGGTGATGCTTCACGGACAACCCACTCTCGCCCGTGATCGCCCATACGCCATGCAGTCTCAGGATCATCGATCAGCTGGCGGATCGCCGCCGCAAAGGCCTCCGGATCATCGGGGGCAACCGCGATGCCACCACCCGACTCATCGAGAATCTGTGGTACGGCGGTGTTCGCATCGATCGCCGCGACCACAGGACGGCCGGCCGCCATGATCGAATACGTCTTTGACGGCACGCTCACGCGACCGAGACCGGTCTTGAGCGGAACAACATGGACATCTCCAGTGGCCAGCAACTCCCCGAGTCTGTCCGGCTCGAGGTAGCCCGCAAACCGCACGTTGGTGAGGCCATCTGCCAGAACCTCGAGTGACGCCCGAGCCGACCCGTCACCGTTGATGAGGAACGTCACCGACGGGAGCCGGCGAGCAGCCGACACGATCAGGTCGAGCGATTGCGAGAACCCGACATTGCCCGCATAGAGGACCACAGGACCATCGCCGAGTTCCAGTTCGGCGCGATACTCCGTCAAGCGATCCCCGGGTTGGATGGCATCAGTGTCGACAAAATTGGGGATGACTCGAACCTTGGCGACCGACTCGGGCGCCACCTTGGCGCGGACGTTGTCGGCGAGGTCGTCGGACAGGACCGTGACCGCATCTGCCACCCTGTAACTGATTCGTTCAAACCTTTCAGCCAAATCGATGACCATACGATTCGAGATTGCGCCGGTCTCGACCGCGGCATCGGGAAATACATCTTGAACATTGAAGATCAGGGGCGCGCGACGAAGACGGCTCACGAGCCACCCGGTCAGGCCGAGAGTCAGCGGCGGCGACATAGCGATAACCGCCTCGCTGCGTCGGAACCATCCTCCAGCGCGCATACCTTGCACGCCTGCCAGAGCCGAGTAGCCGATGAAGCCGAGTGCCCGGCGGAACAGGTTCGACTTGTCTTCGCCCGGGAAGGGATGGATACGCGTGATCGAGCCCCACGTTGTGATTTCCGTGCGCACCAACCGACCGCTCCAACCAGCCTCGATCGCATGGTCCCTGTACCAGGGCAACGATGTCACCACGTGCACTTCATGTCCGAGCTCGACCAGTTCGGCGACGATCCGCGTCATCACCGTGCCAGTTGGGGCGTTATCCGGCTCGAAATGCGGGCACAAGACAACGAGTGGTCGTGGCGCGCTCATGATCGGTCCCCGAGGGCCGCCAGGTAGGCCTCCCGCAATCCGGCGCCGGACTTGGCCGCCGTGTATTCCCTAGCTCGCTCGATTCCGGCGAGGACCATTTCGCCAGATCGGGTATCGAGTTGATCCAGGGCATCGGACCATGCATCGATGTCTTGCGGCAGAACGATGCCCGCGCCGCCGGTCACTTCGACGAGGGCTGGCAGATCGCTACAGATCACCGGTGTTCCGAGTGCCATGGCTTCCACGGCCGGTGCGCCAAACCCCTCATACTCACTCGGAAAGACGAGTGCCGATGCAAGAGCCACAAGGCCGTCGCGATACGCCTCGGAAACTCTCCCGGTGCGCACGACGCGACGCTCGAGACCGAGATTGGATATCTGCTCGTTCACCTCAGCTTCAACTTGGCCCGCTCCACCGAGCAAGACCAACTTCAGATCCGGATCGTCCCAATGTTCCGCCATCACATCCAGAAGGAATCGATGCCCCTTGTGCGGATGTGTGATTGCGGGAAACACGAGAACCCGACCCTCGCCCAGGCCATATTCGCGCCGCAGCGCGGATTCGCTCGGGGCATCGGCGCCAAGAGAGGGCTCGACCCCGTGCGGAACGATGACCACGCGGTCGGGATCGACCTCGAATTTCCGAGTTACTGTCGCCTTTACGTACTCGGTAGGCACGGCCACGATGTCAGCGCGCCGAACGGCTCTCGGAATTGCCGCCCGAAGATAGGCGAGCTTTCCACGCGAGAGATAATCAGGATAGGTGAGGTACTGCAGGTCGTGAATCGTCAACACGATCGGCCTGGTGCCGATCATCGGTGTGGTGCCACCTCCATGATGGACCAGAGCTGCATCGCGGGTCTGCCGCGCCAGCCAGGTGTTCTCGTACGCGACACGAGTGGGCCGGGCAGCGCCATCGATTCCTGCTGTGACGATCGCATAGATGTCCGCAAGCTCGGGGTGAGCATCGACGAACTCGGGCAGGCAGTACAGCGTCAGCGCAAAGCCGGAACTCTGGGTGGCCAACCCGAGCAACTGGCGAACAAGGTAGTGCTCAGAGCCACCAACCTCGCCGGGTACACACCACAGCAGGTTCACCGCAACGCTGCGCTCAGTCGTGCCGCTCATGCCGCCAGCTCGCGATACACCGCGAGGGTGCGCTCGGCCGCCGCGGCCCAGGTCAGTTGACCGGCACGCTCGATACCGGGCGCGCTGAGTTCTGCTCGCTGGTCAAACGCCTGGTCGATTCCTTGCGCGATGTCATCGGCGTCGAATGGATCGACCAGGACGGCGGCGCCACCCGCCACCTCCTCGGTCGATGTGCCACGACTGGTCACCACAGCAACGCCCTGCGCCATTGCCTCGGCGACCGGAAGCCCGAACCCCTCGCGCTCACTCGGGTAGGCGAACACGGATGCAGCTGCATAGAGCGGCGCCAGATCGTCATCTGGAACGAACCCGAGGAACAGGGTGTCGCCGTGGTCAACGACCCCTATGTCGCCCCAGCCGTCAGCCCCCACGACGACCAGTGTCTGTCGGGTTGCGCGCTTGCTCATCGCCAGAGCGAGACGAGCCAGGTTCTTGCGTGGTTCACGGGTGCCCACGAACAGCACATACTCGTCGGGTAGTAGATAGCGCCGCCGAACACGATCGACAGCGCTGTCCGACGCCACTGCCGAGTCGACACCGAGGGGAACGTGCCGAAGCATCTCCGCATCTATTCCGGCGGCAATGCAATCGTCGATGGTTGCCTGGCTCGAGCAGATCACCCTGTCGGCGCGGCGCCGAATCACATCGAGAGAGCGAGTCATGATCCTGGCGCCTTGGCGAGAGAACTTCTCAGGGTCGTGGAGGAAGGCGACATCGTGAACCGTGACGACCAACGGCATGTTGGACGCACAGGGGATGAGGCCAGTTGCGTGGGCGACATCGATCCCGCCTGTCACCGATTCGACCTTCGGCCAGTTCAACCTCGTCCATGCCTCGTACAGCCAGGGTCGCGCCAGCGGCAACATCGCCACCGGGCCAGATGGCCGGTACTCCAGCGATGGAGCGGCGGAGTGCTTGCCGGCTACGAAGAGGAGTTCGACGTCGTCGGGACGAGCCTGTAACTCCCTCGCGATCCGCAACGCGGCGACCGCAGTACCACCGGGTGTCGGATGCCAGCACTGTTCGAGGGTGTACGCAACACGCACCTTGGGACTCACCACAGCTATTCTTGCGCGTCGAGAGCCAACTGGCTGGCAACCACACCGGCAGCAACGGCCGGCTCGCGGTAAGCGACGGCCAGCGTGTCGACGGTTTCATGCGCGTTCAGCCCACTGGGATTGGGTATGACCCAGAGGCGGGCACCCTCGAACCCGCCCACTTGCTCTCCCATCACCGCCTTGGGGAATCCGAAGGCCGTTCTGTATGCAGTTATCCCAGCAATCGCAACGACCTGCGGGTGCTCTTTGCGGACGAATTGACGAAGTAGATCCCCGCCCTCGCGAAGTTCTGCTTTCGTGAGCTCTGAGGCCTTCGCGGTCGCTCGACGGACCACATTGGTGATGCCGATCCCGCGCTCGATGACGTACCGACGAACATCATCTGTCATGCCAACACCACGGTCGATTGGCCGGTCGATGATCCCAGCGTCGAGTAGTGCCGGATAGAAACGATTACCCGGGTGTGCGAAGTGCGTCTGTGTCGCTGCCGTCCAGAGACCAGGATTGATCCCGACGAACAGCAAGCGCAGGTCCGGGCCAATGAGATCCGCGACGGTTGTTCCCTCATACGACTCCAACTCGTCCCGGGTGAATCCCACATCCCGATGATCGCACGTCCCCCGCCACCAACCCCGGTCGCCTGAAATGCGAATTCACGTTTGTAGGTGATTTTCTGCGGAACGGTCCTCCAGAAATTACCTACAAACGTGAAGTGCGAGTGCGAGTGCGGTAGGGGCCGGGGCTACGTGAGCTCGGCGATGAGCTCGGCGAGCGGGGCCCGAAAGTCGCGGAGCATCGGGAGGCCGGCGGCACGCCAGACCGCGTTGTCGAGAACACTGTTCGCGGGCCGCGGGGCAGGCCGCGGTGGGTCGAGATCGGCGGTTGAGATCGGGCGGACGCGACCCTGGTCATACCCGGCCTCTTCGAGGATCTCACCCACGAACTCGTACCACGACACCGCACGCTGATTCGTCAGGTGATGGATGCCCGTTCGGCCGTCGAGCGCCAAACGGCGCAATGCCGGGGCAAGGTCGGCGGCGAACGTCGGGCATCCACGCTGATCGTCCACGAACGCCAGGTCTGAATCCCCGTCCGCCAGGCGGAGCACCAACTTCACCATGTTGTTGCCGCGCGCACCACACACCCAGGAAGTGCGTGCAACCGCCGCGCCGGGGCCAGCCGCGATTTCTCCGGCAAGCTTGGTCTTGCCGTACACCGACAGAGGATTCGTTGCGTCATCCTCCCGATAAGGACGGTCGAGGGTGCCGTCGAACACATAGTCCGTGCTGACGTGCACAAGCTGGGCACCCACCTCGTCGCAAGCTTCGGCGATCCAGCGCACCGCAGTCGCGTTGACCAGGGTCGCGTGATCGATGTTCGTCTCACACGCGTCCACCGCGGTGTAGGCGGCCGTGTTGATCACGGCCTCAGGCCGAACGTTTGCCACCGCCTCCATGACGGCACGTCGATCGGTAATGTCGAGCGTCGCCCGATCTACGGCAACGACTTCGTCACCGACGGCGAGACAGTGAGCGACGACATCTGAACCGAGCTGGCCGGCCGCACCTGTGATCAGGAGCTTCATCGTGCCGCAGAAGGCGACGTGAAACGATATTCGTTCACAGCCCCGCCTTGCGCTTGAGCGGTTCCCACCATTCACGGTTATCGCTATACCAGGCGACGGTTGATTCGAGGGATTGCTCGAATGAGCGATCGAGGGACCATCCGAGTGAGCTGATCTTGTCGATGTTCACCGAGTAGCGGCGATCATGACCGAGCCGGTCTTCAACCGGCTCGATGAAGGAATCGTCCCGACCCGTCAATTCGAGCAGGTGGGAAGTCAACTCCAGGTTCGTCAGCTCGTTTCCGGCACCGATGTTGTAGATCTCTCCAGGCGTGCCCCGTTCGAGCACGAGTTGCGCCGCTCGATTGTGATCTTCGACGTGAATCCAATCGCGCACGTTCAGGCCGTCGCCATAGAGCGGAATCTTGCGGCCGTCGAGCAGGTTGGTCGTGAACAGTGGGATGACCTTTTCGGGGAACTGATATGGCCCGTAATTGTTGGTGCACCGCGTCACCACAACCGGCAACCCGTAGGTGGAGTGGTAAGACAAAGCAATCAGGTCAGACCCTGCCTTCGCGGCTGAGTACGGCGAGCGTGGAGCGAGCGGGTCGGTCTCCAGCGACGAGCCTTGCTCAACTGACCCGTAGACCTCGTCAGTCGAGATGTGGAGAAAGGTGTCGACGCCAACGGTGTTGGCCACGTCACAAAGCACGTTGGTGCCCATGCAGTTCGTGCGAACAAACTTCGAGCCATCCTCTATCGATCTGTCGACATGGCTCTCGGCTGCGAAGTGGACCACGGCATCGTGTCCGGCCATGGCGGTGGTTACGTCGTCGGCATCACAGATGTCAGCGTGCACGAACTCGCAACGAGCGTCGTCGAGGACATCGCGGATGCTCTCGAGGTTTCCGGCGTAGGTCAACGAGTCGTAGATCGTGATCGAGTGATCAGTCGTACCCAGCACATGGCGGACGTAATTGGATCCGATGAAACCAGCGGCTCCGGTAACGAACAGCCTCATCTCAAGTCCTCATCGGCCAATAGGGCCGCCGGTTGTCGGGGAGGTCAGCGCGCGTCGGGTTGTCCTGATCGCGCTCGGAGAGGATCGGGTCGTGAACGCCCCAGTCCGCGGCGATCGTTGTGTCATCCCAGGCCACCCCGAGTTCGTCGGCCGGGTTGTAGTAGCCGTCGACGAGATAGGTGATCACCATGTCGGTGACGGCCGCAAAACCGTGGGCGACGCCAGGCGGGATGTACACGCCCACGTGATTGTCGCCCGACAAGTCGAGACAATGCGTCGCACCGTCGGTCGGGCCGCCAGCGCGTAGATCATGTAGCACCACGCGGGCTGTCCCAAACGGGACGTACCAGTAGTCGCTCTGGTGCAAGTGGTAGTGCAGCCCGACGAGCGCACCAGCTTGGCGGTTTGCCCGATTGGACTGCAACATCTCACGCGCACCCGGAATCCACTCACGTCGATACGTCTCGATGAACAGACCCCGCTGGTCGCCATGAATCGTGGGCTCAACAATGTAGACCCCGGCGATCTTGTCGGATTCGTTCACCTCAGGCACAGCTACTCCTCTTCACAAGTCGACGCCTTAGTCACTCGGCTCTTGCTCACTCGACATCGATCTGGCAATGATCGCCGACCATCAACCGCACGGCGCGCGGCTTGCGCCTCGTGCGCGACACCACCGCGTCGCTCCCGATAAGGCTGTCTTCGAGCCTCGGGATCTCGAGTACCTTGCTTCGCTCCATCACCACCGAATGCTCGATCTCGGACTGCTGTACTTCGCAGTCGGCACCGATGGCGCTGAACGGCCCGACGAAGCTGTCAACAATGCGTGTACCGGCTCCGATCGCTACGGGACCGCGGATTGTCGAATTGATGATCTCGGCCCCTGCTTCCACGATCACTCGCCCATCGACGATCGATGCATCGTCGACTGTTCCATCGATCCGCCTCTCGATCGTTTCCAAGATCAACCGGTTCGCCTCAAGCAATGGCGTGAGCTTGCCGGTATCGATCCACCACCCGGTCAGGATCTCGGTACGCACTCGGCGACCCTGGTCGATCAGCCACTGGATGGCGTCGGTGATCTCCAGTTCGCCGCGCTCGGAGGGCTCGATCGCCACAACCGCGTCATGGATCTCGCGATCAAACAGATAGACACCGACGAGCGCCAGATTCGATGGAGGGTCGGCCGGCTTCTCCACCAGTCGGACGACATGACCATCGTCGTCGAGCGATGCGATCCCGAACCGATGCGGATCTGAAACGGGCTTCAACAGGATCTGTGCCGCCGGAGGCCGATCGCCGGAGCGCGCCGCCGCAAATGCGCCCACAAAGGCCTCGAGATCCTGCTCGAGCAGGTTGTCGCCCAAATACATGACGAAGTCGTCGTCACCGAGAAAGTCCTTGGCAATGAGTACGCAGTGAGCCAGACCTAATGGATCATCCTGCGTGATGTACGTGACTGAGGCACCGAACTTGGAACCGTCGCCCAGATCAGCCATCACCTCAGCTCGCGTATCGCCGACGATCACGCCGAGTTCGGTGATCCCCGCGGCGACCATCGACTGGATGCCGTAATGAAGAATTGGCGTATTGGCGACAGGTACCAACTGTTTCGCTCGTGTGTGCGTGATCGGCCGCAAACGCGTCCCGGCACCACCGGCAAGAATGAGAGCCTTCATAGCGTGTGTGAGCCTACGGCTCGACCGGAGGCCGCGGACCGATTCCTCGGAAATAGTCCAAGATCACTTCTGCCCCGTCGTCGAGCAGCAGCACGGCATTGCCGTTCTTCGTCACGCCGACTACCGGCAACTGGTACTTGTTGAGCCCGATCGAGAATGCCTTGCGGAGTGTCCCGGCAGCCGAGACGGGGTCGAGACCGGGATCCATCCGCACTGACTCGCTTGCTGCCTCGATCAGTTCGGACGCTATGAACGGATCGGACTTCAGACGATCAATTGTCGAGTCGGCGATGCTCTGCATGAACGCCTGCTGGCGTTCAATGCGCCCGAGATCAGACCGGGGGTCTTCACGCCAGGCACCATCGCGAAACTCCGTGTAGTGGCGGCTCCTCGCGTACTGCAGGGCCTGCAATCCGTCGAGGTTGCGGCAACCGGGCTGCTGATCGAGGCCCGTGTTGGCGTCACGTGTCGCGTACTCGAAGCAGATCACGGTTCCACCGGCAGCATCGACAAGGTCCTTGAACCCACCGAAATCGACATCGACAACGTGATTGATCGGGATCCCCAGCTCCTGCGTGATGGTCGCCGCCAGAACCTCTGGTCCGTCGCTGTATGCAGAGTTGATTCGGCTGGAACCATCCCGTCCGGCGATCTTGACCCAGAGGTCACGGGGCAGGCTGACGATCGAGGCGCCGTTGCCGTCTTCTTCCTGGCGCAGAATCATGATCGTGTCCGAGCGCCGCCCCTGAACCGCGCTCGTATCGCCGATAGCCCCGAAGTCAGGGTCGTTCGGGTCGGCGTTCTCACGAGTGTCGGATCCGATCAGAAGGTAGTTGCGGGCCGGGCCGTCCTGTGCTTGCAGCACCATTTCGAGCCCGTCGATCCGCTCCACATTCGACGTCCTCGCATTGGCCGCGCTGATCACGCCGAATGCACCAACAACACCGACAACAACAGCAAGCAGCAACGCAATCGGCGCAGAGCTTCGCCGGCGCGACCGAGTACGCGTTCCAGCCAACGGCGCCGGAGGGGTTGAATTCATCGTTGAAACGCTAGTGGCCGACGAGGCCGTACCGGTGTCAGCCCTCGTCGCCACCGATGACAGGTCGGAGGTGAACTACGTCTCCGACGTCAAACCGGTGTGTGACAGCGAATTCATCGAGTACCAAGAGATGACCATCGCGGTCGATATCGATCGCACGACCGACAACGCTTTCACTACCGGCGGGCAGCTCGACGCGCACACGCTGGCCAAGCGTTGCCAGCTTCTCCCGATACAGCGAGGTGACGTCATCGGGGAGCGCATCGAGTTCTGCCAGTACGAGCGCGAGCACTTCCGCCGGGTGCGCAATGCCGAAGAGCGAGGCCGCTCCGTCAGGCGCCCATCCGACGTTCAATCCCAGCCCGACGACAACAGCGTTGGCTGTAAACGATCTGCTGGCGAGAATTCCAGCCACCTTCTTGCCGTCGAGCAATACGTCATTCGGCCACTTGAGGTCCACAGTCGAATTCGGGAGCAGGTGCCTGACAGCAGCGACGGTGGCGAGACCCACACGGTGTGTGAGGTCAACCGCCACCGCTGGCACAGGCGTGAACGCGATCGATACAAGGAGGTTGACGCCGGGAGGAGAATCCCACGCTCGGTCCAGCCGCCCACGGCCACCGGTCTGATGGTCGGCGGCGAGAACCGTTCGATCACCGGCCTCGCCTGCCTCGACGGCTGCCATCAAGTCACTGTTCGTGCTTCCGGTGGACTCGACGTGGCTCACAGACCATCCCGCTGGCCAAAGAAGTGCGGACCAGATGTCTCCAAGTGCTGTCATGCCACCTACATTGGCACCCGTGCTCAAGAAGATCCTGATCGCCAACCGCGGCGAAATTGCTGTTCGTATCATTCGCGCCGCCCGCGAGCTGGGGATATCGACCGTTGCGGTCTATTCCGAACTCGATCGCGATGCACTCCATGTACGTCTGGCCGACGAGGCCTATGCGCTGGAAGGCCAGACCGCTGCCGAGACGTACATCAACACTGATGCCGTAATTGAAACAATCCGTCTGAGCGGCGCCGATTCGGTACATCCCGGATACGGATTCTTCAGCGAGAACGCTGACTTTGCCCGCGCGATCACCGATATGGGGATCGAGTTCATCGGGCCACCGCCGGCGGCGATGGATGAGATGTCCGACAAGGTATCGAGTCGACTCGCGGCCCTTCGCGGCGACGTACCGATCGTGCCGGGGACCACAGAGTTCGCCGAGGGTCCTGACGAAATCCGCGACTTCGGCAATGAGCACGGGTGGCCCGTCGCCATCAAGGCCGCCTTCGGTGGCGGTGGCCGTGGCATGAAGGTCGTGCACGAGGCTGCCGAGGTCGACGACGCCATGGCGAGCGCTCAGCGCGAGGCCAAGAGCTTCTTCGGCCGCGACGAGGTGTACGTCGAGCGCTACCTCACCTGGCCACGCCACGTCGAGATTCAACTCGTCGGAGACAAGCACGGAGACGTGGTCTGGATCTCCAGCCGCGACTGCTCTGCTCAGCGACGGCACCAGAAACTGATCGAAGAAGCGCCGGCACCTGGATTGCCGGCCGGCGTTGAGGAGGCAATGGGTGAGGCCGCCGTCAAAGCTGCCAAAGCAGTCGGTTACTACGGAGCCGGAACTGTCGAGTTCATCTACCAGGACGGCGACTTCTTCTTCCTGGAGATGAACACTCGCCTCCAGGTGGAACACCCGGTCAGCGAGATGATCACCGACATCGATCTTGTCGAATGGCAAATTCGTGTAGCCGCCGGTGAAAAACTACCGATGACTCAAGACGAGGTCGACGCCTCTCGGCGCGGCCACGCAATCGAAATCCGCATCAACGCCGAAGACGTCGCCGAAGGCAAGTTCTTGCCGTCACCTGGCCCCATCACCAAGCTCCTCCCGCCAGACGGTTTCGGAGTGCGTTTCGACTCCGGGTACCACAGCGGCGACGAGATCAGCCAGTTCTACGACAACCTTGTCGGCAAGCTGATCGTGTGGGGCCGCAACAGGGAGATCGCCATTGCCCGCACGATCCGGGCATTGGAAGAACTAGTAGTCGAAGGTGTCGCAACGACGATTCCGGCCGACCTCGCGATTCTCCGTCATCCGGACTTCGCCGCGGTCGAACACTCGACGAAGTGGGTCGAAGAAACGCTCGACCTCAGCGGTGTCGGTGGGCAGACCGCTGTCAACTCCCCTGAGGTCGATGATGAAGCCGAACCGCTCGTCCGGCGGTCAACCACTGTCGAGGTCAACGGCAAGCGCTTCAACGTGAACATGTGGGTTCCGGAAACGGCCGCCGCCGCGCCGGGGCCGACTGCGAAGAAGAGAAAGCCGAAGCAAAGCTCGGGCGGCGGGGGTGCTGCTGCCTCAGGGTCGGTTGAGGCTCCGATGCAGGGAACCATCGTCAAGGTCCTCGTCGAGGTCGGTCAAGACGTCGAAGCAGGTGAAGGCATCGTGGTTCTCGAGGCGATGAAGATGGAGAACCAGATCAACGCCGAGAAATCGGGCACGGTCAAGGAGATCAAGGTCGCGACCGGCGAGTCAGTCGGTGGCGGCGACATTCTGGCCATCATCGAGTAACGGTCATCGACCAACCAACGCGTGAACATGTTGCGCACCATGTGCGCAAGAAGACCACGCGTTGCGATGGGTTATTCGGCGGCTTCGGCCAGGGCTTCGCTCAGCGCCGGATGAACAAGGATGCTCTCGGCGAGATCGTTCACCGTGAGCCCGGCGGTCACGGCCAGCGCGATCACCGAAATGAGTTCAGCGGCCTGTCGACCGACAATTGATCCACCGAGAACAACGCCGGTAGCCGGATCCGAGATGATCTTGACAAAACCCTGCGTGTCGTTGTTGATCATCGACTTGGCAGTTGTCGCGAAGGGCACCTTGGTCACCCGGATCTTGCGACCCGAGCTGAACGCCTCGGCCTCCGCAAGCCCCACATCGGCAATCTCGGGCTCGGTGAAGATGGCCGAGGCCGCCTTGTCGTAGTCGAGGTGCCGGTGGCTTCGCGTGTGCAGGCCCATCAGGTGCTCGGCGACTTTGCGGCCCTGCATCGAGGCAACGGATGAGAGGGGCAGTTTGCCGCTGATATCACCGGCGGCATAGATGTTCGGCACGTTCGTGACGCAATGCTGGTTGATCGCGACGTACCCACCTGCGTCGACGTTCACACCCACCTCTTCCAGACCAAGGTCTTCGGTGTTGGGCCGCGAACCGATGGCCAGCACCGCATGCGTCGATTCGACCACGCGACCGTCATCACAGCGGACGATGACCCCCATGCCATCTTCGGTGCGTTCCACCGATTCAGCGCGCGCCCCTATCAACAGCTTGACACCGCGCCGCATGAACTCCTCCTCCAGCACGGCAGCGACCTCAGGATCCGTGCCAGGGAGCACCTGTTGACGACTGACGACGAGCGTCACCTCGGCCCCGAACGACGAGAACATGTGAACGAACTCGACGCCCGTCACCCCAGAACCGATGACCGTGACACTCTCCGGGATAACGCTGGGCGGATAACAGTCACGTGTGGTCAATATGCGATCACCATCGGGCACACACCAATCGGGAACTCGTGGCCTCGAGCCGGTACATACCAGAGCAGCATCGAATTCGACCTGCTCGACGCCATCCACTCCATCGATCACCACCGTGTTCGGGCTTGTGAACCGCCCGACGCCACGCATGATTCGAACACCCTGGCTTTCCAGGAGTTCGGTCGTGTTCCCACTCATCTTGTTCTTGATCGCTTCTATCCGGGTCGCCAGACTGGCAACGTCCACGTCGATCTCGACACTCTCCAAGCCCATCCCACCAATGGCCTCTGTGCGGCTGATCGCCCGGCCGGTTGCAATCATCGATTTCGACGGAATGCAATCCCACAGGTGTGCTGCACCACCTACGATATCCCGTTCGATCATGCTGACCTCGGCCCCGAGGCGCGCCGCGTGCGTCGCCGCGATATTTCCTGCCGGACCTCCACCAATGATGACGAATCTCGTGCTCACCGCGACAGGCTACTCTCGAACATCGCCGGAGATGAGCCCGTCGTTTGCGTAAAACGTCGCCCGTTCGGTCTGTTGCACCTGCAGCTCCGATGAGTTGGCGACGATGTTGGGACAGAACCGAGACGGGTAGGGCTGCTGATCACGCGGTTCGCCGACCCACTCGAAGTGCATGCCATCGGGTGTCAGGAAGTTGCCTCCCCACGCAAAGCCGTGCTTGCGGAAGATGCGAACGGTGTCGCAGTCCATATCGGGCGGAGCGCACCCCTGGCAGGAACCGGTCGTGTTGGTGTCGATCGCCATTCCCCACGAGTGGCGCGACAGAAAGCCGACCGAGCTATTAGGTGTCAGACGATTGAACCGGGGGTAGTAGCACCCTCCAGCACGGTTCGCGTCGTAGTAGTTGATCGAATATTCGAGGCCACTGGCGATGACCTCGGCCATTGCCGCCTCGAGCGACACACGCACGGTCGAATGACAACCTGACGACAACTGGAGTTGGCCGACCCCGCCCGAGGCGATGTACCGGTTCTTCCATGCCGGGTCGAGCGTGACCGAGCCATTGCTGTTGACTCGGTATGAAAACTCGCCGAGTGCTTCTTTTGTGCGCGCCATGCCCATTGTAAAATCTGGATCGGTTGGATCCCAGCTTCTGCGAATCCGAATCGATGTCTTGACGAGCCCTTCCTTGGACAATGCGGAATTGATCGCTGACCGCGAAGAGAAGCCCCAGATCACGACACGACTCAATCGGGAGATACCCAAGCGGTCAGCCGCTGCCGGCGTCATCAGCAGTTCGGTTCCGCCCGTGATCGCGTCATCCACGACTGCTGCGATCTTGAAGGTCACCTTTCCACCGTCAGACGCAGTGAGGTCGACGTGGTCGCCGGCTTGCGCGCCGCGGAGACTCGCCGTGAGGGAGCTCATGACCACGTTGTTCGGGTTCAGCACCTTGGAAACATCGCGACCCATGGTTCGACCGATGAGATCGAGTGGAAGCACCGTGGTCCCCATAGGAAGAGCGAATCCGGCCTCTGGCCGTTGAATGACCGTGGATCCGCGGCGGAGCTCGGTCATACCGATGCTCGCGGATTTCCCGATCGCCGCGCTGGCACCCGAGGCGAGCGCTGCAGCCACCGCTCGATCAGCCACGTCTTGCTTCAGGGGCCCAGAGTTGTAAACCGTCACCACATCCGTGGCGAGTGGGGAGATCGGTTCTGCGGCGTCCGTTGCCTCGGCTGCTCGATCGATCCGCTCCAGCGATTCGGCCGCGATCACGGGCACCGCAATCATCGCAGCCAAGAGAGCTGAGCCGAGCACAGGGAAGCCGCTAGTTCTGAAACGCACGGGACGATGTTACGGATATGTGGCGGCCGCAACACGTCACCGATCGTTCAGCCCCGACGAAATGCAAACAGAACGCGCGAACGAAACGCGCGCAATCCGATCCGTTTCGATACCGTCAACTCACCGTGAGTGACGTGACGCCGACCAACGACTCCCCTGCGAGCGATGAACAGTCTGGAAGTGGACTGGCGGCCGAGAAAGCCCGCCGCCTTGCCCAGCTCGAGGCTATGCGCGACTCCGGTGTCAACCCGTATCCGTACCGATTCGATCGATCGCACACTCTCGAAGAGGTCCGGACCAAGTGGGGACACTTGGCGCCCGGCACCGAGACCGAAAATGATGTCTCGATTGCGGGCCGGATCATGCTGAAACGCGACACCGGCAAGCTCATCTTCGCGAGCATCCGAGATCGCTCCGGCGATGTCCAGCTGTTCATCTCCAAAGCCGCAGTTGGCGACGACGAGTTCGCCGCCATCAAGCAACTCGACCTCGGCGATTGGGTCGGCGTGCACGGCACCGTGATGACCACCCGCAAGGGGGAGCTCTCGGTCAAGCCTGACCGGGTGCAACTCTTGTCCAAGGCGGTTCGCCCGATGCCCGACAAATGGCACGGGCTACACGACGTCGATACCCGGTTCCGTCAGCGCTACGCGGACCTGATCGTCAACGAAAATGCCCGCCGGGCATTTGAGATCCGTCACGAGATCATCGCCAGCTTCCGTCGGACATTGCACGACCGCGGGTTCATCGAGGTTGAGACACCGGTCCTGCATGTCGAACCCGGCGGCGCCCGCGCGAGGCCGTTCACCACGCACCACAAGACGCTCGACATGCAGCTGTACCTGCGCATCGCTCTGGAACTGCATCTCAAGCGATTGATCGTCGGCGGGATGGAGAAGGTCTACGAGATCGGGCGGATCTTCCGCAACGAGGGCATCTCCACCCGCCACAACCCTGAATTCACCATGATGGAGCTGTACCAGGCATTCGGTGATTGGAATGACGTCATGGACATCAGCGAGCTGCTGATCACCCAGGCCGCCCGCGATGCAATCGGCACCACAGTGGTCAGTATTCGCGGAGAGGATTTCGACCTCACCGAGCCTTGGCCGCGAGTGCGCATGGTCGACGCACTCTCCGACAAGATCGGTCGCCCGGTCCATCCGAGCCAACCCGTATCCGAACTTCGGGCTCTTGCTGATGAACACGGCATCCACTGGGAAGAACGCTGGGGTGGCGGCAAGCTCGTCGAAGAGTTGTTCGAGGCCTTGTGTGAGGCCGACATCGTGCGCCCGACGTTTATCACTGGTCATCCAACAGAGATTTCTCCACTCGCTCGCGCCGATCGAGACGATCCATGGTTGACGGAACGATTCGAGATCTTCGTCGACTCCCGTGAGCTCGGCAACGGCTACTCGGAGCTGAACGACCCGGTCGAGCAACGCCTCCGGTTCGAAGAAGAACAAGCAGCGAAGGACGCCGGCGACGTCGAAGCCGGAGCAGTCGACGAGGACTACCTGCGGGCCCTCGAATATGGCATGCCTCCAACTGGAGGGCTCGGCATCGGCATGGACCGTGTCGCGATGCTGCTGGCCGGGGCCGACTCGATCAAGGAAGTCATCCTGTTCCCCACTCTGCGACACGAAGCCCGCTGAGCCCGTGTCAGTACCGCACCCCGACCGTAAGGACCCTCAATGACCAGAACAGCTTGGGGCGCAGGCCTTGCAACAGTCGCTGCCGACGGATCGGTGCTCGACACCTGGTATCGCTGGCTCGGGTGGGGCGAATACGGAAACGACGATTGCCCGTCGGATGAGATCGAGTCGAAGCTGGGCCTGCGCGACACCGTGGACGAAGTCCGCGGCGTGACAATCTGCCCAATCAGGATCACGATCAACGTCGACGAAGCACCGTCCTCACCCTCGGACGCCTACCTCCGGCTCCATCTGCTGTCTCATCGCCTCGTCGCTCCGCGCTCACTGAACATGGATGGCACATTCGGGTCGCTGATCAATGTGGCCTGGACCAACCTCGGGCCGGTTGCGGTAGACGATCTCGACGATGTACGGCTGCGCGTGAAGCTCGGCGGCGGCGTGCTCTCCGTGCACGGTCTCGACAAGTTTCCACGTATGACCGACTACGTGGTCCCGAGGGGGGTACGGATCGCAGATGCCGACCGGGTTCGCCTCGGCGCCCACTTGGCCGAAGGTACGACCGTCATGCACGAGGGGTTCTGCAATTTCAATGCCGGAACCCTCGGTGTATCGATGGTCGAGGGACGCATCTCATCCGGTGTGGTTGTCGGCAACGGGACCGATGTGGGCGGCGGAGCATCGATCATGGGAACGCTTTCCGGCGGCGGAACTCAGCAGATCACTTTGGGGGAGCGTTGCCTTCTCGGCGCGAACTCCGGTATCGGTATCAGCCTCGGTGACGACTGCGTGGTCGAAGCCGGTCTGTACATCACGGCCGGCACTCCGGTGCTGACCCCGGACGGGGTCGTCAGGGCCCGTGAGCTGTCGGGGCACGACAACCTGATGTTCATCCGCGACGGGCAGTCCGGCAAGGTGATCGCCCGGGCTCGATCCGGCCGGTGGGGCGCATTGAACGACGAGCTACACGACAAGCAGTAGCTTCGGCGTATGGCGAAATCCACCGAGTTCGGTGAACCCGTCAACATCGATACCGGCCCTCGAGCGGTGGCCATCACCAGCCCGAACAAGGTCATGTTCCCATCGGTCGGGCCGGCCAAGCAACCCCGCACCAAGCTTGACCTCGCCAACTACTACGTGTCGGTCGGCGACGCAATCATGCGAACCCTGGCGGATCGACCGGTACTTCTCGAGCGATACCCGAACGGTGTCCGCGAGAAGTCGTTCTTCCAGAAGCGGATTCCCGATTCAGCACCTGGCTGGCTGCAGACGGCAACGGTCGAAACAATCAACAGAACGCCATCGCGGGCACTCGTCATTGCCGACCTGGCCCACGTTCTGTGGGCTGCCAACATGGGCGCCCTCGGTCTTCACGTATGGCCCTTTCGAGCATCGACGCCCGAGGATGCTGACGAGATGCGCATCGACCTCGACCCCTCCCCCGGTGTCACGTTCGACATGGTCCGCGAGGCCGCGGCGGATGTCCACGATCTTCTCGCGGAGCACGGCATGCTCGGATTCGCCAAGACGACCGGCAGCAAAGGGATCCACATCTATGTCCGGGTCGAGCCCGGGTGGGACTCGTTTGCGGTCCGTGGCGCCGTGGTGGCACTGGCACGTGAGCTTGCCCGGCGCCGCCCCGATCTGATCACCGACAAGTGGTGGAAGGAGGAGCGAGGAACAAGAGTCTTCGTCGACTTCAATCAGAATGCTCCCCACAAGAACATGTTCGGAGCGTGGGGCGTGCGCCCACGTGTCGGAGCGCAGGTCTCAACTCCGTTCAGGTGGGACGAACTGGAGGCAATCGATCCAGAAGCGTGCACCATGGACACCGTGCCGGCCCGCCTGGCGGAGCAAGACGACCCGTGGGAGTTGATGGACGACGCGCCGTGCTCGATCGCACCACTAGTCGAGCGATTCGCCTCCGATCTTGCCGACGGTGTGCCGGATGCACCGTGGCCGCCGGTCTATCCCAAGATGCCCAACGAGGC
>Ga0209013_10000169_pt1 | contig 53428 bp, 50 predicted proteins | sample Cruoilmetagenom2_FD_187291 | JGI IMG/M metagenome (GOLD analysis project Ga0209013, IMG submission 187291) | Oil polluted marine microbial communities from Coal Oil Point, Santa Barbara, California, USA - Sample 2 (SPAdes) (version 2) | ecosystem: Environmental > Aquatic > Marine > Oil seeps ...
CCACGACATTGGTCAAGGCCGCCGTGCGGTCTTCCAAGGTCTTGTCGAGGGTGACGGCGCTTTCGGCGACGACGTTGGTGAGCGCGTCGGTCTTGTCCGCCATCGTCTTCTCGATCGCCACCGTGCCCTCGGCCACGAGACCGGTGAACGCGTCGGTGCGGTTCTTCAGCGCGTCGTCGAGCACCTGCGTGCTCTTGCCGATCTCGGCCATGAACGTCTCGGCGCGCTCCTTGAGCGTCTTGTCGAGGACGATGGCGCCCTGTGCGACCGACGTCTCAAGTCCCTTGATGCGCTCCGCAAGCGAGCTCTGCAGGGCTTCCGTCCGCTCCTTCATGGTCTCGTCGAGAGCCGTGGTGCGCTGTGCAACAACGGTCTCCAGAGAGGTCAGGTTCTGGGTCGCGCCTTCGATCACCTTCGTCAGGCGCCCCTGTTCCTTGCTAAGGCGCTCCAGCAGGCCCGGCACTTGCTCGGACACCTTGGCTTGCGCCTTGTGGACTTGATCGGCGGCTTCGCTGGAGCGGGACACAAGGAGCTCGGTGAGCTGTGTGCCGCGCTCGGCCAGCTTCTGGTCGATCGCACCGCTCGCGTTGGAGATATCGCGCGCCACCTGGGCGCCCACGCCCTTCAGGGCCTCGCTCACGCGCTGGCTGTTATTGGTGAGGGCCTCGCGCTCGGTGGCGAGTTCGTTGATCAGGCTCCTGACGCGAAGCTCGTTCTCGCCGTAGGATCGTTCGAGCGCCGCGACCTCGCTATGCACCATGGCTTCGAGCTCGCTGGCCCGGCCAATGGCGCGCGAAATAGCGTCGTTCATCGCCGCGACTTGGCGGCGGATGGTCTGACCCACAGAGGCCACGGACTGCTCGGCCAGCCGGTCCGGCTCGGCGAGCCTGACCGCGACCTCGGTCATGGCCGAGGCCATGAGGCGCAGCTCCTGGGCCCGCCATACGAGGAGGGCGAGGAACCAGAAGATGATGATGGGAACCAGAATGGCGGCCGTGGCGGCGAGGGCCGGCGCACTCAGGAAGCCGCCGCTGGCGGCTGCGTTGGAGATCACGCCATAGGCGAAAATGCCGCCAATGACGAACCAGACGACCGAGGCGACCAGCGCAAACAGGAACGGCGTGTGGGCCGGCCGCTGTTGAAGGGCGAAGATCAGGCCGCCGATCGACGGCACGTCGTCATTGGCCGGCGTGGCCAAGCGGCGCTGCGGCGGCGGTCCGGCGGCGCGTCGCGACCGAGACAGATGCTTGGGAGAGGGCGCACCTGCGGCCTCGGGGGCGTCGGCAGGCTTGGCCTCTTCCTGAGGCCCGCTGAGATTGGCCGGTGTGGGCTCTTCGCGCCGCGGCTCCTCGCGGCGGGGCTCTTCGCGCTTGGGCTCCACGCGCTTGCGCTGTTCGGCCTTGAGCCGGTCGGCGAGGGTCGATCGCCGCGGTAGGGTCGACATGCGCTCAAGGTCGTCGGATTTGCCCTTGGCCTTGCCCTGCATCATCGCTTCCAGGGGGCCTTTGACCTCTTCCTTGTCGTCGGACGTCTCTTTCCCTGGGGCCGATTTCGCTTGTTTCTGCGCCATTACGCGTTCCTCGCACCACTAAATAGAACTGGGAAAACAGTGCGCCCTAGAACTCAAAACCCGCAACAGCGGCGCATCGCATCTCGTGGGACCCCGCATCATCTTCCGAGGAAGTCTAACCGGAAGAGCCCCCAACGCTTTTTCCCCTCGCCCAACATCGTTAACGTTTTTCTAGGCTTAAAAAAAGCTGAATCGCCTGCTTGGGTTAACGCCGGTTAACTCCCTAGGATTGAACCCCAATTTTGCTGCGAGGCAAAGGCGAATCGGCTAAGTGGAGCCTGGGACCGTTGCCAGGTGCGAGGGTTTCGTCACTTTGCGCAGGGCCGGCCGAAAATAGAGCCGTTTCAAGGGTTCTTGAGGCAGCGGGTTTGGGGCGGCATCGAGCGAGGCGCATGGCCAGCAAGACGGCAGCAGAAGTCCAAGCTTCGACCCCTGCCAACGAACAGGGCCCCTCGGGCAATCCCGTGGATTTTGAGCACTTGGCGCGCTACACGCTCGGCGAGCCGGAGCTTGAGCGGGAGGTTCTGGGGCTGTTCTGCAGCCAGTCCGTTCTCCTTCTGGATCAGCTCCGCGCGGCCAAGTCCGATGAGGACTGGAAGCAGGCCGCCCATTCCCTCAAAGGTTCCGCCCGCGCGATTGGCGCCTGGCGCATGGCGCAAGCCGCAGAACAGGCCGAAGCCCTTCAAGGCGATGGTCTGAGCGAGCTCCGCAGCGCGCGGGTCGATGAGGTCGAAGCCTCGCTGCGTGAGGCCGAGGCCTATATCGCCACGGTGCTCGAGAGCCGCTGACCGGCATCTTTCGCCACAAGGGGCCGCAAGGCTCTGGTGTCTCAAATTCAATTGCCTTATAGAGCACGGGCTGCGGGCGGGCATGCCCCAACCGCGCCAACCCTTCGGGCGCGGTCACCCCGCAAGACGCCCGGCTCCCGAGATAAGGATTTTGCGCGTTAGAGCCCGCCAACGTCATGGCCAGGATCACATACATTCAACCCGACGGAACCGAGAACGTTGTCGATGCCGATCCCGGCATGACCGTGATGGAGGCCGCGGTGAAGAACTCGGTCAGAGGCATTGCGGCGGAATGCGGCGGTGCCTGCGCCTGCGCGACGTGCCATGTCTACGTAGAGGACGCGTGGCGCGAGCCGACAGGCCAGCCGGAGCAGATGGAAGAGGACATGCTCGACTTTGCTTTCGATATTCGCCCGGAGAGCCGCCTGTCTTGCCAGATCAAAGTGACCGAGGAGCTCGATGGGCTCAGGGTCCGAATTCCCGAAAAACAGTTCTGAGGCGCTATGTCAGCGGAAGTGATCAAGACCGACGCGGTTATCATTGGGGCAGGCCCGGTGGGCCTCTTTGCCGTGTTCGAGCTCGGCCTTGTCGACGTGAAGGCTCACGTGATCGACATCCTCGACCGGCCGGGCGGCCAGTGCGCCGAGCTTTACCCCGAAAAGCCGATCTACGATGTGCCGGCTCTGCCCGTCGTCACCGGTCAGGAGCTGACCGACAAGCTCATGGAGCAGATCAAGCCCTTCGGCGCTGAGTTCCATTTCAGCGAGCGCGTCGAAACGCTCGAGCGAACGGACGAGGGCTTCCACCTCGTGACCGATGCCGACACCGCGTTCGAGTGCAAGGTCGTGGTGATTGCCGCCGGCGGCGGGTCCTTCACGCCCAAGCGGCCGCCGCTCCCGGGTATCGAGGCGTATGAGGGGACGTCCGTCTACTACTCGGTGCGCAAGATGGATGTGTTCAAGGACAAGGACGTGCTTATCGTCGGCGGTGGCGACTCTGCGCTCGATTGGACGCTGAACCTACAGCCGGTCGCCAAGTCGCTGACGCTGCTGCATCGACGCTCGGAGTTTCGTGCGGCGCCGGCCTCGGTGCAGAAGATGCTGGATCTGGTCGAAAACGGGGATGCCGCCTTCAAGCTCGGTCAGGTGACGGAGCTGCACGGGGACGACGGCCAACTCACCGGCGTCACGGTCAAAGGGCCCGACGGCGCGACGTTCGAGCAATCGGCGGATGTCATGTTGCCCTTTTTCGGCCTGACCATGAAGCTCGGCCCGGTGGCCGATTGGGGTCTCAATCTCGAAGAGAACTTAATCCCGGTCGATACGGAGAAGTTCGAGACGAGCGAGACGGGCATCTTCGCCATCGGCGACATCAACACATACCCGGGCAAGCTGAAGCTGATTCTGTCAGGCTTCCATGAAGCCGCGCTGATGGCGCAGCAGGTGCACAAAATTGTGTACCCCGACAAGAAGCTGATCTTCCAGTACACGACGTCGTCGTCGAATCTTCAAAAGAAGCTGGGCGTGAAATAGGCTGGCCCTTAGGCCTAATTAGCTCAGGCCAACGTGCGGTAGATCGCGACGTCGTAGGGGCTGAACAGCCTGATCTTGAGGCGCTCGTTCGCCGGAATTTCCACACGCGCAAACACGCCGCTCTCATCCACAAGGTCGGTCGCGATCGGGTCGACGAGGACGAGGTAGAGACGCCGCGGCTTGTCGCGGTACGACACGACGATGTTGTTCAAGACCTCGGCGAAGGCTTCGCGCGAAAACGGATTGAAAAAGTAGTGGATCGCTTCGCCCTCGGGCGGGCCGACCTCGGTCGCATCGCCAAGCACGCACTCCACGTTACGGCAGCGCATATGGGAGCGCGGGTATTGCGCGATGTTCATTGCGGCGTCGTCGTGCAGTTCCTCGGCGAATTCGATGCCGCCGACGGCCGCAAACGGGTGCTCGGCTGCGAGTAACAGCACGCGTCCCTTGCCGGCGCCGTGATCGACGAAGGTAAGCTTCGAGAAATCGTAGTCGATGCCTGCAAGGGTCCATTGGAACAATTGACACGGTGTCGGGCGGTAGTCGTGTCCGCGCTCGGGATGACGGCTGCGGATCGTGAGTCCCGATAGCGCTACTGGATCTTTGGTCGAGGAGAAGAACAACTGCTCTTTCGGCGGATCGAAAACCCGTGCGTTCAGCCAGTGCAAAAACGCTTTGTAGTCTTGCTTGATCCGCTCGGGACGCGCGTGCTCCTTAATCTTCGCGCCGGTCCGTTCGATCTCGGGCAGCACGCTCCCTCGTCCATACTCGGCCGCGCGAGCCAAGCCGTCTTTGGTGGCCTGCTTCGTCTGACTGGAGGTCTTGTCGGCGAGTTGGGCAAGGCGCCCGGCAAGGCGGTTGCGCAGTGCGCCGCGGCCCAAGGCGGCGGCATTCGTATTTGAGTCCTTGGTCCTCGACATGGCGCCTACAGCCGCCGTCTTGGTATGGCCGCCCGACGAAGTACCACCTTGCGGCGCAGTCCGGCCTGGACCGCGGGGGGCGACCGTCATGGGAGTTCCCCGTTCATGCGTAAGGATTGTGCACGATGCCTCGTGAAGCAAGCGCTTTTTAGGCAAAGGCCGGCTCCGCAACGCAAACGCGTCTGCCGAATGTGCTATCCTCTTGATTCGCGAGGGGGACCCGCGACGGCCGGCACAAACCCCAAGCGGCGGGGAGCGAGGCGTGCAGGCAGAAGACTTCCATGACTCCGTGAGGCCAGGCCTCATTGCCATGTTGCCGAGGCTCATGCGTTTCGCCGACGTGCTTGTCGGCGCGCGTGACGAAGGCGCAGGGCTGCTGAGCCGCGCGCTCCAGCTCATGCTGGCTGAGCAGCATCGCTACCAGCGCGGCACGTCCCTCGATGTTTGGGCCTTCGCCGAGATCTACCGGTATTGGCTGAGCGAGTTGCGCGATCATGCCGAGCCCGTTGCGCAAGCCAGGATCGACGAGACGCGGTTTGGCGAGTTGTTCTACGCCAAAGGCGACGACTACGTTGACGCGCCGGTCGTTGCCTTCCTGGGGAGCCTGTCGGCGCCACAACGCCTCACAGTGCTCCTCGTCTATGGCGAAGGCTTTGAGTACGAGGACGCGAGCCGCATCCTCGACGTTCCACCCGAGACAATCGCCGCACGGCTCATCCGTATCAGTGCGGTGCTTGCGGACCGCTTGAACGCACGGGCGCCGGCGCAAGCCGCGGCGACCGTCGAGACGCTCTATCCCGAAGGGCTCAGGGGCTGACCATGACTGAACTCAGCGACGAACTCCTCATCGCCTATGTCGATGGACAACTTGCCCGCAAACAGACGCGTGCGGTGGAGGGGGTTCTCGATCAAGACGATGTTCTTGCGGCGCGGGTCGACGCGCTGAAGCACGCGCATGCGCGTCTGGAAGCGGCCTTTGAGGCTATCCTGGCCGGCGAAGAGATGGACATCTCCGAAGTGCCGGTCCCGCAAGACGACGGCATCTTCGTTTCGTGGCGCACCATAAAAATCGCCACGGCTGGTCTCGGCCTGGCCGTGGCCGCTGCGCTTGCCGTCGCCGGGTACGGGTGGCCTCTCAAACTTCCGGGCCAAGGTGCGGAAGTGCAGATCGATGTCCCCGCGCAGACCGCGCCCCAGCCGCAAACGTCAACGGGTGCCAACCGCTAACGCGCCATGCGCGCGATCGCCCTGTAATCGCCGGAGAGATGGCGGTTGAGGTCGACCCGGATCGCGTCTAGCCGATCCTTAGTGCAATAGCCCTGATCGTTTTTGATCTGTTGGAACACGGACTCGAGCGTGTAGTCGTAGGCATGTGTGGTCTTCTCCATTCGTGCCTGGCCATGGCCAAAACGCGATTCATAGGCGAGGTAGTTCGAGCGGAGCTGCTGGGGGTTGAAGACGAACCCGCAGCGGGTTGCGCGGGCCGAGGTCCATGCGACCTGGGTTGGCCGCGCGAGCGGGTCGTTGGGCCGCACATTGTATGCCGCGGCCTCGGTGGACGCTCCGGTCTCCGGACCTCTGATGCTGTCCACCGTCGAGCAGGCCGTCAGCACGACCAACAGCGCGGCTGCGGCAGCCGCTGCAATCGGCGTGGCGGTTGAGAAGGGGTGTTTCATTTCGGCGCGATCTTATCGGTCGCGTCGTCGCAGCTAAAGGGGGCGAAATGAAGTGCAAAAACAAGGAAAGGCGGAGCTTTGCGGCCCCGCCTCCCTGTTGCGATGTCGAGCCGCACGCCCGTTCGGGACGATTGGTCGGCGCCGCGAGACCTTATCGGCCTCTTGGTCACGCGCCTCCCTCATGGTCTCCCACAAGCAGCGCCGCGACCTGACCACGGCCCTTATTTTGCGTCGCGTTGCTACGACGTGGCACCAGCCCCGGCCGGGCTGAAACCAATCAGCGATGGGATGTGTGGCGCAAAGGACCCTGTCGACCTCGACTCACGGTAATGCGACGACGTCGCCAGACCGTGGACCATTTGCGTCTACGCTTCCCGCCGCCTTCAGCCGCCCATGGCAATGGACGACCTCGGGCTTGCCATGCCCTGCGAGCCTTCCGATCATTTCCCGAAGCTTTGGGATTTCTCCGTCAGCCCCTTCTACAACCGGCCAACTCACAGTTTGAAGAATACCGCAATGCATTCGCGTTGCACTGGTGGCGCACCGCTTTTCCCCGCAATCCACCGGATCGCACGCCCCCGGCCACGTTGCGGCCGCCCGCAAGGCTTCGGGAAGAGCGCCGTTTCGTCCCGTTGGACCGCCGTTTTTCTGAGCTGTATGCTAGGCTCCAAGTCGGGGGAGTTCAGTTTCATGCGGCGTGTCGCAGTAAGAGCAGTATCGGTCTTGCCGGGCCTTGTCGGTACCCGCGCGCGGCGGCTCCTACTGGCGGCTGGCGCGGCGGTGCTCGGGGGGCTTCTGGCGCTCGGCGCCGATGTCTCCGGGCCAGGCGGCGCCTCGCTGGACATGAGAAATCTCGTCGGCGGGGAGACCGTCGTTTCCAAGCACGCAAAGACCAAAGGGCCGGCTGCGGCATCGGCCGCAGACGGCTTCGAGCCAACGAGTGTCAGCCGGTTGTTGACCATGGCGCTGGCGCCGCCGCTTCCCAGCCCTGCACAAGACGCCGAGCCGAACCTCTTGGGGCTAAGCGAAATTCCCAGAGAGCTGATCTGGAACCGGCCGCCAAAAAAGGACGACGGGAAGAAGCGCAGAGCCTTCGCCGCTTTCTCCAAGGCCAGCGCAAATCTTCCCTGGGACGCTGTGGAGCCGGTCCCGTTCAGCCCGCTCGGCCCCACCGGAAAGTCGGCGCAGAAAAAGACGTCACCGAACGGCGCTGCACCGGTGGCGCAAGCCGCCGTCGTGCTGCCGGCAGGCGGTGAGGTGAAGCAGTGGATCAAGTCCAAGGTCACCGAGATCAAGGGCTCGGCGCGCTCGCGGCCGCTTTATCACTTCGAGCTTTGGTTGGAGCCTCCCGCCGAGATGAAGCAGCGCCTGGTTGGCGTCTCTTACGCATTCAACTCGCCGGCCATCCGCCCGCAGTCGCAAGCCTCGAGCGACAAGACGAACGGCTTCCGCATCAGCGCGGGCGGACTTGCTTGCGCCGACGAGGTCAAGCTGACGCTCAGATTCAACGACGGCGGCTCCCAAACCGTCGCGCTCGATGGCTGCAATCTCCTGAGTTGATGCATCACTTGATGCCGGCGACCTCGGCGACCAGTTCGCGGAAGCGCGGGCGCGGCTGCTCGATATAGGGCAGGGGGCGGCAAACATCGATCGCCGCGATGCCGATGCGCGTGGTCAGCGCTCCATTGAACACGCCTTCGCCGAGCCGTGCCGAAAGGCGCGCAGTCAGTCCGTGTCCGATCACCTGCTGGATCACGTCGTCGCCGAGCGCAATGCCGCCGGTGAGCACGATATGCGTGACCACCATGCGCGCGAGCTTCAACAGCGACAACGTCCCGGGGCGTGCGCCATAGAGCGTGGCGAGCTTGCGGAGCATGCGCAGGTTCTGCGCGCCGACGAACATCATGTCGATAAGCGCGTTGGGGCTAACCGCCGTGACCACCGACACGCGCTTTGCCGATGTGGCGACGATGCCGCGTGCGACGGGATCGAGCGGCGCGATGAGTGTGCGCTCGTCGAGACGCAGCAGCTCCTCCGCGTTCATGATGTCATGCTCGTGCTCGGCTAGACGCTGCAAGCTCCAAGCAAGGTCTTCGCGTCCCGCATAGAAACGCTTCAGCCGTCGCGTCACGTCGACGGCGAGCGCCTTGTCGTTCTGGCGCGCCGCGCTGTCCGCCTCGTGGCGGATTTTGTCGAGGCGTCCAAGCCGCAACAGCCCGGCCACCTCGCGGATGATGATCATGAGAAGTGCCAGCACGACGACGGCTAGCAGCCCGACAGCGACCCAGCCGATCCAGTCGTCCCGCGCCAGGAGCGAAAGCACCCAATCGTAGAGCCATAGCGAGGCGATGAGGCTGATCAGCCCGCCGAGTGCGGCGAGAAAGATGCTGCCCCAGCGTAAGCCGCGATCCAGATTGGGCAGCATGCGCGTTTGCGCGTCCGTAGGAGTAGGGAGCGTTTCGGCGGCCGGCGGCTCCGGCGGCACGAACACGTCCACGTCTTCGACGCGGAACGCCGCGGGCTTCCGGCGCTTGGGTGCGGTCATGCGAGGCGGTCTCCGATCAGGGTCTGGATGGCGCGGTCGAGCCGGATATTTGGGAACGGCGCGACGCCTCCGGAAGGCAGCTGCACCGGATCGGGCGGCCGAAAGCGAACGAAGCGCATATCGCCGTGCTCGGTCTGCCAGCCGGACAGCGCTTTCTTCGGATCCTCGGGAAGATCGCCTGGGAAGATGGCGAAGGGCTCGTTGCCGTCGAAGATACGCCGGCCGATCTTCTCGCCCTTTAGCGGATAGCCGACGATGCACGGCAACGTCTGGGTGCCCCGCTTCGCTTCGCCTTCTTGCGTGGCGCGGATGGCGGCCAGCGCCAGAACGTTGACGTCGGCGCCGCGATAGCGGGCGCGGGCCAGCGCCTTGTCCGTGAGCAGCGACAGGATCGCCTCCAACCGGTCATGACTCTCGTGGTGCAGATGGTCGGCCTTCGTCGCGGCAAGGACAATGCGGTCGATCCGCGGTGCGAACAGGTTCGACCAGAGATTGTTTGCGCCCGTGCGGAAGCATTCGAGGATCTCGGTCATGGCGCGTTCCAGATCGGCAACTGCCGCCGGCCCGCCGTTCAACGCGGCAAGCACGTCGATCAACACGACCTGCCGGTCCAGCCGCGCAAAATGGTCGCGGAAGAAGGGGCGCACGACGTAGGTCTTATAGGCTTCGTAGCGCCGCTCCATGAGCGACCACAGCGAGCCGCGCGGGAAACTGTCGGCACCCTTGGCATCGAGCGGCGCGAAGGTCAGCGCAGGCGAGCCCGCGAGATCGCCTGGCATAAGAAAGCGTCCCGGCGGCAAGGTGGACAGCGCATATTGGTCGGAGCGCGCCTCGCGCAAATAAGTCTTGAACAGATCTGCGAGCTTCGCGGCGAGCGCTTCGTCGGCAGGCTCAGCCGGATCGATCTCGCCGAGCGCGGTGTTCCAATCCTTGGCCGCCGCTTCCCGGTCCGCTTCGCGCGCCTGCGCAACCGCGTCCCTAGCCCAACTGGCATAGTCGCGTTGCAGGAGCGGCAGATCGAGAAGCCATTCGCCTGGATAGTCGACGATGTCGATATGCAGCCGCTCGCGCCCCAATTGCCGTTTCCAGAACCGCGTCGAGGCGTATTCGAGCGTCAGGCGCAGCTGGCTGATCTGGCGTGTGCTCTCCGGCCAGGTCGGCGGCTCGGCGGTGAGGTCGGCGAGATGTCTTTCGTATTCGAAGCGCGGCACGATCTCGTCGGGTTGGGGCTCGAGATAGACGCGTATCAAGCGTCCCTCCGCGCCCGCATCGAAGAATGGCAGCCGCCCACTGGCGATGAGATTATGGACCAGCGCCGTGATGAACACCGTCTTGCCGGAGCGGGCGAGGCCGGTCACGCCGAGGCGCAATCGCGGCGTTACGAGGCCGGAGGCAACGTCTCCCACGTTGCGTACGGCGTCGCCCGCGGCCTGGGTATAGGTGGAAAGTGGCACGCTTCAGATCAGTCCTTTTTTCTCGGCCCCCCGTGCCATGCGCCTCATAGCGTGCTCGGGGCAACGAAGGAAGACCAGCGGGAACTCTTGGTACCTTTTTGACTGTGCACCTGCACAACAAATGTGCGCCGCAAGTCCCAGCGCTGCCTATGAAATATGACGATTCCGCGATGTTCTCGGGAGCGGCGCTTGGCGCATTTGTCAACCCCGCGTGTTGTCTTGACTTGTCAACTCGCTTCCGTAAATACGGGGCTGCCTGGTGGGGGAACGCTGAGGCGTGCCGGGTGAAGTTAAGTAGGCGACGAGCCGATGAAGTGGATGGCCTGGACGTGACTCTCATGGCGACTGCAAGAAAGAAGAAGAAAGTCCTCCCCGAGGATTATCGGCCGTCGGATGATGAGCCGTTCATGAACGAGCAGCAGCGGGCCTATTTCCGCCGCAAGCTTCTCAACTGGCGTGACGAGATTCTGCGCTCCACCAAGGAGACGCTGCAGCATCTGCAGGACGACTCCGAGCAATATGCCGACATTGCCGACCGCGCGACCTCCGAGACGGAACGCTCGCTGGAACTGCGCGCCCGTGATCGCCAGCGCAAGCTCATCGCCAAGATCGATGACGCGCTGGAGCGAATCGAGGGCGGCACGTACGGCTATTGCGAGGAAACTGGCGAGCCCATCAGCCTGAAACGGCTCGATGCGCGTCCCATCGCGACCTTAAGCGTCGAGGCGCAAGAGCGTCACGAGCGCCGCGAGCGCGTCTACCGCGACGTGTAGCGCGCGACGGTCTTTCGAGACCGGTAGCCCAACATCGCTAATGCGCCGCCGACAGCGGCTTCGCCACATCTTCGAGCGATTTGCCTTCGGCGGCGACACCGTAGCGTGCCGCGATAACGCTTGCGGCCAGCATCAAGCCCGCGCCCAGCAGGTACCCGGCGAACAGGCTCATGCGCGAACCCGTATCGATCAGCGCCCCGAACAGCCACGGCGCGCCGATGCCCCCGACACCCGTCCCGACGGCATAGAAGAAGGCGATTGCGAGCGCGCGGATTTCGAGCGGGAAGGTCTCGCTCACCGTGAGATAGGCCGAGCTCGCCGCGGCCGAGGCGAAGAAGAAGATCACCGTCCAGCAGACCGTCTGCATCGTCGCCGACAGAACGCCCGCGGCGAATAGCGCGCCGGTGAGCGCCAGCAACAGACCGGAGAGCGCGTAGGTGATCGCGATCATGGGGCGGCGTCCCACCGTGTCGAACAAGCGTCCGAGGAGAAGCGGTCCGAGGAAATTGCCGGCCGCGAAGGGCAGCAAATACCAGCCGACCTTGCTGGCGGCGATGCCGTAGAAGTCGGTCAGCACCAGCGCATAGGTGAAGAAGATCGCGTTGTAGAAGAACGCTTGCGCCGCCATCAGCGCAAGCCCCACCAGCGTGCGCTGGCGATGCAGGTCAAACAGCGTGTGCCAGACTTCCGCTAAGGGCGTGTGGCTGCGCGTGTTGAGCTTGAACAGTGCCGGGTCGTCGTCGGGTACGTGGTGGCCGCGCGCGCGATGGTGATCTTCGATCTGCTCCAGGATCTCGTGCGCTTCGTCCGGGCGCCCATGGGTCATGAGCCAGCGTGGCGATTCCGGAATCCACCGGCGCATGATAAGGATGCCCAGCCCCAGCACCGAGCCGATGAAGAAGGCGGCGCGCCAGCCATAGTCCGGCGGCAGCACGGCCGGGTCGAGCAGCACGATGGACCCGGCGGCGCCTCCCGCCGCGCCAATCCAAAAGCTGCCGTTGATGACGAGATCGGTATGGCCGCGATAGCGGGCCGGGATGAACTCCTGAATGGTGGAGGCGATCGCCGTGTATTCGCCGCCGATGCCGGCGCCGGTCAAAAAACGGAACAGGGCGAAGCTCACGAAGTTCCAGGAGAAGGCCGTCGCCGCCGTGGCGACCAGATAGACGGCCAGCGTGATGAAGAACAGCTTCTTACGGCCGAGGCGGTCGGTGAGCCATCCAAACAGCAGTGCCCCCAGCACCGCGCCGGCCAGATAGAAGCTGGAGGCAAGTCCGACCTCCGCATTCGTCAGCTTCAGGACGGGGCTCTCTTTCAGCGCGCCAGCCACCGCGCCGGCGAGCGTCACTTCGAGCCCGTCCAGCACCCAGGTGATGCCGAGTGCCAAGACGATGAGCGTGTGGAAGCGTCCCCAGCGCAGGCGATCGAGCCGCGCCGGCACGGACGTCTCGATCACCTTCGCGTCGTGGGCCCCGCTCACGATTTGCCGGATGCTGGCCGCGGCACGATGGGAAAGTCGAAATAGGTGTCGGGGTAGGGCTCCGGCTCGAACGTGTAATGCCAGATCTCCTTGGGATAGTTCTTAAAGCCGTGGCGGCTCATCACGTCCACAAGGAGCGTCCGGTTGCGCTGCTGCTCCGGCGTGAGACCGGGCGCATCCGTGTTGGCCTTCGGATCGAAGCAGTCGAAGCCGGTTCCCATGTCGACGCTGTTGTCGGACGGCTGCGCCTCAGTGCAGGCGATGCCGTCCTCGTCGTCCGTGTCGGCAGGTGACGATCCGAGGGGCACGATGGTGACATCCAGCGTCGACCCGCGGGAGTGCCCGGACCGCGTGGCGATATATTCGGGAAACAGGGCGCTCTTGTGCAGGTCGGGATAATGCTCGAGCTTGGCGTTCGGATTGTCCGGCTCTTTCGACCAATCGACGAAGGCGGTCACGGCCTGTTTGGGGCGGTAGCAGTCATAGACCTTCAGCGACAACCCCATTGGCTTGAGGTCCGTTTGCGCCGCTTTCAAGGCTTCGGCCGCTTCCCTGACAAGCACGCATTCGGCGGCGTCGTAGCCGGGCACGGGCTGCCGCGTGAAGTTATTGGGGCCCGCATAGCGCATGTCCTGCTCGATCGAAGGGTCGACGTCGTAGAGATAGACGAAGCCCTTGGGCATGGAACCAGCGCTCATGGGTGACGTCCCCGCAACAAAGAGAGCCGCAACCAGCACGGCGCAGCCGATAGCTCGACAACCAGACATGGGGTGACTGTTTGCGATGGGGTTTGCGCCGTCAACGCATGGCGCAAAAAAACTCCCCGCTGGAGGGCGGGGAGTGGAAGTGTTTGGGGGACTGACATGACTGGCAGGGCCAGTCGGTGTCGGACCATTAGCAGGGAACTGCCGGCGCTCTTACGATAAGGACGGTTGGCTCTACCGGCGTCGCTCCAGCCGCCTGCCCATCAGGGCTACCGTAAGATCGTTCCTATTATTTACCGCAATCGACGCCCTATCTCAAGCAAAACCGCCTGTGACATTTCCGCAACAGTCAACCGGAATCGCACTAAATTCTTCTAGGACTTGGGATATTCCGGCCTGCCGGGGGTCTCGGTCTTGGCGATAATGACGTCGTCATGGGGCGGACCCAGAGGCTGGGGCTGCGGCTGCGGGCGCCATCTGATTCCCGTCTCCACCACGACATCCACCGGACCGCCGATCATGACGAGATGCTCGACGTCGTCGCGGCGTAAGAGATAGAGCGTACGCTTGGAGTCGACCTCGGCCGTCTCGACGACGGTGAGGCGCTTTTCAGGCGCCCGGCGTGTCGAACCGCCCGACTTGCCGAAGAATGTCTTGAACGCCCAAACAAGAAGGGCGATGAGCGCGACGGCAAAGAGAAGCGTTGCGACGCCGAGAATGAGGGTGTTGATCTCCATGATGGATGGTCCCTACCCAGGCAGAGCTTAACAGTTCTTTAGCCGAGAGGCTCCCCCCTTGAAACGAGGCCCCGGAAACGGGGCTGAACCCGGACTAACCTTGCGGTCATCCGTCCATGACAATCTCCGGCCAAGACAAGTCGAATCGGGTATTTTCCCAAGCCATGACGGATATTAACGCGCCAATGCGCTACGCCGAGCCCGTTGCTGACCAGACCGAGCGCGACGGGAGCATTAGCCTGGTCGTGCTCCTCGCGGTCGCGCTTGCGGTAGCCGCCGTGGGGCTGGCCATGGTGAGCCGGGAGATGGCCGAGCCGTTCGTGCTGGCGATCCTCGCCGGCCTTGCGGTTGTCGGCGTGTTCTGCCTGTTCGCGGGCGCGGTCGGCATTTTGTATTTCGGCCAGCGCCACGCGCGGAACGACCTGACCAAGGCTTTCGTCGACAACCTGCCGCAAGGCGCGCTGATCGCCGACGCGACAGGGCGGGTGCTTTACGCCAACCGGGCCTATCGCGACCTTCTGGGGCTCGACGGCGAGGCAAGCGTCTTGGCGCCGGACCGAGCCTTCGGTGGCAACCCGCATTTGGCCGAGCCGATTTTCCGCCTGGCCCGTGCGGCTCAACAAGGACGCCGCCTGAAGGAAGAGTTCCGCCTGCCGCCGCCGGGCGAAGTTCAAGACGAGGGCGGTATCACCCCGCGCTGGTTCCGCATCTCGGTGCAGCCAATGCCGCCAGATCCGAAGGCAGGCCGCAAAGGGGCGCTCGTTGTCTGGCAGGTAGACGAGATCACCCAAGACCGCGCCCGCGAGGAAACCAGCTTCGCCAAAGTGCAAGCGGCCATCGACTATCTCGACAACGCCCCGGCCGGGTTCTTCATTGCCGACGCGGACGGCCATATCGACTATCTGAACGCCACCTTGTCGCGATGGCTCGGCCTTGATCTGTCCGAGGTTTCCAACCGCCAGATCAAGCTCACGCAGATCATGTCCGAGGACAGCGCCGCGCTGATCGCCGGCGCCAGCCGCGGCGACACGCAAGGCGGCACCCGCCATTTCGATATCGACCTGCTCAAAGCCAACGGCACATCGCTGCCGGTGCGCCTTCTCTTACGCCTGCCGCGCGGCAGCGAACTGGCGCATGTGCTGATCCTCAATCGCGGGCCCGGTGAAGTGGAGGAGGCCGGCGCCGGCGAGCTCAGATTTGCGCGGCTGTTCCATTCCTCGCCCATTGCGATTGCAACGGTGGATACGACAGGCACGGTGAGCGCGACAAACGCGGCCTTCGTGCGCATGTTTGGCGCCAAGACCGGCGATGGCGAGACGAGCCTGGAGAGCTTTCTCGATCCGTCCAACCACGCCGATCTTCGAAAAGCTCTTGAATCCGCAATTGCCGGCCAGGTTTTGACCGAGCCCATGGATGTGGCACTCGCCGGGCCCGGCGAGCGGAGCGGCCAGCTCTTTCTCAGTCCGATCGAGCATGCCGAAGGCGAAAGCGATGCTGCCATTGCGTATGTCATCGACGCCACCGAGCAACGCGCGCTCGAGATGCAGATCGCTCAAAGCCAGAAGATGCAGGCCGTAGGGCAACTCGCCGGCGGCATCGCGCACGACTTCAACAACATGCTGACGGCGATCATCGGCTTCTCCGATTTCTTGCTGCTGAACCACAGGCCAACCGACCCTGCCTTCCAAGACATCATGAACATCAAGCAGAACGCCAACCGGGCCGCCGGCTTGGTGCGTCAGCTGCTTGCGTTCTCACGGCAGCAGACCTTGCGTCCGCAAGTGCTGCAGCTCGGCGATACAATTCCCGACCTTTCCATTCTGCTCGGCCGGCTGCTCGGTGAGAACATCAAATTGACGCTCGATCAGGCGAGCGATCTGTGGCCCGTCAAGGTGGACGTTCATCAGTTCGAGCAGGTCATCATCAACCTCGCCGTGAACGCGCGCGACGCCATGCCGGACGGCGGCAAGCTGTCGATCCGCACCGCCAATGTGAGCGAGCCTCAATCTCGCGAGCTTAGCCTGAGCCACATGCCGCCCGGCGAGTACGTGATGATCGAGGTGCGCGACACCGGCACGGGGATGAGCGAGGAGGTCAAGCAGAAGATCTTCGAGCCCTTCTTCTCCACCAAGGAGATTGGCCGCGGAACGGGGCTCGGCCTCTCCACCGTCTACGGCATCATCAAGCAGACCGGCGGTTACATCTTTGCTGACAGCGAGGAAGGTGACGGCACCGCGATGCGGGTCTACCTGCCGCGCCATGTGAAAGGCGCCGCGGAGATCGACCAGGAGCCGGCCAAGCTCGACCACAAGCCCGAGCCTGAGAAGCCGAAGGATCTGACGGGCCGCGGCACGGTGCTGTTGGTCGAGGACGAGGACGCGGTGAGAAGTTTCGCCGCCCGGGCGCTGGGCACGCGCGGCTATCGCGTACTCGAGGCCTCAACCGGCGCGGAGGCGCTGGAGGTCTTCGAGGAGCATCACGGCGAGGTCGATCTGGTGGTGAGCGACGTGGTGATGCCCGAGATGGACGGTCCCACCTTGATGAAGGAGCTACGGGAGCAGAACCGGGACCTCAAGATCATCTTCATCTCCGGATACGCGGAGGACGCTTTCCGGCGAAATCTGGACGAGAAAGAAGACTTTATGTTCCTGCAGAAGCCCTTCGATCTGAAGGAGCTCGCCGCCACGGTCAAGGCCGCGCTTCAGGACTAAACTTCCCATAGATGCCAAGGTTGCGTCCCTTTAGGGGCTTCCCTTGCGTGCCGATCGCGTCTAAGCGAGACGCGAGATTTCCACCCACCGGAGACCCACGCGTGCCCGATTACGAGGTCATGGCGCCCGCCGAGGACGGCAACAAGCGCCGCAAACGGCATAAGAAGAAAAAGCTGGGGCTTACCGTCGAGCGCTATGGCGGCCGGCTGGTCTATGTCTGGTTCGGCATGCGCTTCATGACGCTGATGCGGCTGTTCTGGCGCGGCCGGTTTTCCTTCACGCTGAACTGCATCCCGGACACGGCGGCGCTGTTCCTGTGGGTTCCGTGGAACACACCGCTCTTGTGGATCTCCGAGGCGCTGTACAAGCGGAAGGCCGAAAGCCTACCGCTCGATCAGCCCCCGGTCTTCGTCGTCGGCCATTGGCGCAGCGGCACCACGCTGATGCACGACCTCTTCTCCGAGGACCCGAACCTCGCCTACCCGACGACCTATGAGTGCTTCTTCCCGCACCATTTTCTGCTGACGGAAGGTACCCTCGATCCGCTCTTCAGTGTGCTTCTGCCCAAGCATCGGCCGCAAGACGACGTGCCGGTGGGTTTCGACCGCCCGCAAGAAGAAGAGTTCGCCATGCTCATGTTGGGCCAGGGCTCGCCCCTGAAGACGATGGCCTGGCCGCGGCGCGGCCCCGTCGACACCGACTATGTCGATTTCAAGGGCTTGCCGGAGAAGGAGGTGAACCGCTGGGCCAAGGCTTATATGTGGTTCTACCGCCGGCTGATGCTGAAGCATAAAAAGCCTCTCGTGATGAAGACGCCGCCCAACGCCGCGCGTCTTAAAGTGCTGACCAAGCTGTTCCCGGATGCGCGCTGGGTGTTCATCGCGCGCAATCCGCTCAAAGTGTTTCCGTCCACGATCAAGCTGTGGCGCGCACTCTATTCGGCGCAAGGCCTGCACAATCCGCCTTACATCGATGGCTGGCTCGACGACTATGTGCTCGATGTCTACGAGCGTTTTACCACAGCCTATGAGCGCGACCGGCATCTGATCCCGGAAGAGAACCTGGTCGAAATCCGCTACGAGGATTTCGTCAAGGACCCGCTCGAGTCGATGCGAGACCTCTACGCGCAGCTTCGCATCGGCGAGTTCGATGAAGCGGAAGGACGCATGCGCGCCTTCCTCGACGACCGCTCCGACCACAAAGTGTCTTCTTATAAGATGCCGAAAGCGCTCACCAAGCGTATCGCGGACCGCCTGAAGCCGTTCATCGACCGTTTCGGCTATAGCGAGGCGGTGGATGCGGCGCTTGCCGAGCCCCATACGGACAAACGTGCTCCGCAGAAGGCGGCGTCTTAGCTCTCAACAAGGGAGCCGGTAATGAAAGATCATCAAGCGCACGAACGCCTCATTGCCGGCGTCGCCTTCGACATTCCCGGCATGGGATACAAGAACCTCAAGACCCACAAGATCGAAGGCTTCGAGCCGGGCGTCGCAAGAGCCATTGCCGATATCTTGCTCGGCGCGGATGGCACGCTCGACTTCACCCAAGTCACCAACGAAGAGCGGATTCCGGCGGTTCTGTTAGGGCGCGCCGACATGGTGTTGTCCCAGCTCACCATCACGCCCGACCGGCTGGAACAGGTTGACTTCTCTGTTCCCTATTACGTGACGCGCGAGGGCATTCTCGTTCGAAAAGACAGCCCCATCCGCAGCCTTGACGACCTGCGCGGCAAGCGCATCGCCGTGACGGAATCCTCCATCTCCATACGCCGCATGCGCGAGGCCTTTCCAGGTGCGCCGCTCGCGGTGACCAAGCTGAACGCCGGCACGCTGAACGCCGTGGAAGAGGGCAACGCGGACGCCGCCTCCAACGACCTCGTAAACTTAAAGCTAATGCGCAAACACGCCGCGCATCCGGACCAATTGGAGGTGATCGATATCGGCGGTCATTTTCCCGACAAGCTCTATGGCGTCGCGGTGAAGAAGGGCCGGCCGGACTTCCTCGCCGCGCTCAACGCGGCCATCGAGCGCCTGAAGAGCGACGGCGAGATCGACCGCCTGCTGCGCACGAATATCGGTTGAGAATTTCGGCAAGTTGTCCGACTTCGCCTAGTCGTCTTCTGCGTCTCGCGCGGCGGTCGTGCGCGCGGAGATATCCCACACGGCGAGGAACATCGCAGCGATCAGCGGGCCGACGACGAAGCCGTTGAGCCCGAAGATCGCGATGCCGCCGAGCGTCGAGATCAACACGACATAGTCGGGTAGCGCGGTGTCCTTGCCCACGAGGTAAGGCCTGAGGACGTTGTCCACGAGCCCGATGACGCCCGCGCCAAAGGCCATCAGCACGATGCCTTTCAGCAGCGCGCCGGTCGCCAGCAGATAGACCGCTACGGGGAACCAGACGATCGAGGCGCCGACGGCCGGCAGCAAAGACAGAAAGGCCATGACCACGCCCCACAGGACGGGCGCGTGAATGCCAAGCACCCAAAAGATGAAGCCGCCGAGAAAGCCCTGCACGATGGCCACCAGGATCGTGCCCTTGATCATGGCGCGGACCACAACGGCGAACTTCTCGAACAGCGCGCTTTTGTGTTCCTCCGCCAAGGGCACGACGTCCATTATTTTTTGCGCCACCGCCCCGCCGTCGCGCAGCAGGAAGAACAGCAGATAGAGCATGATGGTGACGCTGAGCAGGACGTTGGCCGTGCCCTGGCCCACGAGCACGGCCTGGGTGGCGAAGAACTGACTGCCTTCTTTGAGAAGCGCGATCAGCCGCTGCTCGATATCGTTGACATCGCTGACGCCGAGCTGGGCGAGCATGTTCGACGCCCAGCCGGGCAACGCATCGAGAAAGCGCTGCAGGAAGCGGCCGAGATTGAGCTCTCCCGAGTGAAGCCGGTCGTAGAGCGATGTCGCCTCGCTCACGATCGAGGCGCCGGTGAACGCCAAGGGGATCAGCACGATGCCAACGATGATCAGAAGCGTGAGCAGCGCCGCGAGGTTCCGGCGTCCCGGGAGTATCGCGCCCAGCCAGCGCTGCACCGGCGCGAACACGAGGGCCAGGATCACGGCCCACAGGATCGCCCCGTAGAACGGCAACAGAATCCAGCCGAACGCCAACGACACCGCGACGAGCAGAACCAGAAAGGCTTTGTCTTGGAACGCGCTGCCGCGCGTCGGCTCGCTCATATTGACCAGAATCGCTCCCTCAAGGCCCCGATCATAGCGGCGGCGTCTCAAACGTCGCCTTGAAAGTTTGGCCGGTGAGGAGAAACGCAGCAGGGGCCAGGGGCGCGGTTTTGCGCTATGTTTTCCCCTTGGCGTCCCCGCGTTCCAGGGGGAGGGCGGTAGGGCGCCTTTCAGGGAGGGAACAATGCGGAAAATTGCTGTTTTGCTGACGGCCGCCTTTGCCCTGCTGCTGGTGACCACGCTCGGTTTCCAGGCCGACGCCACGATCGGATCGGGCACGCAAGGGCTTCCCATCGCAGCCAAGACCTTCTCGCCGCTGGACCGGGTCTCCTGCCGGACCAGGGGGCCGATGTGTCCGCTGGGCTATACGCGGCTCTGCCGGCCCTGGCGCTGCTGGTGTACGCCCTGCCGCTAGGTTGAGAGGCTGGGTAGAAGGAATGCTGGCCGCCCCGTATCCGGGCGGCCTTTATTCTTTGCGCGAAACTGCGCTTGCGGCGATGAGAACATATTGCGAACAGAGAACAAAGCGTGTACACTGGTCAAATGCTCGACCGACCCAGTCGCCTGCGTCATTTGCGGTGTGGACGGGACCGGCGGGACCGAGGGCCACCATTTACGAGCCCCGTGGGGCTGTGAAATAAGGAGATGACCGATGTCGAACGCCGCGTTGCGCCTTGTCGAAGCAGGAGGGGACATGGACAAAGAGAAGGCGCTGGAGGCTGCGATCTCCCAGATCGAGCGCTCGTGCGGCAAGGGGTCGATCATGCGGCTCGGCCAGAACGAGACCGTCGTGGAGACCGAGGCCATCCCCACCGGTTCGCTCGGCCTGGATATCGCGCTTGGTATTGGCGGCCTGCCGCGCGGCCGCGTCGTCGAGATTTACGGGCCTGAATCATCGGGCAAGACGACGCTGGCGCTGCATGTGGTCGCCGAGGCCCAGAAGAAGGGCGGCGTGTGCGCCTTCATCGATGCAGAGCATGCGCTCGACACCGTCTATGCGCAAAAACTCGGCGTCGATCTGGAGAACGTACTGATCTCCCAGCCCGACACGGGCGAGCAGGCGTTGGAAATCGCCGACACGCTGGTGCGCTCCGGCGCCGTCGACGTGCTGGTGGTCGATTCGGTTGCGGCCCTCACGCCGAAGGCCGAGCTCGAAGGCGAGATGGGCGATTTTCAGATGGGCGCCCAGGCGCGGTTGATGAGCCAGGCGCTGCGTAAGCTCACCGGCTCCATCGCCAAGTCCAAGTGCATGGTCATCTTCATCAATCAGATCCGCATGAAGATCGGCGTGATGTTCGGCTCACCCGAAACCACCAGTGGCGGCAACGCCTTGAAATTCTACGCCTCCGTCCGTCTCGACATAAGGCGCATCGGCGCCATCAAGGAGCGCGACGAGGTGGTTGGCAATCAGACCCGCGTCAAAGTGGTGAAGAACAAGGTCGCGCCGCCCTTCAAGCAGGTCGAGTTCGACATCATGTATGGCGAGGGCGTGTCCAAGATGGGCGAACTGATCGATCTCGGGGTCAAAGCCGGCATCGTCGAGAAGTCCGGCTCCTGGTTCTCCTACGATAGCGAGCGTATTGGCCAGGGCCGCGAGAACTCCAAGACGTTTCTCAAGGAGCATCCGGAGATGGCCACGAAAATCGAGCAGGCCATCCGCCAGAGCGCGGGACTCATCGGCGATCAGATGCTCGACGGCGAGATTGAGGCCGAGGCGGGCGATGACACGGCCGCTATTGCCGAGGAGAGCACCGTGACCGCCATTGCCGCGGGCGGCCGGAAGAAGAAAGCGTAACACCCCCGCCAAAGGCCCCCCGCTGGGGGCCAGGCCGCTGTGGGCCGGACGAGGACAGGACAAGGGCAGGACGAAGGCAGGCGCCGCGACATCAGCGGCGCCTTTGCCATTCTTGCCGCCGGGCTGGCCTTACCGGCTGGGCAGGCTCTGCCTGCTGGACAGGCCAAACTCCAGACCGTATGTCTCACGGCGAATGTAGCCGCGCGATGAGGCGGCCGCCGAATCGGCTAGGGTAGCGGTGGCGAGCGCCGTTTCGCGCGAGAACGAAGGTCCCAGCTGAACCTCATGAGCGCCGCGAAATCCCCGGGCGGGAAGTCCAGAACCAGCGGAAAATCCAACGCGGGCGCCAAGCAGGGCAAGGCGCATATCGTGCCGACGCGCGCGAACGACATCCGAACCGGTTTTCTCGATTTCTTCGCCAAGAACGACCACCTCGTCTTGCCGTCCGCGCCGCTGGTGCCCCGGCACGATCCGACCTTGATGTTCACCAATGCCGGCATGGTGCCGTTCAAGAACGTGTTCACCGGCCAGGAGAAGGCGAAGAGCCCGCGCGCGGCCTCGTCGCAAAAATGCGTGCGTGCCGGTGGCAAGCACAACGATCTCGACAATGTGGGCTTCACCGCGCGGCATCACACTTTCTTCGAGATGCTCGGCAATTTCTCGTTTGGCGACTATTTCAAGGAGCGCGCCATCGCGCTCGCCTGGGAGCTTCTGACCAAGGAGTTTGAGCTGCCGGCCGACAAGCTGCTGATCACCGTCTATGTCGACGACGATGACGCGGCCTCGCTGTGGAAGAAGATCTCGGGCTTATCCGACAACAAGATCTTGCGTATCGCGGGATCGGACAATTTCTGGTCCATGGGCGATACCGGCCCGTGCGGGCCGTGTTCGGAGATCTTCTATGACCACGGCGCACATTTACCCGGCGGTCCGCCCGGCAGTCCCGATCAAGACGGCGACCGTTTCGTGGAGATCTGGAATCTCGTCTTCATGCAATATGAGCAGCGCGAGGACGGCTCGCGCGTGGACCTGCCGCATCCGTCCATCGACACCGGCATGGGGCTGGAGCGCATCGCAGCGGTGATGCAGGGCACGCACGACAATTACGCCATTGATCTTTTCAAAACGCTGATCGCCGCTTCTGTTGAGTTGACGGGTGTCGCGGCGGAGGGCGGCAACGCCCCAAGTCACCGCATCATCGCCGATCACTTGCGTGCATCTTCATTCCTCATCGCCGACGGCGTGCTGCCGTCCAATGAAGGCCGGGGTTATGTGCTCCGTCGCATCATGCGCCGCGCCATGCGTCACGCGCATCTGCTGGGCGCCAAGGAGCCGCTGCTGCACCGTTTGGCGCCGACGCTGATCGGTGAGATGGGTCGCGCCTTTCCCGAGCTGTCACGCGGCGAGGACCTCATCGAGGAAACGCTGAAGCTTGAGGAGAGCCGCTTCCGCGAGACCCTCGAACGCGGCTTGCGCCTACTGGATGAGGCGGTCGAAAGCCTCAAGCCGGGCGACACGCTGCCGGGCGAGGTCGCCTTCAAGCTCTACGACACCTACGGTTTTCCTTACGATCTCACCGAAGACGCGCTAAAGGCCAAGAACATTGGCGTGGACGCCGAAGGCTTCGGCGTGGCCATGGAGCGCCAGCGTGCCGAGGCGCGGAAGTCTTGGGCCGGCTCGGGCGAAGCGGCCACCGAACAAGTCTGGTTCGAACTGAAGGAGGAACTCGGCGCCACCGAGTTTCTCGGCTACGAGACCGAGACGGCCTCCGGCGAGATCGTGGCGTTGGTCAAAGACGGTGCGCGTGTCGACAAGCTTATCGAAGGCGACCGTGGCATCGTCATCGTTAACCAGACGCCGTTCTATGCCCAGTCCGGCGGTCAGGTCGGCGATCAAGGGACGCTGTCGATCGGCGAAGACGTCGTCTTCGACGTTGAGGATACGCAGAAGAAGCTTCATGGCCTGTTCGTGCATCAGGGCGCCCTTCAGAAGGGCACGCTGCTGCGTGGACAAACCGTGACGCTCGATGTCGATCATACGCGACGCACCACGACCCGCGCGCACCATTCGGCCACGCATCTTCTGCACGAGGCCTTGCGCCAAGTGCTGGGTCAGCACGTGGCGCAGAAGGGCTCGCTGGTGGAACCGGGGCGCTTGCGCTTCGATTTCTCTCATCCCAAGCCCATGACGGCGGATGAGGTCGCCGCGGTCGAAGACATGGCGAACGCCATGATCTTGCAGAACGCGCCCGTCGAAACACATCTGATGACGCCCGACGAGGCGATCGAGCAGGGCGCGCTGGCGCTGTTCGGCGAGAAATACGGCGAGGAGGTCCGCGTGGTCTCCATGGGCGTTGCGCCCGGAAGCCCCAAAGCGGGGGAGGCCTATTCCATCGAGCTGTGCGGCGGCACCCATGTGGCGCGCACAGGCGATATCGGGCTTCTCAAGATCACGGGCGAGGGCGCCGTGGCGGCCGGCGTCCGCCGCGTCGAAGCGCTGACCGGTGAGGCGGCGCGGAGTTTCCTCGATGCGCAGGATGGCCGCGTGCGCGAAGCGGCGGAGCTGTTGAAAGTTTCTCCGGAAGAGATGCTTGAGCGTCTTGCCGCGGTCGTGGACGAGCGCCGCAAGCTGGAGCGGCAACTGGCCGATGCCAAGCGCGAGCTCGCGCTGCGGCCCGAAGGCGGCGACAGTGCGGCGGGTGCCGCCGTGCGCGAGCTCGGGTCCGTCAAGCTACTGGCGCGCACCGTGCACGGTGTTAGCCCAAAGGATTTGCGCGGGCTGGTGGACGAAGCCAAGCAGCAGCTGGGCTCAGGGATCGTTGCTGTGGTCGGCGTTAGCGACGAAGGCAAGGCCGGCCTCATTGTTGGCGTCACGAAAGACCTCACCGGCACATACAGCGCCGTAGACCTCGTGCGCGCTGGTGCCGAGGCGCTTGGCGGCAAGGGCGGCGGCGGGCGGCCCGACCTTGCCCAAGCCGGCGGCCCCGACGGCGCGCGCGCCGATGCGGCCCTTGAAGCAATCGCCGCGGCGATCTCCGGCGAGGCGCCTCCTGCCGCGCCGGCCAAACGCGCCGGGCAAGCCTAAGCGATGGCGACGCCGGCCGTCTGGCGCCGCTGGCGCAGGAAGGTCCACGACATCCTCGAGGTTGGCGGGGAGTCCCATCCGGCAGGCTATGTCGTCAACGGTTTCATCGTTACGCTGATCGTTCTGAACGCGATCGCCTTCGCGGCCGAGACCGTGGGCGATCTCGCCGCCGAGTACGGCTTCTGGTTCCGTGCGTTCAACATCTTCTCGGTGATCGTCTTCACGATCGAATATGTGCTTCGGGTGTGGAGCGCCGTCGAGATTCCCATGCTGTCGCGTTTGCCGCCCTGGCAGGCGCGGGCGCGCTTCGCCATGCGCCCGATCATGCTGATCGACCTGCTCGCCTTCGCGCCGTGGTACGTGCATTGGATCTACCCAATCGACCTGCGCGTGCTCAGGGTGTTTCGCCTGTTCCGTCTGCTCAAGCTGGTGCGCTACTCGCCGGCCTTGCAGACCTTGGGGCGCGTGCTGGTAGACGAATCCCGCGCGCTGCTCGGCGCATTGCTCATCATGATGGTTCTCCTGCTGTTCGCTTCCACGGGCATCTACTTCCTGGAGCGGGAGGCGCAGCCGGACACGTTCGGGTCCATTCCAGCCGCCGCTTGGTGGGCGCTCGCCACGCTGACGACGGTGGGATATGGCGACGTCGTGCCGGTCACGCCGCTGGGCAAGGTACTGGGCGGCGTGGTGATGCTGCTGGGGCTTGGCATGTTCGCACTGCCCGTGGCGATCATTGCCACCGGGTTCACTCAAGAATCGAACCGTCATCAGTTCGTGGTCACGTGGTCCATGGTGTCGCGCGTGCCGCTGTTCGCCACCATGAACGAGGCGGAGATCGCCGAGATCACCAAGCTGGTCTATACGCGCAGCTATCTGCCCGGCGTGCCCATCGTGCGAGCGGGCGATGCGGGCGAGAGCATGTTCCTCTTGGCCGGCGGCGAGGCCACGGTCGAGATGGGCCGCGGCCGGCGGACCACGCTGAAGGAGGGTGACTTCTTCGGCGAGATGGCGCTGCTTGAGCATCGGCGCCACAAACACGACGTGATCGCCAAGACCCGATGCCGCGTCTACGTTCTGGATAGCCGGGCCTTCGCGCGGCTTTCCCGCCGTCATCCGGAAATCATCCGCCGTATCCGCGAAGTCGCGGAGGAGCGGGCCAAAGCCGACCGAGCACGGCCCCCGCGCAAGGTTGCGCGGAAGACGAAGACGAAAGCTCGAAGAAGCTGAACGGTGGCTGTGGCTTAAGCGGCCGTCACGCGCTTGGTCATCGCCGCCCGCAGGTTCTCGCCGATCTTATCGATGAACCCTTCCGTAGTCAGCCAGGCTTGCTCTTCGCCGACAAGGAGCGCGAGGTCCTTTGTCATGGAGCCGCTCTCGATCGTATCGACAACCACCTTCTCCAGCGTTTCGGCGAAGTCGAGCAGCGCCTCGTTACCGTCGAGCTTGGCGCGGTGCTTCAGTGCGCCGCCCCAGGCGTAGATCGAAGCGGTCGAGTTCGTAGATGTCGCACGGCCCTCTTGGTGCTGCCGGTAGTGGCGCGTCACCGTGCCGTGCGCGGCCTCCGCCAGCACGGTCTCGCCGTCGGGCGTCATCAACACGCTCGTCATGAGTCCAAGCGAGCCGAAACCTTGCGCCACGGTGTCGGACTGCACATCGCCGTCATAGTTCTTGCAGGCCCAGATATACCCACCGGACCATTTGAGCGCCGCGGCGACCATGTCGTCGATCAGCCGATGCTCGTAAGTGAGCCCGCGTTCCTCGAACGTCTCCTTGAACTCGGCGTCGTAGATCTCCTGGAACAGATCCTTGAAGCGGCCGTCATAGGCCTTGAGGATCGTGTTCTTGGTGGACAGGTACACCGGCATGTCGCGGTTGAGGCCATAGTTCATGGAGGCGCGCGCGAAGTCCCGGATGGAACTGTCGAGATTGAACATGCCGAGCGCGATGCCGGAGCCTTCAAAGTCGTGGACCTCACGATGGATCGTCTCGCCGTCCTCGCCCTCGAAGGTAATGGTCAGCTTGCCCTTGCCGGGCACCAGGAAGTCTTGGGCCCGGTAGATGTCGCCATAGGCGTGACGCCCGATGACGATTGGCTTGGTCCAGCCAGGCACCAGCCGCGGCACGTTCTTGCAGATGATGGGCTCGCGGAAGATCACGCCGCCAAGGATGTTGCGGATCGTGCCATTGGGCGACCGCCACATCTTCTTGAGGCCGAACTCCTCCACGCGCGCCTCGTCCGGCGTGATCGTCGCGCATTTGACGCCGACGCCGTGCTTCTGGATGGCGTGGGCCGCGTCGATCGTGACCTGATCGTCGGTGGCGTCACGATGCTCGATGCCAAGATCGAAGGGGAGAAGCTCGATGTCGAGGTAGGGCTCGATGAGCTTTTCCTTGATCATGTCCCAGATGATCCGGGTCATTTCGTCGCCGTGAAGGTCGGCAATCGGGTTCTGCACTTTGATCTTGTCCACGCGCGCGTCTCCGCTGGAAGGAAAGGGTTGAGCCTTAGGAGGGCCGCTTAAGGCCTTTCGCCCCCATTGCGGGAGCCCGCCCCCTATAGCATCGTGCGGCCATGATGGAAGCAAATGCGAAAACCGGCAAGCGCGTGGGCCAAGACGACGCGGCGTCCGCGGCGCCCGCCATCGTGCTGGTAAGGCCGCAACTCGGCGAGAATATCGGCTTTGCCGCTCGCGCCATGGGCAATTTCGGGCTTCGCGATCTGAGGCTCGTGGCCCCAAGGGATGGCTGGCCAAACGAGAAGGCGCGCGCAACCGCCGCCGTCGCCGGCGTCATCGTCGATGAGGCGAAGGTGTTCGACACCGTCGAAGATGCCGTCGCCGACCTCAACTACGTGATCGCCACCACCGCGCGGCCCCGCGAGATGGTGAAAGAGGTGCTGAGCCCGGAAACGGCGGCAGCTGCTTTGCGCGCCAAGCGACAAGCCTCTCAGCGGACCGGCGTGCTGTTCGGGGCCGAGCGCAGCGGGCTCGACAACGACTCCATCGTGCTGGCCGATGCGATCCTGACCGCGCCGGTCAGCGCAGCGTTTGCTTCCTTGAGCCTGCCCCAGGCCGTGCTGCTATTCGCCTATGAATGGCTGAAGAGCGAAAGCCCCTCCGATCTCGGCCGGACAACCACCTATGACGGGCCGGCGCGCGAAGGGATCTCCGCGCCGGACACACAGCCCGCGACCCGTGCGGAACTCTACAACCTGTTCGAGCATCTGGAAGGGGCATTGGACGACGCCGGATTCTTGCGGCCGCCGGAGAAGCGGCCGTCCATGGTGCGGTCGATCCGCAACATGTTTCATCGCATGGGCGCCACCGACCAGGACGTCCGCACCTGGCGGGGAATTGTGTCAGCCTTGACGAGGCCTCCAACAGAGCCAAGGCGATAAGGTGTCATAGTTCCGCCCGGTTTCTCCTATTGCGATGCCCGTCAACAATGCTAGCTTCCGGCTCGATAAGGAGAGGGGCGTTCAATGAGAGTTGCGTGGTTTCATCTGGGCGGGGCCACTTGTGCTGCGGTCTTTGCGTTTCTGACGAGTGCTCCGCTCCAAGCGGCCGATCAATCTGGTTTCACGGCCGTGGCAGCCGAAGAGCTCGACAAGCGGAGCAAGCAGCCGCAGAAGAAGGGGCTGAGCGATACGCGGGTGCGCGTCATGCTCACTTACGCCTTCTCGCTGATTCCGGGGGAGACGCCCGGACCTAACGGCAAGCCTGTCCCAGTCGACAAGTCCGACTTCAACACCTTCGTGATTCCAAGCGACGACGCACGCCAAGTCATTCGCGCGGCCACTCGTTCCGCCTATGCGGAGGTCTGCGGCTTGCCGCAGCTAGCGCAGGCGAATCTGAAGGCGCTCTTGGCGCAGGAATCCAAGAAGGACTGGACGCGCCAGCAGATGCTGATGGTCGAGGCGCTGCACCTCTTTGCGCTGTCCTACTTCACCGGTAACGCCAAGATCGAGGAGGGCCCTGAGACGACCGCGGCCAGCGGTACCGAGGAAACCGAGGGCGGAGAATCGGCTGTGACGCAGGCGCCGCCGGCGCCGAAATGCCCTCCGGAGCAGAAGCAGAAGGTCGAAAGTGCCATTAACGCCTATGTGGCCTCGGTCCCGGCAAACTAGGGCGGCCCGGGCCTGCCTGTGGCCCTAGGAAATCGCGGCAATTGACAGTTTCCGGCTATTCGGAGTAACAGAACGGTCAAACCGGAGCCCTGAAGGGCTTTTGGGGCCGCCGGACCCGCTCTGGCGATCCGGACCACTCAACATCCATGGATTTTTGCGGCAGACGCGGGAAAGCAGACCGCCCGCGAAAAGCCTAATTTGGCTTTGGAGTTTTTACGAATGACGAAACGCATTCACGCCAAGCACAAGATCGACCGTCGGCTCGGCGAGAATATTTGGGGCCGGCCCAAGAGCCCCCAGAACAAGCGCGAATACGGACCTGGCGAGCATGGCCAGCGCCGCCGCGGCAAGCTGTCCGATTACGGCCAGCAGCTCAGGGCCAAGCAGAAGCTCAAGGGCTATTACGGCAACATCACCGAGAAGCAGTTCAAGTCGATCTATCACGAGGCCTCGCGCATGAAGGGCGACACCTCGGAGCGGCTGATTGGCTTGCTCGAGCGGCGCCTCGATGCGCTGGTCTATCGCGCCAAGTTCGTGCCGACAGTGTTCGCCGCCCGCCAGCTCATTTCCCACGGCCACGTGAAGGTCAACGGCCGCCGCGTAACGATCCCGAGCTATCGTTGCAAGGAAGGGGATGTGATTGAGTTGCGCGACAAGTCCAAGGATCTTGGCATGGTGCTCGAGGCCGCGCAGAGCGGCGAGCGCGACGTGCCGGACTATGTCGACGTCGACCACGGCAAGATGGTCGCGACGTTCACGCGGACGCCGACCCTGTCCGATGTGCCCTATCCGGTCATGATGGAGCCGAACCTCGTCATCGAGTTCTACTCGCGCTAAGCACGCGACGTCAGACAAGACAACACAGCAATACGGCGGCGATTGAAACAATCGCCGCCGTTTGTGTATCCAGCAGAAATCCTAAGAAGCGCGGTTATGCCGTCGCGGTCTGCGCGTTATTGGCAATGCCCTTGGTCTCGAGCATTTCCTGGAGCTCGCCTGCCTGGAACATCTCGCGCACGATATCGCACCCGCCGACGAACTCGCCTTTCACGTAGAGCTGCGGAATGGTCGGCCAGTTGGAATAGGCCTTCACGCCTTCGCGCACGCTCATGTCGTCGAGCACGTTGATGTCTGCAAAGTCGACGCCGAGATGGCTCAGGATCTGCGCGACCTGCATGGAGAAGCCGCATTGCGGCATCGACTTGGTGCCTTTCATGAACAGCACCACGTCACGGCCGGCGATCTGCTTGCCGATCCAGTCCTGAACGGCCTGAACGTCTTGCTCACTCATCGTTCGATTCCTTTCTCACTCTATTGCGGCGCTGATGTCTTCAACGCCAGCGCGTGCAGTGCGCCGCCCATATTGCCCTGAAGTGCATCATAGACCATTTGGTGCTGCTGGACCCGCGACTTGCCGCGAAATGCCTCCGACACGATGCTGGCCGCGTAATGATCGCCGTCGCCAGCGAGATCTTCGATCTCCACGCGCGCATCGGGAAAGCGTTCCTTGACCAAGCGCTCAATCTCCTCCGCAGCCATTGCCATCGTCAATTGCTCCTTGTGCGCGCGGCTTCAGGTTATGCCATGAAGCGCGGCATCCACCCCTCATGGGCCGCCTTCAGTGCGGTGAGGGCCAGCGGGGTCTCGCCGGGAAGCGCAATGCTATCACCCTCGACCGTGCCGAGCACCCTTACGGGAACGCCCGCGGCAGACGCGGCCGCACCGACGGCATCCACATCGTCAGCCGGTACCGCGATCACATAGCGTGCCTGGTCCTCGCCGAACCAGGCTGCGTGCGCCGGCAAGCCCTCAGGCGGCGCTTCAAGTTGCACCCCACGGTTGCCGGCAAGCGCCATCTCGGCGATGGCGACAAGGAGCCCGCCGTCGGAGACGTCGTGCACCGCCGTCACGGCATCCGACGCGATAAGGCTGCGCACCAGATCCCCGGCGCATTTCTCGGCGGCGAGATCGACAGGGGGTGGCGCGCCTTCAAGACGATCTTCCATGACTTGCATATAGGTCGATTGGCCGAGATGACCAGTCTTCGTGCCAAGCAGGAGCAGCACATCGCCGTCTTGCCGCAAGCCCATGCCGGCCATATGCGCGATATCGGCGATAAGCCCGACGCCGCCGACGGCAGGCGTTGGTGGAATAGCCCCACCATTGGTCTCGTTGTAGAGCGACACGTTGCCCGACACGACCGGGAAGTCCAGCACGGTGCACGCCTCGCCCATGCCCTCTACGGCGCGGACGAACTCGCCCATGATTTCTGGCCGCTCGGGATTGCCGAAATTCAGGCAGTCTGTGATGCCCAACGGTTTGGCGCCCGTCGCAGTGATGTTGCGCCAGCATTCGGCCACAGCCTGCTTGGCGCCCTCGAACGGATCGGCGGCGCAATAACGCGGGGTAACGTCGCAAGAAACCGCAAGCCCCTTGTCGGTGCCGTGCACGCGCACCACGCCGGCATCGCCGCCGGGCCGCTGTACCGTGTCGGCCATGACCATGTGGTCGTATTGTTCGTAGATCCAGCGGCGCGACGACAGATGCGCCGATCCCATCAAGCATTCCAGCGCGCCAAGGATGCTCTCCGGCGCTTTCACGTCGTCCGGGGCAATCAGCGGCAGCGGATCGCGCGCGACCCAGGGGCGTTCGTAGAGCGGAGCGGCATGAGCCAGAGCGGGCAGGGGAATGTCGGCCTGCACCACGCCGTCATGACGCACGACGAAATTGCCGGTGTCGGTGGTCTCGCCGATCACTGCAAAATCGAGCTCCCACTTCGTAAAAATGCGTTTCGCAATGGGTTCGGCGCCAGGCTTCAACACCATGAGCATGCGTTCCTGGCTCTCCGACAGCAGCATCTCGTAAGCTGTCATCGCCTCTTCGCGGCATGGCACGCGGTCCAGGTTGAGGTCGATGCCGACGCCGCCCTTGTCGGCCATTTCGACGGAAGACGAGGTGAGGCCCGCGGCGCCCATGTCCTGAATGGCGACGATGGCGTCCTCGTTCATCAGCTCAAGACAAGCTTCCAGCAGCAGCTTTTCGGTGAAGGGGTCGCCAACCTGCACCGTCGGCCGCTTCTCTTCCGAGGCATCGTCGAACTCTGCCGACGCCATGGTGGCGCCGTGAATGCCGTCGCGGCCCGTCTTCGAGCCGACATAGACGACGGGAAGGCCGACGCCTTTGGCGGCGGACGTGAAGATGCGGTTCGCATCCACAAGGCCGACGCACATGGCGTTGACAAGAATGTTGTCGTTGTAGCGGGCGTCGAAATTCGTTTCGCCGCCGATCGTCGGCACGCCCATACAGTTGCCGTAGTCGCCGATCCCGGAGACGACGCCGGACAAAAGATGCCGCGTCTTGGGATGGTCGGGCGCGCCGAAGCGCAGCGCATTCATATTGGCAACGGGGCGCGCGCCCATGGTGAACACGTCGCGCATGATACCGCCCACGCCCGTCGCCGCGCCCTGATAGGGCTCAATATAGGAGGGGTGGTTATGGCTCTCCATCTTGAAGACCGCCGCTTGGTCGTCGCCGAGATCGACGACGCCGGCATTCTCGCCGGGCCCTTGGATGACTTGCGGCCCCGTCGTCGGCAATGTCTTCAGCCAGACGCGTGAGGATTTGTACGAGCAGTGCTCCGACCACATCACCGAAAACACGCCGAGCTCCGTCAATGTCGGTTCGCGGCCAAGCTCTTTCAGGAGCCGCGCGTACTCCTCGGCGTTTATGCCGTGCTCGGCGATCAGTGCATCGGAAAGCGTTTCCGCCTCGCGGGCCGCCCGCGCCGCGCCGCTCAATGGAGCCTCTCAACAAGCGAAGAGAACATTTTGGCGCCGTCCGTGCCGGAGAGCACAGGCTCGATGAGCCGTTCGGGGTGGGGCATCATGCCGAGCACCGTACCGGTCTCGTTGTAGATTCCTGCGATATTTCGGCACGAGCCATTGGGGTTCGCCGCTTCAGTCACCGCGCCCGATGCCTCGCAGTAGCGAAAGGCGACACGGTTCTCGCCTTCGAGCCGGTCAAGCGTGCCCTCGTCGGCGAAGTAGCAGCCGTCTTTATGCGCGACGGGAATGCGGATCACTTCGCCGGTCTCGTAGTGGGACGCAAAGCGCGTGTCGTTGCGTACCACTTTCAGCAGCATGTCCTTGCAGATGAAGCGCAAGGTCGCGTTGCGCATCAGAACGCCCGGCAGCAGGCCGGATTCCGTCAGCACCTGGAAGCCGTTGCAGATGCCGAGCACCGGTGTTCCCGCTTTAGCGCGCGCGACCACCTCGCGCATGACCGGCGAATGCGCCGCCATGGCGCCGGAGCGCAGATAATCGCCATAGGAGAAGCCGCCCGGCAGAACGATGAGATCGCTTTTGGGCAGCTCGGAGTCGCCATGCCAGACCATGGCAGGCGCCGCGCCCATCGCTGCCTGAAGCGCTACGGCCGCGTCGCGGTCGCAGTTCGATCCGGGAAAGACGATGACGCTGGCTTTCATGTTCGCACGACCCCAGACGTCATCCCGGCGCAAGCCGGGATCCAGAAGCGGCAATTGTTCGAGTGTGTGGTTGGATTCCGGCTTGCGCCGGAATGACGGAGAATGCGCCTACGCTGCCTCGAGCTCATAAGCGTAATTCTCGATGATTGTGTTTGCGAGAAGTTGTTCACACATGCGCTCCACTTCGGCGCGCGCGCGGGCCGGATCGCTTTCGGCGACTTCGACCTCGATATACTTGCCCTGACGGACACCATCGACCGAGCCGAAGCCGAGCGCATGCAGCGCGCCCTGGATCGCCTTGCCTTGCGGATCGAGCACGCCGGGCTTCAGCGTGATGGTGATACGCGCCTTCATGCCGCTTTGCGCTCCCGTTAGGTCGACTGCACCAGAACCGGACCGCTGCGCGGCCGCCCCGGATTGTCGACATGCAGACCGAGCCGGCGCGCCACCTCTTGGTAGGCCTCCACGAGGCCGCCCATGTCGCGGCGGAACCGATCCTTGTCCAGCTTGTTCTGAGTCTCGATATCCCACAAGCGGCAGCAGTCGGGGGAGATCTCGTCGGCGAGCACGATGCGCATCTGATCGGCCTCCCACTGCCGGCCGAACTCGAGCTTGAAGTCCACGAGTCGGATGCCGACGCCAAGAAACAGTCCCGACAGAAAGTCGTTGATGCGCAGCGCCAGCGCCATCATGTCGTCGAGCTCCTGAGGCGTCGCCCAGCCGAAAGCGGTGATGTGCTCTTCGGAGACCATGGGGTCTCCGAGGTCGTCGGACTTGTAATAGAACTCGACGATGGAGCGCGGCAGCATCGTGCCTTCTTCGAGACCGAGCCGGGTTGCCAGTGAGCCCGCGGCGACGTTGCGGATCACCACTTCGAGCGGAACAATCTCGACCTCGCGGATCAGCTGCTCGCGCATGTTCAGCCGTTTGATGAAATGCGTCGGCACGCCGATCTCGTTGAGCCGCTCGAAGATGCACTCCGAAATGCGGTTATTGAGTACGCCTTTGCCCTCGATGCGGTCGTGCTTCTTATTGTTGAAGGCGGTGGCGTCGTCCTTGAAGTGCTGGATGAGCGTGCCAGGTTCGGGTCCTTCGTAGAGGATCTTGGCCTTGCCTTCGTAGATGCGCCGGCGACGATTCATAATTTTGGTTCCTCACTGCCCTGTCTGGGGACTCAAGCGCCAAACGCGCGAAGACTGGGAAAGTCCCAAGCCGCGCGCGCTACACTGGAAATTGCCATCGCAGGAATCGGATTCAAGAAGTCTTACTCGACATTAGCTCAAGGGGAGGGGGCGTACAACGGCTCCGGGATGGGCCTTCCGGCCGCAGGGGGACGGCCGGGGATTTGTTGATTTTCGGGCGCTTCGGCGCTATCACGCGGTCCAGAGAGGCGGGATTTTCCCCAACAATTCTATGGACGATGCCCTCGGTCGCCGAGGGTCCTGGAGGTGCCGGCAATGACCAGTTTTGACGATCGCGAGAAGAGTTTTGAGCGGAAATTCGCCCTCGACGAGGAGTTGAGTTTCAAGGCCAATGCCAGGCGGAACAAGCTCTTGGGCCTATGGGCCGCCGAGAAAATGGGCCTGTCCGGCGATGAGGCCCAGGCCTACGCCCGGGAGGTGGTCAAGGCCGACCTGGAGGAGCCGGGCGAGGAGGACGTCTTCCGCAAGATCAGGGGCGATTTCGACGCCAAAAGCGTCGATCAGTCCGACCACCAGATTCGCCGCGCCATGGCCGACCATCTGGCCGAGGCGGTGCGGCAGATCGAAGCCGAGGCCAAGGCGTAAGGACACCATGTCCCGGGACCTGTTCCGCCAAGCTGCCAAAGAGCGCCGGACGCTGTTCAACGCCTGGCTGATGTTGAACAACCCGCTTGCTCTCGAGCTGGCAGGCGAGGCCGGCTGGGACTGTGTCACCCTCGACCAGCAACATGGCGCAGGGGGCAACGAGACGTTGCTGGCCTGCCTGACCGCCGCCAAGGCAGCCGGGCTGCCCGCTATCGTGCGCGTGGCCAACAACGATCCCGGGCTCGTGGGCCGGGCGCTGGATGCGGGCGCGCAAGGCATTATGTGCCCGCTCATCAATAACGTGGAGGAGGCGGAGGCCTTCGTCCGGGCCGTGAAGTATCCGCCGCGGGGCTTGCGCAGCTGGGGGCCGTACCGGGCCAAGATCGGCTACAGCGGCGACTATTTCACGGAGGCGAATGATTTCACCATCGCTTGTCCGCAGGTCGAGACCAAAGGCGCCCTCGATCAACTCGACGAGATACTGTCGTTGGAGGGCGTGGACATGGTCTGCTTCGGGCCCAACGACCTCTCCGTGGCGCTCACCGGGCGCCTCGATATCTGGGCCAAAGAGGTTCAAGAGGCCATGACGGAGGTCCTGAAAAAGGCCCGCGAGAAATCCGTCATGACCCTGATTTTCTGCAATGACGCGGACTTCGCCAAGCCCCGGATCGAAGAGGGCTGGGACATCGTTGCCGTCGGCACCGATGCCGGCTGGCTGTCGTCCGCCGCTGAGGCGACCCGCGCGGCGGTTTCGCCGGGCTCTTAAGCTCGGCACCGCAACGCCTTCAAACGATTCGCGCATTTTAGAGCGTTGCATCCTTGCATCAGGTCGGGGCCCTTAGCCGACCGGGCCGCAAGGAGAGGCTGACGGTGCCGTGGTCCTATGCGACACTGGCCCTCAGGACTGAACTTTGGGGGCGGCATGGGATCCTTCATCCGGCTCGTCACGGGCGTCCTTCTAGGGCTCGTGATCGCGACGGCATCGGCGTCGGCGGACGACGCGCAGACGGCGGTCTCGCTGAACTTGCGCGACGGGCCGGGCGCCGGATATGCGCGCATCGCCGTCGTGCCCGCGGGCGCGCTGGTCGATGTTCGAGGCTGCCAGGGCGGCTGGTGCGGTCTGATCTGGAACGGCTATCGCGGCTATGCGGTTCAGCGCGGACTGCTGTTGGCCTCGGCCTACGTTCTGGAGCCGGAAGTCTGGCCGATCTTCCCGGCTTATCCGTATCGCGCGGGCCATTACCCCAAGGCCGACTGGTATTTCGACATGCCGCCCTACACGGCCATCTCGCCGTCCTTCTATCGCCGGCGCTTTTTCATGATGGCGCAGGAGCGCAACCGCTATCGCTATATGCCGCATATCTTTCGCGGCAGCGGCGCTTACTCTGATGGGGGCCCGATCGAGGACGTCAACCTCCAGGCTATCTCCTCGGGCGTCGATCTCGACGAATAGGGGTTACCCGCGGCTCATGCCCCAGGCCCTCGGTTTCAGGCTTTTGGTTTTCGTCGTTGCGGGCCTGATGCTGCCCGCCGCCGCCAACGCGGCAAACGCCGTGGCCAAGCGGCCGGCCAGCATCCATGCCGCGCCGAATACCGGCGCCAAGGTTCTCGGCCTTATCGGCGTGTCGCAAGTCGTCGACGCCAAGACGTGCAAGAAGGGCTGGTGCCGGGTCGGAAAGGGCTACGTGCGGACCAGCTATCTGCGCTTCGTTCCCGTGCGCAAAGGCTACGAGAACGACTACGACTACAACGTGCCGCTGGCCTTGCCGCCTTATGGCTACACCCCGGGCTTTTGGGGCTATGGCGGGCGCCGCTATTACGACCGCAATGGCAATTACACGAAGTACGGCGTGCGCGGCTATGCGGGGACGGAAGACGATCGTCTCGGTGGGACAGTCGAGACGCGGCCGGGACGCCCCTTCGGCGTGCGCTAGCGTGCGTCAGCCGAACACGCGGGCGAAGAGGTCGTCCACGTGCTTGGTGTGATAGCCGAGATCGAATTGATCGCGGATCGCATCTTCCGAAAGTGCGCGGGTTACGTCCGCGTCGGCCAAAAGCTCTGAGAGAAAGTCCTTGTTCTCCTGCCAGACCTTCATGGCGTTGCGCTGGACGAGCCGGTAGGCGTCCTCGCGGGAGACCCCTGCATTGGTCAGCGCCAGTAGCACGCGCTGGGAATGGATGAGCCCGCCTAAGCGGTCCATGTTGGCGCGCATGCGTTCCGGATAGACCACGAGCCCCTTGATGAGGCCGGTGAGGCGGGCCAGCGCGAAGTCGAGCGTCACCGTGGCGTCGGGGCCGATCATGCGCTCCACGGAGGAGTGCGAAATATCCCGCTCGTGCCACAGCGCCACATTCTCCAGCGCCGGCAGTGCATAGCCGCGCACGATGCGGGCGAGGCCCGTTAGGTTTTCCGACAGCACGGGATTGCGCTTATGCGGCATGGCCGAGGAACCCTTCTGGCCTTCGGAGAAGAACTCCTCTGCCTCGAGCACCTCGGTCCGCTGCAAATGGCGGATCTCAGTGGCGAGCCGCTCCACGGAACTTGCGATCACCGCGAGCGTGGCGAAATAGGCGGCATGCCGGTCGCGCGGGATGACTTGGGTGGAGACCGGCTCCGGCCTCAAACCCAGTTTGTCGGCCACGTAAGCTTCAACCCGCGGGTCCACATGGGCGAACGTCCCCACCGCGCCCGAAATGGCGCAGGTCGCGACCTCCTCGCGGGCGCGCACCATGCGCTCGCGGTTGCGCGCGAACTCCGCATAGGCTTGCGCCAGCTTCAGCCCGAACGTCGTGGGCTCGGCGTGTATGCCGTGGCTGCGGCCCACGGTGATCGTGTCCTTGTGCTCATAGGCGCGCGTCTTCAGCGCGGCGAGCAGGTTGTCCAGATCGGCAATGAGAATGTCGGCGGCTTCGGTGAGCTGCACGTTGAAGCAGGTGTCGAGCACGTCGGAGGAAGTGAGGCCGGCGTGGAGGAAGCGTGCCTCTGGCCCGACATGCTCGGCGACCGAGGTGAGGAAGGCGATGACGTCGTGCTTCACCTCCGCCTCGATGGCGTCGATCCGCTCGATGTCGAACCCGCCGCGCGTCCGCGCCGCCTCCGCCGCCTCCTTCGGGATCAGGCCGAGCTCGGCCATGGCCTCGGCGGCGGTGACCTCAATCTCAAGCCAGATGCGGAATTTGTTCTCGGGCTCCCAGATGGCAGCCATCTGCGAGCGGCTATAGCGCGGGATCATGCGGGTCGGTCAACCTTTCCCGGACGTGCGCGTCCGGCGACAAGGAAGGTCTAGCAGAACGCGGGACAGGCTCAAATGCGAACGCGCCAAAAAGCTTAAATTTCAACAGTCTTCGGCTCGCGGGTCCCGAACAGGGAAACATAGATGGCCGCCGCCAGCGCAAGCCCCAGATAGCCCGGGCGGGGCGGGATCATCATGTCGAGCAGGAAGGTGTAGAAGTCGTTCAGCGAGGCCAGATACATGCCCCCAAGCGACCAATCCTGCTGGCTCGGATAGGTGGCGTGAATGTAGATGAAGCGGAGCAGGCCGCCGAAACTGCAGAACGCCACGATGAAGATAAAGAGTGCAAACAGCGTGCGGACGACGAACCCGCGCCGGGCGGTGTAGCGCTGGCACCACCAGGTGATGAGCGCGGCCAGCATCCCTGCGAAGCCGACAATGCGGACCGTGTGCTGAGTCTGCTGGTTCATGACCGTATTCATGAAGTCGCCGACCATCAGCGCCCACATGCAGACCCCGATAACGATGGCGAAGGCCGCGGCAAGCACGAAGCCGACCGCCTTGGTGAAAGTTACCCGTTCCATTTGCCGCTGTCCCTCCGACCCTCTCGTGAGGGAGGACTATGCAAGGGAAACGGCCGGACTGCAATCCACTCAGGCCGCAAGGCTTGCTGCGTTCCGTGGTTTATGGTCCGATCCGCCGCCCGGTCGAAAAGGAGGCAGTTGCATCATGGCATTTGACGATCTCAAGGCGGAACTCGCCCTTCTCATCAATCAGATGGAGAACCAACCCGAGGATCGGCACGAGCTTTACCTGCAGGTTCGCGAGAAGCTCAACGAGATGCGTGCCTTCGGCATGCCCCTGCCGGAAGACCTGGTGAAGTTCGAAGAAGAGCTCGAGGCCCAGTTCAAGGCCGAGGAAGCTAAGGCGAAGAAGAGCTAGCGCGGCTAGCCCGCGGGCGCCTTGTCGCCGATCTGCTCGTAGGCGCCGTTCGACCAGCGATAGACCGCGTATGGCGGCAGGTTGGGATCGCCCTTCGCGTCGAAGCGCAATTCGCCGATCACGGTGTCGAAGGCGTTGCCGTTGAGCGCCTTGACCACGGCCGCAGCGTCGGTAGTACCGGCCTTCTTGGCGGCTTCCGCCCAGGCTTGGATCGCGGCATAGGTGTAGAGCACATAGCCCTCCGGCTCGACGCCCTTCTCCTCGAAGCGGGCGACGACCTCGGCCGCGGCGGGATTCTTCCGCGGGTCGGGGGAGAAGGTCATGAGCGTTCCTTCGCCCGCAGGTCCGGTGATGGACCAATATTCCTGCGTGACCAGTGCGTCGCCGCCCATCAGCACCGCGTCCATGCCCTGATCGCGCATCTGCCGCAGGATGAGGCCAGCCTCGGTGTGATAGCCGCCCACATACACCACGTCGACGCCCGCCTGCTTCAGCTTGGAGACCAGCGCCGAATAGTCTTTTTCGCCGGCGGTGTAGGACTCGTTCAGGACGTCCTGGGTGCCGGCCGCGTTGAGCGCCTTCTTGACCTCGTCGGCCAGGCCTTTGCCGTACGCCGTCTTGTCGTCGATGATGGCGATGTTCTTGTCGCCGAAATTCTTGGCGAGGTACGCACCGGCAATGCCGCCTTGCTGATCGTCGCGCCCGACCACGCGATAAATGTTCGGTCCAGCGCGGCTATCGGTCAGCGCGGGACTGGTCGAGGCCGGCGAGATCATGATCACCGCGCTGTCTCCGTAAACGTTCGAGGCGGGGATGGATGACCCCGAGCAAAAATGCCCGGCAATGAAGGGCACGCCGGCGCCGACCATCTGATTTGCCACGGCCACGGCCTGTTTCGGATCGCAGGCATCGTCGCCGATTTCGGCTTTGAGCGTTTTGCCGAGCACGCCGCCCGCCGCATTGATGTCGGCGATCGCGAGGTCCGCACCGTTGGTCATCTGCGTGCCGAAGGAGGCGTATTGCCCCGTGACCGGCCCTGCTACGCCGATCGTCGTGACGTTGGGGTCGTCCGGCTCGCCACAAGCGGCGAGCGTGAGGCTTGCACACAGAACGGCAATCAGCCCTGTCAGACGGGTCATTGGGAATCTCCTTCCAAGCCTCGGCTGCCCTAACTTAGTGGTGCGTTCCGCGCGCGCCAAGTGAGGGGGCTCGTCCGCTCGTAGAGCCAACGATATTGCGTCACCATCTGCGTCGTACGCATGACGCGGAAGCCGAGCAGGGCCGCCGCAAGCAGCACCGCATAGGTGACAAGATAGTAGTAGGGGGAGAGCAGCGCGCCATCGAACAGCGCGTAGTGGAAAAAGCGCACGGCGCATGCGAGCAGCGCCGTATAGAAGAAGACGCGCCACAGTGGTCGCCAGGTGCCGGCCAGGCCCCGTCCTGCGAGATAGGCCGCACCGCCGCCGAGAATCAGCGTGAGCACGAGGAAGACGCCAAGCCCGTCGTCCGAGAGCCACGGCGCGATGGATGGAGCGAGCGCACTCATGTCCCGTTCGTCTCCTTCAACTTGGCGGTATCGCCCTCCAGATACGCCGCGCGCACCTCCGGCCGCTCCAGAAGTGCCTGGCCGCTGCCGGACATCGTGATGCGCCCGTTGACCATTACATAGCCGCGGGTAGCGATCTTGAGCGTCTGATAGGCGTTCTGCTCGACCAGGAACACGGTGAGGCCTTGCGCGTTGAGCTCCGCAATAGCCTCGAAGATCTGCTTGACCACGAGCGGTGCCAAGCCGAGGGACGGCTCATCCAGAAGCAGAAGCCTGGGGCGGCCCATCAGCGCGCGGGCGATGGCCAACATTTGCTGCTCGCCGCCGGACAGCGTGCCGCCGCGCTGGTCGGCGCGCGTCTTCAGCACTGGAAAGAGCGCCTGCACCCGCTCCAGGTCGGCATCGAAGCCGCCTGGATCGTCGGCGATGATGGCGCCCATTTGCAGGTTCTCCATCACCGTCATGCGCGGAAAGATGCGGCGTCCTTCCGGCGACTGCGCGATGCGCAGCCGCGCGATGTCATGTGTCGGCAATTGGGTAATGTCTTTGCCGTCGAACACGATCCGGCCTTGGCTCGCGCGCGGCCGGCCGCAGATCGTCATCATGGTGGTAGTCTTGCCGGCTCCGTTGGCGCCGATCAGCGCGACGATCTCGCCAGGCTTGACGTCGAGACTCACGCCATGCAGCACCGGCAGCCGTCCGTAGCAGGCCGTCACGTCGTCGAGTTCAAGGAGGGATTCGCTCATGGGCGCGCCCCCGAACCCGCAACGTCCTCTTCCGGTACGCCAAGATAGGCGGCGATCACCTGCGGGTCGTTACGCACTTGCCGAGGCGTGTCGTCGGCGATCTTCTTGCCGTAGTCGAGCACGATGATGTGGTCGGAAATGCGCATGACCACGCTCATGTCGTGCTCGATGAGGAAGATGGCGATCTTCTCCGTCTCGCGAATTTTGTACAGCAGTTCGTTGAGGCCCTCGCTCTCTCGCGCGTTGAGGCCGGCGGCCGGCTCGTCGAGGCACAGGAGCAGCGGCTTCGTGCACATGGCGCGCGCGATCTCCAGCCGGCGCTGATCGCCGTAAGGAAGATCGCCCGCCGCTTCATCGGCGCGGGACAACAGCCCCACCCGGTCAAGCCAGTAACGTGACAAATCGACGGCTTGGCCTTCGGCACGGGCGAAGTTGCCGAGGCCGAGCAACGCGCCGATGGTGAAATTCGAAGCGCGGCGTAGCTCGTTGTGCTGCGCCACCATCAGATTCTCCAGAACGGTCATGCCGGGAAACAGGCGAATGTTCTGGAAGGTGCGGGCGACGCGGGCATCGGCGTTGATGTCGTGGTCTGTCATCCGCTCCAGATAGAAGCGGTCTCCGTCCGGCGCGCTCAAGCTGATCATGCCTTCGGTCGGCTTGTAAAACCCGGTGATGCAGTTGAACACGGTGGTCTTGCCGGCGCCGTTCGGTCCGATCAGCGCGGTGATGTCATGCCGGCCGACCTTGAACGACACGTCGTCGATGGCCACAAGGCCGCCAAAGCGCATGGTCAGATGTTCCACGCTGAGCACGGGGTCTGTGTCCCAATCTTTATCCTTCGTGTTCATCTGCGGCCCTGCCTGACGAGATCGCCGGAAACGGCGTTTGCGTCATTCAGCGAAATGGTTGGCGACCGCGACGCAATGAGGCCGCGCGGCCGCCAAATCATGATGCCCACCATGGCGATGCCGAACAGCAGCATGCGGTAGAGCGCGGGATCGAACCCTGCGCCAAAGATGCTCTGTAGGCCGTCAGTGTGCCGCAAGGCTTCGAAGCCGCCCACCATGACGACGGCCGCAATGGCCACGCCAAGCTGGCTGCCCATCCCGCCGAGCACGACGATCGACAGGATGATGGCGGACTCGATAAAACTGAAACTCTCCGGGCTGATGAAGCCTTGCCGCGTGGCGAAGAAGCAGCCGGCGAGCCCGCCGAACAGCGCGCCGGTGGCGAAGGCGGTGAGCTTGGTGACAGTGGTGTTGATGCCGAGCGAGCGGCAGGCGATCTCGTCTTCGCGCATGGCTTCCCAGGCGCGCCCGATCGGCAGACGCCGCATCCGCAAGGTCACGAAGTTGGTGAGAAACGCGAGCACCAAGATCAAATAGTAGAGAAACATAATGCCGTGCAGCGCGTCGTATTTCAGGCCGAAGAAGCTGGCGAATGTTGTGCCCTCGGCAAACGGGGAGAAGGGGAGGCCGAAGAAGGTAGGCTTCGGGATGCCGGAAATTCCGTTCGGCCCGTTGGTCACTTCGGTCCAGTTGAGCAGCACGATGCGGATGATCTCGCCGAAGGCCAAAGTGACGATGGCGAGATAGTCGCCGCGCAAGCGCAGCACGGGAAAGCCGAGAATGACGCCCCATAGCGCGGCCGCGAGCCCGGCGATGGGCAGACAGATCCAGAAGCCGAGACCGAAATGCGTGGCAAGCAGCGCGAAGGTGTAAGCGCCGACGGCATAGAAGGCGACATAGCCGAGGTCCAAGAGCCCTGCGAGCCCCACCACGATGTTCAGCCCCCAGCCGAGCATCACATAGGTGAGCACAAGGATGGAAAGATCGAACCAGTAGCGCAAGGGCAGGCCGAGATTGAAGGCCCTGTCGAGCGCATACGATGTCAGCGGGAAGAAGATGGCGAACAGAATGCCGCCGACGATGAAGATTTGCGCGTAAGGCAGGTCGGGGAAAACATGAACGATAAGCCGGCGCAGCAATCCAAGACCGACAAAGAGAAGCGCAGCCCAGGCGATAAGTCCGAGGGCCGGAACATTGAAAATCGCCGATATGACGAGCCCGGCCACGCCAAGCGCGGCCGTTGTGCTCAACACGGTAATGTCGCGTTTGTCGAACGCATCGCGCGTAAACAACTTCGCAAACGGCGTGGTGAGCGGGTACTCCGTTTGCCAGACGAACAGGTTCAGCAGAAATCGGCCGACAAACACGATGCCGACAGCAATCGCGAGCAGATCGGGGCGCGGCTGAAGCGTCAGGCCCGTGACGCCGTCCACGGTGCGTAACCCGAGCACCAGCGAGAACAGCGCAAAGGCAACGACGCCCGCGAGAAGAGAGTCGGTCAGGGCCGATTTGAGCCGCAAGCCAAGAGGTTTGCCGGGCTCCGCCAACCTTAGACCTTCTCGATCTCAGGGCGCCCAAGCAGGCCCGTGGGGAAGAAGATAAGCACGATGGCGAGCATGGAGAACGCCGCCACGTCCTTGTACTCGATGGTGAAGTAGGCGGACCAAAATGTCTCGATCAATCCGATCACGAGTCCTCCCAGCATGGCGCCGGGAATGGAGCCGATGCCGCCGAACACCGCGGCGGTGAACGCCTTGATGCCGACGATGAAGCCGATGAAGAAATCGATCACGCCGTAATAGAGGAGGTAAAGGAGCCCGGCGACGGCAGCGAGCGCGGCGCCGATCACGAAGGTGATGGAGATGGTGCGGTCCACATTGACGCCCGACAGCGACGCCATGAGCCGGTCTTGCTCACAGGCGCGCTGAGCGCGCCCCAGCGCGGTGCGGTTGATGATCAGCCAGAAGATCGTCATCAGCGCCAGCGTCGTCACCACGATGAGGATCTGGATGTTGGAGACGATCACCGTGAAGTTGCCTTCGGTGAACAGCTCGTAGCCGCCGGTGACGACGGGCTGCAGCGGCTTCACCCTCGCGCCTTGCGCCACCTGGATGAAGTTCTGCAGCACGATCGACATGCCAATGGCCGTGATCAGCGGCGCCAGGCGGAAGGAGTCGCGCAACGGCCGATAGGCGACGCGCTCGACCGTCCAACCCCAGACCGCCGTCAGCACCATGGCAAGGATGAGCACGATGAGCAGGGCCAACGGGATCATGGTCACGCCAATAGCCATCAGCGCCAGAAAGGCGATCAGCGCGATGAACGCGCCCACCATGAAGACGTCACCATGGGCGAAGTTGATCATGCCGATGATGCCATAGACCATGGTGTAGCCGATGGCGATCAGGCCATAGATCGAGCCCAGGGCCAGTCCATTGACGAGCTGTTGTAGGAAATAGGCCATGACGACGCCTGCCTCGCCTTCCCCCACTCGGGCTTGCAGACACTAAGGAAAGCGGGCCACGCGGCCCACTTCGGCATTTCTAGCAAGAAGGGCTTCCCCTGTGCATGCCCAAATTCAGAGCAGCAGGTGGGAGCCGTCGCAATACGGAGGATCGCCCGTGTCCTTGCACCCGCACAAAAGTGCCGACTCGGTGCGTTCCGCCGTGAACATGAGAGGCTCGATCCCTGTGCCATCGTGCGAGCCATCGCAAAAGGGCTGCTTCTTGCTGCGTCCGCAGCGGCACCACGCGTAGCGCTTCCCCGCCTCCAGTTCGACCTGATAGGGGTTGAGCTGCGGGCGCTCCGGTTCTTCCGACATGATGTTTCCCAGCTTTATTTGGCCCAGTCCTTATCCAAAACGCTTAGCCAATTCGTCTGCCTGACACAAGAAAGCGGCAGGATTTCCTGTTGAACGGCTCCCCACGGCTTTGCCCTACAATAGAAGCGCTCTCGGATGATTCGGCCCCAGCCGGCCCGCCGCGCGCGATTGTGGCGGAAATAGCCAGAAGTCCCTTGAGTCCAAGGCCCATCGGCATCATAGAGGGCGAGGGGGGACGCAACAGGGTCGTGTCGATGTTGGAGGCCGCCCGTGGCTGAATTGATTTTTGCTGTCGTCGCCCTCGCGGGCTTCTTCGCGCTGGCGATGAACCGCGTCTCGCTCCGCACCTGGGCGATCGTGATCTTCGTCTTCACGCTCAGCCTGCAGATCGCCTTCGGCTTCCCGTTCTGGACCTTCGCCGGCTGGCTCATCGCGGGGCTGCTGTTCGCCGGCAGCATGCCCCACCTGAAGCGTCAATACATCACGCTGCCGGTCTATCGCGCGCTCAAAGGCGCCATGCCGGCGATCTCGGAGACCGAGCGCGAGGCGCTCGAAGCCGGCACCACGGGCTGGGACGCGGAGTTGTTTTCCGGAGCGCCGGACTTCAACAAGCTGCGCCGCGTGGCGCCGATCACACTCACGGATGAAGAACGCGCCTTCCTCGACGGCCCGACAAACGAATTGTGCAAGCGCCTCGACGATTGGCGCATCCGCCATGACCTTCACGACGTGCCGGATGACGTCTGGCAGTTCGTACGCGATCAGGGCTTTCTCGGCATGCTCATCTCCAAGGAGCATGGCGGTCTCGGTTTCTCCGCGCAGGCGCAATCGCTCGTGCTCGGCAAGATCGCCTCGCGCAGTGCCGACGCCGTCACCATCGTCATGGTGCCGAACTCGCTCGGCCCCGGCGAGCTGATCGAGAAATACGGCACCGACGCGCAGAAAGATCACTACCTGCCGCGGCTGGCCAAGGGGGAGGAGATTCCCTGCTTTGCGCTCACCGGCCCGTTCTCCGGCTCCGACGCCGCCGCCATGCGCGATGTCGGCATCGTCACCAAAGCCATGCATGACGGCAAGGAGACGCTCGGCATCCGGCTCACTTGGGACAAGCGCTACATCACGCTCGCACCGAATGCGACACTGCTCGGGCTCGCCTTCCGTTTGTTTGATCCGGACAATCATTTGGGCCGCGGCGAGGACGTCGGCATCACCCTGGGGTTGATCCCCACGGATCTTGAGGGCGTGGAGATCGGCCGCCGCCATCTGCCCACGGGCGCTGCGTTCCCCAACGGCCCCACTAAGGGCAAGGACGTTTTCGTACCGATCGACCAGATCATCGGCGGCCCCGAACGGGCCGGCCAGGGCTGGCGCATGCTGATGAGCTGTCTGGCGGCCGGCCGCTCGGTTTCGCTCCCCGCGACCAGTGCCGCCGCCACCAAGGCAATGGCCCGCCACAGCACGGCCTATGCGCGCATCCGCAAGCAGTTCGGCTTGCCCATCGGTTTTATGGAGGGCGTCGAGGAGCCGCTGGCCCGTCTGGTGGAGAACGCGTATGGCATGGAGGCCGCGCGCGCCGTCACCTCCTCGATGGTCTCGGCGGGCGAGAAGCCGGCCGTGATCTCCGCGCTGCTGAAATATGTTTCCACCGAACGTATGCGCCAATCGGTGAACGATGCGCTCGATATCCATGGCGGCCGCGGTGTTTGCGATGGCCCGGCCAATTACATCCAGGCCGCCTATCAGATGGCGCCCGTGGGCATCACGGTGGAAGGCGCGAACATTCTGACGCGCACGCTCATCACCTTTGCCCAAGGCGCATTACGCAGTCACCCCTTCCTCTTCGCCGAGATCGAGGCGCTCCAGGACAAGGACCGCGACCGCGGCATTGAGACCTTCGAGAAGACGTTCGATTCCCATCGCGCGTTTTTGTTCTCCAATGCGGCCGGCGCGCTGTTCCACAACGTCACTCTGGGCAGGTTCGCCACGCCGCCGTCGAATACGGGCGACGTAAGCTATTGGTGGCGTCAATTGGCGCGCGCCGCGCGTTCCTTCGCTTTCGTTGCCGATGTCACCGTGGCGCTTCTCGGCGGCAGCCTGAAGGTGAAGCAGAAGATCGCCGGTCGCATGGCGGACGCGCTGTCTGAGCTCTATCTGCTGTCTGCGATCCTCAAACGCTACGAAGACGACGGGCGCCAAGCGGCTGACCGCAAGGTGGTCGACTACTGCGCGCAGAATTGTCTGCACCGGTTCGATGTCGCTTTACGCGGCGTGATCGACAACTTCCCCGCGCGCTGGGCGGCTTGGGCAATGAAGCCGCTGGTGCTGACTTATGGGTCGCGTGCGCCAGCGAGCGACAAACACGGCAAGGACATCGTGCGGCTCGCCCTGAAGCCCGGCGCCTTCCGGGACCGATTGACCCGGGAGATCTATGCCCCCGACGATCCTGCCGACCCGATCGGGCTTCTTGAAGCCACGCTCATCAAAGCGATCGCCTGCGAGGAGGCCGAGAAGAAGTTGGAGCGCGCCATCCGGAAGGGTGAGGTGAGGCGCCACTTCAACACCGATTGGATCAAGGACGCTGAGACCAAGGGTATCTTGAGCGCAGACGAGGCCCGCGACCTCGCCAGCTTGCGCGACATGACCGCTCGTGTCATTGCCGTCGACGACTTTGCTGCCGCCGATCTCAAGCGCGAAAATGAAACCCCGCAAAGCGGCGGCACGGATCCGTCCGCCCGCGCGCATATCGCCGCCGAGTAAGACTGGATCATGCCGATTACGCTTCCCGACCTAAAAGACTGGACCTTTTCCGTCGACTTCGAAGGCATCGCTTGGGCGATCATCGATCGCCAAGGCGAAAGCATGAACTCGCTGGGGCGTAGCGCCATCGAGGAACTCGGCGAGATCGTCGAGGCGCTGGAGCAGGCGCAAGCCGGCGAGGTCAAGGGCCTCGTGCTCATGAGCGGCAAGGACTCAGGCTTCATCGCCGGGGCCGACATTCGCGAGTTCAAGGGTTTTGATACCGAGGAGACGGTCAAGGAGGTGGTCAAGCAGACGATCGAGCTGTTCGACCGCATCGAAGCTTTGCCGATGCCCGTGGTTGTCGCGATCCACGGCTACTGCCTCGGCGGCGGCCTTGAGCTGGCCTTGGCCTGCGACTGGCGCATCGCCGATCGCGAGGAGGGGACGCGCCTCGGCTTCCCTGAAGTGAAGCTCGGCATCTTTCCCGGGCTCAACGGCACCGTCCGTGCCATTCGGGTGGCAGGTCCCATGGACGCCATGACCGCCATGCTCACCGGCAGGATGCTGCGGCCGGGCGCAGCGCGCGCCATGGGGCTCGTCGATCAACTTGTGCCCACGCGCCACAATCTGCGCTGGGCCGCGCGGAAAGCCGTGTTGCAGAAGCGCCGGTCGAAGGGTGCGCCCTGGTGGAAGAAGCTCATGGCGAAGCAGCCGGTGCGCGGCATGCTCGCCAAGCAGATGCGCGCCAAGACGGCCGAGAAGGTGCGCGAGGACCATTACCCCGCGCCGTTCCGCCTGATCGACCTCTTCGAACTTCACGGCGATGATCTGGCCGCGATGAAGCGCGCCGAGACGGAGATGTTCGCGCCGCTGATGGCGAGCGAGACCTCGCGGAACTTGCGCCGTGTGTTCGGGCTGTCGGAGATGCTGAAGGATGCCGCACCGAAAAACGGCTTCCGCCCGCGTAAAGTCCACGTCATCGGCGCCGGCACCATGGGCGCGGACATCGCCGCCTGGTGCGTCGTCTCCGGCATGCAAGCGAGCTTGCAGGACCTCGACCAAGGCCAAATCGAAAAGGGCATTCATCGCGCCAAGAAGCTCTTCAAGAAGCGCTTGCGCGGCAAGACGGCGTTCGACTCCGGCGTTGCGCGCCTGATCGCGGACCCGGGCGGCAAGCAGATCAAGCATGCCGATGTGATCATCGAAGCGATCATCGAAAAGCTCGACGTGAAGCAGAAACTCTTCGCCGACCTGGAAACCAAGGCAAAGCCCGGCGCGGTGCTGGCGACAAACACTTCATCGCTCAAGCTGGAGGACATTGCCAAGCCGCTGAAGGATCCGGGGCGCCTGGTCGGACTTCATTTTTTCAACCCCGTCGCGCAGCTGCCCTTGGTCGAGGTCGTGCACGGCGAAGGGACGCGCGAGGAGGAGGTCGGCAAGGCCTGCCGCTTCGTCACCGCGATCAACAAGCTGCCTTTAGTCGTGAAGAGCTGTTCGGGCTTTTTGGTCAACCGCGTGCTCGCGCCCTACATGATGGAGGCCGTGCGGCTCTATCAAGACGGACAGCCACGCGAGAAGATCGATCAAGCCGCGCTCAAGTTCGGCATGCCCATGGGTCCGATGGAGCTGATGGACATGGTCGGTCTCGACATCTGCAACAAGGTCGGCGAGGAGCTGAACCTTGCACCGAAGACGGACGGTGCGTCCGACAACGTGCTTGCCTCGCTGGTGAATCAGGGCAAGCTCGGCAAGAAGACGGGCGAGGGCTTCTATGTGTGGGAAGACGGCAAGCCGAAGCGCGACGCGGAGGCAACCTTTGACGACGCCGAATTGGCGCGGCTCGGCCGCGAGCTCGTCCAGCCTCTGCTCGACGAAACCGCGCGCGCCGAGGCGGACGGAATCGTCAAGGACGCCGACCACGTCGATGCGGGTGTGATCTTCGGCACGGGCTTTGCGCCGTTCCGCGGCGGTCCATTGCATTACCGGAAGAGCCAAGACGCGAACGCTGCCGGCAAGGCCGCAGCATGAGGCTGGAAAGGACGTCATGACGCAGATGCCGATGCGGCGTGTCGCGGTGCTGGGCGGGACGCGAATCCCCTTCTGCCGCTCTCACACCGCTTACGCCGAGCTTTCCAACCTCGACATGCTGACGGCGGCGCTATGCGGGCTCGCCGATCGCTTCGGCTTGGCTGGCGCACATATCGACGAGGTGGTCGGCGGTGCGGTGATTACCCATGCCAAGGACTGGAACTTGGCCCGCGAGGCGGTGATTGGCAGCTCGTTGGCGCGCACCACGCCGGGCATCACCATGATGCAGGCCTGCGGCACGAGCCTTCAGGCGGCGCTGGGACTTGCCGCCAAGATCGCCACGGGCCAGATCGAGTCCGGCATCGCCATGGGCTCGGATACGACGAGCGATGCGCCCATCGTTTTCCAGAAGAAGTTCGCCAAGCGCCTGGTCAAGGCCTCGCGCGCCAAAAGCCTGGGCCAGCGTGTCGGGGCGTTTAAGGGCATGGCGCCCGGCGAGCTCGCGCCGCTGCCGCCGGATACCCGCGAGCCGCGCACAGGCCTCGGCATGGGCGAACACTGCGAGCTGATGGCCAAGGAATGGGGCATCTCCCGCCAGGATCAGGACATCCTCGCCTTCGAAAGCCACTGCAAGGCCGCCGCGGCCTACGACGAAGGCTTCATGGACGACCTCGTCGTCCCTAACGCCGGGCTCTTCCGTGACAACAATATCCGGGAGGATGCTTCCCTGGAGAAGCTGGCCGAACTGAAGCCCGTTTTCGACAAATCAGGGGGCACGATTACCGCCGGCAACTCGACCCCGTTAACGGATGGGGCCGCCACGGTGCTGCTGGCGAGCGAAAAATGGGCGAAATCCAAGGAAATTCCGATTCAGGCTTATTTAACTTTGGGTCGCACTTCTGCCGTAGACTATGTGGAAGGTGAAGGTCTCTTGATGGCGCCGACCGTGGCTGTCAGCGAACTGCTCGATCAGGCCGGACTTGCGCTTCAAGAGTTTGATTATTATGAGATTCACGAGGCATTCGCTGCTCAAGTGTTGGCTACTTTGAAGGCATGGGAATCAGAAGCCTATTGTCGGGACCGTCTGGGGCGGAACGCGCCCTTGGGCACGATCGACCAGGCCAAGATGAACGTCAAAGGCTCCTCGATCGCCTTTGGCCATCCCTTTGCCGCCACGGGTGCGCGAATCTTGTCAGTTTTGGCTAAACTCCTACATAGTGGGTGCGGCCAGAGAGGTTTGATCTCGGTGTGTACCGCTGGCGGTATGGGCGTTGCGGCGATCCTGGAAGGGGTCGAGGCGCAAGGCACAGGCGGTTCGGAAGCTAAGGAAATGGGCGCAGCATAAGTGCTCTATCGCCGGATCAGGAATTGGGTCCAACGAGACCCGTCAGGGACAGGGGGCAGAAGCCATTTTCGCCGAGGTGCACGGTGCGCCGGCGGCCCGACCATGACGGAGGTGCGCTAATGCGGCATCATTCTCTTACTGCGGCGATCGGCATCGTTCTTGCCGCCGCTCTTCTTCCCTTGAGTGCAACCAGCGCCATGGCCGCTGATCCCACTGGCTATTGGCGAAAAGCCGAGCAGCGCAGCAAGTGGCCCGGCAAGATGCTGATCCACGGCTGCGGCTCCGGGAAGCGCTATCTCTGCGTCAAGATCGCCTGGGTGAAGAATCCCGTACACGAGGGCAAGCCGCTCCGCGACGTTCTCAACAAGAACACGTCGTTGCGCAGCCGTGAGATCGTCGGGCTGCAGATCGCCAGAGGTCTTGCGAAGGTCGCCGGCAATCAGTGGAAGGGCAACATCTACAACCCGGAGGACGGCCGCACCTACTCCGCGACGCTGACGCAAGTCTCGCGCAGCAAGATCATTCTCAAGGGCTGTATGGGGTTTATGTTTTGCGGTGAGCGCGTCTGGGTGAGGACCTCGCCGCCGCCGAAGGAGCCCGAGCCCGAGGCCAAGCCTGAGGAGCAGATCGAGGCTAAAGCCGAGCCCGAAGCCACGCCAGAGGCTGCGTCTGTAGCCGCGGCGGAGCCAGCGGCATCGCCCGAGGCGGCAACGAACGTCATCACGCCAGCGGCGGCTGCATCGAACTCAATGGGTACAGCGGAGATGGCCACGCCCGCCGCGCATCAGAGCACGGAGCCCGGCTATCACTTCTTGAATAGCGCCGCTGCCGCGCCGGAATCCGCCAACTTCACGGGTAACGACCTGCCGAGCATGTTCCATATGACGACGCCGCTCGATCAGAACGCCGTTGCCGCGACTGAAGGCGCACCGACGCCCGTGACGCAGCCCCAGCCGCAGGCGCGGACGATTGAGGCGAATGCGGCACCTGCGCCGGCACCGCAACCGAAGCCGGCGCCGCCACAAGCGAAGCCCGCAGCGGCGCCCAAGCCTGTCGCCGCGCCCAAGCCCGTTGCGGCGCCTACGCCCGCAGCTGCCCCGGCGCCCGCAGCGTCTCCTGAGCCGGCCCCGGCCGACGTCAGCGAGTCGACCGAGACCGCCGATGCCACCGACGCCACTGCCCCTGTCGCCGCGCCATCACGGCCGCTGACCTGGCGCGAGCGGCGCAGGCTGCGGCGTCAGCAGAGACTGCGGCAGCAGACCGAAGGGGTGCTTCCCTGGGCCGGTCAGTGACGCTCTAGGTCTGCGCGCGTAGCTCTTTTTTGGAGAGTTTGCCGATCATCGTCTTCGGCAACTCGTCGCGGAACTCTATGGCCGCCGGCAGCTCGAGCTTGGATAGCTTCGGGCGCAAGAACGTCATGAGATCCGGAGCAGTCGCTTCGTGCCCTTCCTTTAGGCGCACATAGGCCTTGGGTGCTTCGCCCCGGTACTCATCCGGAATCCCCACCACGCAGCACTCCGCGACCGCAGGATGTTCGTAGAGCGCATCCTCGATTCGCCGCGGATAGACCTTGAATCCCGCGGCGTTGATCATGTCCTTGATACGGTCGACGATAAAGATGAAGCCTTCGTCGTCCATGTAGCCCACGTCGCCGCTGCGGAAGTAGCGCCCAACGAAGGCGGACTCCGTTTCGTCCGGCTTCCTCCAATACCCCGTCATCACTTGCGGTCCGGCAATGCAGATCTCGCCCGGGTCGCCGCGCGTGACCTCCTTGGTCGGATCCTCAAGCGAGCGGATGCTGATCTCGGTGCCCGGAAGCGGCAAGCC
>Ga0209013_10000171_pt1 | contig 53300 bp, 37 predicted proteins | sample Cruoilmetagenom2_FD_187291 | JGI IMG/M metagenome (GOLD analysis project Ga0209013, IMG submission 187291) | Oil polluted marine microbial communities from Coal Oil Point, Santa Barbara, California, USA - Sample 2 (SPAdes) (version 2) | ecosystem: Environmental > Aquatic > Marine > Oil seeps ...
CAATAAGAAGCGCGATTACAAAGGGTATATACTTCAAAGATTTCATCTCGGTTTGGTTTTGGTTTTACATGAACCTTTTAAGCAAAAATAGGGCGATCAGGCGTACAACATGGTTAATGCAGTGTTAATGGTAGGTTAACGGATGTGGAAAGGTGCTATCTTAGCTTCAGAAGCAGTCCGGATGAAAAGTCAATTTCTCATATGGTTGTCCGCCCTGGCGCTAATGGTGCTTGTGGCAGTACAATACATATTCATTACAGAGACCTACCGCACCAAACAGAAGCAGTTCGATCTTAAATTTGGGGGTCTGGTAAAAGACGGGATGATCGCTTTCAATAACATGGATTATCAATTTGGCCTAGATTCGGTCCTGTTCCTGTTGGATAACCTGGCAGTGGATTTTCTCTTTTCGGATCCGGATACACTTGACACTTCCCCCGCGCAATCTTTCCATGATATCCTCATTCACTACAGGGATCCCGAAATCTTTCTTAGTGACTATATTCGTGAGGCCGGGGAGAACCCGGACTTCACTTACCATTTGCAGATCAATGAACTCTTTTTGCTGGATATAGGATACCAACAACAGGTTTATCCCGATTCAATTCTTTTACCCCTGGCTCCACATGAGGCCCTACTGGCTGGTTCCTACAGCCATGAAAGAAACTTTTTCAGGATCTCCTATGCGTTGTACATCAATTTTACGAACCGATCAAAGATGATCCTCAACGAGATGTGGCTGATCCTGGGACTGGCCATTCTTACCCTGCTTCTGGTATTCACAGTATTTTATATCACGCTGAGAAACATGTTGCTGCAAAAAAGGCTATCAGAGATGAAAACCGATTTCATCAACAACATGACCCACGAATTAAAAACCCCTTTATCAACCATTTCTGTGGCTTCCAGCTCACTGGGCAACAAAACCATTATCCAGCAGGAAGAGCGGGTGGAAGAGTTATCTGGATTAATAAAAAGACAAAACAGGCACCTTTCGGAACTCATCGACCGCATTCTGGATATAAATATCTGGGAAAGGGATCAGGTAAAACTAAAGCCGGAGCATCTGCTTGTTGAGAAATGGCTTCGGGAGCTGGTGGATGCTTTTATCCTTGAAAAGGGAAATGCTTCACCTGTGATTGACCTGCAAACTGAGATTGAAGTTGAGTCACATTTTCTGGACCAGGTACACATGTCAACGGTAATCAATAACCTGCTCTCCAATGCAGTGAAATATGGTGCCAATCCTTGCAGGATCGAAGTAAAGGTCGATAACCACAACGGATTTTTATCCCTCTCTGTAAAAGACAACGGACCCGGGATCAGGCGGGATGAGCTCAAACATATCTTTGAAAAATTTTACCGCGGCGAAGAATCAAAACAGCGGGTGATAAAAGGGCTGGGGCTCGGACTCTATTATGTAAAACAGATTGTAGCAGCCCACAATGGCACCATCACGGTTCGGAGTTCGCCCGGAAAAGGAACAACATTTCATATAAAAATACCTATGGAAAATGGACTTACTGCTGGTTGAAGATGATATTGATCTCCAGAAGGTTCTGGCCCAATACCTGGAGTTATCGGGATTCAGGGTTTACACAGCCAACCATGGCAAACACGGACTGGAACAGTTTCGGAAACACCACATTGACCTCTGCATTCTGGATGTGATGATGCCCGTTATGGATGGATTTATCCTTGCAGGAGAGATCCGTTCTCTGGACCCGGTCATGCCCATTGTATTCCTCACTGCGAAAAACCAGAAAGAAGATCGGGTCAAAGGCCTGAAGATCGGGGCAGATGACTACATTACCAAACCATTTGAAGCTGAAGAGTTGGTGCTGCGCCTGAACAACATCCTGAAGCGGGCGGGAAAACAGACCGCTGGATCTGCAAAATTGGGATGCCTTCACATTCGATACAATGACCTGGTGATTGAAGATGGGCAGCACACATATAATCTCACGCCCAGGGAATCAGAGCTGCTCCGGTATTTGATCGAGAACCAGAATACCCTGGTGAAACGGGAACAGATCCTTGAAGAGCTCTGGGGCCAGAATGACTATTTTCTGGGGCGCTCCATGGATGTTTTTATTTCCAGGCTCAGGAAATATCTGCTGGCGGAGGAGACTGTTTCTCTGGAAACAAAAAGGGGTGTGGGATTCATTTTTAAAGTAAACGCCCACACCCCGGAATAACTCTTTGGACTAATTATTTTCTTACAGTCCCCTTCAATACTCGGATGGTTTCATCCTTTTTGATGGTATCGTACACCACCGGGGTAGCAATAAATATTGACGAATAGGTACCCACAATTACACCCAGCAGCAATGCAAATGTAAAGCCTCTGATCACATCACCACCAAAAAGGAAGATGGCCAGCAATACAAAGAAAGTACTTAAAGAGGTACTGAATGTACGGCTCAGGGTGCTGTTCAATGATGTATTGAAGATCTCCCTGCGTTCACGCTTCTTCTGGAGTCCAACAAATTCCCTGATCCGGTCAAACACCACCACGGTGTCGTTGATGGAGTAACCCACCACCATAAGGATAGCAGCAATAAAGGATTGATCAAGCTCCATTGAGAAAGGCATCACTCCATGCAACAGGGAGTAAAGACCAATGACAATCAGGACGTCGTGCACCAGTGCAGCCAGCGCACCGAGACCAAATTGCCAGTTGCGGAACCGTGCCAGTATATAAAGGAATATAATAATCAATGATGCGAAAATCACAAATACAGCTGTTCTTTTAATATCATCGGCAATGGTGGGCCCTACCTTATGGGCACTGATGATATACTCTTGTCCGTTCAAGAATTCATCCAATGTTACATCACTCTCCAGATAGGGTTTAAGACCCTCGAACATCTGAGCTTTTATGATGGAGTCCACTTCCGGACGATCATCATTGATCAAATACTTGGTGGTAACCCTTACAGTACTCTTATTTCCATAGGTAATGACTGTAGGTGCTACACCAAATTCTAATTCAAGGTGATTTTGCACCTCTTCAGTTTCCACATCCTGGTGAAAAGCGATCACATAGTTACGTCCACCTGAAAAGTCCACGCCCAGGTTCAGTCCCTTGGTAGCCAGCGAGGCCACACCACCCAGAATAATCAGAATTGAAAAGATATAGGCTATTTTTCTTATTCCCAGAAAATCGATTTTCATGTTCTTGAATGCATTCCTGGTAATTTTTGTATCAAAAGTGATATCCTTGTCTTTGGTAAGCATACGCTCATACATGAGCCTGGTGAGGATTATAGCACTGAAAAGTGAGGTCAGGATCCCGATAACCAGGGTGGTTGCAAAACCCTTAATAGGTCCGGTACCGAAGAAGAAAAGGATCAAACCTGTCAGGAATGTAGTGATCTGGGCATCAAAAATGGCCGAATATGCATTTCTGTAACCATCTTTGATAGCTGTCTTCAAGTTCTTGCCCGCATTCAGTTCCTCCCTGATCCTTTCATAAATCAGCACATTGGCATCCACCGACATACCGATGGTTAGTACAATACCAGCAATACCTGGAAGGGTCAGCACAGCCTGCAACGAAGCCAGTACACCAAAAAGGAAAAACATGTTTGCCAGAAGGGCGATATCAGCTACCAAACCGGCCCTGCGACTATAATAAAAGATCATATAGGCCAACACCACCACAAATGCAATAAGGAAAGAGTTGAGTCCGTCCTGGACTGATTTGGCTCCCAATGAAGGACCAATCACCTCACTGGATTCGATGCGCGCACGTGCAGGCATTTTTCCGGATTTAAGAATATTGGCCAGGTCATCAGCATCAGACTGGGAAAAATCCCCGGAAATGGAAGAGCTTCCACCCTTGATCTCCTCACTAACCCGTGGGGCAGAATATACAAGACCATCCAGAACGATGGCCAGTGCTTCTCCCACATTTTCCCTTGTGAGATTGGCCCATCTCTTGGCGCCTTCAGAATTCATGTTCATGCTTACATTAAACTCTCCCGTATAAGGATCGGTGCCCACCCTTGCATCGGTCACGTATTTACCATCCATGGCTGGTTGATTATTACGTGTCGATTTCAGAGAATGGAGCCTGATAAACTGCTGGTCTACACCATCAGCCTGGAAATGCCATGCAAATTTCAGGTCAGGGGGAAACAGTTGCCTGATCTGAGGAACGGAAAGGTACTCATTTACCTTTGCGGTATCTTTCAGTAGAACAACCCCCACAGTGGATCCGGGAATAAAATTACGCTGGTTATCCAGGTATGGAGTAAGCACAGCAATCAATGGGTTTTCACGATAAAATTGTGCCTCCTGGTCATCGAATACCTGGGTGGAATCCAGACCGGAAAGCAGGTCAAGTCCGGCTGTATCCAGCAGCAATTCCTCTTCAGGAATATCAAGTATAGATGTTTCGGCTGTCGCTTCAGGTTGTTCATCGGTAATTACCTCAGTTGATTCAGTATCTTCAGAACCATCATCCATCAGCTTAATATCTGACAGGATGCGGTTGGCCTCTTCCAGATAACTCCACACCTCTGCGCTCTGGTAGGTTGTCCAGAACTCTAAGTTTGCGGTCCCTGTAAGCAATTTTGTAACCCTTTCCGGTTCCTTAACCCCTGGTAATTCAACCAGGATCCGGCCCTGACGTTCAAGCTTTTGGATATTCAACTGCACAACCCCGAAGCGGTCAATCCTGTTCCGAAGTACATTGTATGAATTATCGATAGCATCTTCTGCCTCTGCTTTCAGAAATGTGACCACATCGCCATTGGTGGTATTGAAGTCGATCTCGCCCCTCGTTTCCGGGGTCATAAAAAACTGCGCCAGTTGCGCTCCAGGATTCAGCTCTTCAAATGCTTCTGCGAAAAGATTCACAAAATCACTCTGACTGCTGATTCTGTTGTGACGGGCAAGTGCCATAGTTTCTGTAAAAACCGGATCGCTCAAGAACTGAGGAGCAGCCAACGAACGGATAATATCTTCCACAGCGATCTCCAGGATCACATTCATTCCACCCTTGAGGTCGAGTCCAAGATTAATTTCCCTCTCTTTACAATCCTGGTAGGTATACTTTTTTAACAGAACGTTGTAAACCACCTCACCTTTCATGGAATCCAGGTAGGACCGCTCAATGCGAACATCACCATTGGCGAAGCCTCTGGCGTCCTTTTCTATCTTCTGTGCAAAAACAGTAAATAGAAGCTGGTAAACACTGACAAGCGCCAGAACAATCGTAAAGAACCTGATAGCACCTTTATTTTGCATTTTTAACTTGTTTATTAATAGTTACTTGATTGTCTTTTTCGAATAGGCCGCAAATATAGCACTATTTTTTTGCACTTTGGAAGGTACCGATAAAAAAATGCGTAATTGATCCTGGGACCAATTACGCAATTTAAAAGCATTATCTGTTTGAAATCCTGTGCTTTACGTGATAATTTTAAAAAAGCTTCAGGTCATCCAGAACTTTCATGACCTTTTTGACGCTATCGGACGAGGATGTGAGCAGCTTCCGCTCATCACTGTTCAGGCTGATCTCTATGATCTCTTCGATTCCACTTTTGCCCAATTTTACAGGTACACCCAGGTAGATCTTTTTCAAGCCGTATTCCCCATTCAGGTAAGCACACACAGGGATTACCCGCTTCTGGTCATCCACAATGGCTTCCACCATCTGGGAGACCGCAGCACCTGGTGCATACCAGGCCGATGTTCCCATCAGGCTTACCAACTCTCCGCCCCCCTTGCGGGTTCTGTCTACAATCTTGTCTATTTCCTCCTTGCCAAGTAATTCCGTTACCGGAATTCCGCTCACAGAAGTATACCTTGGCAGCGGAACCATGGTATCACCATGTCCTCCCATCAACATAGCATGGATGTCATAGGGCGATACATCCAGGGCATTGGCAAGAAAAGCTTTGTAGCGACCAGTATCCAGGATCCCGGCCATACCAAATACTTTATGAGGATCTTTGTTGGCTGCCAGGAAGGCTGCATAAGTCATCACATCAAGGGGATTGGAAACAACGATAATAATTGCGTCCGGGGAATACTTGATGGCCTTTTCAGTCACCTCCTTCACAATACTGGCATTGGTCTTGATGAGGTCATCGCGCGACATGCCAGGCTTTCGTGGTATACCTGAAGTAATCACAATAATTCCCGAACCCTTGGTCTTCAGATAATCATTGGTTGATCCGATTACCCTGGTATTGAAATGGTTGATGGAGGAAGTCTGCCAGATATCCAGCGCTTTACCTTCGGCCAAACCTTCTTTTACGTCCACAAGGACAAGTTCTTTAGCCAGGTCCTTATGGGCAATCACATTGGCACAAGTGGCGCCTACATTTCCGGCGCCAATTACTGTAATCTTGTTCATTGGAAAGGGTTTTTAGATTAATATGGTACTTAAAAATAGGTTTATTTATGATTTAGAGCTAAAAGTAAAAGTACTAAATTCTTGTCTGCAACACGGATTGTTATAAAGCATATAAGTTCCGATCGCTTGACATTTGGCCGTAATTTTGGTAAATTGAGCTAGAATTCAACTCCTCTCCTGAGCCATGAAAGTAGATTTATCAAAATACCTGGATGACTGGTATAAGGAAGATCCAGCCAAGAATATCTATCCCGGTCCGGTGGTCACCATATCAAGGGAGTTAGGCTGTCCTGCAAAAATTCTGGCAACTTCCCTAACCGAGAGTCTGAACAAATTGAAAAAAGCAAAAGCGAAGGACCATCCCTGGCATTGGATCAGCAAAGAAATTTTGATGGAATCTGCCGACGAACTAAAGGTGGATTCAAGCCAGATCCAACATATATTTGACTATAAAAGCCGGGGGATTCTGGAAGACCTCCTGTTGGCCCAATCCAAGGACTACTATAAATCCGATCTGAAGATCAGGACCACCATTGCCAAAGTAATTAGAAAATTCGCAAATGATGGCAATGCGATCATCGTAGGCAGGGGTGGGGTTGCTATCACACGGGACATCCCAAAATCCCTTCATGTATACCTTGAAGCCCCGCTTGAGTGGCGTGCTCTTCGCGTGGCCGAAAAACACGAATTTACCATCGACCAGGCACGAAAGTATGCGCAGAGTATTGATAAAAAGAGATCCCATTTCAGAGATTTCTTTCAGGGAAAGGGTAGTGATTACACCCGGTTTGATATCAAATTCAATTGCATGACCCTTGAAAATGAAGAAATAATCGATATAATAATAGGCGCGCTAAAAACACGTTCAATGATTTGAAAGTTTTACTATTTTTATCTTCATTAACCCCAAATTTCTCCCGGATGTTCAGATTCACTTTTTGGATGGTGTCCCTGCTAATTTTAATGAATGCTTGTAAACAATCTGACACCAGTACCGGTACAGGAAATTTTATTCCGGATTCCACAGGAATTTCCATTTCAACCGACGCATTTGAGGTAATATATTCACTCAATCTGCCCACAGACATTGCCCGGCTTTTTGAAGAGACAGGTACCGGCTTTAATCCTGATCTGCTGTTACCCCTTGACAGAATCCCCTTTTATGAGAATACCGATCAGATGGCTTTGCTCATAGGAGCCATGGGTGTGGACCTGAGCTATTGTAAACTTTTTGAAAGGGTACTTGAATCGGCAGACAGTTATAAACATGTTGAATTGCTTGCGGACAAACTTGACCTGCCCCGGGAGATCTTTGAGAAATCTTCTTCCGATCTGGAGCAATATATAAATAAACCAGATTCTCTTACAGAACTGATCAATCAGGTGTACAGCAATATGGATTTTTATTTCAAGGAGAATGATCAGGAATCGCTGGCTTCCCTGTCCCTCTTTGGCGGCTGGTTAGAAGCCATGTACATTGGTGTAAGAATTTACCAGGATAAATCGATCCTTGAAATGGGCGACAGGATCCTTCAGCAGAAATATGCATTGAACAATCTTACGGGACTACTGTCCAATTACCAGGAATCATTAATGGTCAGGCGTTATATGCATCCCCTGAACAAGCTGAAAAATGCCTACGAACAGGTAGATATAAGGTATTCACAAGATGGATTTAAAATGGACCGGGAAGAACGAACCATCCGTGCTTCGGTTTCCGAGATCACTTATGAACCCGAAACCCTGGAAAATATCTGTCAGATCATCATCCAGTTAAGGGCAGAAATTATTCAATAACAATCATTTCTAAACTACCAGTACCTTGCCGGTCATCTCTTCTGGCCTTTCCACACCCATGATATGCAGCAGGGTGGGTGCCACATCGGCCAGAATCCCATCTCCAATTTCCTGATAATCACTGGTAACCAGGATACATGGAACAGGATTAAGTGAGTGGGCAGTATTGGGAGAGCCATCGGGATTTACTGCATTATCAGCATTCCCGTGATCGGCAATGATCAAAACATCATATTTATTTTCCCTGGCAGCCTTAACCACCTCACCCACACATTCATCTACGGTCATCACCGCCTTCTCGATGGCTCCATACACACCGGTATGTCCCACCATATCGCCGTTGGCAAAATTGAGACAGATAAAATCAGGCTTATCTTCACGAATGGCTTTCACAACAGAATCCTTCACCTCAAAGGCACTCATCTCCGGTTGGAGATCATAGGTGGCCACCTTGGGAGATTCGATCAGGATCCTGTTTTCATTTTCAAATAATGCTTCTCTTCCCCCGGAGAAAAAGAATGTGACGTGCGCATACTTTTCTGTTTCGGCAATCCTCAACTGATTCAGGCCTTCACGGGCGACTATCTCTCCCATTGTATTGTTTACATTATCTTTATCATAGACCACATGCAGTCCCTCAAAGGTGGCATCATAAGGGGTCAAGGTGCAGTAGTGCAATGAAAGGGTATGCATATCAAAATCCGGCATCTCCTGCTGTGTTAGTACAATGGTCAGTTCACGAGCCCGGTCGTTTCTAAAATTGAAAAAGACCACCACATCACCTTCCTGGATGGTTCCAACTGGCTGATTCTGATCATCAACCATCACAATAGGTTTTATAAACTCATCGGTGACCCCTGCATCATAAGACTCTTGAAGGGCAACAACCACATCGGTGGCAGCTTTCCCTTTGCCGTGCACCAACAGGTCATAGGCTTCCCTGACCCGTTCCCATCTCTTATCCCTGTCCATGGCATAGTATCGGCCAATAAATGATGCCACTTTTCCATTGGAAGAAGCCAAATGGTTGGTAAGATTCTCCATATACCCTTTACCACTGCGTGGATCCGTATCCCGGCCATCACCAAAGGCATGGATAAACACATTTTTAAGACCATATTCTCCGGTCATATCACACAGTTTGTACAGATGCTTATCCAGCGAATGGACACCTCCGTCTGATAAGAGGCCCATGAAGTGTACCTGCTTTCCCTGGTCCCGGGCATATGAAAATGCTTTTACAAGGGTATCGTTTTCCAAAATGGTATTATCCTTCACGGCCATATTGATCTTTACCAGGTCCTGATAGACAACCCGGCCCGCTCCAATATTGAGATGGCCCACTTCAGAATTACCCATCTGTCCGTCGGGCAGCCCCACATTCTCGCCTGATGCAAAAAGCTGAGAAGAAGGAAACTCTTTTTCAAGACGATCCATGTTTGGTGTGGGAACCTGACTGATTACATCAGATTTGTCCCCTTTTCCCAAACCCCATCCATCGAGGATCATTAACATTGTTTTTCGGGTACTCATATCTTATTCTTATTTAATTTAATTCCAGGCGCACAAAGATAATTCTTTTGTTAAACAAAATAATCCCTATTATGAAATTGCAGTGGTTGGTTCGTCAGCAGCTTCAGTGATTGAGAAGCTTTCAGAAGAGTACCTGCCGAATGCTCTTCTTGTTGGTTCCCCGGAGGAAATAGATCTTCCCCTGTTCAGGGATCAATTTGAAACCGGTAAAACACGTATATTTGTGTGCCGGGACAATGTTTGTCAGTTGCCCGTTGAGAATCCAGAAGATGCAAAAGCAATCTACCATATTAAATAAGCTGAAGGAACTGAAGGAGGCCGCCTGGAATATTCCTGTGAAGAATTCCCGGAGTCATCGTTTCGCAAAAAAATATGCGGTAAAAACCGGCGACCTGATTTCTGAAGGAGTAAAAGCAGTGGGCCAGGAAGCAGGTGAGACTGAACAGATGGCGCGCTCCTTTTTTAAAATGCTGGAAGCAAAACTGGACCTCAGTGGCCGTACCGATCCTCCCACTGAAGAGGAGGTAAAAACCGCCATTGAGCAACTCAAGGATATGGGGCGATTTTCCATCTTTGCCACCCTGGTAATACTTCCCGGCGGGGTGGTGTCCCTTCTGGGACTGGAACTATTGGCCCGAAGATTCGGCATCAAAGGATTCAATTTGATTTCTTCTTCATTCCGGAAAAAAAAGAGATCCAACTTACCTGATCTATATTTTAAATCTAATAAACCATTATGAACAAAACTGACTCACTATACCGGATCCTCCCGGTTCTTCTGACGTTTACTGTTTTGGCAAGCAGTTGTAAAAAACCCGATCCGGTACTGGCCAATTTCACCACCGATCCCACAGAAGTTTTTACCGGAGAAACCGTTCAATTTACGAATGCCTCTGAAAATGCCAATTTTTACCAGTGGGACTTTGGAGATGGTTCCTCCTCCATTCTTGAGAACCCTACCCACGAGTACGACAGTGAAGGAACCTACAAAGTCATACTGACCGCCATTGGTGATGAAGATTCAAACACAGCTTCACGAGAAATTATTGTTTTCCAGTCTTACGATGTTTCCATATATGAGGGTGTTGGGATTGAAGGTGCATCCCTTTCTGATAGCTGGTCGGACATTCAATCAGTTTTCAACACCGACACCGCCTATTTCCGTGAGTATCTGGTGGATTTTGAGATCTATCGTCATATAGCATATTATCAAAATGAAGGGGTGGCTTTTGTCTTTTTCAATGAAGATTCACTCCTCCACAACGAAGATCCTCTATTATTTATTTACATTTTTCCACCCTATGCAGGAAGTACTACCAAAGGAATTGGGCTTGGAAGTACCATGCCCCGGGTAATTGAAATATATGGGCAACCTGAAAGTATTGATGAAGGTGATGGTTTTGAAGGATACTGGTATGATACTCAAGGAGTCGATTTTTACTCTTACGATTCTGGATTGGTCGATGAAATTGATATTTACAGCATTGCTGCCACAAAATCAGCCTCATTAAATAAACCCCTCATCGAATACTTAAAAAAGAACCGAAAATTCAGCGTGCCTCGTTGACTTTGGATTGATTTTTGAACCGATCCTATTGATGTTCCAGAATTACCAGTGCCAGTAGGGTGTGTGTTGGGCCCATCCAGCATTTGCCGGTAATCAGATTTTTGTTAGAAGTGATGAACAATTGGTTTGCATTCAGATAAATAATCCTTAGTTTTAGTCAGACTACTTAACGAAAATTTTCATCCTTTATGAGCGGCTTTTTCGGTGCAATCTCGAATCAGGATTGCGTATATGATGTGTTCTATGGAACAGATTACCATTCCCACCTGGGGACCAAACGGGCAGGAATGGTTTTTTACAACAAACAGGATGGTTTCAGAAGGGCCATCCATAGCCTGGAGAACGGATATTTCAGAAGTAAATTTGAAACGGACCTGCAACAGTTCAGTGGGAACAGCGGTTTGGGAATCATCAGCGATACGGATCCACAACCTATTCTTTTCAATTCACATATGGGCAGGTTTGCCATCACCTCGGTGAGTCGCATGGTGAATATTGCAGATCTGGAGAGCCAGTTCCTGAAAAAGAAAAAGCACTTTACTGAAAACTTCCAGGGCAATGTGAATCCTACAGAGGTAGTGGCCAATCTGATCTGTGAGGAAGATGATTTTGTGTCGGGTATTGAAAATGTGTATACGCAGGTAAAAGGATCTTGCAGCATGCTCTTGCTTACCCCCGACCGTATCATTGCAGCCAGGGATAAACTTGGACGAACACCTGCTATCATAGGAAAGAAGGATGGATCGTTTGCTGTAGCTTCAGAAACTGCAGCTTTTCCCAACACAGGCTTTAAAATTGAATACTACCTGGGCCCGGGTGAAATTGTGGAAATCACCGCTGATGGATATAACATCCTGAAACCGGCTCAGGAAGAGATGCAGATCTGTGCTTTTCTATGGGTCTATTATGGTTATCCGCCTTCCTATTATGAAGGGATCAATGTGGATGAAGTAAGGTACCGCTGCGGAGCTGCACTTGCAAAAAGGGACAGTGTAAAAGCAGACTTTGTGTGTGGCATACCCGATTCCGGCATTGGTCATGCTGTAGGTTATGGAAATGCCAATGGCTTACCTTATAAGCGGGCTTATTCCAAATATACACCCACCTGGCCAAGGAGTTTCATGCCCCAGAACCAGGATATGCGAGAGCTTGTTGCAAAAATGAAACTGATTCCCAATAAAGCCCTTATAGAGGGGAAAAAGATGGTGTTTTGCGATGACTCTATCGTACGGGGCACCCAACTCAAAGACAATACCAAAGACCTTCGACTGGCAGGAGCCAGCGAGGTCCACATGCGAATAGCTTGTCCTCCTCTCACTTTTCCCTGCAACTTTCTGAATTTTTCCCAGTCGAGGACAAGCATGGAGTTAGCTACCCACAAGGCAATCAAACAATTGGAGGGAGAGGAGAAGAATCTTGAAGAATATGCAAATCCTAAGTCAGAGAAGTACAGGGCCATGGTAGAACAGATCGTCAAAAACCTGGGGATAGACTCATTGATGTACCAGGACCTGGGCGACCTGATTGAAGCCATAGGACTGCCCAAGGAGAAACTGTGTACACATTGCTGGGACGGATCAAGTTATTATTAAGGACTGATAAAAATAGATTCCTTATCTTGCAGTATACTCAAATCCTTAGTCATGACTCCAACACGTACTTTTGATCTGCTGGAACGTTTTATTAAGCTGTTCCCGAAGCACAATGTTCTTTCCGAAAAGATAGATGGTAATTGGATCTTTTACACCTCTGAGCAATACAATGAGATCGCCCATAATTTTGCCTGCGGACTCCTTGAACTGGGATTCAAAAAAGGCGATAAGGTCGTAACCATCACCAACAACAGGCCCCAATGGAATTTTGTAGATATGGGAATGTCCCTGGCTGGTGTGGTTCACGTACCGGTTTATACTTCAATGAATAGTGAAGAGTACAGGTATATCCTGGATCACTCAGATGCAAAAATGGTCATCGTTTCTGATCAGAAACTCTATGACACCATCCATCCTGTTTCGAAACAGGTAAAGCATGTGGAGCACTTTTTTACTTTCAATAATATTGAAGGGGCCCGTAACTGGATGGAGGTTGTGGAAAAAGGAGAAAAAGCCGGAGATGAAATAAAGAAGGAACTATCTGCCATTAAGAAGGGTATTACACCCAACGATTTGGCTACAATTATCTATACATCCGGGACCACCGGCACCTCCAAGGGAGTCATGCTTTCACATGATAACCTGGTCCGGAATTTTCTGGCCGGAGCCGATGTGTTTCAACTTACTCCAGCTGATCGCTACCTGAGTATCATACCTGTATGCCACGTTGGAGGCAGGTTTGGTAATTACCAGACACAATATTCCGGAGCCTGTATCTATTATGCTGAAAGCATGGGTACCATTGCCGTCAACCTGAAGGAGTTAAAGGCTACTGGTTTTGATGCGGTACCACGAATCCTGGAGAAGATCTTCGATAATGTTATGGCCAAAGGACGCGGACTAACGGGTATGAAGAAGAAGATATTTTTCTGGGCCGTTAAACTGGGTCTTCGCTATGAACCTCACGGGGAAAAAAGCTGGTTCTATTACAGGAAGCTAAAGATTGCAGACAAATTGATCTTCAGCAAATGGAGGGAGGCTCTTGGAGGTGAGGCAAAGATTGTGGGTTGTGGAGGTGCAAGCCTGCAGTCCAGGCTTGAAAGGATCTTCTGGGCAAGCGGCCTGAAGATCATCAACCTCTATGGTTTAACAGAAACATCTCCTACCATTACCATCAACCGGCAGGAGAAGGCACTCTGTAAACTGGGTACCGCAGGATCCCTTATCGATGGAGTAGACCTGAAAATTGCTGAGGATGGAGAGGTTCTTTGCAAAGGTCATAATGTAATGCTGGGTTACTATAAAGATGAAGCCTTAACAAAAAGTGTGTTTGATAAGGATGGCTGGTTCCATACCGGCGATGTGGGACACTTGAAAGATGGTAAGTTCCTGGTGATTACTGACCGGAAAAAAGAGATCTTCAAACTCTCCAGTGGAAAGTACGTTACCCCCCAGCCCATTGAGAACAAGATCAAAGAGTCGGCATTCATCGATCAGGTTATGGTGGTTGGAGAACATGAGAAATTCGCCAGCGCCCTGATGGTCCCCGATTTTAAATACCTGAAGGAGTGGTGTACCTCAAAGAGTTTATCCACAGAGCTAGGGCACGATGAGCTTATTAGCCTGCCTGAAGTGACTGCTATCTTCGATCAGGAAATATCCAAAATTAACAAGACACTTTCCGACTGGGAAAAGATCAACCGTTTTCGTATCGTACCTGATGATTGGTCACCCGCATCCGGAGAACTTTCTGCCAGCCTGAAGCTGAAACGGAAAGTGATTGAATCGAAATATCCGGATCTGCTCGAAGCCATCTTTCAAAGGCAATCATGAGAATCCAGGAAGTATCCGGTAAAAGAGTAAAAAAGGCTTTTCTTCAGGTTCCCAGGATCCTCTACAAAGAGGATGACACCTGGGTCTGTCCCCTGGACAAAGAGATTGCCTCCATTTTTGATCCGGACAAAAACACATATTTCAAACATGGTGAAGCCACCAGGTGGGTCTTGTATAACCAACACAACCAGTTGATTGGCAGGATTGCAGGTTTCATTGACCACAACAGCGCAAACAATTATGGCCAGCCAACCGGAGGCACAGGCTTCTTTGAGTGCATCAACAATCAGGAAGCAGCCAATCTCCTGTTTGATACAGCAAAGGGTTGGCTGAAAGAGCGTGGAATGGAAGCCATGGATGGTCCCATTAACTTTGGGGAAACAGACAAATACTGGGGATTGTTGGTGGAGGGTTTCACGCATCCCTCCTACGAGTTAGCCTACAATCCACCCTATTACCAGGACCTGTTTGAGACCTACGGATTTAAGACATATTTCAAACAGGAGGGATTTCACCTGGATGTGAAAAAAGAGTTCCCTCCCCGGATTAAAAGAATTGCAGAATGGGTCGCACAAAAACCTGAATATGAATTCAAGCATTTTGAATGGAGAAGTAGCGACCAGTTTGTGAAAGATTTTGTGGTAGTTTTCAACGAGGCCTGGGCTTCCTTTAAAGAGAATTTTGAACCTCTTGAGGTATCCTATATTAAGAAAACCATTAAAAAGGCAAAAGCCATTCTTGATGAGGAGTTTATCTGGATTGCCTACAACAAAGGAAAACCCATCGCTATCTACCTGATGTACCCCGATGTGAACATGATCCTCAAACACCTCAACGGCAGGCTCACCGTTCCGGCCCTGATCAAGTTCCTTTACCTGAAAAGAAGGAAAACCATGACCAGAGCCCGGGGTGTGCTTATGGGTGTAATCCCTGCTTTCCAGGGCCTTGGGGTAGAAGCCGGGATTATCATCAATCTTGTGAAAGTTTTTAAAACAAAACCACATTATACCGAAATTGAGTTTTCCTGGGTAGGTGATTTCAATCCCAAGATGCGCAAAATTTTCATGTCCGTGGGGAGCGAATCAGCCAAGCATTATATCACCTACAGGTACCTGTTTGACAGGAATGCAGTCTATAAGAGGTACCCCATTCCCGGTGACGAAGAAAAGTAATCCAGAATTATAAGCATGACATACGATATTATAATTATTGGGGCCGGACTGGGCGGGCTTACTGCCGGGGCAAAACTGGCCAGGGAGGGGAAAAAAGTGTTGCTGCTTGAACAACACGACAGGCCCGGCGGATGTGCCACCACATTCAAACGCAGGGGTTTCACCATGGAAGTGGGTCTGCATGAGATGGATGGATTGCATCCCAGGGATATGAAGAAGAGAATTTTTCAAGACCTGGGGGTCTTTGACAGGGTGGAGTTCCTTGCCGTGCCGGAGTTCTACAGGTTTATCAATGAACGATTCGATCTGGTGATCCCTCATGACCCGGAAGAGGCAAAAATGATCCTGAAGAGTGCTTTCCCGGATGATGAGCAGGGTATCGATGACTATTTCCACCATGTACTCAATGCAAAAAGGGTGATGATCGAATACCGGAACCAACCAGAAAAAAGCGTGGGGCAGTTCCTGGATGAGATTATTTCCAACGAAGACCTGAAACTGGTGCTGTTGGGAAACCTGGGATACTTCCATGATGATCCCTATACACTTTCCTGGCTCTATTACCTGACTGCCCAGGGAAGCTATTACGGGGGTCGCGCCAATTTTATCAAGGGTGGCTCGCAGCAGCTCTCCAACGCACTCAGTGCTATCATCACAGAAAATGGAGGCGATGTGAAGCTAAACAGCCTTGTGACAACCATCGATTATGAAAGAAAAACACCCGTGGGCGTCTCCTATGAAGATGTCAAGGGAAAGAACCGGGGCACCTACTCTGACCAGGCCAAAGAGATCATTGTCAATGCAGCCGTTCCAAACCTGGCCCACAAACTGCTGTCAAAGTCAGATGGTAAAACCCTGTCAGAACATATCCGGCAAAACAGGATCGGAGCCTCTTTGCTCACCGTATACTATGGCTTCAATAAGTCCCTGACGGAGGTGGGTAACAAACACTATTCCACATTTATTTACGATGCATCTGTGCGGTCCCAGGCTGATATTCTGGAAAACAACCACAGCGATTTCAGCACACGTAGTTTCACCTTTGTGGATTATAGCCAGGTAGATTCAGCCCTGGCCCCTGAAGGGAAAAGTGTGGGTGCAGCATGTTGCGTAGACTACCCCTCCGACTGGGAGGAGCTGACCCGGGAGGAATACAACCGCATGAAGGCCGACGTGGCCGATGTAATTACTGACCGGTGTGATAAAATTATACCAGGATTCAGAGACGCAGTGGAATACATGGAGGTAGCCACTTCTTTAAGTGTAAAACGATTCACCCTGAATCCCGGGGGTGCGGCATATGGATTTGCGCAAAATCCGGGAAAACCCACTGGCTATCTTAACGCCCTTCCTGAAAACATTCACATTGCCTCGGCATGGGGTAAGTTTGGCGGAGGATTTTCGGGCTCCATCATAGGTGGTTATATGACCGCGATCGACCTGCTACGCAAGTCTCATGTTAAAAGTGGAAAGTAGAAAGTTAAAGTGGGAAAGCAGGATTAGTTTGTACTTCAGATCAACTCCTTCAATGCACCAGCCGTCCGCTCCAGGTAATTATCCACCTGGGCAATGGTCTCAAAACCCACAATCATCATATCCACACTTCCCAGTCCCAGTACAAACCGAAGTGAGTGATCCATCTTTTCACTCTCATTTCGAAGATCTCCGTTGCCCACCAGCTTCATTCCGATGACACCCTTCCCGGAAGCATGCATCTGGTGGATCACTTCCACCACCTCTTGCGGATCGGGTTTGTCCATGGCAATCCCATAAGGATTGATCCTGGCATGGAGCACATCCACCCAAGGATCAGCCAGGGCGGCCTTCATGGCATCCAGTGAATGGACCGAAACACCATGGGCACGAATAATGCCCTTTGCTTTCAGGTTGTCCAGGATATCCATCTGCTTCTTCATGTAATCGGTCCAGTCAGAATCCACCATGCAATGAATCTGTACCAGGTCGATGTAATCGGTGTCCAGCTCCTTCCGAAACCGATCCACCACGATGTCTGCATCGGGCCGCTCCGGTTCGGGGATCCCACCCTTACGGGTCCATATTTTCGAAGTGAGAAGAAGCTTGTCCCGCTCCATCCCTTTCAGCGCCTCTGCCACCAATCTATGGGTCCCATAGGTGTCGGCACAATCGAACTGCCGGAATCCCCTTTCATAGGCATGCCTGAGCATGGCCACGCTTTTGGAGGCATCCTGCCTTTTAAGAAAAGAGCTCCGGTTCCCCCCGCTTACCCCGGTACCCACACCAAGTAAAGTGGTTTTCAATCCCGATTTTCCAAGTGAGATGGTTTGAAGCGGATCAGGTGTAAGAAACCTTCCGGACAATCCATACAAAGGATTGCTAAACATTAAATGGGCGGTCCCCAGTGAAAGTGCTCCCAGAAATTTTCGCCGGTTCATCTCAAATTTTCCCATGAAATAATATTTTGCAAATAAGTTACAGTAATATTACTATTTCCCCGGTATCCACATATCCTGAGCAGTCAGATCACACTCTGAAATCATCTGAATTGCATAATCCATCCGTCCAAGGTCAGTGGCACCACCATTGTTGGTCCCCAGGGTAAACTTTACTCCTGCCTCTTTGGCCCTGCATATAAAGGCTGCACTTGGGATCCGGTTCCTGTTATTGATCTCAAAAGCCACCTGGCTCTCCACCAGTGCCGCAATCACCAGGTCCATTCGATCTTCGGTCCAGAGTTCATCATACCGGTCGTTAATCTCAGCGGGCAGATAGGTGGGGTTCACATAGATATCAATGGGTTCGTTGCTTACGATCTTCACGATCCTGTCCACCAGCTGGTCCATGAAGTCCTGGGGATCGCCCACTTCGGTCTCCTCCTCGATCCAGAGTCTCAACCGTTTCCCATTGTCGTTGGTCCAGGTCATGGCATCGGTAAATACGTAATCAAAGCGGGCAATGCTCTCCTTGCCGAAGAGATCCAGCCACTCCCTGCCTTCGGCCTGCATGGCGAACCAGGTAAAGGGTGAAGGTTCATAAGAATCCAGGAACTTGTTCAGGGATTCATCATCCTCAAATCCCATTTTCAGACCACAATTCACGGCAATTCCATAAGTGAATCCATATTTACGGGCATTGGCCAGTGCCTGCTCCTCGGTCAATCCCCCCTTCAGGTGTGTATGAAGATCGATGAGCGGGAAATTCTGTCCGGCAAGGTCAATGAGCTGCTTTTCAAACTCAAGATCATCCAGGGGAGTACCCGGTGTAGGCAGGTCGTCGGACAAAGGTTTTACCTTGATATTCTTATAATAGACTATGCTGCCTGGGTCGTGGCACTGGAAAGCAAATGTACCGGAACCTAAAATTCTTCCCTCCATTCCGTCGCTTCGGTAGATCTCATCAGGTTCTGTATATTCTGCGGCCAGCAATCCATTAATATAGGTCTGTATGGTCTTCCCCTGCACCACAATGCGATAGTTGAACCACTCGTTATCCGGGACAGGACTCTTCCAAACATTTCGGATGGCGTAGATACTACCTGTCATTTTATGCTCCATATAGTCCCCCGGCTCCACAGGATTGTTCGAGTTGATCACCTGGCACTCATACCCTTTGGAGGGCCACCCCTCTTCCTGGAATTCGGTATGAATGTAAATTCCCGAATTGGATCCTTGAGTGGTTTTCACATCCACCATAAACTCAAAATTTTTAAAGCTATGGTCCAGCACCTCCCCATCATAAAAGAGGTGAGAGCGCTCACCGGCAGTCACAATGGCCCCCTCTTCAATTTTCCAGGAAGCACTGTTTTCGGAGGCCTTCCAGCCTTCCAGACTCTCTCCGTCAAACAGTGAGATCCACTCGTCGGAATTACATCCGGCAAGCACAAATGACAAGAGCAAAATGAGAGGGAATGCTAAAGATTTCATGGTTGTAGTTTTGGTTTGCGATCAATTGTGACTAAAATTAATATAAAAAATATAAATCCGGTTTCATTGGTTCCCGGGTATATTTCCTATTCCATTGGAAAATTGTACATTGAGGCCCTTAATTTTCTGATAATTATACAATCCATCTCAAAACAGATAAAAAATGAAGCTTACCAGACGCAGTTTTATACAAACTGGCGGCGTAGCTGTGGCAGGAACCATGGTGTTGCCTCCGCTTCTGAACTCATGCCAGAACCTTCAAATTTCGCCGGATATGAAAAGTTATCTTGACCTTTTTGAAGTAACTCCTCAAATGCTGCAAAAAGTGATTGCAGAAGCCATGTCCAAGGGCGGGGATTATGCCGATCTTTTCTTCGAACACAAGATCTCCAATACCCTGGGACTGGAAGATGGCAATGTAAACCAGGCCTATTCCAATGTGGACTACGGAGTGGGTGTAAGGGTGCTGAAAGGAGACCAGACCGGGTTTGCATATACCGAAACCACCACCCTGCAGGATATGCTGAAAGTGGCTAAGACCGCTGCCAATATTGCAAGTGATCCGGGGACCTTTAAACAGGGAGAGATTCTTGAGAAGATACCACCCAACTACTACAAGATTTCTCAGAAATGGGAAAATGTATCGGTGGATGATAAGATCCCCTATGTGCAGAAGGTCAATGACAGGATTTTTGAATTGGATGAAAAGGTTACCAAAGTAAGAGCGTTTCTTATGGATGATAGTGCCTATGTTATGTTCTACAATTCAGAAGGTCTGCTTACACACGACTATCGCCCCATGTCCAGTTTAGTTGCATTGTGTGTGATGGAAAAAGAGGGACAGATAGAAAACGCATACAGCACCCGGTCATTCCGGAAAGGTTTTGAATTTCTGAACGAAGAGCTTGTGGAGGAGTTGGCTCAGGAGACCATTGACCGGACCAATATCCTGTTCGGTGCCACCAAACCCAAAGCCGGGGAGATGCCTGTTGTTCTGGGCGCCGGCGGTTCCGGAATTCTGCTTCACGAGGCCATGGGTCATGCTTTTGAGGCTGATTTTAACAGGAAGAGAGAATCAATTTTTAGTGATAAGATGGGTAAAAGCATCGCCAGGGATTTCATCAATATTGTGGAAGACGGAACCATTGAAAACAACCGTGGATCCATTAATGTGGATGACGAAGGCAATGATGTGAAAAAAATATACCTGGTAAAAGATGGAATCCTGAACAGTTATATCCATGATCGGATCAGCTCTAAATATTACGGGGTTGAACCCACCGGAAACGGACGCAGACAGTCTTTCAGGCATGTTCCGATTCCAAGGATGAGAATTACCTACATGGAGCCCGGACCACACTCAAAAGAGGATATTATCTCCAATGTGGACTATGGGGTCTACGTAGACAACTTCACCAATGGAGAGGTGAAAATCGGTGCCGGGGACTTTACCTTCTTTGTCAAATCGGGTTATTTGATTGAAAAGGGGAAACTTACACAACCCATTAAAGACATTAATATTATCGGAAATGGTCCTCAGGCCCTGGCCGATATCACCATGGCAGCCGGGGATTATAAAATACAAAACAGTACAGGAATGTGTGGTAAAGGGGGACAATCGGTTCCCGTATCCATGGGAATGCCCACCGTCCTTGTAAAGAAACTGACTGTAGGTGGAACAAGTGCATAACATTGAAAATATTTGATCATGACCAAAGACGAAAAATATAGCATTGCAAAATGGGCCATGGAGCACGCCCTGAACAATGGCGCACAGCAGGTCCGAGTCTCCATTTCCAACAACAACAGCAGCCAGATTGAAGTGAGGGATGAGAAGATCGACAAGCTGGAAGAGGCCAACCGCAACAGCATGAGGATCAACCTCTATGTGGATAACAAATTTTCCAGAATCGCTACCAACAGGCTGAATAACAAGGAGGAACTGGGTAGATTTATTGAGGAAGCTATTGCAGGAACCAGGTATCTTTCAGAAGATGAATTTCGCACGCTTCCCCAACCGGAACTCTACTACAAAGGTGGTGGAGCAGATTTGAAAACAGTGGATCAGGGATTTGCTTCCGTGGATCCCCAACAAAAGATCAGCCATGCCTTCACCATTGAAAAAGAGGTTTTAGGGAAAGATGAACGGGTAATCTCAGTAACAGCCACTTACAATGATGAGATGAGCGGAAACGTAATGGTGGCCAGCAATGGATTTGAGGGAGACAGAGAGAATTCCTATTACTCCCTGAGGGCCTCGGTTTCAGTAAAGAGTGGGGAGGCACGTCCCCAGGGTAGCTGGCGTGAATCCTCCATCATTCATAACGATTTAATCAAGGAAGGGGTCGGGGAACAAGCCCTTAAAAAGGCGCTGGATAAATTGGGCCAGAAGAAGATCCAATCCGGGACAATGCCCATGATCTTAGAAAACAGGCAGGCAGGCAGGACTCTCCGGCCACTCATCGAAGCGCTGAATGGATCTTCCATCCAGCAGAAGAATTCATTCCTGATCGGTATGGAAGGCGAAAAGATCGGTTCCGACCTATTGACCATTGTGGATGATCCATTTATTGTATCCGGACGAGGATCCAGGCTTTTTGATGGTGAAGGTCTTGCCACAAAGAAAAGGGCTATCATTGATCAGGGTGTTCTGAAAGGGTATTACATCGATACCTACTATGGCAAGAAGCTGGATATGGAGCCCACCTCAGGGAGTACCACCAACCTGGTATTTAAACCCGGTGATAAAGATCTGCTGGGGTTGATCACCTCCATGGATCGCGGAATCCTGGTGACCGGTTTTAATGGAGGAAACAGCAACGGATCCACCGGTGATTTCTCCTATGGAATTGAGGGATTCCTGGTGGAGAATGGCAAACTGACCCAGCCGGTGTCTGAAATGAACATCACCGGGAACTTCAAACAAGTCTGGAAAGACCTGGTAGCCGTAGGAAATGATGTCTACACAGGCTCCTCATGGAGGCTTCCATCATTGGTTTTCGACAATATTGAATTCAGCGGAATTTAGCAAATCCGGCTTTAAGACTTATGAGGTTGTTATTGAACAGTGGTTATCCTGACTGTAACAATGGCTGTATCGCTCTTCGAATCCAGGTGAATATCTCTCACATGCACCGAAAGCACAAACTGTTGATATAATTCAAAATCGAATGCAGCAGGATCTTCAACTGTGAGGGTTCCGGTTTCGTAATCCAGTGCAAATACCTGGCTCTCATTCCCTGAAACAATGGTGAAATGTAAACCCTGGTGCGCTTCAGGATCGCTGGCCAGTATGATTCCCACCAAGTCTCCCTTGTCCGGATTCTCCTCGATCTCAAACACCTGATCTTCCATAACAGGAGCAAATTCATTGAGATCATTCAGGTTCACTGTGATGACAGCCATTGACTCCATTGGGTCCCTGGGGTGCTCATCCGAAACCAATACCGAGAGCGCAATCTGAGTCTGCAATTCATAATCCAGTCGCAACGGGTCCAAGACGCTAAGATGTCCGCCGTTTGGATCAATTTCAAAAATTCCATTGTTGTTACCTTTACGGATCCGGAAGGCTACCGATTGTCCATGATCTATATCGTATGCAATGACCACTCCTGCGATGGTTCCGGCCGGACTGTTCTCATCAATGGAAAACTCCTGGTCAGCCACCTCCGGCGGATTGATGTTCTCAGTACATGAAGTTAAACAAGTGAAAAATACCGCCCAACCCAGCCACAAGACCATTGCTTTCATATCCCGAAAATGATAACCCAGAATAATCAAATACTGGGTTGTGACTTTAATCTTTCAATCTCCTTCATGGCCGCAGGGCCGATCTTCATGACAAATTTACGGGGCCATGGGTTTCTGGCCGATCGATCCATGAGGACCCCCGGAGGTGGTAGACAGATAAAATTGCTATTCTTCCAGATCATCTTTTTTTCAATGACTTCCCCCGTCATATACCCCATGGCTTCTTCTTCAGACACAAGGAGCAAACTGGAAATAACCTCAGCACCGAGAAGGATGATTGCATAAGGATTGGCTATTTCGATCTCCTGCCGGATCCAATTAAGGCCCCTATTTGCATACTCCATGTACTTCGATCTGTTCTCCTTGATATCTTTACCCAGCCTGTGATATTTTTTTACATGATCGTCATCAAACAAAAATACTTTAACCAGGTTGGTTAGCCAGCATTGGTTTCTCGGTATTTCCAACGTTTCAAGGATCACATCAGTCAGCTCCTGTCCGGTAAATGAACTCCTTACCCTGGAACCATCATAGTAAGGTTCTATGGAGAAGGGTGCTGTACCATCGTAAAGAGGTACATCCGGAATATCGTTGACAAAATAGAGTTTCGCAGCAGGATATGGTCCGATCACCATAAGCTTGCCAATGGCAGTCTCTAAAGGAATCACCGTGTTTACCGGATTTCCGTATAAATAGGTTGCCTCTTCAGAAAATTTAATACTCTTTGTATACTCTTTGGAGCATTTCTTTTGATACTGTTGTATAGTCATGGATACAGATTGATTGAAAATTCTTTCAACAAATTACAACATTCTTTGCAAAAATGCACACAAATGGGTGCGATGATCCAGCATCGGGAAAAAATGCTTCTTAAGGTTTAAAGCAAAATGCTCCCGGAGTTATTCCCACCTTGAACGAATCTATTGGTGATCCATTGGCATAATAGCGGTATACCACACCCCTTTGCACAAAATCGATGGCATCGGCCACATAGACCTCAGATGTAACAGGATCCACATTCAGTCCATAATATCCCCCTGAAATAGATCCCACATAAGAAGTGGTAATAAACTTTTCAGGTCCGGATGTGCCAATAACTGCCATGCGATACACGTGTTGATTGATGAAATAGAGCGTGTCGCCTGTTCCGTTTATTTTCAATTCCCGGGGTTGTTCTCCGATGGAAAATCTAAATACTTGTTCCACTTCACGTGAGCCTGCACTTATCTTCATGAGTCCGGGTACCTCATATCCATAATGGCTCCCCTCAAATCCCCCATCGCTCAGCACCCATAAAGCATTGTTTTTATCCAGCACCATGGAGTTGGGTTGTTTTAATACCTCGATGGAATCTACCACCTGGTCGGTTTCAGAATCAATCACCAGGATCTTGTTATCGTAACTCCAGCAATTGGTATACACGTACTTATCGTATTGTACCATCTGTTCGGTAGAGTGCTGATAAAAGCTTGTTTCATGATTACTCACATCAATGAATCCTGCGATTTCATGGGTGATGGGATTAACAATCGAGATAGATCTGGCGTAGAGGTCGGTCACATACGCTTTCGTATCGCTGATGAAATGCATGTGTCGTGGGGAGGTGAATCCGGTGATCTTTCCCATATACTCAAAGGTATTCGTGTTGATAATGTATATCTTCCCGCTGTTATTGACCACAATATATCCCAAGCTATCCTTTATGGTCATGGATAGCGCCACATCTCCCAGAGGGAGAGCGTTGGTATTAAAAAACAGATCCTGAATCACCTCTCCCGATTCAATATTATAATAGGAGAGGGAGGCGTTCCCATACATGAAATTCCCTTCATTAACTACAAACATTCCCTTGAGCGGTTCGTAATAACCGGGGCTCTTTAAATCCCAAAATTCATCATCTTTCATGCACGAGGTTAGCATGAGAAGTGAAAGCAGTGATATGACTAGTGCTCTTCGGATCAAAATAGCATCAGATTTTCATCATAAATACCAGGTTAAAATTTCTTCCAGGCATGGGTCGGTAGAGAATGGAGTGATATGTCTCATTGAAGAGGTTGTATATCTTCAGCTCTGTTGTGAACACTATTTTTTTGATTTGGAACTCTCTCCCCACGGCCACATCATTCATGAAATAGGGATAGAAAGGGGTGCGTTGGGTCATATCATTGCTGGAGGTAGTATACCTTTCACTGAAGGTGTTGTACTGATAGGTGATAAACCATCTCCTGTATGAGAGGTTTAACATCAGGTTGCCGGAATGTAATGGTATATATACCAGCTGCTTGCCATACGACTCATCGCTCCAGACCAATGGATCACCATAATTGACCGAACTGGTATACGCATAGGCCCCCGCCAGTGTATAATTGATCCGTTGGAAATTTCCCTGTAACCGGATGGTGTACTCTACCCCTTTAGACAACACACTCCTGATATTACGAGGCTCCCAGAAACCCTTGTATGAGGGGATCCATATGATCCAGTTATTGATGTCGGAACGATAAACTGTAATGTCTGTCTTAAGCAGGTGCTGTGAAAAAAACTGCTGATACTCCAATCCCACTTCAACACTGAATCCCTCTTCAGGTAAAAGATCCGGGTTTCCTCCAGGTTGCCAGTAGAGGTCATTGAGGGTAGGTTGGTGGTAATTCCTGATCACATTACCTTTCAAAATCATATCTACTCCTTTCAACAGGCGATAGTCAAATCCAAGGTATGGTATAAATGGTATCCGATACCCATCCACCAGGTCCTGCCTGAGCATCAGGTTCAGGTTCAATCGCTCAGCAAAATTTTTTCGGATGGCCATGAACAGAGAAAATTCAGTTCGCTCTTGTTCATACCCGTTTTTACTGACGGAATCCTGCGAAATCACCTTATGTAGATTTACATCCACACTGCCTTTAATGGAAAGACCGGAAATCAGATCGTGAGAATAGGAGAGGCTGTTGAAGAGGCTCTTCTGCTGACTTTCGGAGTATATGGCTGGGACCAACCCCAACCCTGGCACCTGGTTTTTCTGGGTATAATCCAGCTGTTTTGTGGAGTACCCGGAGCGGAGTAAAAATTTGCTGTGATGGCTGTAATATTTCCAATCTGCCACTACTTTGTGATCGGTATCCTGCTGGTTGTTCAGGTTGGAGTTTTCAGGTCCCTCATAGCTGGTGGGACGAGGAATGGACCTGTCGGCAAATTGTCCCCAGTACTTCAGGGAAAACATCTGATTGGATCGTGGTCTGTAATAGACCTCCTGCAACAGGCCATACCTTAAGTATGCAGCAGCAGTATTGGTCTCCCGGGAATGAATTACATCCCCCGTTTCCGGATCCAGATTTCCAATTCCGTGGTTGACATATGGAAAATCGTTTTTTGAATAGTTGTGATACAACCTGCTTTTTATCCGGACCTTATCATTCCCGAAACCTAATTGAAGGAACTCATCAAAGGTTTTATAACTGCCAATCCCCTGAATATATTTCAACCTGTTTTCATGGTCCCATCTCACCGAATTATTAATATTGATGGATCCCCCGATCCCTCCGCTCCGATCAGCTACAGAAGCCGAACCATGTTTCAGGTTCAGCTCATCGATAATATAGACTGGAATGAGTGAAAAATCAACCATGCCTGCCATGGGGCTATTGATATGGATCCCGTTCCAACTCACTTGAGTATGAGAGGCTGCTGTGCCGCGAAAAGAGGCAGTGGCCAGGGCCCCTCGACCATGGTTTTTGATAAAAATCGGCGTGTTTTCCGATAACAGGTCTGACAGAGAAAGGGTCACTTTTTCCCGGAGGACAATAGAATCAATTTCTGTCTCCTTCATGCCCGCTTTCTCTTTATCAAAAATCCTTTCAGCCCTTATTTCTACCCCCATAATATGAAAGACGGAATCCTCCAATCCCTGGGCATGCACAGCAGAGGCTATCAGGCAAAAGCCAATCCATATGATTCCCTTTAAACTCATATCACTCCTTCAGAAGTTTCATCCACACCACACGCTCTCCATGGTCAATCTTAACCATGTACAATCCCCCCTGTAATCCGGTCAGATCAATGGGGTCGCCTTCATAATAATTTTCAAAACTCAGACTACATTTCCCAACCGCATCATACAATGAAACAGCTGCTGCCCGTACCCCGGAAATCCTTGTATAGTTGTACGCCGGATTGGGGAAAAGTTTGATGTGGGGAGAGGTTTCCATACCTGCTTCCAATGTGGTGTAATCAATTTTTATGGTGGTGGAAACTGTTGCACTTATTTCGGGCCTGTCGGTGAGTGAACCAGTTAGAACCAGAGGTCCCGGTTCATTTACCTTGAGCATTTGATCCTCATCCACAGTGGCATCGGCCTTGTTACTGGTCCAAAGAACGGTTCTGTTGGTTTGAAGCCTTCCCCCATGAAACACAAAAGCCTCAAGCTGAAATGTTGTGGCCTCTATTTCAACCGGCAGGTCCCTGATCACGATCATATCCCGTTCACCTGAAATGGATCCGTCATTTGCCACATCCACTGCTCCTGTTACCTCTGTAGAAAGCTCCCCCAGCAAACCACCATAAGTCTGCACTGCATTCTGAACTTTCACAAAATGGATCTTGTCAAGGTCCACATACTCTCCAACAGAATCCACCGCCCAATCAATATCAAATGCATCTCCCCCGGAATTTTCAATTTCCTCTGTATATGGATTATCCGGTTTAGTGTACGGAGGTACACCCCGCAGCTGGTTATCGGCATATCCAAATGCCCGTCTTATTGATTTTATGCCAGGGCCATCAGTCACATTCACAACTGCTTCTATGGAACTTCCTGTTAATGTATATTCATGCTCAGGAATTGAAGGGAATGAATCCCTGTCCGGAAAATAGGGCTGCGTGTGAATGCTATTTGCCTGGACGGTCCCATAATTGCCAGCATTGTCAATCCAGGGAACATCCATGGCTGCGGTATCTCCCGGATTGGTAAAGGTTACTTCATAATTTCTGACTGAGGAGGAAAAATAGCAGTCACTGCCGTTCAGTTCATACCATGTATCATCGGGGAATCCATTTTCATTGTCATCTTCCATGATCCACACAATTCCTGGCTCTGACCAGTCAGCCAGAGGATTCCCGAAAATGGTAAAATCCACACCATAAGGATTGTCAGGATGGTTCTCCACAGGATTCTTAAACCGGAAGATCACATATCCCCCGAAAGACCCCAGGCAAAGTGATCCATTCACTGTTCCCACAATAGAAGAGGCCGAAGAGGGTAATCCCCAGGGGGCAGAATTGATGAACTGTCCGGGTGCTGGCATGTACTCTAATACCTCAGAAATATATTGAGCCCCTGCCATTGTAAAGCTCAGAATAAGAATGATGGTTGTGCCGGTATATCGGATTCTGTTCAATTTATTGTTGAATAAACATTTTACTAACTGCTTTCCGGTCATCAGTAACCCTGATGATATAACTTCCGGCAGGGTGATGACTGATATCTATCACTGTGCCTGGTGAATGGTTCCGGTTTTCAAAGATGACTGATCCGGTAAGGTTGAAAATCTTTACTTCGACTGCATCCTCTGCACTGGTCCCAATTATAAATCTGCCCCTGTTCGGATTGGGGTATACACTGATTTCAAAATCTGTAGCGTCGGTAATGGCACTCACCCCCACGGGATCTTCATTGGGAATTACATAGAGGTTGTCAATACAAAAGAATGCAGGGGTATTCATTCCCCACTTCCCCACATCCGTGGATTCCAGGGCAAACATCAGGCTGTCTACCCTGCCCAATGAACCCAGATCCACCCACTGCCAGGTTTTAATAAGGTAATCCCTGGTGTTATCTTCAAACCTGTAATCAGACAGATAAAACTCGATTGAGTCGGTAGATGCTCCGTTGGCATCTCCCCATATCATCAATTTGAAATAGTCAGGATCGTTACCATCTTCTCCTCCAAATTTCTTACTGAATAGATCACCATGCTCCATGGAGAGGGTTGAGTAAGTGCTGTTGGTGATAAAAATACCCGCTACTTCATGAGCGCTGCTGTCCTTGAAGCTCACCACGGGTGATCCAAAAACATAACCAACTCCATAATGGCTACCTTCGGATGTGCCCTCATCAAAACCGTTACCCGGAATGGCACTATACTGGTTCAGAAATCCTGGAGTAGTATTGTCCGAAACATTGGAATAGGCCCATCCGCTCCATGAAAACCAGTCGGCATTGTAATCATTATAAAAATATGCCTCACCAGAGGTGAATCCACCCGAACCATCAGCGCCGTTCCAGAAACTATCAGGATCAATGGTCAGCTCCTCGAAATCAGATACGAGATATTCCCCCATAATTACAGGTTGTACTCCAACTACCACTTTCTCAGATTTTTCTTTGTCGGCATTGGAAGCCTTTATTACCACGTTGGTTTGACCGGCCAACAGGAAATTAACTACAAATTTTTCTTCACTGATTGACACACTGGCAACTGATGGTTCTGTATTTACCACTACCTCAAATGAGAAGTCATCCGGATCATCCGGATCGGTAAAATAGGTGCTTAAATCTATACTGGCATCATTTTCAGTTTCCAGTCCGCTAAAAACAGGAAGGGGTATGGTTAAAATGGGCAGATAATCCAGATGTACATCCGTAAGGGAACGACCCGGGGAATTTGTAAAGAGACGGTTTCCGGTTGAGGGTGTATTGATATTACCCTGGGATTTTACCATTCCTAACCAGTCTCCTGCTTCCGGTGCCACCGACAGTGTATCAAAATTCTGACCATCTCCATTGGTCCCGTTCCATTGAGCCAGCACTTTACTGGAGGTAAAATCATTGAAGGTAAAGATCAGATTCCCGAAGGCATCCACTTCACAATCGTTTGCACCACTGGGAAGGTCGGTCAGTTTTTCTCCATCCTCTTTGATTAAAGGGTTGGTCCCGGGAGTTCCAAGAATGTAAGCAATATCTGTACTGTCCCACCGGTAAATGGCATTGAGATCAACCGCATAGGAGGTCCCATAGTAGAGGTTTCCGGTGCCATCCACTGTAATTCCTGCAGCATATCCGCCCGCCTCAACAATTTTTCTGTGCTGATCCGATCCTGATGTGTCCAGGAGAAATATGGAAGAGGGTGCTGTCCAGTCCGTACTGTTTAATCCCGAAACCAGAAGGCTGTCGTTCCAGAATTCAAGGTCGAAATTCCCGGGTAATGTTGCTTGCAGTTTCCACTCTCCGGACTCAACATCAATTCTATAGATGCGGTCGTCGGAATTGCCAAATACAGTATAACCGGCCCAAATGGTTTTCCCATCCGGGGCCACTGTAATAAAACTCGCATAAGCACCATCATACCCGGCAGGTCTTCCAAATTTTCTCTCTTCCAATCCGGTTTCCAGATTCAGGCAGTGAATGGTATCTCCATCATTGGCATACAATAATGGAACATGAAGGTCAAATGCCCCGAGTGTTATATAGTCGGGGAAGACAATGGTGGCTTTATAGCCCTCAGATGGGATAAGATAGTCCTGGCCAGAGACTGCAGATAGAAGAATGACCAGGCCAATCAGGGTTGAGTTTAAATTTTTCATCATAGCTGTAATTTTAATTGAACAATGTTTATTAAAATTTACAGCGAGCGATGGTGAGGCAAGACCAATGAAAAGATGTTGATCAGCTTCCCGTTCACCGCGGGCTGCGAAACTTGGGGTATCACTGGCAGGTCTTCTGACTTGTCCGGGCTTCTGAACCTTCCCATTCGTCGACGTGCGAAACGTCCTCGAAACAGTGGTTTACTTCAAAAGCCGCATGGCCATTGGATTGGCCTGGATTCACAGCAGCGGGAACTGTTACCGGTTCTAACGGTATTCCCTATTAATTCCCCCGACTTATCCGGGATCTGGAAACCAATGATGAGATAAAAGTAAGCAAAAATTTGCTCTATTCATAGGCCATCCAGGTTCCATACAACTTATAAGCAAGGGAGAGTATGATCGCACCAAGGAAGAGACCAATGAAGCCGAAAGCCATAAAGCCCCCGATGGCGCCCAGAAAAATGACCAGCATGGGTACATCTGTCCCCTTGCCCATGATCAGGGGTTTCAATAAATTATCGATGAGTCCCATCACCAGGAAATAGACCGACCAGAGTGCAGCCGGAAGCGGATCTTTAAAAGCAAACAGGTAGATGATCATGGGGATATTAAAGAGCAGAACCGGAATTTGTGAAATGGCCATGATCAGGATCAGGATAATCCAAACCGCAGCCAGGGGAATATCTGCAAGGATCAAACCCGTACCCATGAGTGCCGACTGAATAATGGCAACTCCAAGTACCCCGGTTGTCACATTGCGAATGGTCACCAGCGATATATTCATAAACTCCTCTCCACGGTCACCCACAATTTTCTCAAATATTCTCTTGCCTGAATCAGATCCTTTTTCGAAAAAGATCAGGAAAATTCCTGCAATGATGATTGAAACGGCAAACTGAAGAATGCCCAAACCCGTATTTGCAAGCGCTCCGAATAATTTTTCACCCCAGGCAGTAATCTGCGGCATAAATCCCTTTACCGATTCTCCAAAATTCTCTGAAAGATCCAACCAGTGATCAAAGAGCCATCTGCCAATGATTGGCCACTCTGAGACGGAATCTGGGGGTACCGGGATCTTCAGGTTTCCATCCTGAAAATTATCGGTCATGAATTTAACACCATCAATAAGCTGGTTTACCAGCCAGATACTGGGCAGTACAAGCAATGAAAGAAAGAAAAGGGTAATGATCAAAGATGACAGCTTATTTCTCTTTCCAAGCCAGCTATTTAATTTTTGAAAGAGTGGGAACAGAATGATCGCAATGATCAAACCCCAGACAAGAATACCAATAAACGGATTGAGGATTTTAAAACAAAAAAAGATCACCAGGAACAATAGTCCAACCTTCAGAATCAGGTCTATGGCAATTTTCACATAATTGCCATCTTGCTTATCACTGAGATTTAGTTTGTCGGCCATAATCAGGAGTTTTAAAATATGACCGAATATAGCCAATATGCTATTTAGTTGAAGGTATTTTTCCTATTTTTGCAGTTCGTTACCAGGATTGGCAATGGACCAAAAAAGATTCATATCATCTTTATTACTTGTTTGCTTCTCAGTATATCTGGGGCACAACCTTGTGCCACATCACCACCATGCTGAAGCTGTAAATGTGGCGATAGACGGTGATTGTCCCATAAATCATGAAGATCATCATGATTCAGAAGACCGTCCAATGCACTGTCATGCCTTCAATGGTGTAGATTTTGTTAAATACAGTCACTCAATTGTAAAACAACCGGTCAGGGTCATCTCTATATTGATAGTCCCTGTTTCAAAAGCAGTGTTGGAACCACCTCCCATTTTTGAGTCCCAAAGGTATATCTGTCTGAAAATACCGGATAAAACAAGCGAGTTTCGTGGTGCCATTTCCATGAGGGCGCCCCCTGTTTCTGCATAATTTTTTCTTCTCATTCACTGAAATCAGAATTGGTATACTGACTGTATGCCTGCTAATTTTTTCATAAAACATCAGCATATTATGTACAAATTTGGAATAACCATATTGATGGTGCTTGCCTGTGCTTGCGGAAACAAGCCTGATGAAGCTTCCCTGCTACAGGATGATTCACATCAGCACAGCGATGAGGCCATCCAATCCACCCTTTTTGCTGAAAGCACAGAGTTCTTTATTGAATACGAACCGCTGGAAGCAGGAAAGGAGTCGGAATTCCTGGTTCACGTTACAGATCTTCGAACCTACAAACCCTATTTGTCGGGAAGCTTAACGGTTCTTATGGACGGACTGTCGGTTACTTCAGGTAAGCCCCACAGGCCCGGCATTTTTGAGATACCCCTCATTCCCAGGAAAGGAGGTGAATATGATATCACCTTTACACTCAATTCGGGAGCCTTTACCGAATCGGTAAAAGAGCATGTTCATATTGTCCGGGATCATCATGAACTCCACAACCCCGATGCCACTTCCCAGGGCCATGCTCATGGCAATGATGAAGTAGGTGAAGTCTCATTTCTTAAGGAACATGCCTGGAAAACCGGTTTTATGGTTGAAAGGATCCTGCCCGTACAATTTGCATCGATAATTCATACCAGTGGCGAGATCATGACTGTACCTGGTGAGAAGAGAAGTGTTGCTGCAAATAGCCAGGGTATCGTTCACTTCTCCGACAGGAAACTGGTACAGGGCACCCGGGTAACCAGGGGCCAGCTTCTTTTGACACTGAGCAGTGAAACTCTGGTTGAAAACAATGTGAGGCTTCAATACCAGGAATCTCTGAATAGTTTTGAAAAAAGCCAAAGTGAATATAAAAGGCATAAGGTGCTGTATGCCCAGGGTGCCATTTCGGAACGTCAGTTTATCTCCACAAAATCGAAGCTTACAACGGACAGTCTTCGATACCATAGTCTTGCTGCCATCACCTCGAAAGATGGCTTAAAGGTGTATGCGCCTGTTTCGGGAACCATTCATGAGTTAAATGTATGGGAGGGATTGTATATAGAAACCGGACAAAACCTGGTCACCATCTCTTCCAACAAGAAACTGATGATCAGGGCAGATCTCTCCCAGCAATTCTATGATCAATTGGGGGATATTGAGACAGCTAATTTCCGGCCAGCCTACACAAACCATGTCTATTCCATTGATGACGTAAATGGAAAACTGCTGGCTGCAGGAACTTCTGTTGCTGAAAATGATCACTACCTGCCCATCATTTTTGAAGTGGAAAACGATGGGAGCCTGCTTGAGGGAGCTTTTACCGAAGTTTTCCTGAAATCATCCCAAAAGAGCAATGTCCTGGTGGTGCCCATGAGTGCCATTTCAGAAGAACAGGGGGAGTACTATCTGTATGTTCAGGTAACCGGCGAGAGTTACACCAAACGAGCAGTCTCCACCGGAAAAAATGATGGTCGGCATCTTGAGATCACCGGTGGTTTGAATTCCGGAGAACGGGTAATCACCAAAGGAGTAATGCTGATCAAAGCTGCCTCCATGATAACCGGTGTTGAAGGTCACGGTCACTCACATTAAATCCCACAACCATGTTGAACAGAATCATACAATATTCCCTGGACAACAGGATGCTTGTCATCTTCCTTTCGTTAATGTTGGTTGTGGGCGGATTGTTCACGGTCAGGGAGATGGAAATCGATGTGTTTCCCGATCTTACCGCTCCCACAGTTGTGGTGTTGACAGATGCCCATGGTATGGCCGCTGAAGAGGTCGAAACGCTGGTGACTTTTCCCATCGAATCGTCACTCAACGGTGCTACCAACGTGAGACGTGTACGCTCAAGTTCATCCTATGGATTTTCAATTATTTGGGTGGAATTCAATTGGGACACTGATATTTACAGGGCCCGGCAAATTGTGAGTGAGAAACTCCCCACCATCGCAGCCCTGCTCCCAAAGAGCATTGAATCTCCAATTCTCGCGCCTCAAACATCCATCATGGGTGAGATCATGCTGGTATCCCTTACATCCGATTCTCTCTCCATGTTCGATTTACGCACCATGGCAGATAAAGAGATAAAACAGAGACTCCTTTCGGTTACCGGAGTGGCCCAGGTGGTGGTGATGGGCGGAAATCCCAAAGAGTACCAGATTCTGGCCGATCCCAATAAGATGAAATACCATGATGTGTCACTGAAGGAGCTGACCGATGCTGCTGAAAACACCAACAGCAACGCCTCAGGAGGATTCATCAATCAATATGGTCAGGAGTACATTGTAAGGGCCACCGGACGCTCAAAGGAGCCTCAGGAGATTGGAGCCACTGTGATCAAGATCAGGAATGAACAACCCATAAAATTAGTTGATGTGGCTGAAGTAAAGATTGGTCATCCCGACAAGATCGGGGATGCCTTCCTCGACAGAGAACCAGCCGTTCTTCTTACCATATTGAAACAACCCAATATCAATACCCTTACCCTCACCGAAGAGGTGGACCGGGCCCTGGCTGATTTGGATGCCACTTTGCCCGGTGATGTAGTGATCAATTCCGGAATATTCAGACAGGCTGATTTTATAAACATTGCAGTGAGTAACGTATTCCGTGTGCTCCTGGAGGGGGGGCTTTTTGTGGCAATCATTCTTTTCCTTTTTCTGCTGAATGTTCGTACTACCATCATTTCGCTGATTGCCATTCCCCTGTCACTCCTGCTCTCCCTGATCGTCTTAAGGCTGCTGGGGCTCACCATCAATACCATGTCACTCGGGGGCATGGCCATAGCCATTGGTGCCCTGGTAGATGATGCGATCATTGATGTGGAGAATGTGCTGAAACGTCTGAAACAGAATTACCGAAAACCAAAGGAGCAGCAGCAGGGCATGCTTAAGGTGATCTACCTGGCCTCTGTGGAGATCAGATCCTCCATTGTGCAGGCCACATTGATCATTATCGTGGCATTCATTCCCCTCTTTTTTCTGGCGGGTATGGAGGGGCGGATGTTGAAACCATTGGGGATCACCTTTATCGTTTCATTGATTGCCTCCCTGCTGATCGCCCTCACGCTTACTCCGGTTCTTTCCAGCTACATGCTCACCACAAAAAAGCAACTTACAAGGGACGAAAGAGGGGGCAACAGGCTTGTTCAGAAATTGAATGCCTGGTATAAACAAGCACTGGAATCTATACTGAGGTTCAGGCTTCCTGTACTGCTCACTGCCGGCGGACTGCTTCTGCTGGCATTGATAATGTTTTTCAGATTCGGCAACTCATTTTTACCTGAATTTAATGAGGGGACCCTCACCATTACCGCAATCACCAATCCGGGTGTCTCTCTACAGGAGAGTAACCAGATCATGGATCAGATCGATTCAGAACTTCTATTGATCCCGGAAGTAAAATATGTAAGTCGCCGAACAGGCCGGGCAGAATTGAATGAACACAGTCATGGCGGATCAAACTCTGCTGAGATTGATGTGCCATACCAACTCTCCCACAGGAAACATGAAGCATTTATGGATGAGGTCAGAGAAAGACTCACGGTCATTCCCGGCATCAACCTTAACATTGGACAGCCACTGGCCCATCGCATTGACCACATGCTATCGGGTACCAGGGCAAGTATTGCCATCAAGTTATTTGGAACCGATCTGGGAACCATGTACCGGCTTGCAAATGATATTAAAGAGCATATTGTCGATATTCCCGGTCTGGTTGACCTGAATGTGGAACAGCTGGTTGAGATACCCCAGTTACAGATTCGTCCACGCAGAGAGATGCTGGCCCGGTATGGAATTCCTCAAAACGAGCTTTCTCATTTTGTGGGAACTGCCATTGCCGGAGAAAAATACGCCGAAGTATACGATGACAACCTCAACATTGACCTGATTGTGAGGTACAATGAACAATTTCGCAACAGCAAAGAGGCCATTGGAAATGCATTGATCGACACACATGACGGGAACAGGATTCCTTTGAGCTATGTGGCAGACGTGGTTTCAACCAGTGGCCCCAATAGCATCAACAGGGAAAATGTACAACGAAAACTGGTCATCTCAGCCAACACTGCGGGCCGTGATCTGGGAAGTGTGGTTTCAGAAATAGAGGAAACCATCGCCAGTCAAATCGATATTCCGGAAGGGTACAGGATCGAATATGGGGGTCAGTTTAAAAGTGCCAGGAGCGCATCCATTACCCTGCTCATTACCTCCATGCTGGCCATCCTGATCATCTTTGTGATTCTCTTCCAGGAATTCAAGAGCGGTAAGCTGGCAGGGGTTATCCTTTTAAACCTCCCGTTGGCCCTGATTGGTGGAGTGGTAGCCATCAAACTAACCTCTCAGGTGATCAGCATACCCTCTATCATTGGCTTTATTACCCTTTTCGGGATTGCCACCAGAAATGGGATCTTGCTGGTTTCCCGCTATAGTCATTTGCGACAGGAGGGATGGGATCTGAAAGAGACCATCATTCAGGGATCGGTGGATAGGTTGAATCCGATCCTGATGACCGCGCTGGCATCGGCCCTGGCCCTGATCCCCCTTGCACTGGGAGGAGATAAGCCGGGGAATGAGATCCAGAGTCCCATGGCCATCGTGATCCTTGGTGGCCTGGTGACATCCACCCTGCTTAACCTGATTGTAATTCCTTCGGTCTATTATATACTTGAAAAGAGAACAAGATGAAACAACGACATATATTATCATGGTTCCTGTTGATTGGAACAGTCATCTCGGTAAGGGCTCAGTTTCCGGCACCCGACACGCTTCTGAAAGAGGTGCTGGAAAACAACAAAGCGCTTATTGCATCACGGGAGTTGTACCAGGTGGCCATCCTGGAAGCGGGAACCGGAAATACACCCCCGGATCCGGAAATCGAATTCGGATATCTGCCCGGAAAGCCATCTTCATTGGGAAACAAAATAGATTTTAGTGTGAGCCAGCAAATGGACTTCCCCACTGCCTATATCCATAAATCGCGTCTCCGAAAAATAAACAACAGCCGGAGCGAGTTGGAGTATGTCATTTCCAGGCAGAAGATTTTGCTTCAGGCACAGCAACTTTGGATAGAGAGGTTACACCTGAACCAGCACGAAAAACTGCTGTTGAAAAGGCTTCACCAGGCAGAAGTGATCAACGACCATTTCCAAAAGAAGCTGAATTCAGGAGAGGTGGGTCACCTGGCATTCAGTCAGTCTACCATTCAACTGGCAGCCCTGCAAAGCGAATATGAACAGGTAATTGCAGAGATAAAAAGCAACCAATTGGCATTGAACGAGATCTCGGGCGGGACCGAATTGGAGATCAAAGATACACTCTTCCCCCGCCCGGTCACGATCATCCACGATTCGCTGCTACATGCCTACAAGGTTGGTCCGGAGATGCAACTTTATCAACATGAGCTGCAATCCAAGGAGGAACAAAAAAATCTTACCGTCAGTCAAAACCTTCCGAAACTTTCAGCAGGATACTATTCCGAGTCTGTCATTGACGAGCAATTCAGAGGATTCAAAGTGGGGGTTACGGTTCCGCTCTGGGAAAATGCCAATCAGATAAAGCGGGCCAAATCGGAAGTGATCTTCGCAGAAGCAGATGCGGACCGCTACAGGTATCACCAGAGAAAAGAGGTCATGCAAAATCTGCATCAGCTTGAAAGCCTGAAATCCAGGGCAAAGACCCTGGAAAAGGCGCTGGACATTGGAAACAGCACAGAATTACTGGCCCTGGCCCTGAAAAGTGGAGAGATCTCTCTTTCAGAGTATTTCTACGCGTCTGATTTCTATTTTCGAAACGAGCAATTGCTGCTCCAATACAAAAGAGACCAACTGCTCAAGGAGGCCGAATTGATGAGGGTCTACCTGTAGATTACAGGATAGACCCATCATTTTATCGACATCCAGGGAAGGTTTATTTCCCACTCATCGTCTCTGAGAGGGCCATGGGATAGACTTTGCGGAGTTCTCGCTGTAGCTCATCCCCCAGCTTATCATATGCTACCACATATCTTTCCATGGCCAGTTTATTACGGAATGAATAGACTACGTTATAAATCATATCCACCGTTTCCACATACTGGCCATAGGGGATCTTTTCATCGTATTCCAAGGAGATAACATACTTGTTGTCCTTGGTGCTCTTGATAAATTGTAAAAGCCCCGCCTCCACATCACGCGGAGTGGTGTTTCTGGCCGACAGATCAATTGTATGGACTTTTCCTCCCATCTCTTCAACTACCTCCTTTTCCAGCACTTTGGCATCTTTTGGGGGCAACAGGCGGGGAAGGGCCACCGCATGATACAACAGGGGAGAAAGTGCTATATCTCCGTGGGGATATCCTCCCTCAGCCACTCGATACCGGGTTGCCTCCCGAAGTTCTTTCCTCGCTTTATCTACTTCAGACATGGGTACATTCCGGTCCACCAGGAACACCCCTGTAGCTTGCTTCATGTCAGGCAGGCTAAGATCGCCCACCACTCTATTTACCCTCCAGGAGATTTCCTTAACCGGTACCCTTTCTCCATTGAAAGTAAAAATAGTCCCTCCCGCCTGATCCAGAACGATTCCGATCCTGTAGATCAGGCGCTCATTCTCCAATAACCTGTACTGGGAGATAGCCGGCAGATCCAGTTTCATATCGTTCTCCAACAACATTTGGTCAAGGGAGTTGCTTACTTTCGATCTGATGTAACGGCTCTCTTCAGCCCACGGGTTCCAGGAGAAGATCAATTCGTCGCCCGCCAACCTGTATTTCGTTGCCCATTGTGACCCTGGACTTTTAAATGCAATCTCACCCTCCCTGATCTGACGTGCATCATACTGCCTTATTTCTGTATCATCCACATAAGAGAACTTACCATCCTCGATATAGATCTTTTCACTGAAGTTGTCTTCAGATTGTTTGATCCATAATCCGTCAAGTTCTCTGATGGGATCAAGCTGAGCACTGCTTCCCTTCAGGGTAAAATCGGCAAAAAGGAAGAATATCAATATGGCAAAAGGAGCTACCAGCATGGCTTTTAATTTTGCCGGTATTCCCGATTTGGTTTTATTCATCATGGCTATTCGTTTTTTAATGGGTTTTAAATTGAAGTTGTTTACAAGCTCAACTGAGTGATATCCCATCACCTGTTTAAGCAATAAAGATTGGTAATCAAACAGTTCAATTCCCCTGTTAATGACATGCCGGTCGGCAATATACTCATGCGTGGTTTTCAGGGCTTTTCGCATTTGCCAGGCAAATGGATTGAACCACTGAAAAACGGCAAGTCCGTGTACAAAAAGATGATCCATGGAGTGCTTTTGCCTGATATGGGCCTTCTCATGCTCAAGCACATTGTGTAATTCGGATTCATTAAAGGATCCTTTGTTAATAAACAAAAAGCGAAAAAAGGAGAATGGAGAAATATCCTCTTCGATCTCGACCATCCTGAATCCATCCTGCCGGGTAACCCTGTTTCGTTTTGCCAGCAGGTAGAGCCGGATTACCAGGTAAACAAACCTGGTAAAAAAGTAGATAACTCCACCTATATATATGATTAATAAGATTCTTGCTATGGAGAAACTGTTTCCTTTTTGGATACCGACGTTGGTTCCACGTCCTTTGGCCTCCTCCCTCGCTCCATGTATCCCCTCAAGGGGTATTCTCCCACCCTCTTCTAATTCAGGCTCACCCGAACGGTTCCTGTCAACAGTATGCCTGGTTCCCGGTTCTGCACCAAAATCAGCATCGATCATCCTGATCATCTCTTCATAGTTGTTCCTGAATTTGAGAATCCCCATCACCGGATCTTCCAGGGAACTCCCCTGTGGAATAAACAAATTCAAATGAAGCAGGGGAACTGTCAGTGTCAGCGCAATGCTACCCACAAGAAATATACGGTTGAAATTGAAATAGGTCTCTCTCCTGAGAAATAGCCAGAAAGCCAGATATAACAAGGAGAGGCAAAGTCCCGTTTCCAATAAATATATCATGAAACGCACCATGGTTTGATCCTCTCTTATGCTTTCTTTTTCTTCTTCTTCTTTTTCTTCAACTCTTCCAGCATTTTTAATGCTTCATCCACTTCATGTACATCCAGATCCCTCTTTTCCGAGAAGAAATTTACTACCTCTTTTAAAGAGTTTCCGAAGTAACTATTCATCAGACGGCCCATCTGCTCACTCCGGTACTCTTCCCTGGTAATTAGAGGAAAATACTGATAGGATCCCCCGTAGGATTTAAAGGAGACTATCTCCTTCTTCACCAATACCCTTACAATGGTCGAGATGGTATTATAAGGAGGTGTTGGATCGGGGAAATGCTCCTGGATATCCTTGATAAATCCACGTTTGAGATCCCACAGTATTTGCATAATCCTCTCTTCAGCTTTGGTTAGTGTAACCATTTGATCACCTTTTTGTGTTATACAATCCAAATATATAACTTATTTTTTAGTTGTACAAACTTATTATTAAGTTTTGTCAACTAAATCTTAAATTTCAATGAAATAGCAATTATCACATTACGTCCCACTTAACTCAAACTGAAAATCTTGATGTGAACAATTGAGCCGTTCGGTCAATTACAAATAACGATCCGGGTTTCATCGGACCTGGAAATAGCTTCAGTAAATAAATTAATGGCCTCAAACTGCGATCTGCCATACTCGCCCCTATATATGATGAGGTTGCGGACCATTTGAATGCCACTCTCGGTTTGTATTGCATGCAACGAATAACTCCCATAATCCGAATCAAGGGTTACGTTTTCAGGCAACCTTTCAATGTGAAAGCTCTCCGGCAAGGTAATTGAGACCGTGTCTACATGATGATAACCAACTGGCTTATACAGATTCAGATCGCGCTCTTTTGAAATAGATTTAAAATAAGTTTGGCTGAATAGATATTCTGGCCGGAAGAACAACCGTTTGCCGGATTTCGAAGCAAACCTTAAAACATTCCCTTTCAAACAAAGCCTGACCTCCGGCTTTGATGAAGTTGTTTCCTGTATTGAAAAGTTTGCTATGGTAAATCCCTCCATGGAGAGATTCTTTAACAGGGTTTCCCTTTGCTCCTTTGGTGATAGATTTATCATTCCAGATAGATCTTCAAATTCCGCGTTCCCAAAATTAGCTGTAACAGCATAATCCGCATTTCCGCTTTTGTCAATGTTTATGATGCTCATGGAATGTCTCACATTCTCTTCTGTATGATAAACCGGCGTTCTGGCCAACACACCACCCTCCTCACCGACCAATAGCGCATACCTATTGGAATTGTCCGTACCTATAAAACCAAAAGGAGCTGTCTGACTAGTACACTCCAGCCATACAGTATCCCGGTGAACCGGTACACATAATATGATATGATTTGTTTGATTGATACTTGCAAAATTAGGGTACTTCAATTCACGGGAACGACCACTGCCAATTTCGGCATAGTATGATTTTATTCCCACACTTTTTAACAAGGCCCGCGTATAATTTGATAATGCTTTGCAATCTCCATAACCTTTTTCGTCCACTTCATAGGCGTGAAGGGGCTGGAAGCCTCCAATACCCAGGGCAACATTTACATATCTTGTCTTGCCTTGCATATATTGGTATATTGCCTTCACCTTCTCAAGCTCATCGGGAATTGTATCTGTTAGTTGCTGCATTTTCCTCACAGTCTCCTCCTGCAGCACATCCCGCTCCTCGATCAAGCTGTATACCCACTTCCCGTAATCATTCCAGGTTCGAAAACTTCCCCTGGTTCCTTCATATGAAATATCATTGGGGGACAACAAGACCACCGGCATATAATCAAGATAATGCGGCAGCGCCGGTGCTGCCTCAACAGCCCTTATATTACCTGTGGACCAATTTAGGATATGTACTGTTTCAGAGGTGTCTGCCTTAAAATCAAAATCGCGATTTATTGCTTTATACCGTATGGCCATTTTGGCGGGTGTTTTAACCTCCAACTCGGCACGCTCTGTGGATACATCAAATCCCTTTAGTGGCATCCATGTATCAAAACCCACTATACTTTTATACTCTTTTGTATAGCTATATTCGACTGTATAAGGGTATTCGTTTTGCAATGGCAAAATGGACTTCACCCTGTCATCACTAAAAAGGGTATAGCTGGCATTAGAGACATAGTCCCTAATCTCTTTCTTCTTGATTTTACCCTGAATTTCGCCATCGGCATTATAGACGGTCACCTTAATATCTGTCACCTCCGAATTCCGGTCGTAGTGGATCAATAATCTTGCTTTCTTTTTTCCCTGGGAATTCATTATGGTCACTGCATAATGCACCTTTTTGCTATAAGCCTTAAGGGAGTGCCTGTCAATTTTTGTAGTATAAAAACGAATGACCGCATCAGCACCACTGGTGAGGGAATCGGGAATGAGATCAACATTCAGTGGTCCCTGACCAAAACCCAGGATTGTTCCGAAAAATATGAAGAGAATTAAACTGGTCAGTCTGCTCATCTAGCTCTTATCTAACACTACCAGTTCATTCTGCTTATCAATAATCATCTGGTAGAAATGTTTGATGCTCTCATATTCTTCAGGTAGAAAATGGCTTTTCTTGATGGTAAGGCCAGTGGTAACAAACAGGCCATTCCCCGACTGGATCACCTGGAATCTAAATAAGGCACTGTTATCTGGCATTTTAATAATCAACGGCTTTGGAAGCTCAGAGACGGTATAACCCTCAGGTAAGGTAATAAAAGTGTTTTGCTGAATGGTGTAGGGATGATTGAACTCTACCGGGTATTCACGTTTCTCCATTTTAAATGGATTACTTTCGAAATAGGGATCAAAGACAGGAGAGAAGTATACAATATCAGAAGCATCTTCTGCATAATCAGCCTGGGTCAGATCATAGGTGAGGGTAAGGATCTTTTCACTGCTATCCAGGCCTTCCACCTGCAAATTTTCGATAGTTCCTTCCTGATACTGTTCATCAAGAGATTCCTCATACTCGGAAATATCTTCATAACCATCTATTCTCTTTTTATATTGATAAGAGGCATAATCTTTCAGTAGAAGCTTCCTGGATCCTGTAATTGTCATGTTATCGGTCAGCGATAAGGCATAGGTGGAGGTGAGGTGATAAGGCCGGTAATTCATTAAACTGACCCACTCCATATCCTGACTACCAATGACCCTTCCCTTATCATTCAAACACCTTACAGGAAGAAGGTTTATCTCCCCAAAAGGATCAGTGGCATCCAGGAGGTAGAATGCATCCTCAAATTTAACCATGGCAATCACATAATTAAGCCTGGTCAATGAGGGGTGTGAAGGATGAATAATCCCGTTACTTTGGGTACTTAAAACCACCGGATAAGTCTGAAAACCGAGTTCTTTCAGAAGGGCTACAAGGTTCAGGTTCACATCTGCACAATTTCCAGCTCCCTCCTTGTATGCTTTTGAAAGTGTGTTGGTTGTATATTTCGTACTGAGCCCATTCCAGGCAATGCGATTCTTAATGTGATCAAGCGCCGAGGTAACAAGGGACAACCCCTCCTTTCCGTTGCTCTTCAGGGTGATTACATCATTCTCCAGGTGACCGCTCCTGGCCAATGCCTTCCCGAAACTGGTACTATTTTCAAGCCTTTTGTCTATTTGTTCCCAGGTTGTAGTATAGTAGTTAGATGTTTGGCCGGGGAAGTTTGTACTCTGTAGTTCAAATTCCACCTGTGTTAAGTAATTATCTTTCGTTCTTAAAAACTTCTCAAAAGGAAAGGCAGGAACTTCTGACGCCAGGTAGTAATAGGTGTTATCCTTATATTCAGTCGTGGAAGTGTATGATTCCCTTGCCTTGTTCCAGCCATCTGAATTTTCTGAGTATGTTATCGATATTTTCTTTTGTTTCTGTCCCTTTTGGGTGTGAATTGGAAAATATCCTCTGTGGGTTTGATTAAAGACGTAGTATTCCGGGATATGAACAACATATTCACTCCTCAATACAGGAATGGAAGTTTGAAATGCCCACTCCCTGAGATTAAAAAAGAAGTCCGATACGATGGTATATTCCACCTCTATCACCGAACCCTCCTTCACATTGGGCATGGCAAATTTCTCCTGTGTCCAATGTTTGCTTGACTCTTCGGTAAAAATGTCGCTCCTGTCAAGCTTTGTTTTTTCTATTTTACCCTCCACCAGATTGTAAGTAGCCGCTTTGATAACGCCAATTTTTTCCTCATCATCATCTCGATATAACGGAATTGAGACATTAGCCCAATTGAATCCCTGGTTGTCCAGAATTTTAATTCGGAAATGCCTTTTAAAATAAAGCTGGAATCCTTTTTGACTGCCGGAGGATTCGCCCTCTCTTACTTTTGTGGTAGCATATTGAAAATATGAAAAGCCGTAGTCGAAAATATAATATGCATGCACGCTGGAATCGATGGGACAATACTCAGCACTTATATGTTCCGGGCTCATCTTTCCAAATTTTGAAGGAGATTTCTGTGAATAACCGCTCGCAGTTATTGAAAGAAACAATGCCATACCAGCCAGGTATCTGAAAGATCTGTTCATCATCAAAATGATTTATTACGTTCGTAAATAACACTGCGGAGAACCTGAATGCGAATCCTCACGCTGAATTCCATGTTGCTGTATTAAATCTAGCTAATAACCTGGCAGAATTAGCCGGGATTTTAACAAGTTTTTAACATTTAAACTATACGCAAGAAATTAAAATAGGTTTTGAAAATCGGAGAAAGAAAACCATTTGAAGTGGTTTATCCTTTTACAAATGGAATAAACCTGGGAACCCGTTTTTTATAAGCTTCATTCTCCGGGTACTTGTCCGAAGAGATGGATTCGCTGAAGTTGCTGCTACCCCAGAACAGTAAAACCAACAATATAGCGCCAATGACGGACCAGTTCAGCCAGATACCGGTGGCCGACCAATATAATCATTGATCGGTAATTCTAAAATTAGCAGACGCTCTTTGAAATATGATCACTCCGAAAGAGCTGCAAATCAATTATTTGGAAAAGTGATATAAATGTCGGAAATTATATGGCTTTTTGCATAAACTCGGGATAGCAAATCGGCCATAGCTATGAAACCTGGTAGTATTTATAAGCTAGTTCAGGAGCTGAAGCGCAGAAGGGTATTTCGGGGAATTATAGTATACGGTGCTTCAACTTTAATTTTACTTGAAGCCGCTCAGAACATAAGTAATGTATTTGGACTCGAGACGGCTCCTGAGTGGATTGTATGGCTGCTTGGAATCGGATTTCTGGGATCATTATGGTTTTCCTGGATCTATGATTTAACACCTGGTGGCATTAAAAAAACTGAACCCAGCAAAGAGCGTCAGGTTCCGATACCAAAAAAAGAGGTAAGGCTTTATCAAACAACCACTTTCCTGAGTGTTGCCATTATAATTGGACTGCTCTCCTACAACATCATTGATGGCGCCAATAAAAAGAAGATCCAACTCCTCGACAAGTCTATTGCAGTCCTTCCAATTGAGGATGTTGAATTGAACTATAATGAAATGCTTGACCTTGAATTTATCGGACAGGAAATTACTTCTTGTTTATTGAAGGTGAAGGAATATAGAGTGGTTCCCTGGGAAAATTGTAGAAAGTACAATCGAAAAGGGAAGCTCTACCCTGAGATAGGGCGTGATCTTTCGGCCGCTATTTTGGTGGATTGGACACCATATGATTCCAAATTTCAGAAACGTCTGTCAGTAAATCTAATTGCAGCCAACGATCATAACCTATTATGGGCAGAAAACTTCGAAATTGAAGGTAACTGGTCCGATGAAATATGTAAGCATAGCAGGAAAATTTCAAAAAAGATCACCAGGAAACTGAGAACATACCTTACTCCTGAGGAAAGAGCTCTAATAGATGAACAACCTGTCTCAGCCCAGGCAACCATGTTTGCTTCCATAGGAAATGCGATAACCCAGGATACCTGGGAAATGGTTTTAACCGGAACTACCGTCAGAGATCCTGAGAAAAATGAATATACCGATTCCATAAGTTTTGACAGAGCGATCACATACTTTACAGCAGCAATCAAAGCGGATCCCTCATTTGCCGAGGCTTATGCCAACCGGGCCAAAGCCAGGCTCTGGGGAATTAGAGCAGGATATTTTGATGCAAGTGTACTTGATAAATGTCGGGAAGATATTGAGAATGCATTTGACTTGCAGCGGGAACTCCCTGAAGCTCATGTGGCAATGGGCTTTTATTATTATTATGGTTTGGATGAATATAATTGGGCACTCACATCATTTGAAAAGGCAGTTGAACTAAGACCCGACAATTACGAATACTTATTCTATTTATCTATGATTGGAAGAGCTCTCGGTAAGTGGGAAAACGTTCATGCTCTTTCCAATAGGGTGTTTGCCTCGAATCCCCGAAATGTGCTTTTTTTAACCAACCTGGGATTGTCGTACCTCTATCTGAATGATATTTCGAGATCGATCGTATGCCTTGACCGGGCCATAGAATTGATGCCACAATGGTATGTTCCTTATGTCTATAAAATAAATTCACACTTATCATCTGGAAATATAGATGAAGCTAAGAAGGTTGTACGGGAAGCTGAAAAAACGACAGACAAGGATTACTACAGGATCATGGCCGAATTAAATCTTTATGAAGAGAAATATTCCAGTGCCGTTAAGAATATTGAACGGGCGAATGCAAAGGAATTTTATGATCTTGAAGAAACCGGGGGTGACGCATTCCTGCTCAAGGCTAAGATCTACAAATACGCGGGAGATCTTAAGCAGTCCAACGAGTATTTCATGAAGGCATTGGATTACTTTGGCTACCGGATTAAATTCGATCCTGAGGATTATTATGCTTTCAGCAAGCTTGGGATCACTTATGCCGGCATTGGTTTAAATCAAATAGCCATTGAGCATGGCCGGAAGGCCCTGGATTTTATTGAACAACCCAAAGATGCAATAACTGATCCTTTTATTCTCTATGACATGATTCAGACCTATGCCATTACCGGCAACCATGAATCCGGATTGAATATGATTCAAGAATTACTGGACAGAAAATCTCTATACTCTTTAGAATCACTAAAACTTGACCCGGACATTAAGCAATTGTTTAATGATACCGGGATTGCATTCATTAACCAATAAAACAAGAGACGATGCGCAAACCAAGACCATGGCCTTTACCATTCATAATGGACCCTCAAGCTCTCGAGCAAGCTCTTAGAGAGATCAAGTTAAAGCCGGATGATTTAATAAAAATCATTTTAGCGCTGACCAGGTATCATGCCACCTGCTATAAAGCAAGAGAGAAGCTGGCCGACGAGTTGAATAAGCTCATTCCCGACCTGCCTGAAATTGATCCTTAAGCCTCAGATTGAAAACGAATGGTAATTCTGTGGTTTTTATTGCTTTTGAAAAGCATGAAAACCTTGGAATTAGATACATGGCTGCTCTCCTGTCTGAAGCTGGTTACGAGGTGGGAATCATCGACTTCAGAAAAGATAAGGCAGCTATCGTTGAGGAGCTGATAAGACGGGATCCTTTGCTGATAGGTTTTTCTATTATTTTTGAGGAGTGCATCTATGATTTTAAGGATCTTATAGGCTACCTTAGAAATAATGGTATTCAAACCCACATTACCGCCGGTGGCCATTTCGCCAGCCTGAGGCCTGCGGAACTTTTCGATATTATTCCTTCTCTTGATTCCATCGTAAGATTTGAAGGTGAGCACACTTTGCTCGATCTTGTGAACCATCTTCACCGGGATACCAATTGGAAGGAGGTTCTCGGTCTCTCCTTTAAGAATAACGGAACGCTGGTGAACAACGAGCTTCGTGCCCTGGAACCTGATCTTGATAATTTTCCATTCCCTCTTCGGTCAGAAATCAAAGCGTATTTACTTGAGAAGAAATATACCACACTTCTTGCAGGCAGAGGCTGCGTTCACAATTGCATATTCTGCGATATCAGGGAGTTCTACCGGCAACCACCGGGTCCGGTGAAGCGAATAAGGAATCCTGAGAAGGTCGTGGAAGAAATGGAATATCTTCATCATGAATTGGACTGTTCAGTATTTCTGTTCCAGGATGATGATTTTCCGGTTATTACTCATAAAAACTCAGGTTGGATAGATGAATTCTGTCAGGCCCTTGTTGACAAGAATCTGTCCGGGAATATCATGTGGAAGATCAATAGCAGACCCGATGAAGTTGATCCGGAACTGTTTGAGATGATGAGACAACATGGCCTATTTCGAGTCTTCCTGGGGATTGAAGATGGGACTGATGCCGGATTACTTCAAATGAATAAACAGCTTAAGGCGTCTGACAATATTAAAGGAATTAATACACTCAAAAATCTAAGTATTGCTATTGATTATGGATTCATGCTATTTCAGCCCACAACAACATATGATTCATTGAACGATAACCTGAAATTCCTGGAACTTATTTGTGGCGATGGATATATGCCGGCAACTTTTCTAAAAATGCTGCCCTATTTTGAAACAAAGATCGAAAAAGAATTAAGGGAAGCGGGCAGATTAATTGGCAAGCCTGGTTTTCTTGATTATGATTTCGAAGACAAATCCTTTAATGAATTCCACCACTTCGTTTTTGATAGTTTCGATACATGGCTCAATGACCCGAACGGATTTTCGAATATTGCTAAATGGGTCAGAAATTACCTGTCAGTATATTCTTTCTACAATGAACCCTTAGAAGGAATAGAGCGGCTTTCTAAGACACTAAACGCCCGGGTTTCCGATGCAAACATATTTATGCTTGATACATTGAAGGAACTTTCGGTCAATTTTGAATCTGGCCATTACAATCAGAAAAACGATAAAACACTCAATGATTACAGATGCCGCATAGAAGAAAAACACAATGCTGCACTAAAAAGCATCACCGAGATTATTGGAAAAGTTGAATTATTCTCCCTTACAAAGGTATTCTTCAAATTGTGATTACAAACTCCATCTTCCTGGAATATCAGGATGACTTAAGAATATTTCCTTCATTAGAAATCTGCTATGATGAACTGGGAATGAAATTTTTTGACTAATTTTCTTCAAATCTTTATACTAAAATTCGTCGTATGAAAAGAAACCTCATTGTATCATTAACATGTGCAGCAGCAATGCTTATGATGCTCCCGGCCTTTGGTCAGGGTGTAAACAAACTCACAAAAAAAGAGAAAAAAAATGGTTGGGTACTCCTGTTCAACGGAACCGATTTTACAGGATGGAGGCAATGTAACGGAACTGAAATGCCGAAAAACTGGATTATTGAAGATAATGCCATGAAGGTTTTTACCGGTGAGGGTAAAAAACCCGGTTCAGGTGCAAACGGAGATATCCTCTTTGGTGATAAGAAATTTAAAAACTTTGAACTGTCAATAGACTGGAAAGCCAGTAAGATGGCAAACTCCGGTATTTTCTTTAATGTGAGAGAAGTGCCTGGTAAACCAATCTATTATGCAGCACCGGAGGTTCAGGTGCTCGACAATGTGGACGCCACCGACAATGAAGTAGCAAGCCACCTTGCCGGTTCACTGTATGATATGATTGCCGCAGACCCGGAAACTGTTCATCCCGCCGGTGAATGGAATACCATTGTGATTCATGTGCAAAACGGTAAAGTCACCCACAATCAGAACGGAGTAAAAGTTCTGGAATATGAGATGTGGACCCCTGAATGGGATGAGCTAATTGCCAATAGCAAATTCAAAAAATTCCCTGGTTTTACAGAAGGTGTTTCCAAAGAGGGTTATATCGGCCTTCAGGATCACGGATATCCGGTCTGGTTCAGGAATATCAAAATACGGGAATTGTAGTTGGTGAACTTTTATAATCAATAAATCACCTGTGGCTCCCATTTCATCACATCAATCAGGAATCACAAACCAAGAACTACAAGAAGCTATTCCTGACAGCCTCCTGTCGAAAAATATACATCTCTATTGGATTGATAAATCCCCCCTTGAAAGGGGATTTTATATCCTTACAGCTAAAATTGAGATCGCCGGACAAATGTTGCTACTCCGCAGTAAAACCAACGATAAATCACTTGTTGACGATTGGGATGTGAATGACCCCACTTATCATACAAATGTCCGCCTGGTGGCCCTGGAACGTATACTAACAGACCCCGCAAATGAGGATATTTTACTTTCCCTTTAAATTTTACCGAAAATGCATATTTTCATGATACCATTCTTTTCATACTTAAACTACCATGAGATATTTGTCTCTTTTACTTGGCATAACAATACTGCTTTTAAATGGGTGTAATGGAGACATTCAATATGACAGGTGGAACGTAAGTGCCCCGTTTTTTTCTGCCAGACACGATCATTCACTGGATAATGTCGCCGTTAAAGATCCCTCCATAGTATACTACCAGGGCAAATATCATCTCTTTTATACTGCCAAATCAAAAACCAATTCCGGCAATAAAACCAGTTTTCGTACCGGCTGTGCTTATGCAAGTGCCGAAACCCTTGATAAGCTGAATGATGCAAAGCGGTTCAATATTGACTCAATAGCAGAAATGCCTGTAATTGCTCCGCAAATATTTTATTTTGAACCCCATAATCTCTGGTACCTCATCGCACACACGCCAGAGGTCAAAGGCAATCTGTCAGCTCTGATACCTGTTTACCTGACCAATGCCAATATTGAGAATGTGTATGGATGGTCTGAAGCAAAAGAGATTAAAACAGGTAAGAGTGATGATGGGTTTTGGATTGATTTCTGGGTGATTTGTAATGAGCATCAGGCATATCTTTTCTACTCCGGCCAGAACGGGTCTCTTTTTCGGTTAGATTGCCCCCTGAACACTTTTCCTGAAGGATTTTCAAAGAGCCAGCCAAAGATTGCACTTTCGCAACAAGATGCCGATAACTCCGGTTCCTGGAAAATGTTTGAAGCAGCACATATCTATCATGTTAAAAAGGAAAACAGATATCTGGCCCTTTTGGAGGGGGCTTATCATCACCCTGTAAGAACGGGTAATGTTGATTCACGAAACAGATTTATTTTTGGGATGACTGCCGACTCCTTAAATGGAAAATGGGAAAGAATTGAATTTGAAAAAGATGAGTTTCTGGCCGAAGCAAAAAATCTGTTTTCCGAAGATGGAAGCAGATCACATTATACCCAGGTAAGCCACCCGGAGCTGATCCGTTCAGGATTTAATCAGAAACTGGAGATTGAAGACTTTCATCTGACAATGGTTTTTCAATCTTTTGATGGTTCTGAAATTCCGGATTCATATCATTATAATGAATTACCCTGGGAATTGGCCTTAATGAAGAATTAATAACCCGTATATCCATTTCATATGAAAAAATTTATGAATAATATTTTACTGTTCTGCCTGGTTTCACTGACCATTTATTCCTGTACCAGCCAATCAGAATCCGGGTTTAAATATGATAAATGGACCGTCAGCGAACCGATCCTGGAGAAAGGAGCTGCTGGTGCATTTGATGAAATTTCCGTCAAGGATCCCACGATTGTTTTTTACAACAATAAATACCACCTTTTCTATACAAGCAAGGCAACTTATGAGACACGTGACAGGATGTCTCACCTAAGCAAAGGTGGATCAGGATTAGGATACGTCGCGGCTGAATCTCTTGATAAGTTAAAAGAGGCAACGCGTTATGATATTGGACTGATTACCAAATCGGTGGTTGTTGCACCACAGGTATTCTATTTTGAACCGCAGCAACTCTGGTATATCGTAGCACAAACCCTGGTTAAGGGAAGGCCGGATCTGATGCCGATTTACCTGACAAATCCAGATATTGAAGACATCCATGGATGGTCGAAACCCAACATTATTAAGACAAAAAAAATGAATGATGGATATTGGATCGACTTCTGGGTCATCTGTGATGATAAGAAAGCTCATCTGTTTTACACAGACCATGAAGGTTCTCTATTCAGATTTGAATCTCCCATAGAAGAGTTTCCTCATGGATTCGCGAATCAGAAAGAGGAAACTGTATTAACTGTAAGAGGGGAAAACAGTATCGGCAGATGGCGATTGCATGAAGGAAGTCACATCTATTATGTAAAAAAGCACGGTCAGTTTTTAAATATCCTGGAAGCGGTTTATCCACATCCAACACGTGAAAACTACTGGGAAAGCCGAAATCGCTTTATGTTTGCAATGGTTGCCGATAAACTCGAAGGCCCCTGGGAACGCATTGAATCTGATGATGGTGAATTTATGGGTGATCCGGCAAATTTATTCAATAAAGATGGCACCTCAGCAGTATATGACCAGGTGAGCCATCCAGAGCTTATCAGG